>Ga0315533_1000133_pt1 | contig 68705 bp, 60 predicted proteins | sample SalMarSW160130MG_FD_203081 | JGI IMG/M metagenome (GOLD analysis project Ga0315533, IMG submission 203081) | Salt marsh sediment microbial communities from the Plum Island Ecosystem LTER, Massachusetts, United States - Salt Marsh Sediment SW1601-30 ...
CAGGTAAGGGCTATCAGTCGTAGTCAATTTGGCACTTAGAGCCACCGGGGGTAAACTGGGTTTTCAAAGAACGATTTTTTCCAAAAAACGGCTTGACTCAACTTAGGAAATCTACAATAAAAAATCATTGACGATTCGAGATGTTAAGCGAATTTATGAATAATTCGGGTTAAAGCACTCCTCCTCTCGTCTCTCGTCTCTCGTCTCTCATCTGATCTACCACTTGATCACCACTGAGCCCCAGGTGAAGCCAGCCCCAAAGGAAACCAGGAGGGAGATGTCTCCCTCCTTAATCAAGCCATTCCTATGGGCTTCGTCCAAAGCAAGGGGAATGGAGGCTGCGGATGTGTTACCATAGCGGTCTATGTTGACATAGACCTTCTCCATAGGAAGATGGATCCTCTTAGCCGTGGCCTGAATTATCCTCAGATTGGCCTGATGGGTGATGAGGAGGTCTACATCCTGATTGCTCAAACCAGCCTTCTCCAGCACAACTACCGCTGAATTGCCCATTGCCCTCACCGCCGATTTAAAGACCTCATTTCCCGCCATCTTTATGTAATGCAATTTCTCGTCTATCGTTTGATGGGAGGCAGGTAAGCGGGATCCCCCAGCCGGCAGGTTAAGAAGAGATCCCAAGCTTCCATCTCCCCCTAAGTAGGTGGCCAATATCCCTTTCTTTCCCTTACCAGCCTGCAGGATGGCTGCCCCTGCCCCATCGCCAAAGAGGACACAGGTGTTCCGATCCCGCCAATCGGTTATCTTGGTCAAGGTCTCCGCTCCAATGACCAGGATCGTGCTATACTCCCCTATATCGATCAAACTCCTGGCCAGGGAAAGGCCATAGAGAAAACCGGAACAGGCTGCCCCTATATCCAAGACGGCTGCCCTCTTCGCTCCAATCTTATCCTGCACCAGACAGGCGGTAGAGGGAAAATTCATATCCGGAGTAACTGTAGCCACCATAATCATATCCAGATCCTCTGCACCAAGTTTGGCATCTTCCAGGGCACGATTTGTAGCCTGAGCAGCCAGATCGGAGGTAGCAGTATTCCCATCTGCTACCCTTCTCTCCCTTATCCCGGTTCTGGTTCTTATCCATTCATCGGATGTATCCACCATCTTCTCCAAATCGAAGTTGGTCACGATTCTTTCTGGAACCGCCGATCCTGTGCCCACAATCTCAGCCACTGTTTCTCTTCCCAATATTGTTCTCCTTGAGTTTCTCCTTGATCATCTCATTAATACCTTCCCGCACCATCCTTCTGGCCACGAGTATAGCATTGCCGATGGCCTTGGGGGACGACTTTCCATGACAGATTATGGAGACTCCATCTACCCCCAAAAGGGGCGCCCCCCCATATTCGGCATAGTCAAAATCCTTCCTGAAGTTCTCAAACACAGGTTTGAGCAAAAAAGCCCCTAACTTAGATCTGAAGTTGGATCTCAGGTGCTTGTTAAAGTGCGTGGTGAGTATCCGCTCAATGCTTTCCGTGAATTTAAGGATGACATTGCCTACAAACCCATCACAGACAAGGACATCTACACTCCCCGTGAGCACATCTTTCCCCTCTAAGTTGCCCACAAAGTTGAGGGAACTCCTCTCCAACAGCCGATAGGCCTCCAAGGTAAGCTCATTCCCCTTAGAGCTCTCCTCCCCAATGCTCAAGAGGCCTACCCTGGGGTTTTTCCGCCCCAAAATTGAGCGGGCATAGATGGAGCCCATAACCGCAAACTGGTAAAGATTTAGGGGTTTACAATCAGCATTTGCCCCCACATCTAAGACAATAATAGGCTCCTTTTCAGTGGGGAAAAAGGAAGCAATAGCTGGCCGATCCACCCCCTCCAACCTCTTCAGCGTCCAAACAGAGGAGGCCATAACCGCCCCAGTGTTGCCCGCACTAACCACAGCCTCCACTTCCCCCTTCTGCTGCAGGGAGAGAGCCACCCCAATGGAGGAGTTCCTCTTCTTCCTCAGGGCCAAGATGGGCGACTCGTTCATCTGGATGGACTCCGGAGCATGAACAAGGGAAATGGGCAGGGAATCCGTGGAGAAAGACTCCATCTCCCTTTTAACCACCCCCTCATCCCCTACCAAAACCAACTCCTCACCCTGATTAAGAAGGGAGGCCACCTCAACCACCCCTTCCACCACCACTCTGGGGGCTTCATCGCCCCCCATTGCATCCACGGCAATTCTTAGGGAGCTCTTCAAGAGATCACTTCTCTTTTATGGTAATTACCTCTCTACCGTTATAGTATCCACAATTTGGGCAAACCCGATGGGGCAATTTGGGCTGATGACAGTGCGGGCATTCCACAAAATTGACCAAATTCAGCTTCCAGTGGCTTCTCCTGTTGCCCCTGCGGGATTTCGATATTCTCCTCTTAGGTAAAGCCAATTTTATACCTCCTGTTTATAGATTGAAAGTTTCACCAATTATGACATCTTAAATTGTGCCACCTGAACAATTACATATTTACGGTGGGGTGGTCTCTCATCTCTATCTCTGTCTCTCTATCTGATCAGCATCATCTTCTTGGTCCTCTGTACCTTTAATCTCTCACCTTTTACCTTTAACCTACAGAAATAAACCCCGCTGGAGACCTCCTTACCCGAATCATTCCTCCCATCCCACAGGACTCGATAATTACCTCCAGCCAGCTCCTCATCCACCAAGGTTTTAACCTCCTGCCCCAAGATGTTGTAAATCTTTAGGCTAACCGCTGACTGCTGATAGCTGACCCCTGACAACTGATAGCTGATAGCTGTAGTTGAGTTAAACGGATTGGGGTAATTCTGGAGCAAGGCAAAATCCTTGGTCAGACCAACATCACCCCCCAGTTCTTCCACTTTTTCCCAATCCCAAGTGACAAGCTTAGCATAGATGTCCCAGCCCTTGGATCGACGCAGATCCATCCAGGCAAAGCTGATCTGGCCACTGTTTGCTGCAACTGATGGATTCCCTTGGTTTGGATTGAGAACATCCGGCCTTTGATTGACTATATAGTTTGTCCCCCAGGGGGTGCCATCAGGATGGTATCTCTGGGCATAGATGTCATCGTTATCCCATCCGTTGCGCTCATCTTGCCAACAGATGACAAAACCGCCAGCCCCATCCATCGCTACTGAGGGAGGGACATATTGATAACTTATTCCCTGATCATCGTTCACCTGGAAGTTTGACCCCAATGTATCTCCCGAACTGTCATACCGCTGGCAATAGATGTCTTCGTAATCGTTGCGTCCATCTTGCCAACAGATGACAAAATCACCATCCCTATTCATTGCTACCGAGGGGTCACCTTGCCAACTTGCTCCCTCATCGTCGTTCACCCGGAAGTTTCCCCCCGGGGGATCTCCTGAACTGCTGAACCGCTGGGCATAGATGTCCGAGTCACCGTTGCGTTCATCTGTCCAACAGATGACAAAATCGCCATCCTCATCCATCGCTACCGAAGGAGACCACCATTGATTACTTGTTCCCTGATCATCGTTCACCCGGAAGTTTCCCCCCAGTGTATCTCCCGAACTGTCATACCGCTGAGCATAGATGTCCGGCTCACCGCTGCGTTCATCTCTCCAACAGATGAGAAAACCGCCATCCCCATCCATCGCCACTAAGGGATCCCCTTGCTCACTTGTTCCCTGATCATCGTTCACTTGGAAGTTTGATCTCAGAGTATCTCCCGAACTGTCATACCGTTGGGCATAGATATCCCAGTCCCAACCGTTGCGTTCATCTTGCCAACAGATGACAAAATCGCCCTCCCTATTCATTGCTACCGAGGGGTGCCATTGAGAGCTTGTTCCCTGATCATCGTTCACTTGGAAGTTTGACCCTAATGTATAACCCGAAATATTATACCGCTGGGCATAGATATCCCAGTCATCATTGCGTTCATCTTGCCAACAGATGTGAAAACCGCTATCCCCGTCCAACGCTACCGAGGGATACCTTTGATCGCTTGTTCCCTGATCGTCATTTACCCGGAAGTTTCCCCCCAGGGGATAATCCGAACTGTCATACCGCTGGCAATAGATGTCATCGTTACCGTTGCGTTCATCTCTCCAACAGATGAGAACACCGCTATCCCCATTTATCTCTACCGAGGGATATCTTTGATCGCTTGTTCCCTGATCATCGTTCACCAAGAAGTTTGACCCTAATGTATCACCCGAACTGCTATACCGCTGGGCATAGATGTCCCAGTCATCATTGCGTTCATCTTGCCAACAGATGAGGAAACCGCCATTTCCATCCATCGCTACCGAGGGATCCCCTTGCTCACTTGTTCCCTGATCATCGTTCACCCGGAAGTTTCCTCCCAGTGTATCACCCGAATTGTTATACCGCTGGGCATAGATGTCCCTATTATCCCAACCGTTGCGTCCATCTTGCCAACAGATGAGAACACCGCTATCCCCATTCATTGCTACCGAGGGATACCCTTGATCGCTTGTTCCCTGATCGTCGTTCACTTGGAAGTTTGACCCTAATGTATCACCCGAACTGCTATACCGCTGGGCATAGATATCCCAATCATCATTGCGTTCATCTTGCCAACAGATGAGGAAACCGCCATACTTATCCATCGCTACTGAGGGGGCCCCTTGGTAACTTATCCCCTGATCATCGTTCACCCAGAAGTTTGACCCTAATGTATCACCCGAACTGCTATATCGCTGGGCATAGATATCCCCGTTCCAGTACCCATTGCGACCATCCTCCCAACAGATGAGGAATCCGCCATACTTATCCATCGCTACTGAGGGAGAGTATTGCTCACTTGTTCCTTCATCATCGTTCACCCGGAAGTTTCCCCCCAGGGAATCTCCTGAACTGCTGAACCGCTGGGCATAGATGTCCGAGTCACCGTTGCGTTCATCTGTCCAACAGATGAGGAAACCCCCATCCGCATCTATTACTACCGAGGGAGAGTATTGCCAACTTATTCCCTGATCATCGTTCACCAAGAAGTTTGACCCTAATGTATCACCCGAACTGCTATACCGCTGGGCATAAATGTCACCGTTATCCCGACCGTTGCGGAAATCTATCCAACAGAGGACAAAATTGCCACCTGGGTCCATAGCAACAGCAGGATGATCCTGCAAACATCCACCCGTAGTGTCATCGTTAACGAGAAAATCGTCTTTGATAATGCCTGTAATTGAACTCACTTGCACCGGTCTTAGTACCCTCCCCTCTGGCAGGAAACCCGCATTTGATGACCTTCAGCTTCCCCAAACCTATTCTCCCATCCTCTAATCTCAGGGCCAAAGTTAAAAGGATTCTGCTGGGCAGAGCAAAGTTCCACTGTTCCCAGAGAGAGCAGGAGCCCAAGCAAAAGCACAAAACTTAACCTGCGCATTTTCCCACCCACTCAGTGGTTAAAGGTTTACAACCCTCCGTCAAGACAGAGTCCTGACAGGATTATCTATCGGACAGACCTGAAGGTCTGTCCCTACGAGCACAGTAGGGACTTTGACTTATCGAAGCGACTGTAGGGACAGGTCTTTAGACCTGTCCAAAGGGCCTGTGCCGTCAGGGCTCCTGCCCTGACGGATTTTTTTAACCCCTGATTCTACCTGATCTCTTTCCCCTGATCGTTTGCCTCCATCTATTGTGGGAGAAGTCTCCCGACCTCGATTATTGGCATCAGGAGATGCCTCCCACATCAAAGGAATGTCTTCTCTATATTCTTGTCGTTATGGGAAAGGTTTCCTGACCTTGACGTCTTATTTGAGTTCAGATTCCTTCTGCTTTAAAGATTTTAGCTTCTCCCAATGGGAATCAGGGGCTTCCCTCCGGCAGTTACACTCCCCCTCATTGAGGTCCTGGCCACATACAGGACAGAGTCCTCGACAGTCGGGACGGCAGAGGGGCTTAAGGGGAAGGGCAAGCAGGATAAGCTGCCGCACCCTCTCCCCTATCTCCAAGGTCTCAGCCTGGGGGGAGAGAAGGAGGAAGCCCTCCTCCAAATTGTCAGCGATGCCCCCCTGAGGGCTCAACTTGATAATGAGCTTAAAAGGCACCCTTAGAGAAAGGGCAAACTCCTTCAGACACCTGCTGCACTGCGCATCTACCTGAGTGGTTACCTCTCCTTGCAGAAGAAATCTGTCCCCCTTACGCCTGACCTCTAATTCGCACTGGATTGGTGAGCGAAAACGGCCGTCCTTCCAACTGAGACCTAAGGTTTTAAGGTCCTCCCTAAGCGAGACATTCTTTGCTCCCTCCTCTATTTCCCCCAATTTCAATTTCATAGCCCAAAATTAAAGTCTTCTGAAGCACTTGTCAAGAAGATAAGAACAGAGGCATCCCTCAGCAAGCATCGAGGAGATTGCATCGGCTTGCCACTTCGCTACCGCTCAAGGCAAGCCTCGCAATGACAGGCAAAAAGATGGTCATTGTGAGGAGCGGAGTGACCTGTCTGCGTGTCTGCCTGAAGGAGAACACTCGCAGTCAGGCAACGCACAGGTAGGCGAAGCAATCTCGTTCTACCCGGCTTTAGCCGGGGTAACCTCTTTAGGGCTTTAGTCCTTTGGAGTGCTGTGACCGCGTCACAGCATACGTCAACACGGTTGACGCACTCCATATTAACCCGCACTAAAGTAAGGTTTTGGCCCAAAGGTTCCTGCAGTATTTTCGTCATTCGTCATTAGGAATTCGTCATTGGCCTGCGCCCCGCACTGAAGCAAGGGGTACAGGTTAAGAATATTCTTTGATAATCCCCTGGGCCATTAGGGTCTTAGTCTCCTCTCTGGCCCTCCTGATAATCTGGGAGGATTTCTCATAGAGCTCTTCCCGGGAGATGGAGAGTCTGGCCACCCCCTGTTCTACAGCTTTCATCCCCACAGCAACTGCCTCGCGGGGAAAGACCTCCCATTCATCCATATTGGGGACGATATATTCTTCAGTTAGCCCCTTATCCTGGGCACAGCGGGCCAGTTCATTGGCCGCAGCGATACACATCTCATCAGTGATGGTCTTGGCCATCACATCAAGGGCCCCCCGAAATATCCCTGGAAACCCCAGGGAGTTGTTCACCTGATTGGGGAAATCGGACCTACCAGTGGCCACGACCTTAGCCCCGGCCTCCTTGGCCTCCCATGGCCAGATCTCCGGGATGGGATTGGCACAGGTAAAGACAATGGCATCCTTGGCCATATCGGCTACCCACTCTTCCTTGATCACCCCAGGGCCGGATTGGGAAAGGGCGATGCAGACATCAGCCCCTTGCAGGGCCTCAGGAATACCGCCAACTTTCCCCTCCCGGTTGGTCCTCTGGCAAATCTCCCACTTCGTCTCATTCCCCTTGAGATCCCTCCTCTCCCTATGGAGGATCCCCTTGCTGTCCACCATAATAAGTTTCCCCTCATCTACCCCAGCAGCCATCAGCACCCGGGCAATGGCTATATTAGCCGCCCCCGCCCCGACCATTGTCACCTTGGCTTCACCCATCCCTTTGCCCACCACCTTCAGGGCATTGATCAGACCAGCCAAGGTGATGGCCGCTGTGCCCTGCTGATCATCGTGCCAGACCGGGATATCCATCTCCTCACGGAGGACATCCAAAATATAGAAGCACTTGGGCTTGGAGATGTCTTCCAAATTTATCCCCCCAAACGAGGGTTTAAGCCATTTCACCGCCTGGATGATCTCATCCGGGTCCTTGGTATCCAACATTATGGGAAAGGCGTCTACCCCGCCCAGGTACTTAAAAAGGATGGCCTTGCCCTCCATCACCGGCAGGCCAGCCTCCGGCCCAATATCGCCTAAACCTAAAATCCTGGTCCCATCGGAGACTATGGCCACTTGGTTGGCCTTGTTCGTGTGCTGGAATACGGCCTCTGGGTTCCTCACAATGTCCTGGCAGGGCTCGGCTACCCCCGGCGTATACCAGATGGCGAAATCATTGAAATCCCTGATGCGACATTTGGGCACCACCTCCAACTTCCCTTGGTAAAAGGGGTGCATCTTCATCGCATCTTCTCCCGGCTTTTTCGCCCTTTCCAACAACTCCTCTTCAGTCAATTTCTTCTCCATCAGTTCTACCTCCCAAATTCCGGGAAGAAGATGGCTATCTCCTTCTCAGCTCTAAGTGGGGAGTCAGAGGCATGCACTAAGTTTTTCTGCTTGGTGCCACCAAGATCCCCCCTGATTGTCCCCTTCTTGGCCAGGGAGGGATCGGTCTCCCCCACCAAATCCCTTGAATCGCTTATTCCATTATCCTTCTCCAAAAGGAGAACAACTAGCGGGCCTGAGGTCATAAAATCCACCAGATCCGCGAAGAATGGTTCCCCCTGGTGAACATCATAGAGCAGTTCGGCTTCCTCTCTCTGCAATTTCAACATCTTTAAGTTCACTATCTCAAACCCAGCCCTTTCTATCCGCCCTAAAACCTCCCCCACCAATCTCCTCCTCACCCCATCCGGCTTGATGATGCAGAGGGTTCTCTCCATCAAGCCGCCCGGGACCTCACCATGCGCTTAACCACCCTGATCCCCTCAGCTACCATATAACCTGCCAAGCCAATAAGAACTATGGAGACAAAGAGAAGGAGCCAATTGTGTTGGACCCAAAACCCCCTGGCCTCCAAAACCAGGGCGGCCAAGGTGGTCACCAACATAAAGAGTCCTGGGTAGAAGCTATATCTGATCCTCTTCCCCAAACCCAAAAGGTAGAGGGTGATGACCAAGAAGACGAGAGCAGCTACCAATTGATTGGCTGCCCCAAAAACAGGCCAGATGACCTTCCAGTTGCCCAGGGCCAGATAAAGGGCAAACGCAGTGATAAACAGGGTGGAGAAGAACCTGTTGCGCATCGGCTTTATCCTCAGTGCCTGGCCAAAAAGCTCCTCCCCAATGTAGCGGCCAATCCTGGTGGCCGAATCGAGGGTGGTGAGCACAAATGTCTTCAAAGTGGTGATGGCTATCAGGCTCCCTAAACCACCAAATATCGGCCAGGTTAGCCGCCCATAGCCCTCCCCAAAGGCCACTATCCATCCTTTGTTCTTCACCAGAAAGGGATAACTAAGGTTTCCCGTTCCCTTCCAGAAAAGCCCGGCGGCCACAGAGAGCAGGGCCAGAACGGCGAGCACCCCCTCAGTGAGCATAGCCCCATAGCCGATCTTGCGGGCATCTTTCTCATTGGCCAGTTGCTTGGATGTCGTGCCGCTGGCCACCATCGCATGGAAGCCGGAGATGGCCCCACAGGCGATGATCACACACATCATCGGCCAGAGGGCCCCACTCTTCCCGGCGAAACCCAAGAAGGCCGGGGCGTGAAGCTGTGGATGGGTAAGGAAAACACCTATGTAACCGAAGAACAAGCCAAAGAAAAGGACCAAGGCCGCCAAATAGTCCCGGGGCTGAAGCAAAATATTCACCGGCAACACTGAAGCGATATAGGAGTAGAGCAAAAGGATTATCGTCCAGATGAGTTGGGAGTTTGGCCCCAGGCCGATGGGCAAATGATAGCCGGCAACGATTAGCCCAAAGAGAAGGCCCCCTCCGGTAAGAGTAGCTAAAACTTGATTTACCCGCCAACGATAAAGCATCAAACCAACGAAGATGGCCACCAGGATGAGGCCAAATGTGGGGATGACCACCTGTGGCTTGGTGGCCAAGGTCTTCCCACCCACCGCGGCAAAAACGGCCACGACCAGCACCAAGGAGAGCCAGAGGAAGGAGGCGAAGATGAGCTTGGTGCGTTGGCTGACCCTCTCCGCGGCCACATCGGCAATTGACCTCCCCCGGTGCCGCAGAGAGGCCATCAGGGTGGAGAAATCATGCATCCCCCCAATGAAGATGGAACCCAGGATGATCCAGACCAGAGCCGGAAGCCAGCCCCAGACCGCACAGGCAATCACCGGGCCGATTATAGGCCCTGCCCCAGCGATAGAGGAGAAATGATGACCAAAGAGGATCGTCCAGTGCTTGGCTGGGATGTAATCGACGCCATCGGTGTATTCCAACGCGGGAGTCCTCCTCTGGGGATCAACCCCCAAAAACCTGGCCAAGAAGGAACCATAAAAACTGTAGCCCAACCAGAGGAGGATTAAGGCAATACCAGCTATCCAGATGGAGTTCATCTCAGGTTGTCCAATAAACACCGAGAATCACTGCAATAAGGGAAAGAAAAAAATTTTTTCCTAAAATTAGGGGCCATTTTTACGATCACTTGATGTTTCAGTGATTTCGGTGTCATTGCGCGTTGCCATAGGTTATTTGAGTTCATCTGTGGTCACCCCTCTGCAAAAATCCCTCCACAATCTCCTTTAAATCAGGTTTGCCGATCTCCTGGAGCTCATATCTTACCCTCACCGAGTCCCCCTTTATCCTGAGGACCCGGGAGAGATCTATGGGAGTAGCCACAATAACGGTGTCCGCGCCAGCGGCGTTTATGGTCGATTCCAGATCCTTGATCTGTTTCTCACTATAGCCCATTGCCGGAAGGATATTTCCTGTCCCTGGGTATTTGACAAAAGTTTCTGCGATGCTTCTCACCGCATAGGGTCTGGGATCAATGATCTCAGCCGCACCATATTTCTGGGCAGCCACCAGGCCGGCACCATATTTCATCCCTCCGTGGGTCAAGGTAGGCCCATCCTCCACCACCAACACCCTCTTCCCGGCGATCAGCTCCGGTTTGTCCACAAAGAGGGGAGAGGCCCCATCAACTATCCACGCTGAGGGGTTCAACCTCCTGATATTAGCTCTCACCTTTTCAATATCAGCAAAGCTGGCCCTATCCTCCTTGTTGATCACCACCACATCGGCCATCCTCAGATTGGTCTCTCCAGGGTAATAGGTGGTCTCATGGCCAGCTCGCAGGGGATCAACCACAGTAATCAGCAGATCGGGTTGGTAGAAGGACATATCGTTATTCCCTCCATCCCAGAGGATGACCTCAGCCTCTTTCTCGGCTTCCTGGAGGATGGCCCCATAGTCCACCCCCGCGTAGACCACATTCCCCCTATCAATATGGGGCTCATACTCCTCCCTCTCTTCTATGGTGCAATTTTGTTTATCCAGGTCGGCCAGACTGGCAAACCTCTGCACCTTCTGTTTAGCAAGATCACCATAGGGCATAGGATGTCTGATCACTACTACCTTCTTCCCTAAATGGGTCAATATCTCAGAAATCCGGCGAGTTGTCTGGCTCTTGCCACAACCGGTGCGCACAGCACAGATGGCCACAACTGGGAGACTGCTCTTTAACATTGTATCCTGGGGACCAAGAAGGCTAAATGAGGCTCCAGCCGCCTGCACCTGGGAAACCAGGTTCATTACATACTGGTGGGAGACATCCGAATAGGCAAAGAAAACCTCTTCAACTTTCTCCCTTTTGATCAACTCGGATAGTTCCCTCTGCGAATAGATGGGAATACCCTGAGGGTATAGCCTACCGGCAAGCTCCGATGGATAACTTCTCCTTTCTATATTAGGAATCTGCGTGGCCGTGAAGGCCACCACCTGGTAGCTTTCCTTTTCCCTGAAGTAAACATTGAAATTGTGAAAATCCCTCCCCGCAGCTCCCATAATGATAATCCTTCTTCTCTTGGACATAACAGCCTCCTAAATAGCGAAAACCTCAAATACCAAGTCTGATAACCCTACGGTTACATCGTAACAGTTTACCACTAATAACCGCGAAATAGCAGAGAAAAACAGGGATCCGGGATAACCAGTATAAACCTCATTCTTAATTCTTAATTGCTTTTCCCCGTGCTTATCCGTGGTGAACTATTATTTCACACCTTCTCGGAGATGGCCTTGGCCTGCAGGTAGAGAAGCAGATAGTCCCTGCCCCCGGCCTTGGAGTCTGTCCCTGACATATTAAATCCACCAAATGGATGCACCCCGACCAGAGCGCCTGTGCACTTACGGTTGATGTAGAGGTTGCCCACATGAAACTCCCTCTTAGCCCTATTGATCTTCCCCCTGTCTTGAGTGTAGAGGGCACCGGTAAGCCCATATTCCGTACCATTGACAATCTGCAAGGCCTGAGCAAAATCATTGGCCTTGAGCACCGCCAAGACCGGGCCGAATATCTCCTCCTGAGCTATCCGGGAGGATGAGTCCACATCGGCAATTATCGTTGGCTGGAGGAAGTAGCCATTCCCCTCCACCCTTTCCCCTCCAAAAAGGAGCCTTCCCTCTTTCTTCCCTATCTCAATATACTGGGAGATGGAGCTCAGGGCCCTCTCGTTGATCACCGGTCCCATGTTGATCACCGGTCCCATATAGTTCTCTGGGTCCTTGGCCGGCCCGACCTTTATCCCTTTAGCTCTCTCCACAAGCATATCCAAGAACCGATCATATATCTTGCTGGAGACCACGACCCGGGAACAGGCGGAACACTTCTGTCCTTGAAATCCATAGGTGGCGGCAATCACCCCCTGGGCCGCCTCCTCTAAATCGGCATCCTCCTCAACAACGATAACATCTTTTCCCCCCATCTCGGCAACCACCCTCTTGATCCAGATTTGACCAGGGGTATGCTTGGCAGCCAGCTCATTTATCCTTAAACCCACTGCTTTGGATCCGGTGAAGCTGATGAACCTGGTCTGGGGATGGGAGACCAAGAAATCACCGACCTCAGCGCCACTTCCGGGCAGAAAATTGACCACCCCTGAGGGCAGACCAACATCCTCCAAGATCTCCATAAATTTAGCTCCAATAGTGGGGGAATCGCTGGAGGGTTTTAAAACGACCGTGTTGCCTGTAACTATTGAGGCCGAGGTCATCCCCACCAAAATGGCCAAGGGGAAGTTCCAGGGGGGGATAACAATGCCCACACCCAGGGGGATATAGACCAGCTCACTCCTCTCGGTAGGAATTCTTACCAATGGCTGGGGTTGGGCATATCTGATCATCTCCCGACCATAGAACTCCAGAAAATCTATGGCCTCGGCCACATCAGCATCAGCCTCTGGCCAGGATTTCCCCACCTCATAGACCTCCCAGGCGGCAAGCTCTAACTTCCTCTTCCCCATCAGCGTGGCGGCCTGAAAAAGGTATTCCGCCCTCTCCTCAGGCTTGACCCACCTCCAGCTTTCAAAGGTCCTCAGCGCTTCCTCTATCGCTTTTCGGGCCAACTCTTTGTCCGCCTTCTGGTGGATGGCCACCACCTCACCCTTTTGGGAAGGGTTAAATGATTTAAACTGTTTGGGGGCTCTCAATCTCTCAGAGCCGATGATAAGCTCATATTCCTCACCCAAATGAGAGGCCACCTCCCCTAAGGCATCCTCCATCCTTTTCCTGTTCTCCTCTTGGGAGAAGTCAACATAAGATTGATTCTTAAACTCCTGCATCTTCTAAGCTCCTTTCTATTAGCGAAGCTTCGCCTTCCCGGCCCAGGCAAACCGTCCAGCCAGGGCAGCACAAACTGGGCGAAGCTTCGCATGTAAAATTCACCTCGTTAAATATTTTTTGGTTTTAAGAGGCTGGACCTTTTTTCTAATAGTTCTGTTTCTGCGTCTCTGATTCTCGGTTGGACTCACTATTTAACGGGGTGAAGAATTTATAATTAAAAATGAGAAAACCTGCAGCCAAGGGGCCTGGGGTTAAGCTCATCCTTCACCTCTTTCCTCCTACCCCCAAAACTTGACACAAATTTTAAGAAGTTGCCTTTTGAAGGAGACTACCCTGGATTATTCATAAACTGATGACGAATCAGTTATCTAAAGGTTGTCCCGTCATCCCGTAGGGACAGACCGGAACTTGTCCCGACTGCCGCAGGGGGTCGGGAGGTCTGTCCGCTTCCTTCGGACTCCGCTAAGGCGGAGTCCCTGGTATAAAACCTCTGATAATCGGAGATCCCCCCACTAATTTATGAATGGGTTGAGCTAGTCAGCCAACTGGTTAAAACCATCAGGGATCAGCAGTGGGGTGGTCATCAGTTGTTGGTTGTCAGTTGTAATCAAACCGAGGTGGCAGAACCCCTGTTCTGCCACCGTCAGATCGGGGAATCTGACGGCTCGAGAATTTCCATTTTCCAATTTCAATTTTCAACCCTTCGGGGCAGAAACCCTACCCACCCAGCTAATTCCCTTGTTTTCCTGATCCCTGTAAGCTGATCTCCGGGAACTGTGAACTGAATTCGATTAGCTGAATATAGGGGCTAAAATATGTCCTGTCAACCTATTCTTGCCCAACAATCCCCTTCGTTTAAAACTCAACCCTTAAACCACCATAGGCCATCCTCACCCCTTTTATCCCTAACCTGTTGGCCAAGGCCTTAATGTGGTTTTCTTAGCCCTCCAGTTGGAGGGGGATATGGGTAAGGATGGTTTCCCCTATCCCCCGCTGGGAGACAAATCCCAATAGCTCCTCTATATTTATATGCATGCACTCGGTGATCAAAATATCCGGCGTGGAAACAAAATCCTCTAAATCAGAGAGGGAACCTATATCCCCCGAATAGTCCACTACCTTCCCCTCAGCCTCGATCTCAAAGGAGTAACTCTCTAAGTTCTGGTGAGGATCCGCCACCCCCTGATAATCCACTAGATGATGGTTGGCAAACACAGAAACCGATAGAACATCATTCGGCAAAATTGGATTCCCTTTTAGCGGATGAAACCGCAGGGGAAAAGAGAGCCTCTCCGGAAAAAGATAGAAAGTTCGCGAGCAAACCCCAACTGCGGCCCTGGCCTCAGCCGGGAGTCAAACCTCAAATGGGGCCTGGCGGTTTGAAAGATACATAAGTTGCAAGAGTAGGGGAAGACCGGAAGAATGATCGGGATGCATATGGGAGATAAAACCAGCTACAATTGACTCCTGATTAATGTCCATCCGCAAGAGGGATGAGCTGCACCCCTCACCCATATCAAAAAGGTATCCCCTTTCCCCAACCTCGACGAGGTAACTGGAGCTTGCCCGCTGGGGAACTGGCATACCAGAGGCCGAACCCAAAACAGTGATTCTCAACCTACCTCAACTTGAAAATGTTCACTCTATATCTCCCCTGAAGGGGGAGATGAGACAAGGGTAAAACCCCATCTTAACCTTCCCTTAACGGTCCCTTTCTTGGTCAACCGGTGGGGTTTCCTTGTCCACTGCGGCGACAAACTCCTCGATCTGATTCAATATCCCTTCATGTGGTGTATTCACGGTAAGGGCATTAAGCCTTTCATCCACATCTATAAAGCAAGTGTAGGTAATAACGCCTAAATCCTTGATTCTCCTCTCCATATCTTTAACGGAGACAAACTTCAAATAAAATGTCTTGATCATGTTCTCCCCTTTCCCTCTCTTAGCTGAGGCAATTATAGGGAAGGAGAAAATGATTGTCAAGGAATTTTGCGGAATCCAATCTGGAAGATAAAGGCCAGCGGAAAGTCCTCTGGTAGGATTTGGAATCGGCGCCCTTTGAACAGGCTCTAACTGAGCCAAGCCACCGCTAATTGGTATTTAAAGGCCTGACCTCAATTTGCCCTGAGCCGGCAGAACCCCTGTTCTACAGGAGAAGGTAACATCCCGTTTATTGGGATGCCACCTCAAAGGGAATCGTATAGTTTTGAGGATGTGCTGGCCTAAGCTTTTGAGCACAGTGGTGATACTTCTACCTCTTCAGCCGTGGCTAAGGAGGTGGGTGAAATCATCAAAAGGAAGGAAAACCCAAAGGGGGATCAAAAGGTGCCCCCTCCCCTCTAGCCCGATCTATTCATAAATTCGGAGTAATACCTAAGCATCGTGAAGAGCTTTTTATCGTAGGGACAAGTCTTTAGACTTGTCCGAGGGAGCGGACAGACCTAAAGGTCTGTCCCTACACGAGAATACAGAATCCCACTGATCCCAAGAGATTACCTCAATCCGCTATCAGTTTATGAGTAATTCAGGCTAGAATCCCTGCCCTCAGCAAGTAACCTAAGATCTACTTAAATTGTAAGCCTGATCCTCACCTTCCTGTTCTTTCCCCCTTGTTAAAAATCTTGCATGACAGAACAGCAGGTAAACGAAGCCCAGAAAAGACCAAATCTTTTATCAACTTAGGCATTTTATCCCATTATTCATCCATCTCCCCATATTGGGGAGGAGCTTCTCCCACGGACTCCACAACAAATGGATACTTTGCCTCTTCGTTAGGGGATTCCATGCCTTTAAGTTCAACAATAAAATGCCACTCATCCCCATAATCGAAAAGAAATAACATTCTCTTCTTAATTTTGTCAAAAACCTCATTCACCTTCGTTCTTTCTACACCCTTAAACTCACTCCCCTTTCCCATATCGGCAAATATTTCATACCCTTCCTCTGCCTCTGTCCACCTCTTTATGTTGTCATAAAACCCGAAAGGATGGTCAAAAGCAAAGTCAAAACTGCCCACGATTACCTCTGCCAAGCTATACAATGTGAATCCATCTGGAATTGCCAAAATTCTATAAGGCATACCCCTAATATGACCATACCAATCGCTCAGTATTACTTTAATCAGGTATATCCTTTCACCTTGTTTTGCCCTGTGCTTTATCATATAATTACCCCCTACTGCTGATGATATTAAAATTCCACCTAACCCGTAGCGAATAAGCAGATTTGAGCGGAACGAATACCTGTCTGATAAGCAAAATGGCCGCTCCAGCTTAGACCCTTGGTTTGTCTAAAGAACCAAGTTCACACCTCGGCTTCGTGGCCTTGCCAGCGCTATTTTGCCTATCTTGCTCGGGCTTTGCGAGGCTGCAAAGCCCGCAGTGTCTAACACCCGGCGGGCATTCACTAAAGAAGTAACAGTTTAGCCAACTGAGATCTAACCATCATTATAGATTATCCGTTAAACACCGAAACCTACTTTGCTCGCTGTGGATGTTATCATCCACAGCGCTCGTCTATAATAATTCACGAAAGTTACTGATTTTCAAGAATTTGTCTTCTACTTTCCTTGTGGATGATAACATCCACAAGGAGCCCAAGAGCCTGCGGTTACCGCTTGCCCAACCAAAAACGCAAATCAGTATGGTGTCCCCAAAATTATCCCCAAAAATTATCCATCAGGGGTTACTCTGGCTTGCCGTAGAATGCCCCTCAATGTGCCAATGGCCAGCTCACAGTGCAGAGGAACTAAACATCCTACAGCACCTTCCGAGGTTTGCTTTTTGAGCACCACGTGGCTGCCGCATCTTCTCGAAGCCCAAGCTATGGGGGCAAAAATTGGGTGGCAAAAGTTGTGAATTTACCTCGCTTCTTTTCACTCACTAAAGCCTGCGGCTACCGCTTGCCCAACCAAAAACGCAAATCAGTATGGTGTCCCCAAAATTCCCCAAAATTCCAGTTTGTTGGTCCAGCCTTTAATTTGTCTGCCCTGAAAATCAGTGGCGAAAAAGTCATCCATCAATCCAGCCGTCTGCTCTTCTTTGCGGGGTTCGTCGATATATTCGATGGAATGAAAGGGCAGCACCGCATTGGTTACGGTTTCGCTGCGCCCGTTCCAGAACAGGAAAACATCCTCGTCATCAGCATAGAGTTTGTAAATGTATTCTTTGGGCAGGGGTTTGCCCTGTTTGATTAAATCGTTGATTTCGTTTTTTTCGGATTCGCTCAAATCCAGTTCCGCCATATCATTTTCTCATCTTTTCAATTTCATCGACAATTTCATCAAAATCCGGATTGCCGAGCCATTTGTGCCTGTCTTTGGTGTAGTCGCCTTCCCCTTTTTCTGTAAATTGCAGAAACCGTATCATTCCGACAATGCCCAAATTTTTGCTCAGTGCATCCAAACCAGCCAATCGAATCTCCTTTGGCGTCATATCTTCAACTTTCAATGGCATTATATTACCTCCTTAATCCACGATAATGGATTATCTGTTTTTACATTAATTTGATCAGCGTGCTTTTTTAACTTTGCTAACAAATTGTCATCAGTTGTCAGAAAAATATCTGCTTTTCCGACTTCAGCGCTTGCCACATGAAGCGCATCATAGGTTTTCATACCAAATTTTCGTATTTCTTTTGCCCGCGATATTATTTTTGTATTCACCCTCAGATAAAGATTCGCTTTTGCAATCAACAAAAGAACTTTGTTTTTCTTTTCAATGTCGGGAATTTTATTTATCTCATAAACAATGGCATCGCTATTCATTAAATCCCATTTACCGGACTCAATATATTTCATAATAGTCAATATTGCTTCAGATTCAAGGTGGATTCTATCTTGCGTCTGGTCATCAAATATTCGATTTAAACAACACACATCAAGGTATATTTTCATTAACTAGCCCTTTTCAATGTCAAACAGCTTAATGATTTCATCGAATCTCTTTATGTCCTTTTCATTTCTTTCCCATAATTCCTGCTTCACATACAGCGGGAAATATTGGCGTTCATCCTGCACAGCATTGACGTCGTTGCACCAGATTTGCAGGCGCTTGATTTTGCGCACATCATCCAGATCTTCCCTCCCTTTGGTCTCGGCAATGTAAATATGCCATTCGTTTCGTTTAATCAGGAAGTCGGGGAAGAATTCATGGATATTGCCATCCTCGCCCTGATATTCGATCTTAAAGCCAAGCGACTGATAATTTTTGGCGAAAGAAACAATATCAGTGCAATCTTCCAGAAAGGCAGCAAATTCCAGTTCAAACTGGCTGTCGCCGATGATTTTATTGAATACACTCTTCTGCGGAACCAGATAGGGCTGATTATCCGCTACCAGCGGTTTGACTTTGCGCAGCGAAATGTAATTTTTAATTTGCGCCGAACCTTTATCTCTCCCTATTCAAAACATACGTATAATCATTGTCGGGTGCTCTGCAAAAAGGTTAAAAATTAAGTAGTCACAATCTTCAGATTGCGTAAGTTGTTGAGTTATTGGTTAGTTTCCGCTTACTAAGGATCTACGGCTACCGCTTGCCCAACCAAAAGCGCAAATCAGTATGGTGTCCCCAAAATTATCTACCTTTATTTATTTTCCAGAAGGAGGACGATGAACGCGCCATCTTCCTTCAGATGCTACAATCATAACAGGGGGAACACCCTCCAATGCTTCTTGCTCACTTTTCAGTATTTCCCCAACCTCATATGCAATTCTTTCCACATTGATAATCTCATATCGCAGCAGGATAACCTTACCTCGTCCATATAAAGAACCGAACTCAAGAATGCCTCCAAAATCTTTATCGCCTGTCAGCAGGATTCTGTTTTCGCTTTCTGCCCATTCAAGCACCCGTCGGTCATCACAACCTATAAGTCCAGCTTGAACAGCAGTTACCACATCGTGCCCATACTCTATTAGCTTGAATACGATGTCCGAATGGACATTTTCATCAGCCAGAATCCTTGACATTACGCTTTCTCCAATAGATGTACCTCTTCTCCCTGCATCTGTTTGGCAGCAAACTTAACCGCTGCTTGTGCTCCCTCTTTAGTCAGTGTGGGATATCCCTTTAATATATCCTCAACAGTCATCCCTGAGGCTAAACACTGAAGAATTAAAGCTACAGAAATGCGTGTCCCTTTGACAATAGGTTTCCCAGAAAGGATCGCGGGGTCACAAACAATCATTTCATTAACCATTTCGGTTACCTCCTTTTTAACCACGGAACAAGGGCCCAATGTCCATTATGTCACCAATCTTCTCTCAAGTTGGAGCAAAACCCTTGTTCCTATTACTCAAACCTATAATCGGCATTTGGGACTTCGGAATGTGCATAGAGGAACCTGCTGTCGATCAATGTTGCGTAAATCTCGTTCTGCGGATCCCTTCCAACAGATCTTGAACTCATTTGAAAAAGGACGGCGAAAAATGTAGAATGAAGACCTGACCCCTTTTCCGCCCCCTTAGCGCCCCCTTAGGACCCCTTTTCCGCCCCCTTAGCGCCCCCTTAGTATAACATCAACAAATATAATAAAAGGAATTCCTATTCTCAATTTATGATTTTATGGACGTCCCCCATTTTACCCGTCCCCTCTTTGCCTTGTGGAAGGAGAGGAACTCTCTGCTTGGCATCGGTCTTTTAAAAGGTATTAGGTGAATTTACCGCCCACCTTTCTATTTTCCGATCAGTAAAACTTCCTCTGAATGATCGTTACTCAAAACATATTTATAACTTTTTCGCTTTAATTCCTCTACATTTGATTTGTATTTCTTTAATAGATTTACCAATTCCTCAATAGAAGGGATACCATCTGATCTATAAGAAACAACCAGAATACTATCTGCGAACTTCTTGATTAATCTTTCAAAAGCTGAATGAATTCGATTTTTATCAATCCACCGATTCCCCCCTCCTCTCAATTTTTTATGTTTTGTCTGGTAATCAATTATCTTTTCCCATTCAGAATATCTAACCAATCCTTCTAAAAAATGATAAAAGCCAAAATAGTCAACTCCTACACCTCTTTTTGAAATATATGGAGTATCAATATAAACCAGATGAAAATCTCCTTCAATATCAAAAACATCCAGATTAAGCGCCGTATTTTGCAAACCATTAGAAAATATAGCTTGATTGGCTTCAGAAACAAATTTTCTAAAATGTGTCTCAAAGGGAGTATCCCATGTAGTTTTATTTCCAAAATTTCTTTCAACTTTAGAGAATCTTAAATAAAGATTCTTTCTATGAAAGAGATTAAATGGCCTTTTAATTATACAAGCCTGAAAAAGGGCATAGTAAGCAAGAGCCCTTTTATATAGATTCTCCAATTGGCCTATATTAGTAACAACAACATCTATCCATTGATTTTCCTCATCTGCAAAATAAATATCATTGAAAGTATCAGAAACAAAAGTAGGATATTTAACTTCTTTGTGTTTAGTAACCAAAAAATCTACATCTTTAGAGGTCAGTTTTACAGAATCATTCTCTATCAAAGCAAGCGCAGTAAACCAATTGAATTTTAATATGTCATTGTAAGTAACCTGTTTCCCTTTTTGTTTAAACATATAAGCAACACACCCTGTTCCACCAAATGCATCAAGAGCAGTATGGAATTGTATATCTTTGATACCTTCCCATATCCAATCTACTATCTTTAACTTGCTCCCCTGGTACCGCGTAGAAGGAAATACAGGGATTTTTTCAATTAAGGCCATCTGTTTTGAATTAACTTTGCTCATCCTTCACGCCTTTTTCAATTTCTTATATTGAAAATACTCCTCAAGGTTTTTATAAGGAGCTCCTTTTAGGTCTACGGCCCTGGCCATATCTTTTGTCAGATAATACATCCAATAGTCATCAAATACCCCTTCCCCAAGTTTTGCAAAAGGTCCGTTCCCATTTATCAACTCATCAATCTTCACAACTGAACCTATATTCTTTGTATTACCACTCCCTGGCCTACCCGTAGCAATTTGGTATTTCTCCTGCACAAAGAAGGTAAAATCCTTTACAACCGAGGTTATTTCTTGAAGGTCCTCAAGACGATAAACCTTTCTTTCGTCTAAATGTTCATCTGTACGGGAATAGACTATCCCCAACACTAAGTGTCCAACATACTCCTCATAAGGGAAGGTGATATTCTTCTTGCTCTTGCGATCACGGAAATAACCTGTAAATGCCCCGAGTGTCATGCCGTTTACTCTCTTCCCGTCCTTTCGATAGGTACTTTTTATATCTAAAGCATACTTATTGTTAGCAAGATCAATAAAGGTCATGTCGGGGTAAAAATTCTGTTCTTTGCATAACACCATTTTGTAATTATTCTCTTGGGCAAACTGTGAAATCTTTGGGAAGAGGAGAATCTCCATTATTTTTGAGACAACTTTAGTATCAACAGAAATCGTATAGATATTTCTTGCAATATCAATAAACCCTTTCACAATCCAGTCTCCCTCATCGGTTGACATAGCCGAATTGAATCGTTCAACATCCTTTAAAAGCCGACTACGAAACTCTTGCTTTAATCTCCGTTTTTCTCCTAAATTTGCCATATTTCCCCTCAATCCTATCTTTGATAAGCTGACAATAATTTGGGTCTATCTCGATCATGATACACTTTCGACCTAACCCTTGAGCAACAAAGCCAGTAGTCCCTGAACCCGCAAATGGATCAAGAATCAAATCTCCTTCATCTGAGCCCGCCAATATTGCGTATTCTAAAATAATCGGCTGCTTGGTAGCAGGATGTCTGAATGGATTCTTTCTTGCCCAATATTCCCAAAGATTTTTCATCTGAACCCCGCCGTTCAATTTTTTCATCGCCCAGTAGTTAAACTTAGTTTTACCATTGAAATTCTTCTTAGCCCAAAGCATCGTTTCTGTAACTGCCCTAAAACAAGATCCTCTAAAATTAGGTGGAGCATTTATCTTATGAAGGATTATATCATTGAGGATCTTAAATCCTAGATCCTGCAGCACAACATTTACTACTCCAATACTGTGATATGTGCCCGTTATCCAGATAGTAGAACCATCTTTTAGGATCCTCTGGGCTTCTTTTAACCAAGTATGGTGAAACTCAAACTGATATTGAAGAGATTTTGAATAAGCAAACTTTGCCTTTTGAGTATCAAATGTCTCTGCGTGTCCGTCATTACGCTTAATAATCAATCCAGATTGATTCCCGAAATAAGGGGGATCGGCAAAAATCATGTCAATGCAACGATCAGGAACCCTTTTGAGAAGATGCAACGCATTCCCTTTAAAGAGTTTAATCTTTTTTTCAGGACTATAATAAAACGGAGCAAGTTCCTTCTCTCCATATTTTGCTTGTTCCTCAGCACAAAATATTTTATCTATGCCCCTGAAAATATCAGACATCTTATACATCGTCTTATCTCTCACAGTTTTTCCCTTTTATTAAAAACAGCAAGTAATTATTCTATCTAATGGGGCGGCAGGTAAGCAAAGTCCCGACTTGTTGGGATTTGTAACAGCATAGCCGCTTACTGCCCGATAAGCTGACTAGTATTCCATTTAGCCTGGTGGCTTGCATCGGTTCTCAAGCTCGGTTACACATCAGCTTCGTGGCGTAGTCAGCGCCATTTCGCTTATCGTTTCTAACATAAAAAGATATTTGTGAAGTAAAAATCTGAATAAGCGCCAAAAGACACAAACCTTTTATTGAAAGACGTTTATCTGGCAACTCAAAGGTAAATCAGCAAAAGGATCTCCGTCTGGCCTGAGCTTGCCTGGACATCTATACGTCAATCGATTTGCTTTTGAGCCGAAAAGTTAGCCACTTTTGGGAAGGGGAGACACTTCTTGCTTGACTTTAATCTTTTGAAAGATGTTAAGCAACGTGTGGCTATATTTAAGACGATTTAAAATTATCTCCCTTCTCACTTCTCCTATTCAATTTCCCATACTTTTCATTTTCTTCTCGCAAGTAAAAGCTCTTTTGACCACTCCGTTCAATCCAGTCTCCAACACAAAATTTATTGAAGCGGAATTTTGACCCTTCTAAGTACTCATCAATAATGTCAGTAGCTATCCAGCGTCGTTTGAGACGTTCGCAAACCTCTCCCGTCACGTTCGAGCCAGCAAATGGGTCAACTACAAGGTCACCTTCATCAGTTAGCATTTTACGGTTAGAGAATATGTGATCCATTCTTAGATGCAAGACGCCAGACATAGCCATCAAACGTGATTAAACCTCTCTTTTTCAAGCTCTGTTGAGCATTTCGAACATGATGTTTCCACGCTTTCCCGAATCTTTCACCATGGATAATTAACTCTATCGAGTCATCGCAGAGATCAGGCAATAGTCGTTGTATGTTTGGATGTAGGTGCCGGGTTGGTAGTGGCTCGTGCGATAAGACGTACAATATGGCTTCTGAGAAAAGGGAATGGGCTGACCTTGCACCAACGAGTGCTTCAGCAAATCTGACATTCGCACTTTTCAGTTTTTCATCAAACCGCCTTTTAGCTGAAGCAGCGGCTGACCGTTGAACATTACGATATTCAGCAGATATTTCTTCAGCGACTTGGGATAGCTCGTCGATTTGCGCTCCTGAGAGAATGTTGCCAACCCGTGCGTACGCATCCATGTCAGCTTTGATGCGTTGCACCAGAATAGGATCTCGGATTCCAACACCATACTCGTAATTTGAATTAAGGCCAGAGTAAGTAAGATTAGCGGAACCTACCACAGCTAGTGAAGTGTCAAAAATATAAACCTTTGCGTGAAAATGCGGAAGGGTTATCATTTCTAAATTTCTCATCAGGTTTTGGAATATCTTTAGTGCATCCATATCGAGAGAACCGCTCAGAACACTTCCAGCTCTCAAATCAGTTATAACACGCACAATAAGTTCTTTGCCCGATTCCTCAGAAAGCAGACGGTCGCAGACATATTCTGCCTCGGATCTCTTAATAAATGGCGTGGCAATTATAAGTTCACTTCTCGCGTGATCTAAGGCTCTCTCGAACTGAGATCTCCATGGACTTCTATATAATTCGATCATAGTAATTCAATTAGCTCGCATTAGCACGAATGGAATTTGACTTTCTAACACTCTTCGGAACAATTTGGCTCCATTTGCAACGTTCAAAATTTCCTTCCGTCCGATAAGTATTACTTGCTTTCCATATTCATTACGGACCAGTTCAGCATACTTTTTAGCTGCTTCGCTGATTCTTCCCGTACCAATAATCACCGCCACTTGTGAGCCAAAGTGTATCATCAGCCCCACCTCTTTGGCTACATCGTCAAGGGAGACAAATTTGGTGTTTTTGCATTGTATTTGCCATCGAGAGAATATTAGGCGTGCTCCCTCAAAGATTAAATCAACCTCTGCACCACCTGTGACTTGACCACGAAGACGAGTTGCTACATACTTTAAATCAATTAATCTCATCAGATAGAATGCAAGAGCTTCAAGAGCTAACCCCTTTACATATCTATCAGCCGACGACAACTCCTTCAATATTTCGGTGAGGGGCTTCCTCAACATAGGGCGAAGATCAGGATGTGCTTGGCTTTGAAGACATTCAATAAGGGGAGTGATAAGCTCGGATTTCATCTTATCAGTAAGCCTTACCTGGAAAGGCTTGGCGCCTCGCCCAATCTTTTTAGTTCCTCTTTCCAGATATATATAGCCAGCTTTTTCAATAGGATAGAGCACGGTTTTAGGCAGATTCTTCTCATCGAATTTCACCCCGTATGTTGTACTTGCCAGTTTCTCCACCTCATTTGACCAGTAAGGTCCGGTTTCTCCCATATTTGCCAGGGTTTTCAGGAAGGCCTTTTGCTCGATAGTAAGCATAGAAAGTTCATCTATTATATCTTCGGACACACCGATAATTTCTTCGAGACGACTGACATCTATTTGCCAATCAGTGGAGGTAACTACTCCTGCCTTCTCAAGCCACAGGCGCATTATGCTTGGGTGTTTCCCTCCCCGAGGAAAGTAAATGCCTCTTTCCTGAAGCCATTCGCGTAATTTTCGCAGATCTACTCTCTCGCCACGTGCCTGCATATCTTGAACCGTTTGCACAACTATTAATCCTTTGAGATTTAATAAAATATGTTGTGCAAAAACTTGATATATCTTTTCAGGTGTCCTTTTAAGAGAAAGGAGTCTCTTCCCAAAATCAGTTAAGTTACCATCGCGGTGAAGAACACCATAGGCTATCATTCCTAATTTACAGTTGTTTGCAAGCTTTCGGCGATTATATTCACTTGTTGGGTGCGAGTCAAAATACTCGTGTCGTATTGAGTTTTCAAGAGCATGCCAATCTCCACTGTGTCCTTCTGCCATTTCCAAAACACGAATAAGGTCAATCTGGCTTGGTGAGAATTCACTTCCAAAGGGAAGATCACTTTTTACCATATTCAAATCCCCCGATTATTATATGTTTTAACCTGTATTCTGGAAAGCCATAAATTGCTCTATAAGTAGCTGAAATCATTAGAGAGGCCCTCTTGGTTTTTATGAACTACAATCTCCCGCAAAGTTCAAATATATCGCTATTTCAATAAGTTACAAAACCACCTTCCAGAATACGAATTACATGTTAATGCTGCAATTCGTATGGTATCCCCTCAAAAACAGAAATTGAATACGGTATTGAACCCATTTGAAAAAGGGCTACGAAAAATGTAGAATGAAGACCTGACCCTTTTTTCGCTCTTACTCCATTTAGCCTGGTGGCTTATATCGGTTCTCAAGCTCGGTTACACATCAGCTTCATGGCATAGTCAGCGCCATTTCGCTTATCGTTTCTAACATAAAAAGATATTTGTGAAGTAAAAATCTGAATAAGCGCCAAAAGACACAAACCTTTTATTGAAAGACGTTTATCTGGCAACTCAAAGGTAAATCAGCAAAAAGATCTCCGTCTGGCCTGAGCTCATCTGGACATCTGTGCGCCAATCGATTTGCTTTTGAGGCGAAAAGTTAGCCACTTTTCGGAAGGGAAGACACCTCTTGCTTGACTTAGGCCTTTTAAAAAGTGTTAGGCGAACCTCTTCGTTTCCTTAATATGCTTTTATTGTAACTATGAAAGGTACTATCTTTTTAACTTGATCTTCCAAAGAGTCATTTGTCAGGCTGCTTTTTCTGTGGATGATCTCATCGCCCTCTGGTAACATTGAAACTATGTTTTTCAGATAATCCACTTTGATTGCAAAATTTACATTTTGGGGGATTATATCCAATTTTTCGTAAAAGTATTTCACATTAAGGGTGGCGATAACTACTCCCACAATTTCACCTCTACTATTGAAAAGAGGTCCGCCACTGTTACCCGGTTGAACGGGATTGCTAATTTGTAATAGACGTGGGTCATCAGATATTCCATAAAGTGAGTTGATGACTCCCTTGGATAACTTCGGCGATTTTCCTAATATTTCACCGAGTGGGTAACCTATTGTGAAAACATCCTCCCCAACATTTGCATCAGAGGAATTCGCAAACCCGAAGGGGATGGTCAAACTGAATTGCTTGGAGAAATTCACATCCTCTACTCTCAGCAGCACTATATCATTATTTATGTCTTTCAAGGCAACTTTTGTTTGATAAGTTTCATTCTCGTAAGGGAAGGACACCTCAATCTTTTTTGAATCGCTAATTACGTGATAATTGGTTACTACCAATCCACTTTGACTTAAAAGAAAACCACTCCCCGAAACAGGAAAGTGCCGACTTTCAGGTGTGACATCTGTACCATAACCCGATTCCAGATCTTTTGGATAATTTTTTATGAAGGACATTTGCAATGGAGAATTGTCTGGATTTCTAAGTGTCATTGTCAACAGTCCACCCTCACTAATTCTTGAAGTAGTGCCTTGGTTGGATTTATCTGCCATAAAGTATGTAGTAGCATAAACATTTGGATAGGCACTTGCGACAAACTCCATTTTCACGTCACCCAGCTTCCAGAGAGGTTTTTCAGTGTTCATAACAGTCGCCACAAAATCCCTTTTGTTCGATAGAGTATCCTTAAATATTCCGACAGTATAGCTATTGTCCGTTGCGGTCCAGATACCTTCTAATGGGTCAAGGCTGTGCAGATTCGAATCGAAGTATTTGACTAAATCATCTTTGGTCTTCTGGATATCCTCCCACTCAGGATATTGAACGTATCCTTCGGAGAAACCAGTGTATTCCTTTGCAATTCCCGAAAACGCCTGTCTTATCGCGCCCACCACATCACCACGTCTACCCCACCCCATTCCATACTCACCTTTACCAGTGAAAACATTCTTATGCATATAATAGTCGTCTAATTGAATATGGACGATAGCAGCCGGCACTGAGACAGTATAGCTGTATCTACAAAGGAGCACTTTGTTCATTTCTCTCTCCGGAAGGCTCTTTATCGTAAATTCATCTAAGACAACAAAACCTTCTTGAGAAAACAACGAAGAGAGTTCCATTTGCGTTTCATAGACGTCAAACCGCAATGGATTGATGACAACATATTTATAGGCATTTAGACTTGAACCTGGCTTAACCAAATGTTGGCTTGACACACAGCCGGCAAGGAGAACCAACAGTAAACCAATTAAAGTTAATCGTTTCATAGTATCCTCCAATTAAAGCAAAATTTCGCCCAATGGGTAGACAATCTAGTAACATTTCCTTGGATGCAAACCCTATTTAATGTCTGTCCGAAAATACCCCTATTCTTGTCATTCCGGTGATCTTTAAGCCGGAATCTACTTGAAATTAGCAATGGATTCCCGCTAATGGCGTGCGGGAATGACAAATTCGGACAGACACTATTTAGCCTGTAGAATATATATCTCCGCGAGAATGCGGCAGCGGGCTACGGGAAGTTCACCCGTTAAGGCCTGTGCAACTTAAGTTTAGATAGAGCTTTTAGGTAGATATTCTTGAAACCATTTGGGCAGTGCCCGCCAAAAAGGGCCAAATAAATCCCAATGTTTTCCTATATGCTCCACATATTTTGCTAAGAGATTCCTAAAATCATTCTCAGATATAGGAAATGCAGATAGCAAGTCGGGATCTCTATTTTTGAATTTTATTACAATGTCCTCAACTCGATTAAAATAATCTCTCGCAAAATTGGGATAAAAAGGAAATCCCCACCCCCAATCGTTCTCGCCTAAAATCTCAATTTTAACGCATTGTAGAAAATTAAATTGACACAAAGAATCAACATAACTGTCATCTACAAGTGAGAAATACCTCTCTCTTATTTGCTCATCCTCTGAAAGTTTCTTCCGTGCATCTTCAAAAAAGTTTGTTAGATTACCCGCACCCCATCCGTTTTCATACCAAGGGTAATAGAATATTGAGCGATATAATTTTTCGCCGTCACTTTTCCTGAGCAAGACAACTCGTTCATCACCTAATAATGATACAAAATCATATACATTGTCTACTACAGCAATTGAACCCACAATGAGCATTCTGACTGTAGCTTCATATCCTGGCAACAAATGACCCAAGTGTTCTGTTTCGGACGAATAGTTAAATCCAATGTTCTTACTGTAACGTTGATGACGTTGATAGTATGTTGATAGGTTAATGACATTTCTGAAGAAGGCTGCGACCTCTTTATATAGATTATCTCTTTTCCGCTCAATTATCAAGGCTGTTAAATCTGTGATCTTATTTAAAGTAGGGATGAGCACTCCTGATTTAAATGCCCTGACTTCATCTTTTGAGAGTGTATTTTCAGTATACTTTTGAAGTAACCTTTCCCAATGGATTTTGATTTCTTTATTGAGGGTTCTTATCTTTTCTACAAAATCGTAACTACTCATTTGCTTAACTCCTTAAATGCTTTTTTAAAAAATACTTTTCTCTCTAAATCGAACAGTTCTTCGCTTTCCTTTTCCTTCCAGTAAATATTTCTTAACTTGAAAGCTTTCTCATAATATCTCTCTAATAATTCTTCCCAAGAATCAGTATCTATAGGCTTAGTCGCCGAATGACGTCTGACATATATAGTGCCAGCGTGCAAGCTGGGTTTATCTTTACTTCCATCTCTATAGCTGTAATTTCCATTTATGATGTGAGGTCTACTCCTAAATTCAGGAATATAGATCAAACCTACTCCGATAGATTTGCCTTTGTTATTCTCGAATTTGCCAACATATGTGTGCAAATTAATAGGTGGTGATATGAATTTTGATAATGTTTGCGAAATTTTAGTTGGGTCTAAATCACTTTGCGTTTTTTCGTTGATTCCGATGACCTCACGAGCCTTAGGTTCTATACCAATGACAATATATCCTCCACCGACATTGGAGAATGCCGAAACATCTTTACTAAACTCTTGGCATGTCTTTTTATTAGAAGCACTAAATGTGGATTTATAGTCTACCCTGTTAGTTTCCCTCTTAAAGCTAACTAGCAAAGATAGGTTTTTATCATCAAGAACACCTACTTGTAATCCTCGAGGGTAATCTATATCTTCATTTTTTTGAAAATCTCTACTTGCAAAATCATTCATAAAAATGTCCTCTTATGTTCTTAAGGCGATACCCTAACAGGTTGGCGGATAAGCGGAATCTTGACTTGTGAAGACTTAGGAGGAGAAATTGGAAAACAGTTCGATGAATTAAATGAGCTCAAATCTATTTAAGCACTCTGTCTTTCAGTCACGGCGTGAGATGAGCTTCGCAGTAAGAAAATGAAAAGAACCAGACGAGTCGTCTTATCTGGCACAATGCTCTAGACATATCCGCTGGGAGAATGGTGCCTCTACCCCTCCGCTACCACCCTGGCTACATCGGTGACCTTGTCGCCCGGGGCGAGGTTGATGAGCTTCACTCCCTGGGAGGCGCGGCCACACCTCCTGATCCCTCCCACCTTTATCCTGATGATCACCCCATTTACCGTGGCCAGCATTATCTCATCCTTCTCCACCACCTCCATAATGGAGACCACCGGGCCATTCTTGGCCGTTATCTTGGCAGAAACTATCCCCTTCCCCCCTCGGTTGGTTACCCGATAGTCGGAGATCCCGGTTCGCTTGCCGAAGCCATTCTCGGTGACCACTAAAAGATCGGCCTCCCTGCGCACCACCACCATCCCCACGACCCAATCGTCCTTTCCCAACTGCATCCCCCTTACCCCACGGGCAGATCTCCCCATACTCCTTACCTTGGCCTCTGGGAACCTCACCGCCTTGCCCCACCTGCTTCCCAAGATCACCTCTGCCTTTCCATCGGTGAGCTCCGCTCCAATCAATTGGTCATCTCCATCGATGGAGGCAGCTCTCACCCCTCCCCGGCGGAGATGGGCGAAGTCGCTCAGCGCAACCTTCTTGATCGTCCCCCTCATAGTGGCTAAGATGACGAATCTTCCGGGATCAAAATCGCCCACCGCTACCGAGGCGGCAACCTTCTCCTCCTTGCCTACCTGCAGGAGGTTGACAATGGGCCTACCCTTGGCTAACCTTCCCCCGCTGGGTAATTGATAGACCTTCACCCCATAGCACCTCCCCAAGGTGGTGAAGAAAAGAAGCCAGGAATGGGTGGAGGCAATGAATAGATGTTCGACGAAATCCTCCTCCTTTGTGCCCATACCCATAAGGCCCTTTCCTCCCCTGTGCTGCCGGCGGTAGCTGGAGATGGGCAACCTCTTTATATACCCGCTGTGGGATATGGTAATGGCCATATCCTCCTCGGCAATGAGGTCCTCCATCTTGAATTCCTCTTCCTCCTCCACGATCTCCGTGCGCCGCTCATCCCCATACTTCTGACCCAAACTGAGGAGCTCCTCCCTGATTATCCCCATCCTCTGGGCCCTGTTCTCCAATATCCCCTTTAGCTTGGCGATAAGCTTTATCTTCTCTAAATACTCCTCCTCTATCTTCTCCCTCTCCAGCCCGGTGAGTCGGGCCAATCTCATATCCAAGACAGCCTGAGCCTGCAGTTCGGATAGGCCGAACCTCTTCATTAGGGCGGCCTTAGCGAGCTGCGGATTGCGAGACCCCTTGATGATGGCCACTACCTCGTCGATATTCTCCACGGCAACCTTTAGGCCCTCTAAAATGTGGGCCCTCTCCTCGGCCTTCCTCAGCTCGAACTTCGTCCTCCTGGTAATTACCTCGTGGCGGTGGGCCAGAAACAGACCCAGTATCTCCTTAAGGCTCATTACTTTCGGTTGGCCAGCGGAGAGACAGAGCAAAATGATGCCAAAGGTTACCTGTAGCTGGGTATGTTTGTAAAGCTGGTTCAAGATCACCTCTGGCTGGGCATCCCTCTTCAGTTCCACCACTATCCTCATCCCCTCCCGATCAGACTCATCCCGCAGTTCGGCCATCCCTTCCACGAGCTTATCTCTGGCCAGCTTAGCTATATCCTCTAAGAGGTGGGTCTTGTTCACCTGATAGGGGATCTCGGAGATAATCAGGCTTACCCTGCCAGTTTCTAACCTCTCTATACTTGCCCTCCCCCTCAGGGTTATCTTCCCCTTACCGGTGCGGTAGGCCTGGTTGATCCCCCCAGTCCCCGTTATTATGCCCCCGGTGGGAAAATCAGGTCCCTGGATGTATTCCCTCAGGGCAGCGGCCTCTAGCTGGGGGTCATCGATGAGGGCAACCAGGCCCCCAATGACCTCTGTAAGGTTGTGAGGGGGAATGTTGGTAGCCATACCCACGGCAATGCCCGAGGAACCATTGCAGAGAAGATTGGGAAATTTCCCCGGCAGGACTACCGGTTCCTTCCTGGTGCTATCGTAGTTGGGGATGAAGTCCACCGTATCCTTCTCCAAATCGGCCAACATCTCCATGGCAACGGGGGAGAGCCGGGCCTCGGTGTATCTCATTGCCGCCGGCGCGTCTCCATCTACGGAACCAAAGTTTCCCTGCCCCTCCACCAGGGGATACCTCATATTGAACTCCTGGGCCATCCTCACCAGGGTGGGATAGATGACCTGCTCCCCATGGGGATGGTAGTTTCCAGAGGTATCGCCGGCTATCTTCGCACATTTGCGGAAGGAGCTGTTCGGGGTGAGCTTGAGGTCGTTCATCGCCACCAAGATGCGGCGGTGGGAGGGCTTGAGCCCATCCCGCAGATCGGGAAGGGCCCGGGAGACTATCACGCTCATCGAATAATCTATATAGGAGGATTTCATCTCCTCCTCTATGTTTACCGAAACTATCCTCTCCCTCAGCTCGTGTGCCATTATATATCCAGGTTTTTCACGAACCTGGCATTCTCCTCGATGAACTGCTTTCTGGGCTCGACCTTGCTTCCCATAAGCACGGAGAATATCTTGTCGGCCAAGAGGGCATCGAAGAGGGATATCTGCAACAAGGTCCTCTTCTCCGGGTTCATCGTCGTCTGCCAGAGCTGTTCGGGATTCATCTCTCCTAAACCCTTGTAACGTTGGATCTTCACTCCATCTTCACCAAGCCTCTTCAATATCGTCTCCTTCTCCTCATCGCTATAGGCATAGCTGATCTCCTTCCCCTTCTTTATCTGGTAGAGGGGAGGCTGGGCAATGTAGACACAGCCTAACTCCATCAGCTCCTTCATATAACGGTAGAAAAATGTTAAAAGAAGAGTTCTGATATGGGAACCGTCCACATCGGCATCGGTCATTATGATTATCTTTCCGTATCTGGCCTTCTCCGGGGAGAACTCGTCGGTTCCTATCCCCGTGCCCAGGGCGGTAACTATGGCCCTTATCTCGGCATTTTTAAGTATCTTGTCTAACCTGGCCTTCTCCACATTTAATATCTTCCCCCGCAAGGGGAGGATGGCCTGAAACCTGCGGTCCCTTCCCTGCTTGGCCGACCCCCCGGCGGAGTCACCCTCCACCAAGTAGATCTCGGTTAAGGAGGGATCCTGAATGGAACAGTCGGCCAGCTTTCCCGGAAGGCCCGAGGAGTCCAAGGCAGTCTTCCTCCGGGTAAGCTCCCTCGCCCTCTTGGCCGCCTCCCGGGAACGGGCGGCGGAGAGGCATTTCTCCACGATGGCCCTGGCCACTGAGGGGTTCTCCTCAAAGTGCTGGTTTAACCCCTCACCCATTACCGACTCCACTATCCCCTTCACCTCGCCATTTCCCAACTTCGTCTTCGTCTGCCCCTCAAACTGGGGATTGGCCACCTTTACGCTCAACACCGCGGCTATCCCCTCCCTGACATCTTCCCCGGCAAACGCTGGGGAGCCATTTTTCAGCAGGCCGCTGCGCTGCGCATAGGAGTTGATCGTCTTGGTCAGGGCCGCCTTAAAACCGGCTAAGTGGGTTCCCCCCTCCGCGGTATGGATGTTGTTCACATAGGTAAAGAGGTCCTCCACATAGGATTGGTTGTATTGGATGGCCACCTCCACCCGGACCTCCTCCCTCTCCCCGCTAATATAGATGGGCTTGGAGTAGAGGGGTTCCCTGTCCTCATTGAGGTATTTAACGAACTGCACTATGCCGCCCTGGTATTCATAGGTCTGGGACTTGCCGGAGCTCTCCTCCTTTATCTCGAACCGCACCCCCTTGTTCAGAAAGGCAAGCTCCATCAGCTTCTGGGAGAGGAGATCGAAGTTAAATCCCCTCTGCTTGAATATCTCCCCATCCGGCAGGAAGCTGACCTTTGTCCCACTCCTCTTCCGCTTGCCCACTTCCTTAAGCTTACCGGTGGGCTTTCCCCGCTCATATCTCTGGAGATAGACCTTTCCCCCCCGGGAAACCTGCACCTCACACCACTGGGAAAGGGCATTGACCACGGAAACGCCCACCCCATGCAGGCCACCGGCCACCTTGTAGGTCTTTTGGTCGAACTTTCCCCCGGCATGGAGGGTGGTCATTACCACCTCCACCCCCGGTTTTCCCTCTGTGGGATGGAGATCAACGGGAATCCCCCGGCCGGTATCCTCCACGGTGACACTGCCATCAGCATGGAGGGTAACCTTTACCCGATCACAATACCCGGCCAGGGCCTCATCTACCGAGTTATCCACCACCTCAAAGACGAGATGGTGCAGACCCCGCGAGCCCGTGTCCCCAATATACATAGCCGGCCTTTTCCGCACCGCCTCCAGACCCTTGAGGACCTGAATGGAGGTAGCATCATAGATTGGGCCTTTATCCATTAAACCCTCCCCCGATGAATATTATGTCCGAGACTATCTTCCCACCTAAGCTCTGATTTAGCTTCCGGATGAGCCTGGGCTTAAGAAAGATCAACTCATTCCTCCAGGATGGGCTCTCCACCCCTACAAAGAGCTTTGAGTCCACACACCTTAAGGACCTTGTATGGCGGCCAATTGGCTCACCAACGGCCTTTTCCCAGAGATCTACCGCCTGGTATTCCTTTAGCCTCCTCTCCCATCCCTTGCGCCGCAAGACCCTTTGCAGTATGGGGCCAATCCTCTCCGGCTCCCTATTCATCAGGCAAGCTTAAGGGGCATTACCAGGCAGAGATAGTCCTCCCCTTCCTGGGGAACCTCACTCCGGATCAACCCAGGGCTCAGGGGAGTTTTCAGCTCAATTGCTATCCTTTCCCCCTCCATCCGCTTTAAGACCTCTAAGATAAAGTAGGCATTGTATCCCACCTCCATCTCCTCCCCCTTATACTCCACCGCAATCACCTCCCTGGCCTCCCCGGCCAGCTCCGGGTTGGCCGCCTGCAACTCCATCTCCTTGGGCTTCAAGAGGAACTTCACCTGATGGGTAGTTTGGTTGGAGAGGATGGAGACCCTCCTGATGGCCGAGCTAAGGAGTTCCCTATCGGCTAAGAGGAGCTTGTCGTTGCCCTGGGGGATAACTGCCTCGTAGTCCGGGTAGGGGCCCTCCAACAACCGCGAGTAGAGCTGGGTGGAACCGAGGTTGAAGATAAGGTTGTTCGGCTGCAGGAGAACCTCCACATCCTTCCCCGGGGCCAACCTGAGCAGGTGTTGCAGAACCTTAGGGGGAACGATCACCCCCTCCTCCACCCCTTCCAGCGAAACCCCTGCCAAACCTATCTTGGCCAAGCGATGGCCATCCGTGGCCACCATATCCATCCTCTCCCCCTTAATCTGCCAGAGAACCCCATTGAGCACGGGCCTGGCCTGGTCGGTGGAAACGGCAAACATCGTCTTCTCCACCATCCGAGAGAGGCTGTCTCCCGAGATGGTAAACTTCTTCTCGGATTCCAGCTTGGGGAACTCGGGGAAATCCCCCCTCTCGGCCTCCGCCAGCTTGTAGACCCCCTGGCCACATCTAATCGTTATCCTCCCCTGTTCTGACTCCACCTCCACCTCTGCGGGGGGGAGTTCCCTGATGATCTCGGCAAACTTCCTCGCGGGAACGACCATCCCCTCCTGGCCCTCCGGGCTCACATCCACCAACTGTGATATGGAGATGTCCAAATCAGTGGCCGATAGCTTCAACCTCCCATCCTCCGGCTCCATCAAGAGGTTGGAGAGGATGGGGAGGGTTGTCCTGAGAGGCACTACGCTCAAGACATCCCCTAAGGCCGAGGTCAAAACATCTTTCTGAGCTTTTATCCTCATCTCCCCTCCTTAAATTAAGCGAGGGCGCAAACCCCCGTTTACCTGATCAATTATAACTCAAAACCCTGCTCAGGGCAAGGAAAATCGTCACCGTTAACAGGGAAAGGGACCAGTAATCAGTAGTCAGTTGCCGGTAGCCAGTAGCCAGGAACTTCCCCTGACCCCCGACTCCTGTCAACTGCTTCCTGACCTCTGTAAACTGGTCCCCGCTACCCCAACTTCGCGGCCATATCAGTTGCTTCCCAGGTAAAGTCAGGGTCCTCCCGGCCAAAGTGGCCATAGACCGAGGTCTTCCGGTAGATGGGCCGCAGGAGGTCAAGCATCTCTATTATCCCCTGCGGGGTAAGCTGAAAGTGGGAGCGAACCAGCTTTACCAGCTCCTCATCCGGTAACTTTCCCGTTCCCTGGGTATCCACCATCACGGAGACCGGCTCGGCCAGGCCAATGGCATAGGCCAACTGCACCAGACAGCTTTCGGCTAAGCCAGCGGCCACGATGTTCTTGGCTATATAGCGGGCCATATAGGAGGCAGAGCGATCCACCTTAGAGGGATCCTTCCCGGAGAATGCCCCTCCTCCATGGGGAACCGTTCCCCCATAGGTGTCCACGATTATCTTCCTTCCGGTCATCCCCGTGTCGGACTGCGGCCCGCCAACCACGAACTTCCCCGTGGGGTTAACATAGAATTTAGTTGACTTATCAATTAGCTCCGGGGGAACAACCGGTTTGATTACCTCCTGGATAATCCTCTCCTTGGCCTCCTCGGTTATCTGGCTCCCCGTGGGATCGAGGATAGCCTCTGTGTGCTGACAGGAGATAACAGCCGCCTCTAACCTGCGGGGTTTCCCCCCATCATACTCTATAGTCACCTGGGATTTGCCATCCGGGCCCAAAAAATCAAGAATCCCTTCCTTTCTTACCTCGGCCAGCCTCTCCACCAACCTGTGGGCCAACCAGATGGGCAGGGGCATATATTGGGGGGTCTCCTTACAGGCGTATCCCACCATCAGGCCCTGATCCCCTGCCCCTCCCCGGTTTACCCCCTGGGCTATGTCCAGGGACTGGTGGCCGATGGCATTGAGAATGGCACAGCAGTTGTCAGTAAAGCCAAAGGAGGGATCGGTATAGCCCACATCCTTGATTACCCCCCTCACCAGGGTAGGCAGGTCCACCCAACCAGTAGTGGTGATCTCCCCCCCCACAGTGACCAGGCCCACGGTGACAAATGTCTCACAGGCCACCCTTCCCTTAATATCCTGCCGCAGAACATCGTCTAAGACGGCATCCGATATCTGGTCACAGAGCTTGTCTGGATGTCCCTCGGTAACCGATTCCGAGGTCAAGAACCTTCTCTCGGGCATCTTCCCCCCTATTTAAGCGATTTGAAATCTATAGTCGATGAGTCACCCACATTCAGCCGGGTAAAATTCCCCTTAACCACTGCATTCTCCCCCACCAAGGAAGAATGCAGCAGGCAGTTGGTCACTTCTGCCCGCGCCCCAATAATGGAGTCCGAGATGATAGCCCCCTCTATCTTAGCCCCATCCCCCACTGAGAGGTGGGGACCTAAGATGGAGTTCTCCACCCGGGCTGAGGGGGCTAAATAGACCGGTGGGGTAATGACACACCCCTTCCTCTCCTCTGGCCCAGGCATCCCCTGGAGGAGGTGACGGTTGGTGGCCAGCAGGCTCTCCGGCCGGCCACAATCCCACCAATTTTCCACCGGAAATACGGTCAGCCTTCCCCCCCGCTGCACCATAAGCTGGAAAGCATCGGTTAGTTGATACTCTCCCTTATTGGTTATCCCCTTCTCCATTAGCTCATTCAGGCAGGAGAAGAGAAGATTTGAGTTGTGGATAAAGTTTAACCCCACTATGGCCAGCCCCGGGGAGGAAACCCCCGGCTTCTCCACCAACCTCTTTACCACTCCCCCTTCCAGCTCCACCACTCCAAAGGAGCCGGCATCCTCCACCCTCTTTACCCCTATTGAACCATCCACCTTGGGATTTATCCCCTCCCTTAAATCACCTTCAAATATAGTATCACCATAGACGATGAGGAGGGACCTTTCCTTTACCCTATCCCTGGCCAGCCAGACGGAGTGGCCTAAGCCCTTTAACTCCCTCTGATGGACAAAGCTAATGGGGATCTCATATCTTCCCCTTACCCACTCCTGGATCTTCTCGCCCATAGTCCCCACCACCAGGATCACCTCCTCCAGGCCTAACCCCACAATCTCATCTAATATATGGCCTAAGATGGGCTTGCCGGCCACCTGGAGTAGGGCCTTGGGCAGGCTATGGGTGTGGGGACGCAGCCTCCTCCCCTCTCCAGCGGCGGGGATGAGACCAATCATAGCTTAGCCAATTCCCCCTTAAGCCAGTCTATCCTGGCCACCGGGGTGGGATCAACCCCCTCCAAAATCGCCACCCACCAGCTCACCCAATCTCCTAAATAGATGAGGGAGAAGACCCTCTCTAAAAGGTTCCCCCCAGAACTTTCTAACCTTAAGACCTCCACCCCCTCCTTCTCCATCATCCCCCTGATGAGCTCCATGCGGGAGAGGATCCGGGGATGATAATCCCTATCCTGGAGGAATACGGAGATGACCTTCTCCTTTATCCCTCCCCCTACCTCCCAACCCACGGTCTCATTGTGGTTCATCTCCGGAAAGAAGCTGGTAAAGGAGAGGGTCTTGGCATTCTCCGCCAATTGTCCCTTCCATCGCACCCCCACCGCCTCAAACGGGCCGGGGGCCGAGTAGATAAGGGGAAGCTTCCGGTAAAGTTTCTCCGCTACCCTTTTGGCCAGATTCCCCTGAGCTGGGCTCTGCGGGCGGTATTGTTCCCGCAACCCCCTCAACCTATCAGCCAGCCCTGCGGTCGACAAATCCTCCAGACCAAAGAGCTTTCCCAAGCTCAGGAGGATGGGGAAAAAGGAGTAGGCCAAGGCAGCCCGCGGGGGGAAGCCGGTAGGGATTTTTACCCAGGGACAACCATCCTTAGTGGCCAATTCTCCTAACCTTCCCCCGGTGGTGATGACCATTACCTTCTCCCCCCGGGAGATGGCCTCCCGGTAACTGCTCAGGGTCTCCTCAGTGTTGCCAGAATAGCTGGAGCAAATCACCAGCCATCCCCGGTTTACCCACTGGGGCAGGATATAGTCCCTCACCACTGCAATGGGAAGCGCAAAGGACTGGGAGAGATAACCGCGCACTAAATCTCCCCCAATGGCTGACCCCCCCATGCCCAAAACGGCCACCCCCTGCAACCCCTTCCATAAGGGGAGCTGTGCATTACGACCAATCTCTATGGCCTCTTTCACCTGTTCGGGAAAACCCAGGAGGTGCTCCACCATCCCGGATTTGTCCACCTCCCCTGGAAGGGAGGGATTGTCCAAAATATCAACCATCAAATAATCTCCTTTCGTATCAGCTCACTGAGGTCAGTTGTCGGTTGTTGCGGACTCTTTCTGCTCACTGGAAATTGATCCCTGAAAATCCTTAAAGCTGTGGCAGGGGTCTTTTGACCTATAAAGAGCTGTCAGCCCCGTTCCGACTGGATTCCTGGCGGAAGAGGTAACTCCTGACAGCACACTCTCGATTCTTTAAACTTTGCGTCCTTTGCGACTTTGCGGTGAATTATTTTATTGCGGCTTTGCCGCGCTGTGCCAGTCCGTGTCTATCCGTGGTGAACTGGGTTTAGCTGGGGGAAGTTATTTTTCAGGAGCCCCTCTAAGTATTTCCTCACCCCCTGTGGGGTGGGGATTTTCAGGGCTTCCTGGGCTACCCTTTGGGCCAGGGAGTAGGCTGTCCCCCTGATCACAAACTTTATCTGGGGAATAGCCACCGGGGAGACGCTAAGCTCATCTAAACCGAGCCCTAAGAGGGCAATTACGGCTGCGGGGTCCGCCCCCACCTCCCCACAGAGCCCCACCCAGATCCCCTGGCGATGACCCGCCTCCACCACCCGGTTGACCAGTTGGAGAACTGCTGGATGCAGGGGCTCATAGAGGTAGGAGACATTGGGGTTTACCCTATCCACAGCCAGGCAGTACTGGGTGAGGTCGTTTGTGCCTATGCTGAAGAAGTCCACCTCTGAAGCCAGCAGATCGGCCAAGACGGCTGCAGAGGGGACCTCCACCATCATTCCCACCTGCACCCCCTCATCAAACTCCCTCCCCTGCTCGCGCAACTCCTCCTTGGCCTCCTCAACTATCCCCTTGGCCTCCCTGATCTCCTCCACCCCGGAGATCATCGGAAACATAATCCCCACCCTCCCATAGGCAGAGGCCAGCAGGATGGCGCGCAGCTGGGTCTTAAAGAACCCCTTGTTCTGTAGACAGAGCCTTATCCCCCTCCATCCCAAAAATGGGTTGACCTCCTGGGGAACCCGAAAATGGGAGACGAACTTATCCCCTCCCAAATCGACGGTCCTGATGATCACCAGACAATCCTTACAGGAACGAACCACCTGGGAATAGGCCGCAAACTGCTCATCCTCCCCAGGGAGCGTTTCCCTCATAAAGAGATATTCGGTGCGAAAGAGCCCCACCCCCACCCCTCCCCTTTTTTTAATCTCCGCGGCCTCCTCCGGCGCTTCGATGTTTGCCGAAAGCTCCACCCTCCTTCCATCAAGGGTCACCGCCGGGAGGTCCCTCACCTGGGAGAGAGTCTCCTCAAACTTAGCAATCCTATCCTTAAGCCGGCGGTACTCTCGCAGGGTCGTGGAGGAGGGGCGAAGGATTACCCTCCCGGTTTGGCCATCAACTACGAGCATATCCCCAGGCCCGATCTCCCCACATATCTGCTGGGTCCCCACCACTGCTGGTATCTCCAGGGAACGGGCCATAATAGCTGTGTGGGAGGTTCTTCCCCCCAGTTCGGTGACAAAACCAATTACCTTCTCCTTTCTCATCTGAGCCGTGTCCGAGGGGGAGAGGTCATGGGCAACCACGATCACCTCCTCCTTTAGCTTGGCCAGGACCTCCCTTTCCGTTCCCAGCAGGTGGGCCATTACGCGGGCCCCCACATCCCGGATATCCGCCACCCTCCCGCGAAAGTGCTCATCTTCCATTGCCTCGAAATGGGAGATGATCTCCCCTATCCTCTCCCCAAATATGTGGGCCACGGAGAGCTTTCTCTTCCTTACCTCCTCCTCTACCCCCTGCAGGAAGACGAGGTCCTCCAACATCAGTAGGTGGGCGCCAAAGATGCCCTCCACCTCGTCTTGAGAATCATCCCGTAGCCTGGTCAGCTCCCCCTTGGCCCGGGAGAGCGCCTGGCGGAACGCGGCGATCTCCGCCTCCACCTGAGCAGGGGGAACCCTCACCGCGGGGGCCTTAAGCTCATCAACCCCTAAGAGAAAGACCTTACCTATGGCCACACCAGGGGAGACCCCTATCCCCTCTATCCTCTGTTCACTCCTCATTGAACTTAGCCCTTACCAGATCGCTAAGGGCAGCAACGGCCTCCTTCTCATCACTACCTTGAGCGGTGATCTTTAGCTTGCTCCCCATACCGGCGGCCAACATCATCACTCCCATAATGCTCTTGGCATCAACCTCATCATCGTCTTTAACCAATTTTATCTCGCTTTCGAACTTAGAGGCTAACTGCACGATAAGTGCGGCAGGTCGCACATGAATCCCCAACTTGTTGGAGATAATAACAGTAGCCTCCTCCACTAAGCCCTCACGAATTGCTTTCCGGAAAGTTGTCTCACCAGGCCCTTAAGCTCCAGGGAGAGAAGAGTGGAGAGCACCCGGGAGGATGGATACTTAGTTTGACGAATGATCCTGTCCACATGGAGGGGCTCTGAGGAGAGAAGGGCAAAGATGATTGCCTCCTCCCCCTCAAGCTGCGGCGGAGGCTCATTGGCCAGGGCTTCCCCCACCATCCCCAGTTCCTCTAAGATATCATCGACCCCAGCGACAAGTTTGGCCCCCTCCTTAATCAATTGGTTTGCCCCCTTGCTGGCACGGGCATTTATGTTCCCCGGTATGGCAAACACCTCCCGCCCTTGCTCCAGGGCAGATTGGGCGGTGATCAAGGCCCCGCTCTTCTGGCCGGCCTCCACCACGATAACCCCCAAACTCAAACCGCTGATTAGCCTATTCCTCTGGGGAAAGTTCCCAGGTTCGGGAGATGTCCCCAGGGGAAACTCAGAGAGAACTGCCCCATGGTCCGCAATCTGGTTCATCAGCTCCCTGTTCTCCGGGGGATAGACCACATCGACCCCACATCCTAAAACGGCAATCGTCCTTCCCCCCGCCTGCAAAGCCCCCCGGTGGGCCGCGGAGTCGATCCCCCGGGCCATGCCGCTAACTATGGTTATCCCCCTTTTGGCCAACTGGAAGGCCAACCTCTCGGCAACCAACCTCCCATAGACGGTGGCCAACCGGGAGCCCACTATGGCCAGGGCCAGACCATCCCCCTCGGTTAGCTCTCCCCTAAAGTAGAGCAGAGGTGGCGGGTCATATATCTGGCGGAGGCGCTGGGGATAGAGCTGGGAGGAGAAGGCCAAAAGTTCCACCCCTTTGGCCTCCATCCGGGAGACCTCCTCCTGTGCCCATTTTCTGTCCCCACCTTTCAGGATGGCGGAGACCCCCCTTTTGTCCATACCGGGAACCGTGGCGAGCTGGGCGGGACTAGCCGCAAAGACCTCCTGCGGTGCCCCGAACCGGGAGATAAGGGCCGCAAACCTTTTGGGGCCAATCCCCAGGACTGAGGCCAAGCGAAGCCACTCCTCAATTTCTTCTCTCTTCATCCTGGAGGGCAGCCCCTTTCACCTCTTTACGGAAGGATTTGAGCAGTTTATCCTCTCCCCCTCCCCCCTCTGTGGTGAGAATCTCCTGGACCTTCTCCCCCAACTGGGGATCGAGCCTGGAGGCCAGGTTCACTATCCGGGCAATCCCCTCTGGCTCCATTCCCTGGAGGAGCTTGGCTAAATTATCGGAGGAGAAGAACTTGCTAAGGGCTGAGGCCGCCGCTTGTCTCACCCCGACATTCTCGTCCTCCAGCCTCTGGGCCAGGGGCTCCCAGGCCCGCAGATCCCCTATCTTCCCCAAGGCCAGGGCGGCACACTCCCTTACATACCAGAGGCCCTTCTCCAGGCTATCGATCAGAGTAGGCACCGCTCCCTTTCCCACCTGAGAAAGGGCCTCCACCGCCTGCAGCCTGGTGACATAATCCTCCTTCTCCAAGACGGAGATGAGCTTGGCTATGGCCCTCCTCCCCCCCATCATCCCTAAAGCCTCTATGCCCCTCTCCCTCTCCTTCCTGTTGCCCCCTAAAAGCTCCAGCACCTGGGAGTAAGTCAACTTCTCCTCTGCCTCATCAATGCTGAACTTCAATTTCCTCTCCTCTCTTAAGCATCATCCCTATTTTCCTCAATAAGTCCCCTAAGCCCTCACCGGTCAAGGCCGATATGGGGCAAAAGGATGAGGGAAACCGATTCCGCCCCCTCACTAAATCCACCTTGTTCACCGCCACCAAAAAAGGCTTACGGGAGAGCTCCTCGTTAAAAAGCCTCAACTCTCGCCGCAGGGACTCCAAATCCCCCGCCAGGTTGGCTGACAGGGCCTCCAAGGTAAAGACCAAAACCCTTGTCCTCTCTATATGCCTGAGAAATTGGTCCCCCAAACCTCTGCCCTGGTGGGCACCATCCACCAACCCAGGTATATCGGCCAAGACAAAACTTTGATATTGGCCTAACTTCACCAAACCCAAATGGGGCCTAAGGGTGGTGAAGGGGTAGTCCCCCACCTTGGGCCTGGCCGCCGAAAGCCTCCGCAGCAGGGTGGACTTGCCCACATTAGGCCTGCCCACCAGGCCCACATCGGCGATCAGCTTCAGCTCCAAGATTATCTCCTTTGCCTCCCCTTCCTTCCCCTTTTCCGATATCCGCGGAGCCCTCTGGGAGGGAGTGGCAAACCTGGCATTCCCCCGTCCTCCCCTTCCCCCCCGAGCCACAACTACCTGTCCCATCTTCGGGGTGAGATCGACGATAACCTCACCGTCCTTTGCCTCCCTGACCACCGTTCCCGGAGGCACCTTCAGGAACACATCCCGACCACTCCTCCCGGTCATCCTCTTCCCCCTCCCATTCCTACCCTTTCCCGCCCGCACTACCTTTATGTGCTTGAAATCCAAAAGGGTGCCCATCTCTTTATCCACCGCGATGAGCGCATCCCCCCCCTTACCCCCATCACCGCCATCTGGCCCACCTTTGGGGATGAACTTCTCCCGGCGGAAGCTCACACATCCATCCCCTCCCCTGCCGCCCTCGACCCAGAGCCTGACCCAATCGACGAAGCCGGTCATCTCCTGGTGAAGAGGGAGACCAGATCTGCCTTCAGGGTTGCCTCATCCAGGTCCCTCTGCAACCTCCCCCCCACCACCAAGGATATGGCCCCGGTCTCCTCGGAGACTACAACCACCACCGCATCCGACTGTTCGCTGATGCCCACCGCTGCCCGATGTCTCATCCCAAAGAGCCGATCATACTTGATGCTTTGGCTCAAGGGAAGGGTGCAACCGGCGGCCAATATCTCCCCTCCTCGCATAAGAACAGCCCCATCATGCAAGGGACCGGGCGGGGTAAATATGGTCACCAGCAGATCCGCCGAGACCTTGGCTCCTACTACCCTCCCCGTCTCCAGAAGGTCCTTGAGCCCCACCTCCCTCTCCATAACTATCAGCCCCCCCAACCCCTTCTCCGAGAGCCTCACCGATGCCTTGACCACCTCATCCAGGCTCTCCGTATCCCCGGGAACAAACAACCGGCGGAAGGGCGGGTTCTGTCCCAACCTGGCTAAGGCTGACCTCAGCTCCGGTTGAAAGAGGATAACAAAGGCAATTACCCCTACGGTCAATACCCGGCTGATCATCCACCTCAGGGCATCAAACTGCAGCCAGGCAGCGGCAAACCAGGCGGCCAAAAAGAAGATGGCCCCCACGAGCATCTGGGCCGCCCGGGTGCCCTTCATCAGCAGAAGAAGGTAGTAGAAGATAAAGGCGACAACGGCCATATCCACCAGGTCGGTAAATCCCACCTTGAGAAAACCTATCCTAAAGAGTTCCATCTGCCTCCGCAATCGCCCCAGCCATGCGGGCTACCCTAATCATCTCCCGCACATCGTGCACCCTGATGATGTTGGCCCCCTTGGCCACACCCCAACTAACAGCGGCCGCGGTCCCCTCCAACCTCTCCTCAACGGGGAGGCCGAGAACCTCCCCGATAAAGGATTTGCGGGAGGGACCGATGAGCAGGGGATAACCCAACCCCTTAAGCTCACCAAGCCTGTGCAGGATTATCAGGTTGTCCTGGGGTCTTTTGCCAAAACCGATCCCCGGGTCAACCACGATCCTCTTCCGGGCCACCCCGGCCCGCCGGGCCAGCCGCGCGCCCTTGGCCAGCCAGTCATAGATCTCCCCCATCAGGTCATCATAATGGGGGTTGACCTGCGTATCCTTTGGCTTGCCCTTTATGTGCATAATCACCAAACCCACCTTGGCTTTGGCCACCACCTCAGCCATCTTAGGGTCAAACCTCAGGCCACTTATATCGTTGATCAACCTAGCTCCCGCATCTATCACCCTCTGGGCCACCTGGGACTTATGGGTATCCACCGAGATGACGATCCCTTCCTGCCCGGAGAGTCCCTCCACTACGGGGAGTACCCTTTCCAGTTCCGTGGAGAGGGGAACAGGATCTGCCCCTGGTCTGGTCGATTCCCCCCCAATATCAATTATATCAGCCCCCTCATCTATTAGTTGGTGAGCCCTTTTTAAGGCCTGCTGGGGGGATAAATACCGGCCCCCATCGGAGAAGGAGTCGGGGGTTACATTCAAAACCCCCATTATGTGAGGGCGCAGAGAAAGATCTAATACCCTTCCCCGACAATCTAAAAGATAACCCCTCCTTGTCTTATGCTCCGCAATAACTCTTTTTAAATCCTGGGCCAGCCTATCCAGCCCAAATGGCTGGTGAAGAAGCTTCTCCCGCAGCTTCTCCAGTTGCCGCAGGTTACCCAAGAGAAGTAGAGCGGAGCTCTTGGCCTCTCCGGTGATCACCCCCCTGGCCAGGGCAGCATCCCCCCCTAAACCGAGCATCTCCTGCTTGAGTATGTTTGCCGCCGGCAGGTTTACCTTCTCCACCTTGATCACCAGGTGCAGGGCCTTCTGGGCAAGTATCTCCCAGGCCCGGGGATCAACCCCTATCCTTTTTAGCTCCTTGGTGATCTGGGGATAGGTCTCTATCCCCAGCTCTCTCACCCTTGGCCTCCTCTATTATCTCATCCAACCTGTTGCCGTCTATTATCTCCTTCTCCAAGAGCTCCTTTGCTACCCGGTGCAAAAGATCGATGTTCTCCTGCAGGAGCCTCTTGGCCCTCCTCTCCGCTCTCTCCACGGTCTCCCTCACCTCATCATCGATGAGCTTGGCCGTCTCCTCGCTGTAATCCCTCCTCTGGCTGATCTCCCGGCCTAAGAAGATCTCCTCCTTCTTCCCCCCAAAGGTCAAGGGGCCCAACTTCTCGCTCATCCCCCATTCACAGACCATCTTCCGCGCCAGCTCGGTGGCCCGCTCGATGTCATTGCCCGCTCCAGTGGTCAGTTGTCCGAAGATCAGCTTCTCTGCCTCTCTTCCCCCCAAAAGGTCAACAAGCTTTGTCTCCAAATACTCTTTGGAATAGTTGTGTTTCTCATCTATGGGGAGGTAATGGGTCACCCCCAAGGCCATCCCCCGAGGGATTATGGTCACCTTGTGTACCGGGTCTGATCCGGGGATAAGCTTGGCCACCAAAGCATGGCCGGCCTCATGGTAGGCGATGTTCCTCTTCTCCTCCTCACTGATCACCATGCTCTTCCTCTCAGCCCCCATCATCACCTTATCCTTGGCCCCCTCGAAGTCGGCCATATTCACCTTTTTGTGATTGCGGCGGGCAGCCAAGAGCGCCGCCTCGTTCACTATATTGGCCAGGTCGGCCCCGGAGAGCCCGGGAGTCCCTCGGGCTAAGACGGAGAGGTCAACACCCCTGGCTAAAGGTATATTCCTGGTGTGCACCTTGAAAATTCCCTCCCTTCCCCTTACATCGGGCCGATCCACCACGATCTGACGATCAAACCTCCCTGGCCTTAAGAGGGCCGGATCGAGGACATCCGGTCGGTTGGTGGCCGCCAGGAGGATCACCCCCTCATTGGTCTCAAAGCCATCCATCTCCACCAAGAGTTGATTTAAGGTCTGCTCCCTCTCGTCATGCCCTCCCCCCAGGCCGGCCCCCCGGTGCCTGCCCACCGCATCTATCTCATCGATAAAGATAATACAAGGGGCATTCCTCTTCCCCTGTTCAAACAGATCCCGCACCCGCGATGCCCCCACCCCAACGAACATCTCCACAAAGTCTGACCCACTCATACTAAAGAAGGGGACACCGGCCTCCCCAGCCACTGCCCTGGCCAGCAGGGTCTTCCCGGTTCCCGGCGGCCCCAAAAGGAGAACCCCCTTAGGGATTTTCCCCCCCAACCTCTGGAACTTGCGGGGACTTACTAAAAATTCGATCACCTCCTTCAGCTCCTCCTTGGCCTCATCCGCACCGGCCACATCATCAAAGGTGACCTTGGGCTTGTTCTCCATAAGGAGCTTTGCCCTGCTCTTGCCGAAGGAGAAGACACCGCGCTGGCTGCCCTGCATCTGCCTGATAAAGAAGAACCAGAGCAGGGCAAAGATAAGAAACGGGGACATCTGGAGCAAAATGGAGAGGAGGGGGGTGCTCTTAGGCTTGGCATCGATCTCCACCTCCTTCTCCTCCAACTTTCCTAAAAGCTGCGGATCTTTAAGGGGGATATGAACATAAAACTTAACAAACTCCTTCCCCTTCACCTCTTCGATGGCTGGGGAGTTCAGCTCCCCGTGAATATCACTCTCCACTATGGTAACCTTCCTCACCTGGGAACCTTTTACCAGATCCATAAATTGGGTATAGGTAATGGTAGCCTCCTCCTTGTGGGAGGAGGTGAAGAGCTTGTAAACATAAAGGAAGGCCAGGGTCAAAAGGGCCCAAATAAGAAGGGTCCTCAATGTTCTCCCCTTCTGTGGCGGTGGGATGGGCCTCCTCGGCCCCCTGGGAGGTGGTGTTTTATCCTTCATGGTTAAACCTCATCAGTAACTGTTCACCACGGAATCTCACGGAAATAAGCAATTATGAATTAAGAATTAAGTTTATGCTGCTTATTCCTGATTAGTGATTCCTGTTTTTCTGTGTTAATCTGTGGTGAAATTACCACGGAATCTCACGGAACTATACAGTCTTTGCTCCTTGTAGATGTTATCATCCACAAGGAGATTTCTTCTTCCTTCAATTCTTGAAGTGGTTCTCTTTTCCCGATCCCTGTAAGCTGTTATCATCCAAGGCTCCAATATAGGGGAGGTTGCGATACCTCTCCATATAGTCAAGGCCATAGCCGACCACAAATCTATCGGGGATGACAAAGCCCACATAATCCACCGGGACATCGACCAACCTTCTCCCCCTTTTGTCCAAGAGGGTAACTATGCGCAAGGATAAGGGATTTCTGGTGAAGAGGTTGTTCCTTATATACTGCCAGGTGAGGCCCGTGTCCACGATATCCTCTACCACCAACACATCCCGACCCTCGATGTTAGTCCCTAGGTCTTTCAGCAGCCTGACCACGCCGCTGGAGTGGGTTGACGTCCCATAGCTGGAAACTGAGAGAAAATCTATCTCATGGGGGACATCGATGGCTCTGGTCAGATCGGCCAAGAAGAGAAAGCTCCCCTTCAGGATGGAGACGAGGATAAGCTGCAACCCCTTATAGTCTGAGGAGATCTCCCTCCCCAACTCCTGCACCCGGGCTTCTATCTTTGGGCCAGGGATCAACGGTTCAATTTTTTCCATTTGGCCACGGCCTTGATGGCCTTTCTCGTCCCCTCCTTGAGCTTAAATGGCTCGGCAATCCGATAGCCAACCACCCAGATGATCCCTTGGGGAGAGGTCAAGAGAGGGACCATTCCCCTCTGAGGTCTGGGAATGTGCAGATCAACAAAGAGATCCTGCAGCTTCTTCCTCCCCTCCAGGCCCAGGGGCTGCATCCTGTCCCCTCTCTCCCATCCCCTTAACTCAAATGGTCCCTCAAGTCTCTCCCAATCAAAGTAGGCTACCATCCTGTCCTGCTTCCGGACGAGGTTCAGGGAAGGAGGGGTAACGAACTCGGTCTTTAAGATCAGGCCATCCTCGGCTTCTATCCTTCCCGGAATCTCCACCCTTATGGAGATTCGCTGGGGCACCTTGCGGTAGAAAAAGAGCTTTCCCTCCTTCCCCTCAGCCAGAACGCCCCCGGGGAGGGAAATCCTCCCCTGAAAGGGGGAACGGGCCAGCCTCTCCAGATGAGGGAAGGGGAGTTCTCCTTTCCCCAAGAGCCTGAAGGCCTCCTTAAGCACAACCTGCCTGACAGCCATATCATAAACAAAAAGGGAGGCCAAATCAAGGATTATTTCCCCCCCCCACCCCCTATGGGCCACCTTTTCCAAAATCCCTTTGGCCAACTTCAAAAGGTATTTGGTCTGCTCCTGAAGGATCGCCCCCGATCTGGCCAAAGCTTCGGTTATCCTGGGATTATAGGCCCTAAGTTGCGGGAGAAGCCGCCATCTGATCCTGTTCCTCATATACCGCAGGTCCTGATTGGAGGAATCCTCCCGGAATGTGCTCCCTCTTTCCTGTAGCCACTTACGCAAATCCCCTCTGCTGGTCTCTATCAGGGGACGGATGATCTTCCCCCTTACCGGCCTGATCCCGCAAAGACCGGTGGAACCAGCCCCGCGCAGAAGCCTCATTAAGACCGTCTCCGCCTGATCGTCCTGGGTGTGACCGGTGGCGATCTTCTGGGCCCCAAAGTCAGTGGCAGCTCCCTGGAGAAATCTGTACCGCAGGACCCTGGCTCCCTCCTCCAGACCAATCCCCCTCTCCCGGCAGAATGATTCCACCTCCCCTTGGCCAATCCTACAGGGGATATCTAAACCCTTACAGAGCCCCTCCACCCACCGGGCATCCCCCTCCGACTCCTCCCCCCGCAACCTGTGGTTAAGGTGGGCAGCATATACCCTCAGCCTGTAATCATCCCTCAATTCCAAGAGGAAGTGCAGGAGAGCCACGGAATCTGAACCCCCGGAAAGGGCCACCAGCACACCGTCCCCCCTTTGCAACATCCCATATTTGGCAATGGTCTCTTTTACCCTTTCTAAAAGCATAACTACCTAAGATATAAACTTTTTTGTCTTTTTGTCAAACAAAAAAAGGCGACACAAGGTGTCGCCTGAATAGCGGTGCAGGGATTCGAACCCCGGACCCACGGATTATGATTCCGCTGCTCTGACCAACTGAGCTACACCGCCTCATTCCCCAATTTAATCTTAAACAATCCCCCTGTCAACCATTTTTTCGAGGGTAAATGACTGAGAACCACACAAGGTTACCACCTTGGGAAAATCATCGGGAATTATGCTATTCCCGTCCCTTTTTCTCCACCCCCTTATGACCTCAGCGATCTAATAAGCGATTTTTGGAGGCTACTTGTTCACCTCTGGAGCAGTGTAGTAGATTTCTATTTCCGCCTTCACCCCTGGGGGAAGCTCTGGGTCTTCAAGCAGGGTGAAGTTCCTTCCCTTCTTTATTAAGGGCTTCAGTATCAGGCCATAGTTTGGCCTGCCTTTGACCCAGTCAGAGAGGATTCCAGTGATGTCCAGGCTTACACTCTGGTTCTCCCCACCAGATATGGTAAATAAGGTCAAGCTACTGTCGTTATAGTCTCCTCCTGGGTTTGCCCAGGGGTAATCCCATCTCACTGAGCCCACATCCCACTGGGTGATTACCCTGTAACCAGCTATATCCAGAGGTTCCTCTGAGCCGGAGTCAGCCTGAGCTGTAACGAGCAACTGGGCATAGTCAATTGTGCTTGCCTCTAACCCAGATGGCAGGTCAAACTGAAGTAAAAACCTTGTGGTATCACCAGAGGATATGGTAGCCAACTCGGTCAACTGAACCTCCAAGTCTGCCCCCCTTACTTGCAGGGAGAAGCCCACTGCCACAACTATAACCCAAATAAACAGTCCAACTCTTCTCATCTTTCTCTCCTTTCGGCTATCTTTTCTCGTTTCTCATTTCTATCGAAGAACCACCATCTTCCTCGTTTTGACAAACTCCCCAGCTTTCAACCTGTAAAAATAGATCCCACTGGAAACATCTTTGCCCAGGTTATCCCGACCATCCCAGCGAACTGAGTAGTAGCCAGGAGCCTGCTCCCCATCCACCAGAGTCCTTACCAACTGCCCCAAAATGTTGTAGACCTTCAGGGTGGTGTGGCGCGGTCTCTCCTCTCTATCTCTATCTGGTACGGTGTAGCGGATAAGGGTGGTAGGGTTAAAAGGATTGGGATAGTTCTGGGCCAGGTCAAACCTGGTGGGAAGCTTCTTCTCAGGTCCATCCTCTACCCCTACATCAGGAAATGGGTCATGGTCTAAGCAGGGTAGATAGTCAACATCACCCCAGAAACGGGAAGGATCGGGAGAAGCCGTCCCCCACCAACAGGACTCAGCCATCACCGGATAGAGGTTCTCCTCGCACCAGACCTCATAGTTGGCATCCCGGCTGTAGATACTATTGCCCCCACTTCCCTCTATCCCTGTATCCCCCAACCGGGGATAGCTGGACTGGTAACAGTAGATACCCTTCTCGGTGTAAGAGTGAACCTGAGTGGAGTCAACCGTAGGGCTGGAGCCATCATAACAGGAGATACCCTTCTTGCCAACAGTCTCTATTATGCAGCCTTTAATCATCGGATTAGAACCTGAGGAACAGGAGAGGCCAGAAAACCCATTTCCACCGCTGATCTCGTTATTTAGAATGATGGGAGAGGAGTTCTGCAGGCTGATTCCCACATAGTTATCGTAGGGGGGCTGATCTTTGGGTTGGATGGAGGCATTGTCTATATTATTGCCCTTAATCAGCATATCAGAACCAGCATAACTTGCCTTTATCCCATACCTGCTGCCGTTGATCAGATTATCCAGGATAGCCGGTGAGCAGTGATCAGTCCATATCCCGTAGACCCCATTATCCTTGATCCAGCTCTTCTCAACAATAGTGGCACCATCCGTATGGTCGCACCTGACCCCATACACTTCATTCTTCTGGATGGTGCAACTGTCTATGGCTACTACGCTCCCAGAGTCTGCCAGAACTCCGCAGTAGCCATATTCCACCACCGCATGCTTGAGTAGGCCCCAGCTCCCCTGTTTGAACCTTATCCCCCACCAGTCTCCCTGGTTTGAGGAGGTAGAGCTCAAGGTAACGGGTTGAGTATTAGTGCCCTGGGCATCCAGGTTCCCCTCTACGATGAGTTCGCAGAGGGTTGTATCCACACCAGAACCCTGGTTGTCTGCCCCGGCGGTGAACAGAACTTGAGCCCCTGGCTGGATGGTTAAGGTGACACCACTATCCACGGTGACATCACCGCTCACCTGGATCATCCCAGACAGGGTGGCATCCTCAGCAATAAGGCCAGCTATCCCCGGATAGTAGATGTAGTCGCCAATCCTATAAAAACCAACAGAGGCATCATTTACCACCAGCTCTGTGGCCTGAGGAGCGTAGACCTTGAATTGATGAGGAGTTTTGCTGTGGATAACCACCTTAGCTCCGGAGTTTATCACACTACCTGTATCCCCGAATGTATCTACCAAAAGAATATCCCTCATCCACAGATTGGTTCCCTCGGCCATCATAAACCTGGTCACTGTTGAATCCAAGTCCTCTCTGATCAGGCATACCTTAGCATCTGTGGAGAACCAATCCTCGGATATGACCCCAGTGGTCTTGAGGATGTTGTAGTCTGTGGTAGTTGACCAGGCGAGTTTGGCGCATCGGCCATTGGTAATGGGCTCAGCAGTCACCGTAGGATCCTCCAAGCCAGCTTTATGGGGGAAGAGAACAATCTGGCAGTAGGGATTAATAGTATCGCATTTGATCCTCAAGATGGGATGCATTGACTGTGTGGTATCAGGTGGAAGAGAATCCTCGCCAAATAGAGGGGAAGGGGTAAACTCTGGGACATACATAGACTGGGTTGTGTAAAAATCCGAGGGAGAGATAACATGGATGTTCATATCATTGTGTGAGCCGTGGAGGACTATCGGATTGCCTGACCAATCAAACCAGTTGCCGGATTTAGTATGAAGCAGCCACTGGTATTGGTGGACGGCGTTGTCCTTGTTGATGTCATCTGCTATCACAAAATAGGGGGGCAAGCCATCACCCCGCACAAAGGTCACCATCCTATCAGCATTCAGTACAGGGTTGTTAAACACTGTGGTATCCCTTGCTCCTCCATGTCCGTCAACTATCCACATCCTGTTATAGGCATCAGTAGCATCACCGTGCACATAATCACAGAAACTTCCAGATACCTGCTCTTCTATCATCCCTGCTGTCATCCATGGTGCATACTCACAGCACTGTCCCTGTCCGTCGATTAGGATCACATTATGATTTCTCGGAGCTCCATACTTTTTACCGGTATCAATGGCAAATCTTTCCCCATAGGCATAGAGGGTGAAATGGTTTTTGTCACAATGAAAGTTACGGACTGAGTAGTGACCAGTAGCTGGGTTGTAGGCAGGGCCACACTCTAAGCTGAACATTATCTCCTCTGGGCCCCAGCCGGTTCTGAAGTAAACCAATCCTCTACCTTGGAAATGCTTGGACAATGGGAGCCTTTCTACCGGGTCCTCTGAGGCCAGGTCATCATTATATTTGAGGATTATCAGGGGAAGTGAACCACATTCACTAGTCCTGCGGTTGATATCGTCAAAATCAATCAGATTTTTAAAGGTCCAATTCAGAACTGGCTCATTGTAGATTCCCTCCAGAGGCCCCCAACAAAGTGAATATCCCCAATGACCGTCTACATGTTCAGACCAATGAGGATCGAAATCCCAATAGAAGGATTCGCTCAGGTTGTTATATTTGTGTTTCTCCGGCAAGACCTCATAAGCAAACCAGTCGCTCATCTTACTCAGAATTCCCTCATTCTCCTGAAACATATCCTGGCCCGTCTTCCTCTTCAAAGCCTCCATAAAGGGGACCACTCCCGAAAGGCCAAAGGAAGAGTAGAGACAACCTTCAAAACCTGACCCATCAGTATCAAAGAGTTCCTGCAGATAGCGGTTTATCTTCACTACACAGGTATCCCATCTGGCCTCTCCATCATATATCTCACCCTGGACCATCTCCCCATCAAGGACAATCACCCCTAAACCAAGGGCCCCATTTGCCTGGGCTGACGTGTTATTCCAGTAGTCATCAACAGCCGGGCCACAACTCATGCCCAGATGCCGTCTTTCAATCATATCCATTCTGGACTTGATTGTATCCCTGAAGACCTGTCGTAGAGAGTCACTCATCAGATCATAGCAGTAATCATAACAGAAGGCAAAGCCAGATAACATAGCAGAATAGTCCAGAATGTCATCAAGGGGACCAGAGCCGTGAGTAACCTCGGGCGAAGTTGGTTGTACCTTGAAGTAAATACTGTCACAGATTCCATATACTGCTCTATTCCCGAACGAATCGGCCATAACGGGATCTTCATCTATTAGGTAGAGAAACCCCAACTTTGCCACACAGTTGTATTCGTGCCTTCCTCGAGATCCTCCTATCCATGGATCATGGTGCAAATAGTGGGCACCCTGGTGGTTTAAGAGCTCATCCCAGGCCATCTGGGGCGTGCCGCTTTGAATCCTCTCCCTGATGAAATTAACATCGGAAGAGGAGAAAAGCAGACAGGGATGCTCCCCGGCAAGGCTATAGCTTGCCGTTGTGGCTAAAATAACCACTATCAGAAGGGCTTTCTTTAAAAACATCCTTACCTCCTGTTTAAGGTTTACCCCTCTACATCTTACTACCAACCAAATTATCCTACATCTCCCACCTCCTGTTAAAAAGCCTTGAACACGAATTGCACGAATAGACGAATAGCACAAATCTTAATTGACAATGGTGAACTGTTATGGTCTTATCAACTATTCATGTTTTCTCTTTATTCCGTGTTACTCCGTGGTTATCCGTAGTGACTATTCCTCTTTGGCCTTTCGGCTTTCACTTCATCACCACCATCTTAATCGTCTGCCGGTAGTCACCTGCCCTGAGAGTGCAGAAGTAGACCCCACTTGCCACCTTTCTCGCATCCCACCTCACCCTGTATGTCCCAGACCTCTGCCTCTCATTAACCAAAGTCTCCACCGACTCCCCCAGCACATTGTAGACTTTTAAGGTGGTGTGGATGGGAGAATTCTTAATTCTTAATTCATAATTGATAATTGTGGTGGCGTTGAAGGGGTTGGGATAGTTCTGCTCCAGCCAATACCTCCTGGGCAATACATCTGATGCCCACTCCGGCTGGACATAGGTGGGGCCGGTATATTTGAGGATGGTGGCTCCACCTCCCACTGCCCAGCCATTCTCCTCATCAATCATAGTTACTGCCTCCAGCCTGCTCCTTGTCCCTGCCTCTTCCCTGAGCCAGCTTTTTCCTCCATCCCCAGTATGGAGAATCACCCCAGAATCTCCCACTGCCCAACCACTGAGGGAATCCAGAAAGGAGACATCCCAGAGCATAACCTCGGTCCCACTCTCCTGTCTCTCCCAGTAATTCCCTCCATCGGTGGTGTGAAGTATAGTCCCACTGTCACCAACTACCCAGCCATTCCAGATGTCCTTAAAACAGACCCCCAGGAGATCACAATTTGTCCCACTTGGTTGTGGAGACCAATTTTCCCCTCCATCCCCAGTATGGAGAATAGCTCCATCCTTACCAACTATCCACCCCCTGGAGGTATCAACAAAGGCAACATCATAAAGCTTCCGAGATGCCCCACTCTCCTGACCAAGCCAGCTTTTACCTCCATCCTTGGTAAACCTGATCACCCCTGAATCCCCCACTGTCCAGCCTCTAAGGGTATCAACAAAGCAAACCTTCTCCAGCGTAACCTTCGTCCCACTCTCCTGTTCTATCCACTCGATTCCTCCATTTTCCGTGTGAAGGATCGTCCCCAACTTGCCTACTGCCCAGCCATAGTTTGCGTCCGCAAAGCAGACCCCTTCTAATCGGTTCCCACTCCACCACTGAACCTCCCAGTTCTGGCCTCCATCGGCAGTATGGAGGACACCTCCAGGGTGATAGCCTTCCCGATAACTGCCCAATGCCCAACCGGTGTTTTTATCTCTAAAAGAAACATCGTGAAACCGAGGAGCCATCTCGCCACTCTGCTGGATTTCCCAGTCCTTCCCTCCATTGGCGGTATGCATTATCCTCCCATAATTTCCTACTGCCCAACCATTGTTGCTATCTGGAAAGCAGACACCAAAGAGGAGAGTGTTGTAATCTTCATCTATAAGATGCTGTATATTCCAGGTTGTCCCGCTGTCTGCCGTGTGATAGACAACCCCACAAAAAGGCATCATTCCAATGCTACTTACCGCCCAACCATTCCGCTCATCGCTAAAAGAGATATCCAAAATGCCCCAAGGAAACGCCTCCTGGTAATCCCACCTCAGACCACCGTTTGTAGTGTGATATATCACCCCCTCTCCTAACTCCCAACCTTCACCTGCTGCCCAGCCATTGAGCGAATCGGCAAAGGTGATCTTATATATATTATCCCAGGGGGAGAATGCCCACTCTTCTTCCCAACTCTCTCCGCCGTCTGTGGAGTGGTAAGCGGTCGGTTCTAGGACAGTTTTGACTCCACCTGCTGCCCAGCCATTGAGCGAATCGGCAAAGGCAATACAGCCGGGGCAGACATTTCCCCCACTTACCTGAAGAGTCCAGTTCTTACCTCCGTCTGTGGTGCGAAGTATCCCCCCACCTCCCGTTATCCAGCCGTTTAGGGTGTCCTTGAAGGTAACCCCAGAAAGTAATCCGCCTACCCCAATCTCCTGTCTCTCCCAGTGTTTCCCTCCGTCTCTGGTATGGAGGAGTACCCCTTCTTCTCCTCCAACCCAACCGTTAACCGAATCAACAAAGCAAATTCCCCAGAGCATAACTCCGGTTCCACTTGGTTGGAGACTCCAGGTTTTACCTCCGTCTCTGGTGTGGAGGATGACTCCCCCTTCCCCTAACCAGTCTCCCCCTACCGCCCATCCCCTCAGGGTATCTACGAATTCAACTCTCCGAAGAGTGACACCCTGGTTCTGACAGATCCACCCCCCAGCCAGGCCCCTACTTCCCGGCAAAAGAAGCAAAACCGCCATCCACAAAAATACCTTCCTCATCCTTCAACCCTCCTGCTTAAAGTTTCACCTACATTAAGACCTGAACACGAATTCCAATTGACAATGATGAACCGTTATGGTCTTCCCCTGCTTTTGTAGGGGTCGGATTCATCCGACCCTCCCCGTTCTGCCGTCTCATTTTCCTACCTGTCAAATAGTTTTTTCCTTCTATCCCCATTTCGCCCCCAAACAAAAAGGGGCGCATATCACTATCGGCAACCTACCAGTAAATCCGATAAATGACTGCCACCCCTTGGCCGTGCTAAGCACGGCACCAGCAGCAGCCTTCTTCTTACTGGTAGGTTAGAGGGCAAAGCCCCCTTTAAGAAAAAGGACTGCTTCTTATGGGCAATACTAAAAGACCCACAGGATCCATCCTTGATCTCTTTAAATGTAATATAATAACAGAATCACTAAAAGTCAAGCTAAATTTTGTGCTGTCAGGACTCCTGCCCTGACAGACCCAATGAGGTGAATTTCTATAGGGGTCGGATTCATCCGACCGGCTTCCAAGAACCAACAGGCCCCTTTTTTTTGCTGTAGGAGAGGTCTCCTGACCTCGACAATCATCGACATTAGGAGATGCCTCCCACGCTCTTCTACCCGGCTTTAGCCGAGGGTTGATAGGGCTTTAGCCCCTATGGAGTGCTGTGACTCCTGTCACAGCACTCCATAGTGACCCGCACTAAAGTGCGGTAAAAGTTGGAGATTGCTTCGGCTTGCCCGTTTGCTGCCGCTCAGGGCAAGCCTCGCAATGACAGACAGAAAAAAAGTCTTGGGATCAAACCTTTAATTACCAATTCAGGTTTCCAGCGGAGCTGGCAGAAGCCCTCTTCTGCCACCTCTCCCTTTTTGCCGTCAGAATCGGGGTTCTGACGGCCCTGGTTTTTCTACCCGGCTTTAGCTGGGGTAACCTTTTCTTGGCTTTAGCCCGTTTGGAGTGCTGTGACCGTGTCGCAGCACTCCATAGTGACCCGTACTAAAGTGCGGTAGAAGTTGGAGATTGCTTCGGCTTGCCCGTTCGCTGCCGCTCAGGGCAAGCCTCGCAATGACAGACAAGGGAATCGTCATTGCGAGGAGCAGAGCGACGAAGCAATCTGGTCCTACACGGTTTTAGCCGAGGGTTCCAACCGAGGTAGTAGAAACCCCCTTTTGCCACTAGCAATATCGTAGGGACAGACATTTATGTCTGTCCGCACTCCTCGGACAGAGCTGAAGCTCTGTCCCTACGGCCTTTCTACCCCCGCAAAAACGGGGGGTGGCCTTTTTTGGGCTTCCCCGACCAGTTCCGTGTCGGGACGGGGAGCCCCTTTGGAGTGCTGTGACTCCTGTCACAGCATACGTCAACAAGGTTGACGCACTCCATAGTGACCCGCACTAAAGTGCGGTAGAAAGGTCCGAGGCGGAAGCCCTGACGGCACGGGCACTTGATGGCTGGCCGATAGCGGTCAGATGAGGGCATCTGACCGCTCAATCATTGGTGGCTCGGAGGATCTGGGCAGGAACTTATAAATAATTCGGGTTAATTGCACACAGTTATGAAATTTCGCTGTGCTTTCTCAAAATCTCTTGCTTTTTGCTCCCCAGTTTGTTATAGTTTCATCCATCAGGGAGGGTAGAAGATGAAGGTAATGATAGTAGGGGAAGGAGGAAGGGAACATGCCCTGGCCTGGAAGATAGCCCAAAGCCCCAGGGTGCAGAGATTATATGCTGCCCCAGGAAATGTGGGTATGGAGCAGATTGCCAAATGCATTGGCATATCCCCTTCCGATCCTCAAAAATTAGCCAATTTTGCCGAGGAGAAAGATGTAGACCTCACCTTGGTGGGACCTGAGCTTCCCCTCTCCTTAGGCATTGTGGATCTTTTTGCCAAAAGAGGGCTGAGGATATTTGGCCCTTCCCAAAGGGCCGCCAGGATCGAGTCAAGCAAAGGCTTTGCCAAGGACTTTATGAAAAGATGGGGCATTCCCACTGCTCCCTTTATGCTTTTCACCGACCCCGAGGAGGCCATAGACTACCTGAAGGGGAGAAAATTTCCCCAGGTGATCAAGGCGGATGGGCTTGCCGCGGGCAAGGGATCCATTATGGCCAGATCCCTGGAGGAGGCTATAACTGCGATAAAATCAATGATGGTGGAGAGGGTATTTGGCCAATCAGGGGAGAGAGTGGTGATAGAGGACTACCTCCAGGGTAAGGAGGCCACCATCCTGGTGATCAGCGATGGAAAATCCTTTATCCCCTTTCCACCAGCCAAGGATTACAAGCCGATATACGATGGGGACAAAGGACCAAACACAGGAGGAATGGGTTCCTATGCTCCTGCCCAAACTGGAGACGAGGACTTGATGGAGGAAATCAGGGAACGGATAGTCGCTCCCACCATCAAAGGCCTCTCCCAGGAGGGGATCAAATACAAGGGAGTGCTATATGTCGGGCTTATGCTTACTCAGGAAGGCCCTCAGGTGCTGGAATATAACTGCAGGTTTGGCGATCCGGAAACCCAGACCTTGCTCCCTCTACTGAAGACGGACCTGGTGGAGATTGCCGATTGGGTTATCGAGGAGAACCTCCAGGGGGAAAAGCTAGAGTGGGAGGAGGAAGCAGCAGTCTGTGTGGTTTTGGCCTCCGAAGGCTATCCGGGGAGCTATAAAAAAGGAGCGGTGATTACCGGAACGAATAGGGTAGATGAAGGCATCATCCTCTTCCATGCCGGGACGGCAAAAAGGGGAAATGATCTGGTCACCAATGGAGGTAGGGTTATCGGGGTTACCGCCAAAGGGGCAGACCTGAAAGAGGCTAGGGAAAATGCCTATAAAGGGGTGAAAGCGATAAGTTTTCCTGGAATGCAGTTCAGAAAGGACATAGCCTTAGAGGAAGAACCGAATGTAGAATGAAGAATGTAGAATTAAAAATGCAACTATCACTCTGGGGAGGATCGGCAATTGTTTCTGGGGCTCAGCTCCATTGCCAGCCTATTTCTTCCTTCCCTCTTGATTCCCAAACTTTTCCACTGAAGAGGGTTGGAGAATGGGCAAACCTCTGGTAGGCGTGGTCATGGGGAGCGAATCGGATCGGGAGGTAATGAAGCTTACCGGTCAGATGCTGGCCCGCTTTGACATCGAACACGAGGTTGTGGTCTCCTCAGCGCACCGCAGCCCAGCTAAGACAAGGGAATACGCCCGCTCCGCTGTCCGCCGCGGGATAAGGGTGATCATCGCCGGGGCAGGGATGTCGGCCCACCTTCCTGGGGCTCTTGCCTCAGAGACCATACTTCCGGTTATTGGGGTTCCCCTCTCCAGTTCAGCGCTCAGCGGGGTTGACTCCCTCCACTCCATCGTGCAGATGCCCACGGGAGTGCCGGTGGCCACTATGGCCATAGGCCCGGCAGGGGCAAAGAATGCCGCCATCCTGGCGGCACAGATACTCGCCCTCTCCGATGAGCGCATTAGGAAAAGGCTTGCGGAATACAAGAGGGAGTTAGCGGGTGAGTAGAGGCTCGCTCTATCAAAAGGAGACCTGCACCAGGATAGGCTTAGAGGCCAATGTTCTCCTGACCCTGGGCAAGCTTTGGGCCGGCATCTTCGGCCACTCCCAGGCGATGATTGCCGATGCCCTCCATTCCCTCTCCGATGTGGTGGCTACCAGTGTGGTCTTCTTGGGCTTGAGGATAGCCAAAAGGCCACCGGACAAGGAACACCCCTATGGGCATGGAGAGGCCGATACCTTGGCTGCCCTTTTTGTCGCCATCATCCTGCTCCTCACCGGGGGATATATGGCCATCTCCACCTTGCAGATATTCATCCATCAGCGGTTTCATGCACCCAGTCAAATCGCTCTCTGGGCAGCAGTGGCCTCCATCCTATTGAAGTGGATCCTCTACCGCTATACCTTAGAGGCCGGGAAGATCTCCCACAGCTCTGCATTGGTGGCCAATGCCTATGATCACAAATCGGATGCCTACTCCTCAGTGGCCGCCCTGGTGGGGATATTTGGGGCCAGGATGGGCTGGAGATACCTTGATCCCTTGGCCGGGCTCTTTATAGCCATCCTCATTTTGAAGCTCTCCTTCCGCCTCTTGCGGTCCAACCTCCATCTGCTCATGGAAGGGGTGCTTGATCCTTCAATTACCGGCGAGATAGAGGAGATTGCCCTTAAGGTTCCAGGATTAAAGGGGATCAAGGAGACAAAGGTCAGATCCTTAGGCTCAGACTATTTGGTGGATATGAAGATATTGGTAGAGGGGAATATGACCGTCTATGAAGGCCACAAGGTGGCCGCAAAGGTTAAAGAGAACCTACTCAGGGGAAACGAGAGGATTAAGGATGTGATGGTCCATGTCAACCCTTACCTCGGAGGTTAGCTTGGGGGTAATCTGCCTTTTTGAGGATGCGGGATACCGCAACCTCCTGCCCCTTGTTTACACCAAGGCCGTTTATGAGTTAAGATGTGGGATATTTACCTTAGGGGAGAGGCTACTCTCCCTCTATCCTCACCACCAAGCCTCTCTCCACTGCCGCGATTACCTGCTACCTGCGGTAACCGAAAGGTTAAACCTGCCGCCCATCGGGGCATTAGATGAGAGGCCAATCCTCTTCCTTAATGGAAGGCTTCTTCCCCCTATAGGCCTTCCCCAAACGATCCCTGCCCAAGGAGAGGAGGCCATCTATCTCTGCAAGGAGACAGTAGTCGGGGCAAGGTTGCAGGGACGGTGGGCCGAGAGGTTCATCGACTGGTTAAAAGGGGGAGGGGAGGGGATTCCGGAGTTGGGGGATAACCTCCCCACCCAGCAGATAGAGGTAGCAACCATAGAATATCCCTGGGATCTGGTCAACTATAATGAGGATTTAATAAGGGAGGACTTTGCTGACTGGGGCAAGGGGGGAATGAGGGAAGGTAAGGTGGACAGCTCAGCCCACATTACTTCAGAGGATAGAGTCTACTTGGGGCCGAAAAGCACCATAGAACCCTTCTGTTATCTGGATTCCAGCCGCGGCCCCATCTACATCGATGAGGGAGCCCTGATATCCTCGCATAGCAGGGTAGAGGGACCAGCCTACATCGGTAAGGAGGCCATAATAACCGGAGGGAAGATAAGGGAAGGATGTAGCATAGGACCAAGGTGTCGGGTGGGAGGGGAGGTAGAGGCGAGCATATTTGAGGGGTTTGCCAACAAATACCACACCGGCTTCTTAGGCCATTCCTATATCGGGGAGTGGGTTAACTTGGGGGCGTTGACCACCAACAGCGACCTCAAGAACAACTACAAACCAGTGAAGGTGCAGGTTGGGGAGACCCCCATCGATACTGGGGTGATCAAGGTGGGGTTGTTCATCGCCGATCATAGCAAGACCGGAATCGGCACCCTCTTCAACACGGGGACGGTGGTGGGGGTGGGATGTAACATCTTTGGGGGAGGACTCCCCCCCAAGTATATCCCCTCCTTCCTTTGGGGAGGAAAAGGTGGCTTTACCGAATATAGGCTTACCAAATTCTTGCAGACAGCCAAAACGGTTATGGCCAGGAGGGGGGAAGCCCTCTCCCTGCATGAGGAAGAGGTCCTTGGCAAGGTCTTCACCCTAAGCAAAAAGGAGAGGGATGAGTTCCTCAACTCCGCATAATCCCTCAAGCAACTTCTCCAGTTTGTTTGACCATACCTCACAAGGAGAAGGTGGCAGAAGAGGATTTCTACCACCTCAGGTGACTTCCTGGCTAATTACTTAGGTTGGGGGAAATAAATGCCCGAACTTAGGAAAGATCCGGTAATAGGCAGGTGGGTGATTATCTCCACCGAGAGGGGAAAGAGGCCCTCAGACTTTGAGGGTTTGGGTAAAAAGAGATCCGGAGGGTTCTGCCCCTTCTGCCCAGGGAACGAGGATCAAACCCCTCCGGAGATAAAGGCTATTCGCCCACCCAAATCCCCTCCAAACAGCCCCGGATGGAGCCTAAGGGTATTTCCCAACAAATTCCCTGCCCTGATGATCGAGGGGAACATAAATCGGGAGGGAATAGGCATATTCGACAAGATGAACGGGGTCGGGGCCCACGAGGTAATCGTGGAAACCCCTGATCACAACCTTGATATGGCCGACTTAGAGCTGCCCCAGATTAAAGATGTTCTCTTTACCTATCGGGAGAGGACCCTCGACCTGAAGAAGGATCCCAGGTTCAGGTATATACTCATCTTTAAAAACCAAGGAGAGTTAGCCGGAGCATCCTTAGAGCACAGCCACAGCCAGCTCATCGCCACTCCCATCGTTCCCAAGAGGGTAATGGAGGAGATAGACGGGGCAAGGAAGTATTATGATTACAAGGAGAGGTGCATCTTCTGCGATATAATAGCCCAGGAGACAAGGGATGGGATCAGAATGGTTAGTGAAAATGAAGATTTCCTGGCAATAGAACCCTTTGCCCCCCGTTTCCCCTTTGAGACCTGGATTATGCCCAAGTTCCATCAGTGCTCCTTTGAAAGGATAGGGGATGAATCCATCACCCTTCTTGCCGGGATCTTGAAAGAGGTTTTGTCCAAGGTCTGCCAAGGGCTTAATTACCCACCATACAATTTCGTAATTCACACCTCCCCCTGTGTAGACCATCACGAGGAGGAGTATCATTGGCATATAGAGTTTATGCCCCGCCTCACTCGAGTGGCTGGCTTTGAATGGGGCACCGGCTTTTACATAAACCCCACTCCCCCAGAAGAGGCAGCGGCCTTCCTGCGTGGGGTGAAGCTTTAGGGCCATAAATGAGAATGGTTCAAAAGAGTGCTGTCAGGAGTTACCTCCTGACAGCACTTGCAGGTTTTGAAGACATTTCCCCCCAACTTTAAAGTTCTCAGAGATGGATCAGAAAAAATCAGTTGTTAAAAAGGAGGTAGCTTGAGGTCTGATAACCGGGTCCTCATCGTCTCCTCTGAGATGGTTCCCTTTGCCAAAACCGGCGGACTGGCCGATGTTGCTGGGAGCCTGCCCTTGGCCCTCTCCTCCCTTGGCTGGGAGGTGAGGACCATAATGCCCAAGTATAGAACGGTGGACAAGGGGGGGTTCAACCTGAGGAGCAGCCTGCCAGAAGGCAGTTCCATCTCCGTGCCCATAGGGGAAAAAGTGGAGAAGGGCTCCCTCATGGAGACGGTGTTGCCTGAATCAAAGGTGACCTCCTATTTTCTGGTTCACCCGGGATTCTATGATAGAGATGAGCTCTACCGGGACAGAGAGAAGGATGGGGATTATGTGGACAATGATGAAAGATTTATCTTCTTTGCCCGGGGGACCTTAGAGTCCCTGAAGGCCATAGGATGGAGACCTCAGGTTATCCACTGCAATGACTGGCAGGCCGGCCTCATCCCTCCGCTCCTGAAGACGGTCTACTCCGAGGACGATTTCTTTCAGGGGGTAGCAACCCTCTTCTCTGTTCATAACCTTGGCTATCAGGGTAACTTCCCCCCTTCCACCCTCCCCAAGACGGGATTGAATGGAGATCTATTTCAGCCTCTGGGCCCATTGGAGTTCTGGGGGAAAGTGAGCTTCCTCAAGGCTGGGTTAGTTTATGCGGATCTTATCAACACAGTAAGTCAAAGATATGCCCGAGAGATTCAATCAAATTCAGAATATGGCCTGGGAATGGAGGGGGTATTGAGGCAACGGCGGGATGACCTCTATGGCATAATCAACGGAATTGATTACCAGGTCTGGAGTCCGGAGGCAGATAGCTTAATCTCCTATAAATATTCCCAGGCCGATCTCTCCGGGAAGGAGAAGGACAAAAGCGCTCTCTTGCAGGAGGTGGGGCTCCCCATCCCTCAAGGAAGGGTTCCCCTAATTGGGATCATCTCCCGGCTGGCCGATCAGAAAGGGTTTGACCTCATAGCAGAGGTCATAGATCAGATTATGGCTTTGGATCTGCAGCTTGTCCTCTTGGGGACAGGGGATGAGAGGTATCACCGCCTCTTTGCAGAGATAGGCCACAAATACCCCAAAAAGGCAGGGATAAACCTCACTTTCAACAACAGGTTAGCTCACCTCATAGAGGCAGGGGCAGACATCTTCCTGATGCCCTCTAGATACGAGCCCTGTGGCTTAAACCAGTTATATAGCCTCAGATATGGGACCATACCAGTGGTCAGGGAAACCGGGGGACTGGCCGATACGATTAGCGATTACGACCCCCAAGCGGGAACTGGGAATGGTTTTCTCTTTCGTGCATATGATTCCCAGGAAATGCTCAAGGCAATCAAGAGGGCCCTCTCCCTCTTTCGGGATAGGAGATCTTGGGAGAGGCTGATGCTCAGGGCAATGAAGGAAGATTTCTCCTGGGAGAAGTCGGCGGAGAAATATAGCGACCTCTATCAAAAGGCTATGGCGAAAAACGGTTAGTCCAGCCAATCAAAATTATCCATAAAGGGTTCGCACCTGTGCTTCACATTTAGCAGAGCAGTTGAAAATTCACGAATAGACCAGGGAGGTTGTGAGATGGATTAAAAAAATTGTTGCATTTTTTGGGGGGAAGTATTAAATTTAGGCCAAAGCGGGTGTAGCTCAGTGGTAGAGCCCCACGTTGCCAACGTGGTTGTCGTCGGTTCAAATCCGATCACCCGCTCTCTCTTTGCGGGCGGCATAGCCAAGTGGCTAAGGCAGAGGTCTGCAAAACCTCTATTCCCCGGTTCGAGTCCGGGTGCCGCCTCTACGGCCGGGGTGAGAGAGACAATATGATCCTCGCCTTCCACAAATTAAGACCACTAATCCCATCCCCCTCATCTATGCAGGCAAGTGGGTGGAATACAACGAGAATAATCCACCCGACTCGTGGTCGCCACGTCTCCCTCAGCTTATAGACAAGCGGGGATTGACTTTAAGGTGGAGGGAGACTCTATGAATCCCACTCTTGAACCAGGTGAGATTATCTATGTTGACTTTGACCGGGAGCCTTTTGTGGGTGAGATTGGAGTGGTGAAACTACATTCAGGGGACTCAACAGTGAGGAGGGTGCGCGAGAAATCGGCAGATAGGTATGTCCTGCAGGCCTGTAATGTAGCCTACGGGCCAGTAGTTGCTAAGAAGGATGAGATAAAACACATTTGTAAGGTGGTTGTGAAGGAGTTTCTGTGAGAAGGAAAGGAATTGCCAAGATGAGTGACAACCAAGAAATACCGACGCTTGTCAAAGAATTTGCAGACTGTGTATCAACTCAGGTTCGGGCGCTCAATAGAATCTGGCTCTTGACCCTCTTCGTAGCGCTTGTAATAGTCATCGCTCCACTGGAAAATAATCCGGACGATAACCTGAGAGAGTTACCCTTCCAACTGGGGAAAGTGAAAGAAAACTACTTCTATCCGATTTCGTGCCTTCTTCTTTCAGTACTCATAGTGTCCTTTGCGACTTCTCATGCACAGGCGATCCGTGCTACTAAGCTGGCTCAGAAGGTGGTGAACAGATTCAGAAGCTCCGGTGTGTAGCCGTCTGGAATCGACCTCAGTGACATCTTTGACATCCTGCGAATACCGAGCATTACCCGTGTGGCTCCACTAGCACAAAGCCTCAAGACCAAATACGAGTTCTACAGTGAAAAGGAACAGTGTCCAAAGAAGTGGCTGCGAATTAGAGCGTGGTATTATGTTATCCTGAAAATAGTGAGCACATTGGTGTCCGTACTCATGCCGGGAGCCGCATTAGGTATTGCGTACTACCAGTATCTTAATCGGTGCTGTGACTCCGGCTTGGATTGGTTTCTGATAGTTATCGTCTCCGTTTTTGCTAGTGTCGCAGCCTTTGCGATCGGTCATACCCTCTTCAAAGAAGGTTCCTATCTCCGCACGGTATTCAAGACGATTGGAAGTTGAATAGAGGGTTGGGACCATCTCACAGCGTAATGAACTTGACAAGCGGCACTGAGTGTGTCGCGCAATAGCATGCCCTTTCGCCGTATGCAGTTTATCGCTCAGCCATTAGGCCGCATAAAGTGAGGGGATGGGCATTCGGGGGGGCTTGACTTAAGATATTGGATATTCTGCTGACTTATGCGGTCTGTAGGTAGGGCAATCATAAGTCGGGCCGCCTATGGGGGCAGACGGAGGGGTCATCCCGCGCCCTGTTATGCGACAGATGTTGTCATCGACAAGGGTCTTATGCGACTAACATAAGCGATAGTTATCTGTAAATAATTATTTTCTTATAACTTACTATTTGAAATGATGTATGAAGATGAATTTTATGAATCACCTGAAGATTACTATGAACTAGTTTCAGAAACAGATAGTTATTTTTTACAAGCTCAAGAAGATATAAAAAAATTATACGAAGAAGATAAAAACAGTGTTTATTACATCAGACAGATACAAGTTAAATTTGAGAGAAAATATTTCCACTGGATAACAAACAATGCAATTATGGGACTACATAAAGTTGGTTACTTAAAAGACGTAAGAATTCCGAGAGAAAAAGGGACATCAGCCCGGTATTTTATATACCGCTCAAATAGATATCCAAAAAGAAGAATAAACGAAATAGAAAAACTAATTGAAGAATATTCGCAAGATCATATAACTCGTAGCTGCGGGCATAGGGCGGAAGACTTATTTTTAAAGGCACTTGCCATGCGCGGTTTTATGCCAGTGGCATCAAAGGTAAGAGAATACAATGGCAAGAAATGGGAGAAAACAGGGCATGATTTAGATTTTGTTTTCAAAAGAGATAATATTGCATATGGGTGTGAAATAAAGAATACTTTGGGTTATATAGATAAAAAAGAGCTACAAATAAAACTGGAAATGTGTTCTTTTTGGGGAATTAAGCCTTTATTTATTATGCGATATTCACCTAAAACGTATAATAATATGATATATGAGGCTGGAGGCTTCGCATTGATTTTTGAAACGCAGATCTATGAGCTTAGCCAAGGAAAATTAGTCCAAAAAATGGGGGATGTTTTAGGACTTCCGGTTATATGCTCGAAAGCGATACCAGACGGAATAATTGACCGATTTGAGAAGTGGCATATTAAAAATATGTGAATTTGATTTCAAATTCACACGAGAGGATACGTAACTTATTGGTATTAAAGCGAAAGTAAAATCCCCCTATGAATACAATAATGTCTATGTCCTCGAATAAGGATTCAAGCTAGAGGACTGTAAAGTAGCGCTCTCCAGCCGTTGATTTCGGATGTTAGGCCACATAAAATGAATAGAAAACTTCCCCCTTGAACTAACCCGAACCGTTACCACTCCGTCCAAAGACCTGCCCGCCATCCGCAGGCGAGTGAGGGGATGGGGATTGGGGGGATAGAACCAGCGTGATAAGGCCCTAAATATTGGAATTAGTCCCTAATATTGGAAATGAGAAAAACAGCAGTTCTGGCGGCTTAATATTGTGTTAGCCCATAAAATTAAACTTAATTCAATCATAAATATGAGAAAACTTTCTGAAAATTTCATAGATCAGACCTCGTCAAGTCCAGTTTCAACCTGACGGTTTATGCTTGGTTTAACAAAGACATAGGAGAGTTACCATTATAATTGGACAAATAACCTCTATGCAATAATCAAATATCAAAGATTTATCCA
>Ga0315533_1000134_pt1 | contig 68704 bp, 58 predicted proteins | sample SalMarSW160130MG_FD_203081 | JGI IMG/M metagenome (GOLD analysis project Ga0315533, IMG submission 203081) | Salt marsh sediment microbial communities from the Plum Island Ecosystem LTER, Massachusetts, United States - Salt Marsh Sediment SW1601-30 ...
GGAGATTACCTGGAGCGGAGCTTACTACTCGTGGTGGTGGCGTTGGGGGAAAGTCCGCCCGCTTACCGGCTGGCAGAAGGAAAAGTGCTGGTCTGAGTTTGAGTATAACGGGTGGGAGTATGATTTTCCTAGCTTTGCTATCTCCGAGGCGGAGATGAAGAACTTTGAGAGCCGGACCCCCTTCTCAGTGCCTGAGTGGTGGTATCCTGGGTGGTGGTTGGGGCCTGCATAGGAGTGTTGTTCGGCTGATTAGCTGTAGGATGGGGGGTGGTATTATCACCCCCCCGAAATGGGTAGAATGTGGTCTGATAGCTGATTATGACGGCATCAGACGGGGTAAAGCCATGAAGCCCTGTTAGCTTTGACAGGGCTTTATTTTTATTATACTATTTACCAGATTCTGTCCGTGGGGAAGTGTCGGAACTGGCAGACGAGCATGACTTAGGATCATGTGCCGCAAGGCGTGGGGGTTCAAATCCCCCCTTCCCCAGTAAATGTTACTTCCCCGGCTTCTGGCGCTGGCGGTAGGCTTCAATATAGCGCCGGGCGTGTTTATCACGACCCAGGATAAGGTCAGCCGCCCGAACCATGGGACGAACCCTGGCTGCATCGGCGATGAGGCAGGTCACGCCGGCGGCAATAACCATAGCTATGAAGGCGCTGTTGACCAGGTCGCGGTCAGGCAGTCCAAAGGAGACATTGCTCGCTCCCAGCGTCAGGTTCACTCCCAGCTCGGCTTTGACCCGCTGAACCGTGTCAATGGTGACCAGCCCTGAGGTGGTATCGGCGCCCACGCTGAAAGCCAGGCAGTCAATGATAACGTCGTGGCGGGGGATACCCATCGCCTGGGCACGGTCTACAATCTTATGAGCGATGGCTAGCCGCCGCTCGGAATTATTGGGGATACCTTCATCGTCCTGGACTAAACCAATGACGGCTGTCCCGTATTCCTTGACCAGAGGTAAGACCTTCTCCAGGGAGTGCTCTTCACCGGTAACTGAGTTGATGAGCGGCTTACCCTTATAGACCTTGAGGGCGGTGGCTAAAGCCTGAGGATTAGCACTATCAAGACATAGCGGCACATCTACCGTGTCCATCACTGCCTGCACCACCCGGGGGAGGAGGCTTACCTCGTCAACGCCGAACAGGCTAACATTGATGTCAAGAATATCCGCCCTGGCTTGAACCTGAGCCCGAGCCTCCCGGCTGACAATCTCCAGATTGCCTGCCTTTAAGGCTGCTGACAGTTTTTTCTTGCCCGCGGGATTGATGCGCTCGCCGATAAGCACCGTTGGCTGGTTATCGGCGATGACTACCTCTTTGGTAGCAGTTGACACCCTGGTTTCCATTAATCAATCTCCCTTCTTTTCCCCTGGGTCAGTCGGTATCGTCCCAGGTAACTTGCCTGGCTAAAGGTTGACATAAAATTAGGGGCGGTGGCTAATTCAAGGTAGTGTACCCGTGACGCTATGTCCTGAGCCTGGGAGCGCTTACTACCCGAGATTAGAGCCAGCTTGGCTCCCATACCGGCGGCGTTGCCTACCTGTCGGAAACGGTCTAGGGGCAGTGATGGTAGCATTCCGATAGTTATGGCACTGGATACATTGATATAACTGCCAAAAGCCCCGGCGATAATCACCTGCTCAATTTCTTCTTCGGAGCAACCATTTGTTTCCAGCAGTACCTGGATACCGGTGCGGATGGCTGCCTTAGCCAGTTGCAGTTCTCGTATGTCCTGCTGAGTGATAACAATGGCCGGGTTTCCGTCTCGTTCCTCCTCGCTGACCAGGACAAACTGGCGTTGCTTCTGGTCGGTACGGAGGCGGGGGTGGTTGTCCTGCATCCTGCCGTGGTGGTCAACAATTCCCGCCAGATAGAGTTGAGCCATAGCATCAAGTATGCCCGAGCCGCAAATACCAACCGGTGGCACGCCATCAATGGTCTGGTACTGGATGCCATCGGTGGCTATTCGCAGCCGTTCAATGGCGCCGCTGGCAGCCCGCATACCATCCTTGATGTGACTACCTTCAAAGGCAGGTCCGGAGGCACAGGAGACGGTAGTTATCTCCCCGTTATTGACCAGGGAGACCTCGGTATTAGTCCCGATATCCAGAGCCAGTATTAGCCCTTTGGCCTGCCCGACCTCGGTGGCGAGCAACATCGCCACGTGGTCGGCACCGACAAAACCGGCGATGTTAGGCAGTATGTGCCCATACGCCCCTGAAGCCATGTGTAAGCCCAGGTCACGAGCCTTGATGTCCAGAGCCTGACTAACCGCCGGGACAAAGGGAGAGTAAGCCAGTTGCCTTACTGGCAGACCGAGAAGTAGGTGGTGCATGGCGGTATTACCGACCACTACTGCCTCAACAATCTCCTCGGTGTTGGCACCAACTTCGGCACACAGGTCAACAGCCAGCTCATTGAGTGCTGCCACAACCACCTTCTGTAACTCAGCACTATTAGCCGGGGAGTCTATGACGCTGGTAATACGGCTGATGATATCCTCCCCATAGCTAATCTGGGGGTTCATAATCCCTTTAGCGGCTAAAGTCTGCCCACGGCTCAGGTCAACCAGATAGCCGGCAATCTTGGTGGTGCCCAAATCTATTGCCAGCCCCAGTTGCTGACTGGGGTAGGGACTAACCGCCACCACCTCATCATTCCGAACCGTAGCCTGACACTGCCAGTTCCAGGACCGTAGCCGGGGAGACAGAATACGCAGGACATCAATATCAACCTGGCTACAGCCTAACTGGTATTGCTGATTCAGGGCCTGGAGGAGGCGGTCGGCATCAGCCTGCGGGTGGGACAGGGACGGGGTTGACAATTTAACATGGTAGGCTTGAACCGGTGGCTCGGGGTGAACCGTTATCTCCAATCCCTCCACCTGGATGCGCTGGGGGGTGGTTACCGACTCGGCGGGCACGCTCACTTTGCCATCACTGATAGGATAGGTCTGGCACGCTAACCGCCAGCCATCTTCCAGTTCTTGAGCTGAAAAGACCTCCAGCTCACTGGAGGTTGGTTCTGAGACAGTCCCGCTTAAAACTTGCACCTTACAGCAGTGGCACGTTCCCTGGCCGCCGCATAGGCTGATAATACCCACACCGAGCCGGCGGGCACAGTCCAGGAGAGACTCATTGTCCTGGCATTGTCCTCTTCGACCTACCGGCTCAAAATCCATGTGATAAAGTTTCATTTTCCTGATTCAGGGCACCTCACCCGTTTCGGAAGTGATTATCTGGAGAAACACCATACCCCCGCCGTTTGTCCGGCACGCCAACCAGTCGTTAGGCGAACGGGTAGTCAGGCGATTTCAGGACCTTCTCCCGATAAACTTCCCATTCCTCATCTGATATCTGCCCCTTCTCCCGGTAATACTTTCTCGCCTCATTCAATATTTTCTTTACGTCCTCTTCCTGGCCTGGGGTCAAAGGTATTGATACCTTATGGGTAGCCAGTAGCTCCTCCATCCTCTCCTTGGCATAATCAATACAATCCTTTTTGCCTGTCTTCATCCATTCCGGGTAGGTTAGACCGTCAGCAACTTTTGGTATGAACTGCTCCTTCTGCCACCACTCTCTGGTGTGTGCCGTATTGAGGTACTGACCTGGAATTGGTCCTACCTGTTCTATTAAATCTAGGGCTATTGTCTCATCGCTTACGGTGACTCCCTCTATGAATCTACCTATCATACCGGCGACATCATCATCCAATATGGCCTGGAGAGGGTGAGCTGTAATCTCACCATACAAACTACTATGCATTAGTATCAGATTGGACCCGGTCAGAGCACTTACCAGAGCATTAAGCGCCTTCTCGTACCCGGTCTGGAAATCCGGTTTCTTGGAGCTGACAGGTCCGCCAGCTGAGTCCCGCCTGGGGATTCCGTAACGTCGAGCCATTTGGTTTTCCACTGCCTTAACCAAGGCACCTCCTATCCGCCCAAAGCCGGGAGCTCCTGACCGCATATTCTGCGGATAGGTATCACTGGCAATATGCACTCTCATCCCTGGCTTTAGTAGCTGTAGCAGTATTACCAGAGATAGGGTTTCGGCAAGATTGGTGACCACCGAACCGGCGACTGTCGCCGGCCCGGTGGCGCCAAGTATTGTTCCTTGCAATATATACACAGGAAATCCAGCTTCCATAGCTCGGTAAGTGGCTCTTATCTGGTCGTCATACCAGGTCAAGGGCGCCGAACCGGATGCCATAAGAACCGACTCTCCTCCGGTAGCTTTTACCATTTCTATATTGAATTTATCACAGTCGCTGGCATTACCTGTCATTTGAACCTTAGTTGAATTCCTTATCTTAATCGCCACCCCCTCTGGTATACGCATTACTGGAGGCACACCCTCATATCCATAATAGGGATAGGGGCTTATAGCGTGCACATTAGGCAATGCATCCAGAACTGTTACCAGGTCATTATATTCCTGCCTGGTGGCGTCTCTCGGCTCCCAGGTATCTAAATCAACGGTCTGCATTCCAGGGAAATTCCGAAAATAAACAGTATCTCCCCCAAATATCAAATCGTTCTTTGAATCCCTGGCTTTAAGGCGATGACTACTGGGCGTCCGGCGTATAGCTTCCTCAACCAAATATTCGGGAAAGCGCACCCTTTTCTCTTCATAATCCACCTGACAGCCGTTCTTGTCTAGGTCGTTTAATGCCCTAGCGCTGTGAAATGTTACCCCCGTCTGCCTGAGAACATCCAGGACTGCTTTGTGAATAGCCCCGACCTGCTCTTCAGTTAGTATTTCTAGAGGCTTGAACTGGCGGGTAAATCCTTTTAGCATTTTTATCTCCCTTACTTCCCAACTAGCCTCTTGGCTAGCTCGATGGTGCCAAGTGCTGTGGGGCCATATCTATGTACCCCGATACTCTGGGCAAAGTCTGTAGTTATCGCCTCACCACCTACCACGCCCTTCACTTTCTCCTTGACGTTGGGACTTTCCTATAAGCATCACCTCTCTCAACTAATATCCTGATAAGAGCTTGCCACATTTTTAAGCCTAAAACAAGGGGGCAGAGTTGTCAATAACTTGTGCTCGTCCATATGATTAGTAGCACAGTGAGCGACTTAGCTATGTCCGGCTCTTAGTGCCATCATTTTGCCACTACGTTGACTGAGCATATTGACAAGCTAAAAGAAATAGTATTAAAATAATATCTAATTTGAGCACAAAACACTCTGGCAACAAGAGTGGGAGAATTGCTGAGACAGGAGGGAAGGATGAAAAAAATCATTATACCTTTGCTAATAGTGGCGATGGTAGCTGTCTTAATTGTTACTGGTTGTCGGCCAAAGCCACCAGAACGACCTGAGTATCCTGAAGAAATGCCTTGTGGCATGGTCGTCGATTTGAGCGGTCCTCATGCTGAACTGGGTAAAAAGCTAAGCACTGGGGCGGAAGTAGGTGTTTACCAAATGAATGAGTGGGGTGGCATCAGGAACATGTATTCTATGAACCTCAGGCTTATCGTGGCTGACGACGGTGGTTCACCTGCTCAGGCGGCTGTCGAGGCTGAGCGGTTAATTACCGAGGAGAAGGTCATTTTTGTAATTGGTGCCTGGCCCACGGCTATGGCAATTAGCGAGGTTTGTGAGGAGCATGAGACTCCTTTTATCTGTGTACTGGGCCTGGACCCACTTCTTACCGAGCGTGGCTATCACTATACCTTCCGCTTCATCGGTGATGCCTCGGATGTGGCTGGTCAGCTGGTATATGCCATGACTAAATCCGCCGAGGAGGCTGGACTGTCTCCGCCCAAGACCTGTTTCATGGAGTATATCTCTGATGACCCTAGTGTGGCTGTAGCTGAGGCGTTTAAGCCCCAGGCTGAGGAGGCTGGTATAGATATAGTGGGTGAGGCGGTTGTTGAGGCTACAGCAACGACCTTTATTCCCCAGCTCACCACAATAGAGGCGGCTGAGCCAGATGTGCTGTTCAGTTGCCACTACACCGATGATGCCATAATTCTGTACCAGGAAATGATGGACAGGCAGACCTATTTCCCCTACGGAGTATTTTCCTGGGGAGGTGGTCTGGAAGACTCGCGCTTTTATGAGGCGCTACCCCAGGCAGCCTATGAGTATGGCTTCAGTTACGAAACCGGTGACCCCTTGCCCCAAAGAAGGCATTACTACAATTGGGTTAACGACGAGGTCAAGGCTAAAATGGGTCAGGACTGGGAGGATTACTCGGTAGGTACTGCATATACTGCAATCTGGATTGTTAAAGAGGGCCTGGAGCGAATGGTGCCACCTGGGTGGACATCCGTTCACGGCAAGGAAGCGTTTGTGGGCTTTGAGGTAAAGGGATTCAGCCTTGACCTGTTTGAATTCCGGTCCAATCTCCAATATGCACTGGCTAATGGTATTATAACCCGTGGCGATACCATGAAGCTTCAGCTACCCGATGCCACGGTGTTTCTGCCGGCTCTGCAGGTAATGCGTGCTAGCCGGATTGAGTTTGATGAGACAGGGCAAAATCTCTACGGTGTTGGCGCGGTTAGTCAGAACATCGGTGGCACACGCTGGCCGCTATACCCGAATACACGGAGAGAGTCAGACTCCCCATCGGTTGTCCTGCCGATACCACCTTGGGGCGAGCGGTAGAGCCAGACGGTATTAGTATTAGGTTAAATGGTTATAGCAGCAATCGGAATCTAGGACAGGGGGAGGTTAAAAGAGAGGAGCCTCCCCCTTGCTTAGGGTAGGAACCAGGAAAGGGCAGATTTATGATGGTAATTTCCACGATTTCTATAGTCACTTCAGGCTTTTATTGCTATCATTCTACCACCAAATTGAATGAGGCTATTGACAAACAGCGAAAGGTAGGTTATAACCAAATTGCCTTAACCTATTGACAGACGGCAAAAACTGGGTTATATTACTGATTTAGTAAGGGCATAAACTATGGCTGAAGTTGTAGAAAGACGGGAACGAGTTACTTTCCGGGACATTGCTCGACGTGCTCTCAGACATGAAAACGCTGTCATCGGCATCGCTCTGGCAGCACTGATAGCGGTGCTGGGAGGTATATCTCGGGGGGCAACAGTCACCCGGGGTAATATGGCGAATGTTCTGATACAGAGCTCCGTCCGGGGGGTGGCAGCCGTAGGTCAGGCCTTTTGTATCTTAACCGCTAATTTTGATTTGTCGGTTTCTGGGGTCGGAGTTATGGCTATGATGCTGGGTAGCTCCATGATGACCACGGAGTGGGCAAATATCCTCGGCTACCCGGCTTCTCCATTTCTGGCGATACCAGCTATGCTGGCAGTGGGAGCCGCTTGGGGGCTTCTCAGTGGTTCCTTGGTGTCGCGGTTCAACATGCCGTCGCTGATAGTAACCTTTGGTGTGTGGCAAATAGGCTACGGGGTCGCTTACTACGTAACCGAAGGAAAAGCCATTATGGAGCTACCGGAGAGCTTTGCCGTCTACGGGTCATTACCGGTGGGGCCTATTATCTTTTTCTCGGTGGCGGCACTGGCTTATTTCGTTCTTACCTACACCAGATTTGGTCGTCGCGTCTATGCCGCCGGCGGCAGTCCAGTAAGTGCTTACCTTTCCGGCATAAACGTGAAAAATACGTATCTTACCGTCTTTGCTATCTCGGGATTGTGCGCCGGACTGGCTGGTATGCTGATGACATCACGTGGTATGTCGGGTTCAATAGAAGCCTTGCGGGGTCTTGAGCTGGACAGCATAGCTTCGGTGGTTATTGGTGGTGTCAGTCTATTTGGTGGTCGGGGTAACATGATTGGGGTGGTATTGGGCGCTCTACTAATTGGCGTGGTTAATAACGCCATGAGTGTACTGCATATGGGTCACGCTGGCAGATATATCGTAAAGGGGGCGATAATAATTGGGGCGGTAGCGGCTGACATTTTGCGTCGGCGCGGTCGCTGAAACCGTCATTACTATCAGTAAGGGTATAAACTATGGCTGAAGTTACAGAAAGACGGGGACGAGGTACTGCCCGGGACATTGCCCGACGTGTCTTTAGGTACGAAAACGCTACCCTCGGCATCATGCTGGCAGCAATTATAGGCGCCCTGGCACTTGCCACCGGGGGCAAATCAATCGCCATAAAGAATATGAAGATGGTTGTGGTGGAAGGTGCGACCATGGGGGTAGGAGCCATAGGTCAGATGTTTGTTCTGTTAACCGGTGGCATTGATTTATCCGTTGCTGGCATGGCTTTTGGGACTTCAGCTCTGGGGTCGGCAATGATGACTACCCAGCTGTGGCAAAATATTCTGGTCAAGAATAGTATTCTCGGCTATACAGGGGCAGCTTCTATATGGGTAGGAGTACCAGCTATGCTGGCAATGGGAATCGGTCTGGGGGCAATCAGTGGCCTGTTTGTCTCGCGTATCGGGATACCGCCGTTCATAGCCACCCTGGGTATGTGGCAAGTAGCCCACGGAATAGGATTTCTTTTCACCGGAGGGTTTACTATCGCTAGAATGGTAGACCCTCTGCGTTTCTTCGGGCAGATGTTTATCTACGGTTTTCCGGTGGCAGGTTTTATTTGGATAGTGGTCGGTGCAGTGGTCTACTTTGTTCTGCATTACACTAGTTATGCTCGTTCTGTCTATGCCACTGGCAGCAATCCAGTAAGCGCCTGGCTTTCCGGTGTAAATGTGAAAAATACACAACTTTCAGTCTATATGATTTCGGGATTTACAGCAGCACTTGGCGGTTTAATACGGACAGGGCGGGTTATGTCGGTTTCATATTCAAGCTTTGATTTTCTTGAGCTGCAGACTATAGCTGCGGCTGTTATTGGGGGCGTCAGTCTATTCGGTGGTAAAGGGACCGTGATTGGGGTGGTACTTGGGGCTCTGGTAATTTCCGTTATTCTTAACGGCATGACTATATTACGTGCCGACCCATTCCTGGAGAGCCTGGTATTGGGGGTGATAGTAATTGCGGCGGTGGCTGTTGACTATTGGCGTGGGCGTTAAGCTGAAGTCACTATTTTAGCCACTTGACAAATGGCATATATTTTAATACTATAATTTTAGTATAGAATGCTTGACAAATTACATTTTGCCACTATAATGTTAGCCACCACCAAGATGAGCTCAGGGGAAAGGAGGTAAGCCTATGTGAAAAGTCATAGAATGGTTAGTATAGCCCAAAATTCCAAAAATCTTAGAGTAAGGAGGGAAGGATGAAAAGGTTTATTATACTTTTATTAGCAGTGGCGGTGGTGGTTACTTTAATCTTTACTGGGTGTAGAAAGGCGGCAGTGCCTCAAGCACCACAGCCAGTGCCAGGGCCGGAAACAGCCGCCGACATACCCGAGCTAGCCGAGATGGTGGCTAGAGGGCAGGTCGATGGGAGCCTCAAGTGGAATCCGTTCGCGGGTTTGCTGGTCAAGCCCGATGGCAGCTCCTTTAAGATTGCCTACACCGTCTCCACTTTGGAGGTCGAGCCTTGTGCTCAGTCAACAAAGATGATAGAAGACTACTTCCCAAGGTGTGGTTTAGGACAGAAGGGACAAAACTGGACTACCTTCGGCGCTCGTTTTGACGTTGATGCCCAGATAGGCTTTATGGAGGACATGGCGGCAACGATGGAGCCAGATTGGTTTCAGGTCCACTCAGTTAGTGCCGAGCTGCAGGTTCCGGTGACTGAGAAGATGGTCTACGAGTTAGGTATCCCCGTCTTCACCCAGGACTGTGGTATTGAGTCCGAGGCGGTTACCTCGTTTATCGCTCACAAGTTTGAGGGACCAGGGGGGACAGATATCCTCGGCGCGTGGCTGATAGCTGACCTCGAGAGCAGAGGATACGGTCCAGAAAACCCCTGCGTCATTGCTGAAGAGTGGGGTATGCGCGAAATGTTAACCTCCAAGCTACGCCACGAAGGATTTCACAAGGCAATCGACCCCATAGACTGGATTACAGTGATAGAGACTAAGGACACTAACTGGGCTGAGGAGCAAACGGCAACCATCACCGCCGACACAATAATGGCGCATCCTGAAGTCGTAGCTCTCTTCCATCACGGTTGCGGTGGACAGGGGATGGTCCCAGGGCTTGAGTCGATAGATATGCTCCTGCCACTGGATGACCCGGACCACATCATAATTGCTTCTAACGATGCTGAGAATGCCATGTGGGATGCGGTACTAGACGGCAGAGCTGATACCTTCTCCACCCATGGCATGGTCGAGCCCAGTGACATCTGCTTCCAGGTAGCTGTTACCAATGTCGTTCTGGGACAGCCGGTAGAAAAGTTCTACCAGTGCCCCTTCCTCATGGTTGATGCCAGCAACATTAATACCGTTCAGATTGGCGGCGTGCCACCTTCCTGCGGTATGCCAAGAGGGCGGTGGGACTTATGGGTACCTTTGAACCCGTTGCCAGAATACGGATTCCCGCAGCCTAGCCTTGCGTTGAGGAAGCAGTATATGGGCTACTGATAATCATCAGGGCTTGGTTAAGATAGTTTATAAAGCTTAGTTTATAAGCTAAGGCTACTGAGGGCTGGGAGTAAGATTTGGTGTAGATAAACCAGCTCTCGGTAGCCTTATGTGTCAAAAATACTCAGACTTAAATGTGGCTATAAGCTAATGGTCAATAATGGTAAATACAAGGAGGCAACAAAATGGGTAGACTAGATGGTAAGGTAGTAATTATAACCGGGGCTGGCATGGGAATGGGGCAGGCAGCAGCACTTCTGTTCGCTAAAGAAGGGGCAAAAGTGGCTGTTATTGACTGGAAGGCTGAAGCTGGACAGGAGACGGTCAGGACGATTAAGCAGGCTGGTGGCGAGGCTATATTTGTTAAGGCTGATGTCTCTAAGGCCGACGATGCCAAGAATATGGTCAAGACAACTATTGATACCTATGGGAAATTGGATGTTATCTATAATAATGCGGCTATCCTTGGTCGGGCAGCCTTCACCGAAAACATCGCCGAGGAGGACTGGGACAGGATTATGGCGGTTAACCTCAAGGGTGTCTGGCTGGGGATGAAGTATGCTATCCCCGAGATGCTCAAGGCAGGCAAAGGGTCAATAATCAATACCGCTTCCCAGTGTGGGGACAGAGGCACCCGCAATATGGGTGCCTATTGTGCTGCCAAGGGGGGAGTACTGGCCTTAACCAGAGTGACGGCAATGGAGCTAGCTAAAAAGAACATTCGGGTTAATGCTCTCAACCCCGGGATTATTGGCACGCCGATGGTGATGGCTTTGTCTAAAGCGGAGCAGGAACATTTTGCGTCGATAATACCTCAGGGTCGGCTTGGTACACCGGAGGAAGTTGCCTATGCCGCCTTGTTTTTAGCCTCTGATGAATCTTCCCATGTCACCGGTCATACCTTGGTGGTTGACGGCGGTCTGGAGGTTGATAACAAACAGGTGATACAACCTAGCCCTGGATGCTGATAACTATAGAGCGTAGTGGCAGATAATAGTAAATGCAAGGAGGCAACAAAATGGGCAGACTAGATGGTAAGGTAGTGATTATAACCGGGGCTGGCATGGGAATGGGGCAGGCAGCAGCGCTTCTGTTCGCTAAAGAAGGGGCAAAAGTGGCTGTTGTTGACTGGAAGGCTGAAGCTGGGGAGGAGACGGTCAAGACGATTAAGCAAGCTGGTGGCGAGGCTATATTTATTAAGGCTGATGTCTCCAAAGCCGCCGATGCCAAAAATATGGTCAAGACAACTGTAGATACCTATGGGAAATTGGACGTTATCTATAATAACGCTGGTATTCTGGCTAGGGCAGCCTTCACCGAAAACATCGCCGAGGAGGACTGGGACAGGATTATGGCGGTTAACCTCAAAGGTGTCTGGCTGGGGATGAAGTATGCTATCCCCGAGATGCTCAAGGCAGGCAAAGGGTCAATAATCAATACCGCTTCCCAGTGTGGAGATAGAGGCACCCGTAATCTAGGCGCCTATTGTGCCTCTAAAGGGGGAGTACTGGCCTTAACCAGAGTGACGGCAATGGAGCTGGCAAAAAAGAACATTCGGGTTAATGCTCTCAACCCGGGGATTATTGCTACGCCGATGGCGTTGACTGCGTCTAAAGAGGAGCAGGAGGGTTTTGCCGCGATAATACCTCAGGGTCGGATGGGTAGACCGGAGGAAGTTGCCTATGCCGCCTTGTTTTTAGCCTCTGACGAGTCTTCCCATGTCACCGGTCATACCTTGGTGGTTGACGGCGGTCTGGAGGTTGATAACAAACAGGTCATACAACCTAGCCCTTTACGCTGATAGCCACCAGACTATAAGCTAAAATAAAATGCTAACTGAAAAGGCGGGGGATATTCCCTCGCCTCTTCTTTTAGAATCCCAGCTATTTCAGGTTATGGTAGTAATTCTTGTGTCTAGGTTTTCAGCAACTCCTGGAGAAGGTTAGAGCACAGGCTGTTGAGGACGGAGGGTAAAGGCTTATTGACCGGGTTAGTATGTAAGGGAGTGATGGAGATATTTCCTTGTTCTATTGCCCATATATCTGTTTTCCTGTCTGCGTCCGTGTTTACCTTTTGACGCATTAGCCAATAGTATTCCCGTTTCCCATCAAATCCTTCCTCAACTGTGTCAGTATGACTTTCACTGGCTAATTGAGTAATCTTTACCCCCTTAATCTTGGCCAGGGGTAAGTTGGGTATGTTTATATTGAGAAAAATATTGGTCGGCAGGGAAATAGATTCAATCCTTTTAGCCAACAGTGCAGTTAATCTGGCGCCATTATCCAGGTAGAGACTATCGGCTGCGGCTACTGAGATGGCGAGGGCTGAGAGACCACGCAGGTAGCCTTGCCAGGCAGCCCCTACTGTCCCTGAGATAAGCACATCATCACCCAGATTTGATCCCTGGTTTATACCAGAGATGACCAGGTCCACCTTGTTTGTAACCAGTTTACCTAAAGCCAGGATGACACTATCCGCCGGGGTGCCTTCTACCGAATAGGTTTCTACTTCAGGCACCAAGGGTCTTACTCTTTGTACCCTCAGTGGCTGGCGGAGGGTTACCGCAGTGCCTATGGCGCTCTGTTCTCTATCTGGAGCTACGACTACTACCTGGGCGATGTTCTTTAGCTCCCTGACCAGTGTCCACAGCCCGGGGGCAAATATTCCATCATCATTAGTTATTAGTATTCTCATTCAGAACGCCTTGGCTTTATCCAGTTTATCATGGCAGGAATAATGACAGCAAATTAAAAGGTTAAGTTGACGACGGTTCGCCTTTTTGATATGCTGTTAACAAATTAAATAAGGAATTATAGGGGTGCCTGAGCGCAAGCGAGGGCTTAAATGGAAGGCAAGACCGGTGAAAATCCGGCACAGTCCCGCCTGCTGTAACTGAGGGTTATATCCCTCGGAAGTCAGAACGCCAGCCTCACCCTTTATTACCTCCGCGGAGATGGGGGAATCTGGTTATAGATTTCGAAATCCCCTTGTTCTGCCAACGAGGGGATTTTTACATTTACTGGTGGTTAAGGCACCACTTTGATTATTAGCTAGGTTTAGAAGAATGCTTATTAAGCTAAGGCGTAGAAATCGGCTGGTTTTGGTTTTACTTCTATTAGGCGGGGGTTTGGTGGTGGCACTGTTTCTGGCTAATGCCTTCGGTGCGGTGAACGTCCCTTTACCTGATATATTAAAGATGGCGCTTAATAAGTTAGCTGTTTTTGATTTTCACTCTACTTGGAGGGCGGTGGATGAAACAATTATTTTTCAGATTAGACTACCCCGAGTAATAGGTGGTGCTTTGGTTGGTGCCGCTCTGGCTACAGCCGGGGTGCTTTTTCAGGGTTTATTGCGTAATCCTATGGCTGACCCCTATATCATTGGAACTTCAGCCGGTGCCGCTTTAGGGGCTACCTTAGCTATGATGCTGCCCATAAATCTGGTTTTCCTTGGTTTTGGCTTGGTGCCGATGGCTGCTTTTTGTGGTGCCTTGGTTACCGTGATTTTAGTCTATAATCTAGCCCGGGTAGGTGGCAAGACACCTATCATAAGTATGCTCCTGGCCGGATTTGTGGTCAGTTCTCTTCTAGCGGCAGTTATGATGTTTCTGATGTCAATAAGCGGCAGGCTAAACCTAAACATTCACTCAGTTTATTCCTTTCTTATGGGTAATATCTCGGTAACTAGCTGGGGACAGCTGGCTGTTATCGCCCCGCTGGTCATCGGGGGTATCATCGGCGCCCGATTTTTTGCTTTCCATTTGAATGCCTTTTCTCTAGGCGAGGAGGGGGCTGCCTATCTAGGCATTGAGGTGGAGAAGGATAAAATTCGCATCCTGGCTTTGGGTTCGTTGCTTACGGCAACGGCGGTTTCTATTAGTGGGCTGGTTGGTTTTGTTGGACTGGTGGTGCCTCATGCCGTGCGCCTGAGTCTGGGGCCAGACCATCGGCTGCTGTTACCAGCTTCAGCATTAGCCGGTGCCGGCTTTTTGATTATTGCTGACCTTGTTGCCCGTATCATACTAGCCCCGGTGGAAATTCCAGTGGGAGTTATTACGGCTATTATTGGTGCTCCATTCTTTCTCTATCTGCTAAGACGTACTAGAAGGGAGTATGCTTTCTAATGGTTAGCTTACAGGTTCGTCAGGTTTACTTTTCCTATCTTAACGGCTTGGTTTTACATAACATTAACCTTTTTATTAAGGCTGGCGAGATGGTGGGCTTAATCGGACCTAATGGCTCAGGCAAGACGACCCTGATTAAACTAGCCAGCGGTGTCCTTAAACCCAAGAGGGGAGAGATTAGGCTGGATGGCTCTAGTTTAAGCCAGTTGAGCCGAAAGTCTATAGCTCGTAGTGTGGCGGTAGTGCCCCAGCAATTCCACATCCCCTTTGCCTTTACCGTCAATGAGGTAGTAACCCTGGGGCGAATTCCTTTCCTTAAAACCTTTGCCGGGGAAAGTAAGGCTGATAGGCAATTGGTGGCTAATGCCTTAGAGTTGGTCGGTATCACTGAGCTGAGGGAACGACGCTTTGACGAGTTAAGTGGTGGTGAGCGACAGAAGGTCATCCTGGCTATGGCGCTGGCTCAGCAGCCCAAACTGCTACTTCTTGATGAGCCAATAGTGCATTTGGATATCGCCCATCAAATAGAAATCCTGGAGCTGATAAGAAGACTTAATGTTGAACGAGGGCTGACTGTTATCGGGGCTATGCATGACCTCAACCTGGCGGCACTTTACTTTGACCGCTTAGTCCTACTTAAGGAGGGCAGGGTTTCGGCTGACGGGACTCCGGCTCAGGTCTTAACCGAGACCCGAATAAAGGAGGTTTTTTCGGCATCGGTTAGGGTGGAGCCGCATCAGGTAACCGGTGTGCCTCATATAATCGTTATGCCTAAGGAAAACATTGATAAAAGCGGTAGTAGTTAGGTGCTGGAAAGGTCGTAGTCGCCGCAGCCTGTGGGCTAGACTTCTAGCTTGCACAAAATGGCTGATTGTTACATAAAAATTGTGGGCTGTTTAAAGAAGGTCAGTTCTTAGGCTAAATCTACCTATATGTTAAAAGAGCTATAGATGATGACCGGACGATTTAGTATCTTCGCTGTCTTCCTTCGTCAAACCTGCCACCTCCACTGTCGGGACGGGGGCGGGCGGCACTAACTTTCAGTGTCCTATCCCTTAGTGTTTTCCCGTTCAAGCCAGTAATTGCGGCTTGGCCTTCAGACACTGATGGCATTTCAACAAACCCGAATCCCTTAGGTCGCCCAGTATACTTGTCTGTTATAATGCTTACAGATGCCACCTCTCCAAAAGCCGTGAATTCTTGCCGCAATTCCTCTTCAGTCACCTCATACGATAAGTTCCCCACGTAGATGTTCATATTGCTCCCCCTTGAATTGTTCAATAATTCGCCAAATGTTTCTCGCCAATACGCAAAGTGGATATTTCTTCGCAGTTAGTCCCCAATCATCTGCGCAGCCAGGTATTATCTGCGCCATCCATTCCTACTTCCCAACTCGCCTCCGCCTTGCGCTCCTTTTTTCTTTCAGGCGGGCAGCATCTCTCTTGGATAAAAAATAGCGATGGCCTTTTGCCTCGCGCAGAATCCCACTCATCTGCACCATCCTTTGAAAGCGCCGCAACAGGGAATCTTGGGATTCACCGTCGCGTATCCAAACTTCTAACGACATAACATACCAACACATTCTAGCTAGAGCATACATAAGCCAGGGATTCCGGCCTATGTATGCTCTTAAGCTCTTAAGATTATAAGCCAGGGTTATTGGCTGAGTCTGACCGTTCTGTAGCAATCGCTACAGTACACTGGCCTACCTTCGCGAGGCTCAAATGGCACTTCTGTGGCTTTGCCACACTGGGCACATACTGCGGGGAACATTTGGCGTCGAGACCTTGAGCCATAGCCACTATTCCCGTAACGTTCTGCCTTCCTGGCTTCACGGCACGAAGGACAGCGCTTGGGATCGTTGGTATAGCCTTTAGATGCGAAAAACTCTTGCTCCTCAACGCTGAAAGTGAAGGTAGCCCCGCAATCGGAACACTCGATTGACTTCTCCTGAAAACTCATTGGATGACCTCCTCTCTTTTAAATAGTTGGTTTGGGTAGGTCATCCACTACTTGGGCAAATCAAAACTAATTTAACTAAGTATGTAATAACCTAAACTGAAACCACCGTAGATATTATACACTAAAGGAATTCTGTTTGCAAAAACCAGTATAAGCCTCAGAGTAGGAAATGGTTGCTCTCTGCCAGGGACGTATCCCTTTCCAGTAACAATCTGACGTTTTGTTCAGACGCTGAAGACTCTCGTCGCTGCCTGGCTCGGCTGGACAGGATTAAGGATAAAAGCTATAATCCCAAATAGTATGATTGCTCAACCTAAACCCCATATTCTTTTCACCAGGGACGAAGTGGAAGCTACCGTTAAGCGGCTGGCGGCTGAAATTAGACAGGATTATCACGGCAAAAACCCCCTTTTGATAGGTATTCTTAAAGGTTCCTTTATGTTTATGGCTGACCTGATTCGGCTTCTTAACTTCCCGCTGGAAGTGGAGTTTATCACCCTATCCAGCTATGGTAGGGGTAGGGTAAGTCCGGGGAAGATTAGGGTAGTGAAGGGGCTTCGTGCTGAAGTTAAGGGCAGGGATGTACTGGTGATTGAGGACATAGTCGACACCGGACTCACCATTTCCTTCCTTCTAGATTACCTGAGGCAGAAGAAGCCCGCCTCGTTAAAGCTTTGTGCCCTGACCGATAAGCCTTCGCGGCGGCAGATTCCGGTGGCTATTGACTATCTGGGTTTCACCGTTCCCAATAAGTTCATCGTTGGCTATGGTATAGACTGGGATGAGAGGTTTCGTTACCTCCCCGACATATGTTTTGTTGAGGTTGAGGATTAGTGTTACCCAAGCTGACATCTAATTTCAGTCGTTTATCAGGGGTAGTTTGAAGGGGCGAAACCCCTCTAAAGAAATTACTTTCCCCTGTTAAAGAGCCTGACCCAATGGGGGGTGTTTAAGAGGGACGTCAGCCCCTTTTAACAAAATCTTCCCCCTCTATATTAAGGAGTAGATGCTAAAAGGGAGTTAAAGAGAGGCGAATATGGGGTCCCCGCAAAAACGAAGTTTTTGTGGGGTAAAAAGCCTCTCTTATATAACTATTCCCCCTTCCCCTTATCAAGGGGAAGGGGGATAAAGGGGGATAGGGTTTCCAAATAAAAACCTAAAGCGGGTCCCCAGGAAAATCGAAGATTTTTCTGGGTGCTTAAAGGGGGTGAGGTAGATAAATAATCGCCTAATCTCAGTAGCTAAAGGCGAACTTCCTGCCGACCTTATCCTGGCTAATGCCAGGGTGGTGAATGTTTTTTCTGGTGAGGTTGAGCCGGGCAATGTAGCTATTTGTGGAGATAGGATTGCTGGCATAGGGGACTATCACCGGGCAAAGCAGGTTCTGGACTTAGGCAACCGATACCTTGCCCCGGGTCTTATTAACGGGCATACCCATATAGAAAGCTCTATGCTTGATATTGGTCAATATGCTCGGGCAGTGGTGCCACGAGGCACCCTGGCGGTGGTAACCGACCTCCACGAAATAGCCAATGTTTGCGGGCTGGATGGTATCAGATATGTACTGGGCTGTGCCCGCCGCTTGCCCCTTGACCTTTTCCTAATGGCTCCCTCCTGTGTGCCAGCGACCCCTCTGGAGACCTCAGGCGCCAGTCTTGAGCCGGAAACTATTCGTCGGCTTCTTAGATGGAAGGGCTGTATTGGGCTGGGGGAGGTAATGAATTTCCCCGGTGTACTCAGTGGCGATGAAAATGTGCTGAGTAAGATTAACCTTGCCCGGGGTAAGGTTATTGATGGTCATGCCCCGGGTGTTAGCCGGAAGGACCTTAATGCCTATATTGCCGCTGGCATCCTCTCCGACCATGAGTCTACTTCTCTGGAGGAGGCTAGGGAGAAGCTAGGGCGGGGTATGTATGTCATGATTAGAGAGGGCTCTTCCGAGAAGAACCTGGATGCTTTGCTCCCCCTGGTTACCGATAAGACCTATAAACGGTGTATGTTTGTGGTTGACGACCGTAGTTGCCTTGACCTGCTCAGGGACGGCGATATTGATGCTGTAGTCCGCAAGGCAATAAAGCGAGGTCTTGACCCGGTGCGGGCAATTCAGCTGGCGACGATTAATCCCGCCGAGTATTTCAGGCTAGATGGGCTGGGAGCTATAGCCCCCGGCTACCAGGCTAATCTAATTGTCATTGATGAACTGTCTAACCTATCACTAGATATGGTCTTCTACCGGGGTCGCCTGGTAGCCAGGCAGGGGAAACCCCTATTCCCCTTATATCGTGCTGCCAAGGGGCTAGCCAATACGGTTAATATCAAGCCCTTCAATATAGAGGCATTGAAACTTTTAGCTTCGGGAAAACTTGAGCCGGTGATTGAGATTGTCCCTGACCAGATAATTACCAGGAAAAGGATGGAGAGGGTTAAGGTCTTAGATGGCGTTATTATGCCTGATACCAGTCGGGATATTCTGAAGCTGGTGGTAGTGGAGAGGCACCGGGCTACGGGTAATATCGGCCTGGGGCTGGTTAGGGGCTTTGGCTTGAAGAAGGGGGCTCTGGCTTCCTCAATTGCCCATGATTGTCATAATATTATCGCTGTCGGGACTAATGATAAAGACATATTTATTGCGGTTAAGGAGATTGAGAGGTTAAACGGTGGACTGGTGGTGGCGGCTGAGGACAAGGTATTAGCCAGCCTGGCGTTGCCTATCGCTGGGTTATTATCCGACCAACCGTTAGAGGTAGTGGTAGATAAGCTGGAGACGCTGGAGCAACTCGCCAAGGATTTAGGCACCACCCTGAAATCGCCCTTCTCCACCCTCTCCTTTTTAGCTCTCCCCGTAATCCCCGAACTCCGCCTCACCGACCTCGGCGTGGTCGATGTAAATGAGTTTAGGTTGATTAGGTGAGGTTTTGAGCACCCATTATATTAATTACACCTACTTCTTCCTCACCACATACCGGATGATGGTCTTGGGGACTTTGGCGTCGGGGGTGGTGAGGTATTCTTCCTCATGGGCACCGGCTATCTCGTAGCCGCTATCTTCAATGAACTGGTGCAGTCGCTCCACAGTGGGACCCTCTTCGTCATAAGCTCCGAGGTGAAGAATCTGGGCTACGGTGCCGTATTCCCAGGTCTCAAGTTTGACCTCAACCCCGGGGACTTTCTGGGGCAGGGAGGTGGTGTCCTCGGGGATGGGCAGGGCGATGATGTGTGTCCACTCCTCTTTAGGCACGAGGTGGGCGTCAGGATAACGGGCGCGGAGTCCGCTAACCTTGAAGGTGGGCAGCCCCTTCTTCTTGAGGTCAAACTTTAGCGTATAGACTGAGCCGTAGAAGGCAGGCATAACTTCAGCGAAGACCTTATCCGGAGTGCCTTTGCCATAGACCACCGCCATCTTTTGCGGCGGTATTTCCAGGATTTGGGGCTCTTTCTTGGACGATTTTGGTGGTGTCATATGACTACCTCCTTTATTAAATGGCTACATTTATCCTGGCTTAGTCTTGCGCTCCTGGATGAGCTTCTCACCATACTCAAGCAGAATTTTGGTTCGTTCTTGAGATGTTTTCTTTGATTCCAGGTAGGCTTTTAGGGCATCAAGGGGGGTTATTTCCTCGGCTGTCCATCCTCCCAGTCTAAGCCGGGTCTCCCGACTAACATCCTTGGCGATGGTAAAGTAGTGAGCTTCTTTTAGGGCATTCCTGATGTCATTATCCCTGAGCTGACCCTCAATCTCGGCGGGCAGGCTAATGTTTAGTCGTACTATGGCATCCCTGACATTGCTTTCATGCTTATTAATTGCCTGGAGCACGGTTGAGGTGGGGTTAATATCCTGTGGCTCAATAGTAACGCTGATGGTCAGAAACCGACGCCCGATTACCGGACGAAAGCTAAAAGAGACCCGCCTGTTACCTGTTTCTTTATCCGGTTCAATGTCTACCACGTAGAACCCCTTGTCATCTTCCTCCTCGCTGAAGTCCAGCCGCTCTAGGCTACCGGAGTAAACTACCGGTGGGTTCTGGGATAGAACCTGGTGCTTATGAATATGACCCAGGGCGATGTAATCAAAAGCCGGGTTGGCAACATTGCTTAGCAGCAATACATGCTCCTGCCCGATGGTCATTAGCCGCTCTGAGCCTACCTGTGCCCCTGATACCCAGACATGAGCCGCCAGTATAGACGGCAGTCGAGGGTCAAGTCTTGGGACATTAGCCTCAATAATATTGGTTAACACCTCCCCCAGTCTTTGATTAATCTGGGCAAAGTTAAGATTTTTGCTCTCGTCTTTGGTTAATAAAGCACTTCGTCTCAGCCAGGGCAGGGAGGCTATTTGAACCGTCCCGCTGTTAGTTGGGATGTGGTAGATATCGGGGCGGTTGGAGACGTAAACATTCTTAATGGTTAGCGTGTCAAAAATCTCGGTGGTGGTCGCCCGACCTATAGCATTAGGCAGGTCGTGGTTGCCGATAAGGAGGAAGATAGGGACGCCGTTGGTGGACAGGCGATTAATGCGTCTGGCAAATTCCCGTTGCTGGGTCTGGCTCGGCTCACGACTCTTGTAGGCATCGCCGCAGAAGAGGACAAGGTCTACCTTATTTCCCAGGGCGTAGTCTACAACCTGGTCAAGAGTAGATAGGAAGTCAAGGAGGCGTGAGGATAACCCGGTAGCCGGGTCAATTCGCCCGTAAGATTCAACGCCGAGATGAAGGTCAGCAAAGTGAAGAATTTTCAACCCCATCCCCCTGTATCCCCCTTCCCCTTGATAAGGGGAAGGGGGAATAGTTATATAAGAGAGGCAAAGCCTCTCTTTGACTCTCCTTACGGAATAGTGGTGACAAAGGGTCTCTTATCCTGATGGCAGATAATCTGGGTTACCCAGCGGCCTGACATAGCCGCTGTGGGCACGCCACCGCCTGGATGAACCCATTGCCCTGCCATATAGAAGTTCTTAAGTCCGGGCAGGGTCTTGCTCATGCGCATGAGAAGAGTCTTTTTTGTAATTAGCCAGCCCTCACCGCTACCCTGCCAGTTGCCGGTGTAGCGCTCCCAGGTCACGGGCGTGGCCACATCGCGCATCTCCACCTGAGCTGCCAGCCCGGGGAAACGTCGGTCAAGGAGGGCAATCACTTTGTCGGCGGTCTGCTCCCTCTCCGCTTTATAGCGCTCAGGGTCTTGCTTTAACCTCTTCCAGTACTCATAATCAGAATTTAACATAACTTTCAACACGGTCTTGCCCGCAGGTGCCAGGCTGGGGTCAAAGTTGTAAATGTGTATCGGCAGTCGTTTTAACTCCTGCCCGGCAATAGTAACCGGTTTATCGAGGGGGTAGTTTATCCCTGCCGCCAGATGCGGTAGCTCGTCGAATGAGCGGGCTACACCCAGGGCTATTTGGATTAAGGGCGGGAAAAGAGGAAGTTGGTCATAGTAGCCCTGGATTTCGTCGTTGATATACTTCCCGTCCAGCATGTTAAATATGGTGGTGTGACCATCGGCGGCGGAGATGACGATGTCACTGCGGTATTCAGTACCGTCAGCCAGCCGCAGACCAACCGCCTGGTCATTTTCCACCAGTATCTTGGTGACTGGTGACTTATAGTGAATCTCACCTTCGAGGTCAAGGTAGCGCCGTTCAATAGCTCGGGCAAACTCTAAGGAGCCACCCACCGGGTAGCCGGCTATTTTTTGGTGCATCCAGGCAAGACTCATAAGCATACCCACCAGTAGAAACCCGGGGAGGTCCACGAAGGCGATGGGGAAAGCCTGGCGCAGGAAGGGATTTTTGAAGCGTTGGGCAAAATCCTGAGTCGTAATTGTCCCCCATTTTTTCATAAACCTTACGAGGGGAACCATCTTAAGCATCTTAAGCCCGTCAACGGGGCTATATAACTCGGGTGCTTTTTCTATAGGTATATCAAAGTGAGTGCAGGTACGCACCCCGTTGACGAACTCTTCGATGACATCGGTATCCTCAGGGGCAAGTTCTTTCATATGCTGCTCCAGGCGGTTAATGTCGGTGTAGACGGTGAAGACTTTGCCTGCCTTGCCTTCAACCCGCATGAACTCCTCATGGTTGACCATACGCCGTCCTTGCACCGCGCTCAACTCTTCCCAGAGATGGTAGAAGGGACTTCCCGGCCCGGAACCTAGTAACCAGTGTAAACAGCCGTCAATTGTGTAGCCCTTGCGTTTCCAGGAAGTGCACAGTCCACCAGGCTTGTTCTGCATCTCGAAAATCTGGGTGCGGTAGCCGTTCATCTGGGCGTAGCACCCTGCGGACAGGCCAGCGATTCCAGCCCCAATGATAATTATTGACTTTTCCATCGCCTCCTCCAGGGAAAGTCATCTGAACTCAGACACTTTCTCCTTCCTTCCATATCCTGCCGCCGGGAGGGAGGACGAATAGGTCTTCGCCTTCCAGCTTGGCTTGTAATGTCCTCTTTAGTTCGGCTATGGGTAGCCTAATCTGGTTCATAGTATCACGCTCGCGAATGGTGACCTGTTCATCTTCCAGTGACTGGAAGTCAACGGTAAGGCAGAAAGGAGTGCCAATCTCATCCTGACGCCGGTAACGACGCCCGATGCTCTGGGCATCGTCATAGCTTGCCATCCAGGATTGGCGCAGGTCGGCGTATATCTGTTTGGCCAGGGCTACCAGTTTTTCTCGTCTACTTAAAGGCAATACGGCTACCTTGATGGGAGCCAGGGTGGGGTGGAGGTGGAGTATCACCCTTAGTTCCCCCTCGGCTAGCTCTTCATCGTAGGCATCGCACAGGAAAGCTAGAGCCGAACGGTCTACCCCCGCCGAAGGCTCAATGATATAGGGGATGATATGCTCTTTGGTCTCTTCATCAAAGTAGTCCAGACTCTTGCCACTATACTTAGCATGCTGGACAAGGTCAAAATCACCCCGATTGGCAATACCTTCTAATTCAGCCCAGCCCATAGGGAACAGGTAATCAATGTCATAGCACGCCTTGGCATAGTGAGCCAGTTCACGTTTCATGTGTTGGCGCAACTTGAGGTTTTCCTTTTTGATACCCAATTTCACATACCAGTTGAAACGCTCCTCAAGCCAGTAGTCAAACCACTCCTTATCACTCCCCGGTTTAACAAAAAACTCAATTTCCATTTGCTCAAATTCCCGACTGCGGAAGATAAAGTTGCCGGTGGTAATCTCGTTGCGGAAGGCTTTACCTATCTGGGCAATGCCGAAGGGCAGCCTCTTCCTGGTGGTATCAAGCACATTCTCAAAGTTAACGAACATACCCTGAGCTGTTTCCGGACGCAGATAAACGACACTGGCTTCATCCTCAATAGGTCCCATAAAGGTCTTGAACATCAGGTTAAACAGGCGAGGCTCGGTTAATTCACCACCGCAGGAAGGGCAACTATCGCCGGCTAAATCATCAACCCGCCATCTCAAGTGGCAACTCTTACACTCTACCAGGGGGTCGGTAAACCCCTTAAGGTGTCCGCTGGCTTCCCACGTCTGAGGGTGCATCAGGATGCTGGCATCCAGACCAACTATATCGTCGCGTTCCTGAACCACAGCTCGCCACCAGGCTTGTTTAATATTCCGCTTTAGCTCTACTCCGAGGGGGCCATAGTCCCAACAGCTGGACAGGCCGCCATAGATTTCACTGCCGGGGAAGATGAAACCCCGCCGCTGGCAGAGGGAGACAATCTTTTCCATCTCAACCTTGGTTGGTGTCGGTTTGGTCACACTATACTCCTTAGAAGTTATATTTGGTAAGATTGTAGCTGAAAATACCAAGTATTGCAAAGTCCTTAATACCGTTGATGATTCTTGGCGTTAGCCTTTGGTTAATGGTAGAATGTAAATCTAGGTTAGCTAGGGGGTCTAAGGTGATTGTTGACAAACTGGTAGTAGGGCCGTTTGCTTCTAACTGCTATATCGTGGGCTCTGAATCTAATAAGGAGGGGATGATAATTGACCCTGGTGATGAGGCGGGGAGAATCTTGAAGAAGGTCAAGGACTTGAAACTTGACATAAAGTTTATTGTATTAACCCACGGGCATATAGACCATACCGGTGCCTTAAAAGAGGTTAAGGAAGCCACCGGCGCTGAGGTGGCTATTCATGGTGATGATGTTGAGCATCTCCAGGACCGGCTCGTAGCTGTAGCCTTCGGTCTTTCTTATTCCACTCCACCTCCTCCAGACCGATTACTTAAAGGTGGGGAGAGCCTAGATATTGGCGATTTGCATTTTGAGGTTCTTCATACCCCAGGTCATACCCCAGGGGGTATTTGTTTGCTGGGGGAGGGGGTAGTGTTCAGCGGTGATACCCTGTTCAATTATGGTATCGGTCGGGCTGACCTCCCTGGTGGCAATTACAGCCAACTGATAAATAGCCTTCAGACCAGGCTTATGACTCTACCCGATAATACTGTTGTTTACCCCGGTCATGGAGCAGCTACTACTATCGGTGCCGAGCGGAAGGGTAATCCCTTCCTGAGTGGTTAACCTTGCTTCTAAATTACCCCGCCAAAGGCAATCAGGACCGGTGCCAGAACCAGAGCTACTATTGACATCAGCTTTATCATGATGTTCAAGGATGGTCCTGCGGTATCTTTCATGGGGTCACCCACCGTATCACCGACAACTGCCGCTTTATGAGCCTCTGAGCCCTTGCCCCCAAAAGCACCTCTCTCTATCCATTTCTTGGCATTGTCCCAGGCGCCGCCAGCATTGGCAAAGGTAATAGCTAGTATGAAGCCACTACCAACGGCTCCGATTAAGAACCCGCCCAGGGCAAGAGGTCCCAATATGAGTCCGATGATGATGGGCACCACTATTGTCATTACGCCGGGGGCAATCATTTGCTTTATGGCGTCTCTTGTGCAAATATCCACACATTTTCCATACTCAGGCTTGGCCTTGCCCTCCATCAGCCCTTTTATCTCACGAAATTGCCGGCGAACCTCATTAACTATGGAAAAGCTGGTCTTGCCAACAGCATTCAGGGTCATGGCACAGAAAATAGCTGGCAGCATAACTCCGAGTAAGATACCGGCAATAACATGGGGGTCAAGCAAGCTAATCGCAGCAAATTTAATGCCTACTGCCTGGGTGTAAGCCAGCAGCAGGGCTAGGGCGGTAAGTCCAGCGGCGCCAATGGCGAAGCCTTTACCGGTGGCGGCTGTAGTATTACCCAGCGAATCTAGGGCATCGGTCCGTTCCCTGATTTCGGGAGGTAGGTCTGACATCTCAACTATTCCCCCGGCGTTATCGGCTACCGGTCCGTAGGCATCGGTGGCATCCTGTATGCCCAGGGTTGATAGCATGCCCACTCCAGCCATAGCAATGCCGTAGATATCGGCGAAGTGATGGGCAATCATAATGGCGGCTACTACCAGAATAATAGGGGGTAAGGTGCTCATCAGACCAGTGGCAAAGCCTCTGGTTAGCAGTGTCCCGGCTCCGGTTTGGGATGCTTCTGAAATTCGGAGTGTTGGTCTATAGGCGTAAGAGGTGAAGTAATTGGTGCTCTCGCCAATTAAGACGCCGGCAATGAGACCAGCCAGGATAGCCCAGAATATACCTAGGTCGGCTTTCAGCAAATAGACGGCTAAGAAGGCGAAAACAGCGGTCAGGATTGATGCTGTAACTGTACCCCGGCGGAGGGCATTGAGCAACGCTCCCATCTGTACCGTTTTGCCTACCCTGACCAGGAATATCCCAATAATGGAGGCTATAATACCCCCGGCGGCAACCATCATAGGCAGAAACCAGGCGGTAGCCATATTGGGTACTAGTGGTTTGCCCAGGGTAATTGAGAAGGCGGCTATCGTTCCTAGTGCCATGGTGGCAATAATTGAATCAACATAGGATTCAAAGAGGTCGGCACCCATGCCAGCCACATCACCGACATTGTCGCCAACGAAATCGGCGATAACGGCTGCATTTCGGGGGTCATCCTCGGGGATTCCCTTCTCAACCTTGCCGACTATATCAGCCCCGGTGTCGGCGGCCTTGGTGAATATGCCGCCGCCGACTCTGGCAAATATGGCTACCGATGAGGCACCGAAGCCAAAGCCGGGGATAATCTTTAGAAAGTCAGGATTGCCGTGGAAGGCAAAGTAGAGGACACTCAGACCAAGGATACCGATGCCAACCACACACAGTCCCATTACTGCTCCGCTTCGGAAGGAGACCCTTAAGCCATCATTGAGGCTCTTTTGGGCGGCGGTAGCAGTTCTGGAGTTGGCTCTGATGGCCATGTTCATACCAATATAGCCAGCTAGAGCCGAGCAACCGGCACCGAAAACGAAAGCCAGGGTTACCCACCAACCGAGTGTAGGCACGAGACCGAGAACAACAGCCACCACCGCCACGAATATAAGCAGGACTTTGTACTCTCGACCCAGAAAGGCTAAGGCACCCTCTTTAATGGCGGCTGATATTTCCCTTATCCTCGGTGAGCCTTGGTCCTGTTTCAATACATAACGAGCCATGAAACCGGCAAGACCAAGTCCTGAAGCACCACATATTATGGCCACTGTCATTGGGCTCATTATTTACGCTCGCATCCAGTTAATAAAATTAGTCTAGCCATCTACTGAAGATTGTCTTCGAATTCACCCAACCTTTCCTCAAGGGCTTTTTGCCTTATAACTAGTGTTAGGTCACTGCGTGTCTTCTCTAGGATGCCTCTGACCCTATCAGTGGTGTGGCGTAGACCACCGGTTATAGCATCAGGGAAGTTCATAGTAACTAAAATGTTGTAAATATCATCCATAGCTGATAGTAATTCGTCACCTCGTGACAGGTCACCCTTTCTCATACTGTCCAGGAGGTAACGCCTTAGCTCGCCTACAGCTTCACCCAGCCCGTTCAGGTAGGCGGTGAAGTCAATGCCCAGTTCATCAGGGGTAGGCGGTTGGTTTCCCGTCACTAGGGCAAGGGTGATGCTTCCTTCAGCAAACTCCTTCTGAGCATCTCTGATGAAGCCAGTGCTGCTAAGCTCACTGTAATCGGCAATAGCTTGCTCTGCCTGGTTAAGCAGGTTGCGGGCTGATTGAAGCAGTCCTTTAGCCTGGTCAAACTCCTGGCGGTGCATAGTAAGGATGGCGTTGCTGCAGTAGCGGATTACCTCACGACATAGGGGTAGTGCCTTTTCTCGGGCGGTATCTTTGGCGGAAAAGCTCAGCCGAATCTGGTCAGCAATTGAATCTAAATTATCGGTTAGTCTACTCACTTTGCACCTCAATTCTGGCTACTATTTGTCGGGCTGCCTCTTCTGGAGACTCAGCCTGAAGTATAGCGCTAATTACGGCTACCGAACTAGCCCCAGCCGCTATAACTTCAGCCGCATTATCTTGTTTAATGCCACCAATAGCCACCAGGGGTAAGGTTACTGCCTGTCTGATTTGGCGTAGCCCGTCTAGACCAATAACCTTGGCCGTTTCTTTGGATGTAGTCGGATATATTGAGCCGACGGCAATGTAGTCAGCCCCCTCAGATTCAGCGGTAACAGCCTGGTCTACAGTAGTTGTTGAGCAACCCAGAATTTTATCTATGGGCAGTAGTTTACTGGCTACCTTGGTGGGCAGGTCATTCTGCCCCAGGTGCAGTCCATCAGCGTCAGCGGCCAGGGCGATATCAGGGTAGTCATTTACGATAAAAAGCACATTATGCTCAGCGCATAGCTCTTTAAGCTGTTGAGCGATAGGTAACAGCTCCTTTTTACTCAGGAGCTTATCGCGCAGTTGAATTGTCTTGGCGCCACCACGGATTATCTGGCTGGCTACCTCAAGGTGACTGCGTCCCTTCAGGGCTTGGGCATCTATAATGGCGTAAAGCCCGGCTATATGCTTTATCTTATCCTGGCGGAGTAGCCTGGACAGTAATTTTCGCTCTATTGTGTAGAGATTAAACCGGGCCTGCTTGAACTTCTCTGAGTTTAACTTAGGGGTAATGTCCGGGAGCTTAGCCAGCTCCTCCACAGTTCTCAGCGACTCCTGAACCCTTCTGGAGTTAGCCACTACCATTAGCGGTAGCTCTCTCGGCTTCTCCTGCTCTGGAGCTTCAATATTAATACCAACGTCACCCTCTGAGTTTCGAGCCTGAAGGAGCTGTTGGTTAAACGACGGGTCGCCTGTTACCAGCTCGTGGCGCATAGTTTTTAGCTGCTGAGTTAGACTGGCATCATTAAGCAGTAAGCGGGCTGTGTCTTCAAGAAGGCGAAGCCCCTCACCAATACGGTTCAAATTGGCATCAATAATGCGTAGTGTTTGTCCTGATATTGCTTCCGGTGAAGGCATATCTGTAGTTCCTTAGCAGTTAATTCTAGCATAGCCAAATTGGAGAGTAAAGCGGACAGTTTCAAGATTCGCTTACCGCATTTTCAATGAGTTCAATTCGTGATAGCTTCCCATTTTGGTCTAGTTCTACGGCCACAACGTCAATGCGCCATAGTGGTGGTAAATTATTATGAGTCTGCCGATAGTGGGCAGCCGTAGCTTTCATCCTTTCTCTCTTGGCTGGTGTGATTGACTCCTCAGGGCTACCGAATTCCGAGCTCTTTTTAGCTCTCACCTCAATAAAGACCAGGGAGTCTTTGTGCTTGGCGACAATATCAATCTCTCCTGGAGGACAGCGGTAGTTAGTTTCTAAGATACGGTAGCCCCGCTTCTTAAGGAAGTCCTTGGCTAGTTTTTCACCCAGAATACCAGTGTCTCTGCGCTTCATTTCTCTTAGTGGATTATAAATTATTTTATCAACCTCACCCCCTTTATGCACCCTAAAAAATCTTTGATTTTTCAGGGAACCCCCTTTGTCCCCCTCTCCTTCAAAGGAGAAGGGGAAGAGGTTTTAGAGAGGGGCGAAGCCCCTCTCTTACCTACACTCCCCCTTCCCTTATTAAGGGAAGGGGGTCAGGGGGATAGGTTGCTAAATACCTCAATTATATCCCTGACCGGTCGAAAAGATTGGCGGTGGATAGGGCATGGTCCCAGGCGGCGAAGGCAGGAGAGATGCTTTTCGGTGCCATAGCCTTTGTGCTGGGCTAATCCATAGCCAGGGTAAATTCTATCAAACCCTATCATCAGATGGTCCCGAGCCACTTTAGCCATGATGGAAGCGCAGGCAATTGAGAAGCATAGCCTGTCACCGTTGGTTATTCCCTTTTGAGGCAGTGACACCTCGGGAAGACGCATATAGTCTATGAGGAGAGACTCAGGCGGTGGCGAAAGCCGGTCAATAGCTAACTTCATAGCCAACCGCGTCGCCTTAATTATACCCTGGGCATCTATTACCTCAGGCGGGGCCAGGCTGATGCCTATTGAGATGGCTATTTGGTGGATATTATGAAACAGGAGTTCACGTTTGGTCGGGCTCAGTTGCTTGCTGTCTTTTATCTGGTCAAGCCAGGGAGCCTCTATGCCGCAGGGCAGGATAACGGCGGCGGCGACTACCGGTCCAGCCAGGGCACCCCGCCCAACCTCATCAACCCCAGCGATAAGCTGATAACCTTGCGCTATCAACAATTCTTCCTCAGCAAAGGTTGGTTTCTGAAGCCTATTCGGCATCTTCTATTATTCCCCCGCCCAGGAGAGCATCACCCTGATAGAATACCACGGCTTGACCGGGAGTAATTGCCCTCTGGGGCTTGAGAAACTGCACCTCGGCTCTCCCATGGCGAATGTATAGTTTTGCCGCCGCCTCGGGTGATTTATAGCGAATTTTAGCTGTTATATTGGTTGGCTGTTGGGGGGCTTTGCCTGATACCCAGCTTAGCTTAGTGGCCAAGAGTCTATTACTTAACAGCTGGTCTCTGGTGCCGACCACTAATCTATTATTGGCAACATCAAATCTGAGCACATATAGGCGCTCATTTGAGGCAAGCCCCAAGCCCTGCCTTTGCCCTATAGTATATCGGGCTAAACCATCGTGCTTACCTAAAACCTTGCCCTCGGTGTCAACGATGTCTCCGGATTTGATGGGGATGTGTTGGGCGATAAATGACCGATAGTCATTATCGGGGATAAAGCAAACATCCTGGCTGTCATGCCGATTGCTGGTGGGCAAGCCCCGCTCCGCGGCGAGTCTCCTTGTCTCTACTTTGCGGAGGTTACCTAAAGGCAGCAGCAAATGTTGAAGCTCCCTTTGTCCCAGGGTGTAGAGGAAATAGGACTGGTCTTTGGTCAGGTCAACTGCCTTTAACAGGCTGTAGCTGTTCGGTGAGTGCTCAATTCGGGCATAGTGACCGGTGGCTAGGTAGTCGGCCCCCATTTCCAATACTCGGTCAAGGAGGAGACCAAATTTGATGTGCTGATTACAGGTAATACAGGGATTTGGTGTTCGCCCCAGACTATACTCACGGCAGAAGTAGTCAATAACCAGACTTCTAAACTCGGTCTCAAAGTTGAGCTTATGGAGAGGAATATCCAGGAGCTGGCAGGTGTGGTCTAAATCTGAGATATTGTGGTCTGCCCATAGTTGCATATAAACGCCGCTAACATCATAGCCAGCTTCTTTCAGCCGGGCGGCGGCTAGTGACGAGTCCACCCCGCCACTCATAGCCACCGCAACTCGCTTGTTACCCATGTCTTAAACCTCGCTCAGCAAGCAGTTGGCTTACCCTTTGCCAGATAATCTCGGCTATTTTCTTTCTAGATTGGCTGGCATCTATTACCAGCCATCGTTCCGGCTCACTGGCTGCCAGCTTGAGGTAGCCCTTTCTTACTCTTTGGTGGAAGGCTATATTCTCCCGCTCAAAGCGGTCTTGCCTTTTTTCCGTTTTGCGGGCAAGCCCGGCCTCAACTGGCATATCCAGCAGGACTGTCAAGTCAGGTTTCAGTCCCCGAGTAGCAGTATTGTTAATAGTTTTGACCATTTCTAGGGCTAGTCCTCGCCCATAGCTTTGATAAGCGGTGGTGGAGTCAGCATAGCGGTCGCTGATAACCACCTTCCCCTTTTCCAGATTGGGGCGGATGACCTCGCCCACCAGTTGGGTGCGGCAGGTGTTAAACAGCAGTAGCTCAGCCAGCGGTGATATCCCGGTATCCTGTGCCCACTTCAGCCAGCGAGCCAGCTTCTTACCCAGAGATGTTCCACCCGGTTCGTGGGTCAGAACTACGGGAATGGCTAACTCAGATAGCCTTCTATATAGCCCCCTGGCTTGAACACTCTTGCCACACCCCTCTCCCCCCTCAAAGGTGATAAATAAAGACATAACCTACCATTTAATCTCAGGATTTTGATCTAGATGTTTGTATAACTGTCTGTGATTTCAAACCTAACCTTGTAGTATTTCAATTTGATGAAATCTTTAACTGCCTCAATAGCAAGGTCCAGCTTGCTATCTGGTTCATTAACTACGATGATTCCCCTTGTCCTTTTGCCCTCTCTTTTAAGCCCCCCGATATACCGTAGAATTTGCCCTACTACCTTGTCAGACTCTCTCCCCTTCTTGGTCTCAATAACTACATAGTTGCCTCTTTTGTCTTGGCATAGAAGGTCTGCCTTCCCTGCACCAGTAATAGGGTATTCTTTGCTAATCAGGGAGAGACCCCTCTCGATTAAATTAGGGTTCTCTGCTAAGCGGTCTCTTAGATCCATCTCTAAGCCAACCGAGGTTATAGTCGGTTGTTTCTCCTTAACTTCTAGTTCTGATCGAGCAAGCCAGAGAAGATCATTTATACAATTATAATCTTCAATGTGCAGAAGATTCTTAATCTCTTGAAAGATAACCACGTCTCTTAAGTACTCTATAGTATCACCACGGTAATCCTGCGGTGACGAGATATTGCGCTCCTTCAATGCTTGTGTATAAGCTTCATTTAGCTGAGTTGAGTCAAGCTCAAGGACATCAAAAGTCTGCCAACCTATCTCAGGATATTCAGTGGGACTAAAAGCACAAAGGAAATGTGAAACAGTGAGCATGCCCACCCTTTTCAGTTCGAGAAATTGGTTTACCCGTTCAGCAAGGGACTCACTACTGAAGAGCAATCGCCGCAGCCTAGAGTTAAAATTGGCAATCCCGTTATCCTCATAGAGAGTACGAGCCAAAGACCGATTATTGATGAGTTCCCGCATCTCGTGAAACATAGAATCGAGTTTCTCTGGGGTTAAATCATTCCCCTCTTCAAATCTTGCTTGTTTAAGGATGTTATGGATTGATTCTATAGCTTCCTTCTCATCTCTAGCCCACTTATGTGCTTGCTCACTCTCAAGGAAGGCTTTCCATTTTTCAAGGTTAGTTTTTTGCTCTAGCGTAAAGCTAAAGACTTCATTGTTCATTAGAACTCACCTCTTCTTTATAAATCCTCACCCTTCTCTGGGGTTCTTTGCCGGTGCTTTGTGAGGATAGTTTGTTTCGCTCGGCGATGAGGTGCTGCAGGCGCCGGATATAGGCGCTCTGGGGGCTGAGCTCTACCGCTTCTTGATTCTCCTTGACCCTGGCAACGGCTTCTTCAGCCTCACTAAGGGCAAGCTTAAGCGGGCTTGTCTTATCTACAGTCTCTAAAGGATAAAGCTCACTCAGTAGCTGTCTGATTTGATGTGGCGTGTTGCTTCTCAGGACATATATAGGCAGGTTAGCGGCTTCAGCATCCCTGATTTTTTGCGGCCTTCGCCGATAGTAGCTTTTAGAAGTGACAAACAGATTGGCATCATTTAGGTTGTTAACTATATCTGGAGTTAATTGCCTCTCCCCGGCTATCTGTTCCAGTCGACCCCGATTTACCCCGAAGAGGTAAAGCTTGGGTACTTTGCTTCCTTTGACTAACGGCTTGCGTCTGGCTGTTTTTTTGGTGGTAATAACCGGCTCCGTCTTTTCTATCCTGACCTCCCCCGTCTCATCCAGCCAGCGAGTCTCGGTAGCTATAGGTTGACCACGTAGGGTAGCATCAACCGCCTGGCTAACATCGGGGTGAATTGCTACCTTGTCCCACTCCTGGATTTCAACCACAATATCAAAGGTAGGCGGTGCCCTGCGCTCCAGTATGGACTTCTGTGTTCCCCTCCGCTTGGCCTCTTCATCACCCAGGGTTACGCTCTGAATACCGCCAATGAGGTCAGACAGGGTAGGGTTCATTATCAGGTTTTCCAGCGTGTTACCGTGGGCGGTGCCGATTAGTTGAACCCCACGCTCGGCGATGGTTCGCGCCGCCTGAGCCTCAAGCTCAGTACCCATCTCATCAATAACGATTACCTCAGGCATGTGGTTTTCTACGGCTTCAATCATCACTGCGTGCTGCTTGGTCGGGGTAGTTACCTGCATCCGCCGGGCGTGTCCGATGGCTGGGTGGGGAATATCACCATCGCCGGCAATTTCATTTGAGGTGTCAACAATGATAACCCGTTTATTAAAGTCGTCGGCTAGTACCCGGGCGACCTCGCGTAGCATCGTTGTTTTGCCTACCCCGGGACGACCGAGCAACAAGATGCTCTTGCCTGATTGGACAAGGTCTTCAATAATTTTTATGGTGCCAAATACAGCCCGGCCCACCCGGCAGGTAAGCCCGACAATTTGCCCCTTTCGGTTGCGGATAGCTGAGATGCGGTGTAAAGTGCGCTCAATTCCAGCCCGATTGTCATCGCCGAAGCTACTGATGCGTGAGACCACGTAGTCAATGTCCTGTTCACTGACCTCTTGGGGGCTGAGGACTACTTCTCGCTGGGGGAAGCGGGCTTCGGAGGGGCGGCCCAGGTCTAGGACTACTTCCAGCAGTTCGCTGTTGTCGCTTCGCTGGCATAATGGCTGGCGAGTATAGGGCGGTAAAATGTCAAGCAAAGCGTCTAGGTCATCGGTAATTACCTTTTGCAAAACCATTCCCCTCTAATCTGAATTTGTTCCTTCGGCTACGATATTCAGGAAATATTGATGAAATCTCAGGTCGTTAGTCAGCTCAGGATGAAAAGCAGAAGCTAATATCTTTCCTTGCCTGGCAGCTACGCCAGTACCATTAGTTAACCTGGTTAATATTTCTACTTCGCTATTTGCCTGCTCAATTATGGGGGCTCGAATGAATACACCGGGAAAGGGCTTTTCTCCCAGCACTGGTATTATGAGTTCAGTTTCAAAGCTCTCCTTTTGTCGACCAAAGGCGTTACATCTAACTGTTATGTCCATTAGCTCCAGAGGTTCTACATCAGAATCTAAAATCTCCCTGGCTAGAAGTATCATACCGGCACAGGTGCCAAGTATTGGCAGACCGCTCTTAGCCAGATTCCTTATCTCACTCACCAGGTTATAATCCACCATTAACCGGCTAATAGAGGTGCTTTCTCCTCCGGGTATAATTAGCCCGTCCCAGCCCCTAAGTTCTGAGGGCAGGCGGACGGGCAGTGCCTCTACCTCTAGTTGGTGCAATATATCTATATGCTCAGCAAAGGCTCCTTGCGAGGCAAGGACACCTATTCTCATACTACCATCCTCTAGATGCCAGCAGTTCCTCAGGCGGGATTTGTTTGATATCTAATCCGGGCATGGCTTGGCCCAGGTTTTTGGAGACCTCAGCGATGATTTCTGGGTCTTGAAAGTGAGTAGTCGCTTTGACAATTGCCCTGGCTCTAACCTCTGGGTTGCTGGATTTAAATATACCTGAACCAACAAAGACACCCTCAGCGCCTAGCTGCATCATTAGGGCAGCATCGGCTGGAGTAGCCACTCCGCCAGCGGCAAAATTGACCACCGGTAGTTTTCCGGTTCTATGTATCTCCTCTACCAGTTCAAAGGGGGCACCCATTTCCTTAGCCTGTGTCATCAACTCGTCCTGAGGGGTGTTTACCAGCCTGTGGATACCATCCATTACCGCTCGCATATGCCTGACTGCCTCTACAATATTGCCCGTGCCAGCTTCACCCTTGGTTCTAATCATAGCTGCCCCCTCACCAATTCGGCGCAGGGCTTCACCCAGGTCACGGCAGCCGCAGACAAAAGGAACCTTAAAGTCGTGCTTCCAGATATGGTGTGATTCATCAGCCGGGGTCAGCACTTCAGACTCATCAATATAGTCTACACCAATAGCCTCCAATGCTTGAGCCTCCGCAAAGTGACCGATGCGGCACTTAGCCATTACCGGTATGGAAACAGCTTTCATAATGGCTTCAATAATCGCTGGGTCAGCCATGCGAGCCACACCACCAGCAGTGCGAATATCGGCTGGGACCCTCTCCAGTGCCATTACGGCGCAAGCGCCAGACTCCTGGGCAATCTTGGCTTGGTCGGCGTTGATTATATCCATAATCACTCCGCCTTTCAGCATTTGAGCCAGCCCAGCTTTAACCTTCCATGTGCCACTTTCCACGTTTTTATGCCTCCTTTACCGCAACCTCACTACTTTTGTCATAAATATATTTTACTCTGGTTTAGCTTGTTTATCAAGGAGTGGTCTTTTTGCTGGTATGCCCGGGCGGCGGGGGTAAAGCTCGGGCGTTGGCGATACCTTGTCAATTATTACTAGCTGGCGCTCCTCGGTAAACTCTTCCAGGTTGACCCGTTTCACCTCCCGCAGCCTCCCCCCGGATAGGCTAATCGCCTTACCTGCCTGGCTTATTTCTGGGTCAATAGCTCCCTTTTTCTGGGCAATAAAGCTACCGCCAATAAGGCAAAAGGGCAGGGTTAATTCAACCAGGGTTGCCAGCGGGGCAACACCTCGGGAAAGCACTATATCAAAGTTCTCCCGGTATTGTGGCTGATGGGCAATTTCTTCAGCCCGACCAACTACAATTTCAACATTATCCAGCCCAAGTTTATGTTTGAGGTGGTGTAAAAAGGCTGCCTTTTTGGCTATGGAGTCAAGCAGGACTAGCCTTATATCAGGCAACAGAATTTTAAGCGGTATCCCTGGTATGCCAGCACCAGTGCCGATATCAATAAGGCGGAAGTCAGCATTGGGTGGCAATGGCTGCCAGGCCAGAACTACAGTGAGAGAGTCAAGGAAGTGCTTTATTTGCACATCCTCATAACCGGTTATGCGGGTAAGGTTCACCCGCTTATTCCAATCTACCAACTCTTGATAGTAGATATGGAACTGCTCAAGTTGCCTTTGGCTAAGTCGTAGCCCTAATTTCAATGCCCCAATGTTAAGCTTTTCCATAATGCTCATTATAGATATTCTTTAACCACCTTATAACCACCTCTTTCTTCTGAAATAGCCCAACATTCCGGCGGCGATGGAAGCCATTACAATCAAAATCATGGGGTAACCCCATTGCCATCCAAGTTCTGGCATGAACCGAAAGTTCATGCCATAAATGCCAGCGACGAAAGTAAGCGGTATAAATATAACAGCGAAGATAGTCAGCACCTTCATTACTTCGTTCATTTTGTTACTTATACTGGAAAGGTAGATATCGAGCATGCCAGAAACCATATCTCTAAAGCTCTCCACAGTATCAATAACTTGGATGGTATGGTCATAAACATCTCTGAGATAGGCGCCGGTGGATTCATGAATAAGCACTGATTCACATCGTTCCAGGCCACTGACCACTTCCCTTAGAGGCCAGATTGCCTTGCGTAAGAATATCATTCCCTTCTTTAATTTGCGGATAAGCTGCAAGGTTTCCGGGATAGGATTTGTTGCCAGCTGTTGTTCTGTATCTTCTATCCTTTCTCCAAGTGTTTCCAGAATCAGGAAGCAGTTATCAACAATAGCATCTAACAAGGCGTAGGCAAGATAATCAGCCCCGGCTTTTCTAATACGGCCTTTTCCCTGTCTAATTCTTTCCCTGATGGGGTCGAAAACATCCCCTTCGCGCTCTTGGAAAGAGATAACGAAGTTTGAGCCGAGAATCAAACTGACTTGCTCTGCTTCTATTTCAGCCTCATCATGATAGAGCATTTTCAAAACAACAAAGATATAATCACCGAAATCTTCCATTTTCGGGCGTTGTTCTGTATTCAAAATATCCTCTAATAAGAGAGGGTGCAGACCGAAGTGGCTCCCGAGTTTCTCTATAATCTCCACCTCATGAATACCATCTATGTTTATCCAGGTAACGGTAGGCTTGTCCTTGAAGGGAAAACATTCCTCAATTCTTTTGGCTTGCTTCTCTTCAAACTGCGTTTCATCGTAGTCAATAATTGTAATCCGTGTTTTTTCGGTCTTTCTCTCCCCTATATGGATGAGGGTTCCTGGGGGGAGACCTGTCTTTTTAGACCGCTTAACCAGCCTTGGCATCGTGATTCACCTCCTTGAATAGCGTTACCGATATTTCCTCTCTTGGTGTCGTAACTTTAAGCAGTGGGGCTTTCTTTGTCAAGAACCTATGGTGACTATTGCTGCTTTGTATTAAAGAGTAAGGGCAGTTTAAGAGGGGCGTAGCCCCTCTTCTGAAAAGCTTTCCCCCTCATGATAGGAATATATATCCATATTACAGAGAGTCAAAGGGAGGCGGAGCCTCCCTTATATAATTGATTCCCCTTCCCCTTATCAAGGGGAAGGGGATAAAGGGGATAGGGTTACCAATAAAAATCTAAAGCGGGTTCCCTGAAAAATCAAAGATTTTTTAGGGTGCATAAAGGGGGTGAGGTAGATGGTATGAGCGCAGAGCATTTGCGTTTCAGATTCTCTTATGTTAATATTATAAAGTAAACTTAATAAGGTGAACCGCTAGGGGTGCTCAAAAGCTGAGAGGTGATTTGATGCCAACCCTGGGAACCTGATCTTGGTAATACGAGCGTAGGGAAGCGGTAGCAACCTAGACCAAGGGTCTAGTATTAACTGCCAAAACCCTTGGTCTATTTTTATGGAGGTGGATATGACTCAACTGGAATTGGCTAAAGAAGGTATAATTTCATCACCAATGAAGCTGGTGGCTGAGCAGGAAGGGGTAGATGCTGGGTTCATTCGGCAGGGTGTGGCTAAAGGGACGATAGTAATTCCAGCTAATATCAACCACACCAACCTTGTTCCCTGTGGTATCGGTCAGGGGCTCAAAACCAAGGTCAATGCCAATATCGGAACCTCTTCTGACTTCGGCGACGTTGATACCGAGCTGGAAAAGTTGCGAGTGGCTATTGATTGTGGGGCAGATACGGTTATGGACTTGAGTACCGGTGGCGATATATCGGCTATTCGGCGGGCTATTATTGCCGCAAGCTCGGTACCGATAGGAACGGTGCCTATTTACCAGGCCGGGATTGAGGCGATAGATAGATGTGGCGCTATAGTCAAAATGACCGTTGATGACCTGTTTGCCGGGATTGAAGAGCATGCTCGCGATGGCGTTGATTTCGTAACCGTGCATTGTGGTGTAACCCGGTCGGCTATCGCCAAGCTTAAGCAACAGGGAAGGGTAACCGATGTTGTATCTCGAGGGGGTGCTTTCCTGATAGGCTGGATGCTTCATAATGAGCGAGAAAATCCCCTCTATGAGTATTATGACCGCTTGCTGGAGATAGCCAGAGAGTTTGATGTAACCCTGAGCCTTGGCGATGGGATGCGTCCTGGCAGCCTAGCTGATGCTACCGACCGAGCCCAGGTTGAGGAACTACTTATTATCGGGGAATTGGTACAGCGGGCTCAGCAAGCTGGAGTTCAAGCAATGGTTGAGGGTCCGGGGCACTTACCCTTGAACCAAATTGAGGCTAATGTTCAGTTAGAGAAGGCTATCTGCAAGGGGGCTCCTTTCTATGTGTTAGGCCCACTGGTGACTGATATTGCCGCTGGCTATGACCATATCACCGGGGCTATAGGTGGGGCTATCGCTGCCGCTGCCGGTACCGATTTTCTGTGCTATGTGACGCCAGCCGAGCACCTTTCTCTACCAGACCCCGAGGATGTCAGGCAGGGGGTGATAGCCTCGCGTATTGCCGCCCATGCTGGGGATATAGTTAAAGGGGTAAACGGGGCTGAGGACTGGGATAGGAGGATGTCTCTGGCACGAAAGAAGCTTGATTGGAAGGAGCAAGCCAGACTGTCCTTAGACCCTGAGCTGTCTCGTCAAGTTCATAGTAAGCATGCTTCGGCTGGGGTGGCTTGTAGTATGTGTGGGGATTTCTGTGCTATGGAACTAATGGAGAAATACTTAGGCATCACCTCACCTAAAGGTTTCTAGATGATAACGGAGAGGAGAAACTGAAATGGCACTATTTCACCCGGTAAGAGAAGGAGAGGTAGCTAAGGCTATTGTAAGTAGCTTTTGGCGACAGTTTGAGGATTATATCCAAAGCGATGTTATTATTGTTGGTGCTGGCCCCAGTGGTCTCATTGCCGGCAGAGAGCTGGGTAAAGCCGGGGTTAAGGTTCTGATTATAGAGAGGAATAACTACCTGGGTGGTGGCTTCTGGATTGGTGGTTATTTTATGAATAAGGTTACCCTGAGAGCACCAGCCCAGGGGATTCTTGATGAGCTAAACGTACCCCACTCTATGGCTAGCGACGGTCTTTACGTAGCTGACGCCCCTTATGCCTGTTCTAAGCTTATTGGTGCTGCCTGCGATGCCGGGGTTAAATTTCTCCAGCTGACCCTTATGGAAGACCTGGTGGTGGGTGAGGATAACCGGGTAGCCGGGGTAGTGATTAATTGGAGCCCCATTGCCTATCTGCCTAAGGAGATTTCAGCTCTTGACCCTATACCTTTGGAAACAAAGATGGTTATTGATGCTACCGGTCACGATGCCTGTGTGGCGAGAAAGCTGGAGCAGCGGGGTGCGCTCAAGCTGATTGGAGAAGGCGCATTGTGGATTAATAAATCAGAGGATGCGGTGGTGGAGCATACCGGTGAAGTCTATCCCGGATTAATCGTCGCTGGTATGGCAGTAGCCGCTGTTTACGGGCTACCCCGCATGGGTCCTACCTTTGGTGGCATGCTTCTATCGGGGAAGCGAGCCGCTGAGATTGCCATAGAAATACTGGAGCAACTGGCGATATCTTAATGAGAGCCGAAATTATTTCTGTGGGCACGGAACTTCTTCTGGGAGAGATAACTGATACCAATGCCCGTTTTCTGGCTAGCCAGCTACCCGGGCTAGGGATAGACCTTTATTGGATTTCGCAGGTAGGTGACAATCAGGTAAGGTTGGTCGAGGTTCTAAGGCGTGCCTGGCAGCGTTCCGACCTAATCCTGATTACCGGCGGGCTGGGTCCTACCGAGGATGACCTGACCCGTGAGGCTATAGCTGAGATGTTGGGGGAGGAGTTGAAACTCGTCCCGGCTTTAGAGCATGAGCTACAGGAGTTTTTTGCCCGCCTGGGTATAGACATGCCGCCAACTAACATAAAGCAGGCAACTCTTATCCCTTCGGCCGAGGCCATTCGTAATGTAAGCGGCACTGCCCCCGGGTGGTGGGTGGAAAAAGATAAACACGTATTAATAGCTATGCCCGGCCCACCTAGAGAGATGCAGCCCATGTGGCACCACCACATTCTACCCCGATTACGCCAAAGCACCACCGGGGAAATCATTGTGTCTAAGACCCTTAAGACCTTTGGTTTGACTGAAGCCAAGGTGGGTGAAATGGTCTCACCTTTGCTTGCCTCCTCCAATCCTACCCTGGGTATTTACGCTAAGACTGACGGTATTTATCTACGCCTGACAGCTAAGGCTCGGAGCCAGAAGCAGGCTGAGGAGATGATTGCCCCCGGTGAAGCTAGACTTAGGTCAATCTTGGGTGAATATATCTGGGGAACTGATAGTGACACGCTGGAAGCTGTAGTCGGGCATATGCTGGCGGAAAAGGGGTTGAGTCTGGCAGTTATGGAAAGCTATACCGGAGGCTTATTGGCGGCTACCATCACCGGTGCTCCCGGCGCGGTAGCGTATTTTAAGGGGGGACTGGTCGCTGGTTCAGATGAAGCCCAGATAGCTTATGGGGTTGACGCTGGGGTTATTTCTGATTGTGGAGCTAGTAGTAGGGAAGCAGCCCAGGCTATGGCTGGAGCTGCCAGGTTACACCTAGGGGCTGATATCGGGGTTGGCATAGCCGGGGTAGATGAACCAGGTGAAGCGGAAGGGAGACCTGTCAGTACCATATATATTGGAATAGATGACGGCGAGAACAAGAAAGCAACTACCGCTCGTTACCCCGGAGATAGAGCTTGGGCCAAGCGCCGGGCAGTGGCTGCTGCTCTGTTTAAGTTGCGGAAAATACTGGCTACGGCTGGATAGGCTAAGCCGAGATTAGAACCGAAATATACGATAAGTCGTAACCCCCCGCGGTAATGTGGCTAACCATATCCCATCAATGAACGTTATTAATAATATGGGAATTGTGCTAATATAGGAGTTAGAAAATGGGTGGCGCTTTTAATTTAGGCAAGGTCTTTGGCATACAACTCAGACTCCACTACAGTTGGTTCATAATCTTTGCTCTGCTAGCTTTTGCTTTAGTCGCTCCTCACTGGTCTTCTGGGTTTTGGTGGGCTATTGGCATAATTACCTGTCTGCTATTTTTTGCCTCAGTAATTGCCCACGAATTAGCCCATAGCCTTGTCGGCAGAGCCAACGGTATCCCGATAAAGAGCATAACCCTTTTTATCTTTGGCGGTATTGCTCAGATGACTAAGGAGGCGGCCAGCCCTAATGCTGAGTTAAAAATGGCGGCTGCCGGTCCTGCCTGTAGCGCAGCAATTGGCGGGATGTGTTTTTTGATTTGGTCCTTTAATTCGGGCATGGCGGCACCGGTAGCCAGTATGGTTTGGTGGCTGATGTTTATGAATTTGGCGCTAGCTACCTTTAATATGATTCCGGGTTTCCCTCTGGATGGGGGGCGTGTTTTACGTGCCACACTTTGGCGCTTTACCGGTGATTATAAACGCTCTACCCGAATTGCTACCCGAGTAGGGGAGGGTGTAGGCTACACATTTATTGCCGGTGGTATTGCCATAGTCGTACTCCCTCTATTTGGTTTGTCGCTATTTGGTCTGTCCTGGTTTGGCGGTCTGTGGATAGCCTTCATCGGCTGGTTTCTGAAAAACGCTGCCTCAACCAGCTATCGTCAGGCTCAATGGCGCCAGGCCCTTCAGAGGTTTACTGCGGCTCAGGTAATGATTGCTAACTGCCCGGTAGTCCCTGCCGATGTTACCCTCAATCAAGTGGTTCAGGAGTATATCATCCCCAGTGGGTGTCGCCTTTTTATGGTAGCTGACATGGGTAAACTGGAAGGTATTTTACCTCTGCAAAATATCAAGCCTGTTTCCCAGCAAAATTGGGGTGTGACCCAGGTAAAGGAGATAATGATTCCCATTGACAAGCTAAAGGTAGCCTATCCTGGTCAGGATGCGCTAAACGTGCTGGAGCAGATGGATGAGAGTGATACCAACCAGATACTGGTAGCAAGTGAGGGAAGGGTCATTGGGGTAATTGCCCGTGACGACCTGATAACTTTTCTTCGCACCCGCACTGAGTTAGGGATATAGATAATTTTTTATTGATAGGATATTTGATATAATTTCCAATAGTTAAGGGTCATAATAAATGAGACTAAGTGAGTAATTATTCACATAGGGGGGCATCCTGGAAGTGAATGGTGGGAGCCAGAGTCTAAGTTTGGGCGAGGCAGCTAGTCGTTTTTTGGTTAGTTTACCACCCGAAGCCAGGGAAATAAGCCAGCAGGAGGTATATAGATTTGCTCGCTGGTACAGGTGGGAACGACCTTTGGTTGAGCTTACCGCCCCCGACATAGCTAACTATGCGGAACGGTTATCACTATCGGATGCCGACTACACCAAAAAGCTTGAACTAATACGAGCCTTCCTCATTTATGCTAAAAAGGAAGGGTGGAGTAAGACTAATCTTGCCATTCACCTTAGGATTAAGAAGGTAAAATCCTCATCTCGGTCTTCGCCCGGGCGGGGTCTGCCTGAAGCTATCTCTTTAACTCAGCAGGGATATGCCGAACTGGAGGCTGAGCTGGCTGCCCTTAGGGATAAGCGCCCCCAGGCTATTGAGGAAATGCGTAGAGCTGCCGCCGATAAGGACTTCCGTGAGAATGCACCTCTGGAAGCGGCCAGGGAGCAACGCGGGCAACTAGAGGGGCGGATTAAAGAGCTAGAAGAGACCCTGAAGTTAGCCACTATTATTGATGACAAACAAGGGGGCACCTCCAAGGTGGGTGTTGGTGATAGTATTATCCTGTGCGACCTAGCTTCTGGTGAGGAGTTGCGCTATGTGCTGGTCAATCCCAAAGAGGTAGAACCGACCGGGGGCAAGATTTCTAGTGCCTCACCTATAGGTAAAGCCATTATTGGTCGAGGTCAGGGGGAGGTAGTAGAGGTAACAGCCCCGGTAGGCAAGCTGCGCTACCAGATTAGACAGATTGAGCATTAAGAGACCGCTTTACTTTTTCCGCCCGGGGTAGGCTATTATTCGGCGTAGAAACTACTTATCCAGGCAGGTCTCTCAGGTGCGTCGCCTTGCTCCAGCATCTCCCGCCACTCCTCATCGGTGAGCCTCTCATCTATAGGCTGCTTGAATTCGTAATAGCTGAAAACAGGCCCAGCCCCAACCAGAATTCTACCGTCGGGTAATTTGTATGCCGTCAGGATTAGGTCGACATAACCAACCCCTTCCTCCAAGACCTGCATCTGTGGGTTGGTATCGGTATGGACATCGGCAACTATCGTCGTTTCTTTCCCCTCCGCCTCAACCCCGGCGACTATGGACTCAAGCTCCTGGCCGAAGTTCCTGATGAACTCATAATCGGCTTCATCTAATTCCTTGTTCTCCAGCTCATTCTTGGAGATGTCAATCAGCCTGGTCAGGATGCGCTCCAGGCTCTCCAGCCGTGACCTCTCCTCATCACTCAGAGCATTAAGTTGAGCCAGACCCTCCTTGGTCATGCTGGTTAGTGCCCGCATTCGGGCATAAAACTCGGGGACAGGCTCTACATAGCCGACTACTGGCTTAGGTGGTGGCGGTGCCGACATAGCCACTGGAGTATAGCTCTGCTTGGCATAGAGGATGGTATCGTGCCGCAGTTCAGCCCAGGATGCCAGAGTCGTTTGCAGTTCCTTGTTCTGCCATGCCTCGGTCTGCATGAAGGTGGGGTAGCCCTCACCGAACTCATCAAGCAAGGGTTTTAAGGCATACAGCCAGGCCCAGTAGAGATTACGGTTCCAGTCGGCGATATCAAATTCACCAAACTGACTCTTCAACTCGCTTAGTTGTTTATCGTAGCTGGTATCTTTACCCTCGTACTCAGTATCGCCCTCTTCTTTTAGTATTTGGTAAGCTCGCTCCGAGCCCAAAACCGCCATTACATCCAACCCCCGCGGAAAGCATCTGGTTGGACCAAGCTGGGTCATCTTCATGGTAAAAGGCTCATCATCACCAACATACATGCCGACCGTTGGGAAGACCAGGTTCTGGAACATGTAGGAATCGGGGACAAACCTCTGCCCCATAAATCGCATCCCCTTGGTCTTCGCCAGGCACTCATAGAGCTTTTCCTTGGTTATTGGCGGATACACCACGCATATACCTGAGCCGCCATAGATTTCCGGGTTTCTCATCTGAGCCAGCTCAGCCTTGAGGGCAAGTAGATTCTCATCACTGGTCAGTAGACTGGCGTCAAACTCGGTGCCAAAGACCTTCTCCAGGGCACCAAGATACTCATAGGGGGTCAGGTCATCAGCGGTACCAACGAAGAATGAGGTGACCGAGTAGATACGGTCCCATATTTCCTGGGCGGTGCCGTCACCCACCTCAACATTGGATAATTCAGCCGAAATCAAAGACGCCTGGATGGTAGCCAGTCTGGCATCCTGTTCCGTAATCAGAGGACCTTCAAAAGAAGCGCACTCGTTGGCTTCTCCACCCTTCAACAGGAAAGCCATCCGGCCATACCACATCATCGACTTGAAGAACCTCTTTAAGGTCTCGCTACGGGTGTAGTGCCCTCGGGGGACATACTGGGAGTAGTCTTCACAGTAGCAGCAGGGAGCGACGCATATGCAATCTGTATCTGAATTGAAGATAGCGCTTGGCTTAAAGCCCTCATGCTCCTCAATGTTCTTGATTTCCTCTTCCACCCCGCTGGCCACATAGTTGGGTATGCTGAAACTTACCTTCCTTATCGGCTTGAATTCCTTTTTATCATGAGGGTGTTCGCGATTCCATTGCTCAATCTCCGCCTTCAGCTTTGCCTCGTCATAGTCCTCAGTCGGCGTCTGGAGGAGCTTTAGTCCAACAGCAAAGTAAGCCACGTTTCTCCTGGCTGCTTCCTTGAGGTCTGAATCAGTAAAGGCGTTATAGTCCTGGATAGACCTTTCCAGCATAGCCTGACTCATATCAATGAGCTGGTCGAAGAATTCCTCTTCTTCAATCCGCTTCAGGACCTCGTTGAACTGGATATGGTACAGATGGAGCAGCGTGTCAGAGGTTACGAAGATGGGGACTCCCTGTTCCTTCATAGCCTTATAAGGTTCTACTATATCGTCACCATACCAGGGAATGACCACAAATCCGTTTTGCCGGAGCAGTTCTTTCTGGTTTTCCCGTAACTGGAACTGGGAGTCTATCTCGGATAAATTGGTGATTTCGGTTAAGGCTAGCGGCAGGGAATAGGCAGGTGAAGCTAAGGTGACGGAGAAACCCTCCAGCTCATAGGATGAGGCTAGTGCCAGCTTGGGGTTGGCTATGTCACCGGCGGCTATTGATGGTATGCCTAGGGTGGGTGGCGGAGAGGGCTTTTGGGCTACACACCCGGTGGTGAGAATAACGCTGATTAGCACCAAAGAAATAAGTAATTTTGCCTTCATGAGCTTCCTTCACTTATTATGTTTATCTGTCTATAAATATATAACGAGTTTCCGGGCAAAAAGTTACTCCCGCTGTGAATTGAACCTCATTGTAGCGCAAAGACCCTGGATTGTAAATCGTCAGCACGAAATGGCTAGTTTAGGTCTAAGATTAGTGGACACCTAGAGGCTTTGGATGAGGGACTATAATAGCACTGTCGTGGAGCGGAGCTATTTGGCTTATCTTGGTTGGTTACCTCAGCTCTCCGCTAGTGAAGGAGCTAGCTCTGGTTCTGAACGAACCTCTGAGACGTCTTGTATATTGAGCCAGCCGTTAAGCATAGCCAGTACTACGGCGTGGGTACGGTCATTAGCGTCTAGCTTGTCCATAATAGAGGTAACGTGATTCTTGACAGTCTGCTCGCTGATGCCAAGGGTACGAGCAATCCGCTTGTTTGGCTGCCCTTTGGCAATCTGATTTAATATTTCCGTCTGCCGAGGGCTGAGCGGTGTAATACTAATCGCCGCCCCCTCACGCACCGGAGAAAGCTTATGAAACAACCGTATTATCTTCTTAGCCACAGTTGACTCTTCCAGTGAGCAGTCATTGGTTGAATTCTCTTCCCCTTCTAGTTCTAGCTCCAGGGCGTGCTTGAGTATTAGCACCATCTCCTCCTCGCGGTCCACCACCATGATGTACGGGTGCTTCTTGGTCTTGTTGGAAGGGGATTGCCCATTTCCGTTGTTATTTCGCACAATCACCATTTCTCTACAACCTCGCCAGCATTGCCTATATTGCTTGGTACTCTTTTATTATTCCACGATAAATAAAATTAGGCCTAAACTGTGCTCCCATCCATATATCTAGGTATACTCAAATATACCATCTGTATACTTAAATCTACCATATAGTCATAAAGACAGGCATAAAAAACATAAAAGTTTAATAAAAATCTGATAAAGGTTTCGTAAAGGATTGACCAAGAGGGGGAATTCTCACAAAATTCGAGGGTTTTTGTGGATGCTTAGAGGGGGATAGAGCCACCACATAAGTGGAGCAGCCTATATTAAGTAGAGGTAAGCTTTCTTGGATTGCTGGTCTACAATCTCAGGGGAGTCATCCCTCAGCTCTCCGCCAATGAAGGCACTAGCTCTTGTTCTGAACGAGCCTCTGAGACGTCTTGTATATTGAGCCAGCCGTTAAGCATAGCCAGTACTACGGCGTGGGTACGGTCATTAGCATCTAGCTTGTCCATGATAGAGGTAACATGATTCTTGACCGTCTGCTCGCTAATGCCGAGGCTACGAGCAATCCGCTTGTTTGGCTGTCCTTTGGCAATCTGATTTAATATTTGCGTCTGCCGAGGGCTGAGCGGTGTAATACTAATCGCCGTCCCCTCACGCACTGGAGAAAGCTTATGAAACAACCGTATTATCTTCTTAGCCACAGTCGACTCTTCCAGTGAGCCGTCATTGGTTGAATTCTCTTCCTCTTCTAGTTCTAGCTCAAGGGCGTGCTTGAGTATTAGCACCATCTCCTCCTCGCGGTCCACCACCATGATGTACGGGTGCTTCCCCGTATTGTTGGAACCAGCCTGCCCATTTCCGTTGTTATTTCGCACAATCACCATTTCTCTACACCCCCGCCAGCATTTCGTATATTACTTGGTACCCTCTTAATTATTCCGCGGTAAGATAAAATTAAGCCTAAACTGTATTCTCCCCCACATATCTGGGTATACCCAAGTATACCTTTTGTCTATTTAAATTATGCTCTTCCCCATTTGGCAAATCAATCACCCAAAGGGGCTAATTTAACGAAGTAGATAGTACTAGGTAGATAATAAGTAGATGGTACTAGCGAGCAGAAAGGCTATTGGATATCTAGGATAGGACTAGTGGAAAGTGTGTGGTTGGCTGGCTACAGTTTGAGTTTGGTGCCAACATACAGAACATAGTAGCTTACTTGAGACTTACCGAAGTATCGCCTGTTTTTGAGGTATCTGATTCTTGTGGACCTTGTGAACCTCGGCCTTCAATCTGTCTAAATCATCATTAGTGAATAATCTCCACCCCCTCCTGTCCCGAAGTTCTACATCGGCAAGCATCCCCTCCCTGACCCAGCGGAGAAAAGTATTTTTGCTTATCCCGGCCATTCGACAGGCTTCGGCCGTTCTATAGTAAGTCTGTCCGTTAATTCTGACTGGCAATTTCATGTTCCTCCCGCAGTTCTCAGGTATACCCAATTATGTTGCCTACAATTTGGTGGGTCAATCCCCCGAATTGGCTAATCTAACTGAGTAAATAGTCAGGGGATGGCAGCACGGTAGCCGAAGGCCTCTGGTTAGACGAAGGAAGTTAAAAGACCGCAATAGCATGAAAACTTGTGCTATAATAACCAATGATATACACTAAGAAGGGTCACTAAGATGAGCATGGCGGAGCAGCCGACTGCAGTCGAACATTTGACAAGGTTGAATGAATATGGTCCTGATGACCTTTTTATCTGCTGTGCCAGCTTTGAAGAGAGGTGCCTCGCCAGCGCATCAAGAATGGGCCTCAACTACCGGACAAATTTTTCCATAATCTTTGTTATCGAGGAGCCCCTTTACCGGAAGCAAGTTGATAATAACCTGTTCAGCTTAAAAAATATGCTGGGAGCAAGAAGTTCCAAAGGTGTCTTTGTTATTTCGTGCCTGCGCGACAGTCCAGTTGACGGGATTGCTCAGCTTAAAAATATCTGGGACCGGTGTAAGCCTCGGGACCCGGAAAGTCCTTTTATCACAATTGATATCAGTGGGTTTACCAAAATCTACTTGTTGCAGCTTCTTAATTATCTCATCATCGATTTGAAGCTGGGGCTGCCTCGTATGTTTCACACCGCACAAAAATATTTACCGACTAAGCTTACCAGAGGGGTGGCCCAAATAACTACTATACCTAACTTCTTTGGCAGTATTTCAATGGATAAACAAACGGTTCTTGTTCTGTTCTTGGGCTTTGAGCCGGAGCGTTCTCTGGCAGTGTGGAAGCACTTCAATCCTACCAAGACCATCGCCCTGATAACCAACCCGCCACGCTACGGTAATCTTAACTACCTGAAATATGCCGAGAAAAACAATTCCCACTTACTTTCGCAACCTTCTGTAGAAGTAAGAAATGTACCGGCTGATAACCCGTACGCGGTGAAGAAGGTGCTTGAGACTATTTACGATGAGATAAAAGGTTCATTCGATATGGTAATTGGCCCCTTCGGGACAAAACCACAGGCGGTAGGTATGTTCCTTTTCTGTTTGGAGCATCCTAAAGTCCAGGTTGTTTATTCTTTCCCGGTTAAATATACCAGGTCTTATTTGTGGCGTAAGCCAGGCCCTACATTTTTGCTGCCACTCAACCCCTCGGTGCCGGTTTAGCCAGTCTGAGGCTAAGCCGAAAAAGCACCAGCCACCGCCATTAGATTAGCTCGTGTACGCGTACTTTTTGTAGTCTTTCTTCCGTGGTTGTCAATATCCTTAAGAATGAAGACGTCAAGTCAAACATTGCAGAATGAAACAATGGACAGCAAAGTTAAAGCTAGGGGATGGGGGTAGTGATAGAGCCAGTAGAAGTAGCCGTCAGCCCGATTTGGTTGGTGGCAGTCACCTCGAGGTTGAAGGTTTCGCCGCAGTTTGCCTCTGTTTCAATAGAGTTGTGATAGTGTACAGTAGATATGCTCCCCGAATCGAACCAGGTCTGTCCATTTACCACCAGTACTACCCTAGTGACGGGATAATTGCCTCCGGTAAGGTCAGTGCCATCGAAGGAGATAGTGACAGTGCTGCGGCACCCTGATTCATCGCGGACGCTGTGAGCACTAGCAGCAGAGGAGACCTGCAGTACTTCCTCGGGTTCAGGTGCTGGAGGTATGGGGGTAGTGATGGATTCAGTGGCCGTAACTGTCTGGGCGATGGCGTTGGTGGCTATCAACTCAATAAGTAGGATTTCTCCACAGCCCACCTCTCTTGAGACTGAATTCTGGTAGTGCTCAGTAGATATACTACTCGAATCGTGCCATACTTCCTCATTTACCTTTAGAACTACGCTGGTAACTGGCATGTCACCCCCGGTGAGGTCAATTGCATCGAAGGAGATGGTGAGGGTACTGTGGCATCCTGATTCGTCCCAGACACTTTGAGCGCTGGGCGTAAGAGAGGTGTCCAATGCCTTCTCGGCTGGAGGTGGGGGCGTGGTTTTTGTAGGCGTGATGTAGCCGAGATTTTTGTGTTCCTTATCTGTTAGGTGAATCCTCAGCGACTCGGCACCGGCTGCTCCTTTAAGCTTGAATACTAAGGGTGTTAACGGGAAAGGATTAGCGCTTTTTATTCTTATGCCACCGGCAATGTCCTCTTTTGTGAAGCCTTCCGGGAGCTGTATGACTTCACCCTCATCCCATCTAGGCGTCTGAAGACCGAAGAAAATCTCAATATCATAGACCTTATCTTTCATGCCTTCTGGAATCTTAAGGGTAAGTGTGTAGGTTCCATCTTCTTCGTAAAAGGTTGAATCTGTTTGGATTAGCGGTTTTTCCCATTTTCTATACTCGTTTTCTTCATCTGAGAAGCTACCTTCATCTTCCCATTCCTGTGTGTCTACCTCCTTTGCCTTGTCAAAGGCTTTATCCCAGCTTTTCAGGTCTATACCGGCAAGGTTATCCACAAACGCCATTTCATCAGCGGCATACCTCTTTCCACTGGCATCTTTTCTGTTATGGTGCTTGGTATCTTCGCCTGAGAAGGTAACAATTTTGTCAACAATTCCCTTGAGATTATCTACGAATCCCCCGCCAAAACATTGGGCCATTTCAACGACTATATGTATTCCCTTCTCGTGGAGGGATTTAAGCATCTCGGCGAACTCATCATCCCACAAGACTTCTTTTCCCCACAGGTTTATTCCTTCGTGAAAACCTACGTCGTCATCCTTATCACCATCAGCATTCCAGTCTACGCCTGTTATCTTACATTTTATCCCCCACTTCTTAGTATCACCGGTAGCTCTTCCTATCTCCTTCCATGTTCCATCCGGCATCTTTCTTTTCAGGACATATTCTCTTGTACGAGTGTCACATTCGGCTTTCAAATCTATCTCGCCATCTTTGTCTGTATCCCACTCCTTACTCTCAATTTTGAGCAATCCGCCCGACGCGTAAACATAACGACACAGGTCTATTTCGAATGTCTTTTCCGGATATGTCTTCGTCTTACTGTCAGTTCCGGAAAAGGCCGGCCGGGCACCATGATACCCCTGCCCATCGTTGTAACCGGTGCCGTGGTCGGTAACAAATATAACCAGGGTGCAGCTGGCTGACATTTCCTCCTTGTATTTTTCTAGGGTCTCCTTTATCTTTTGCTTTGAAGCTTTGCCATCAACGATATTCTTTTCTATCTCATTGTTTCTTTCGTCCTTCTCTTTTACTTTTACTTCCCCACCGTCGTTGTAGAGAACCCCAATCTGCTCATCGCTAAAACCAAGTTCCTTAAGTTTTTGGTACTTAGCTCTCATGTTCTGCCGAAACCTCGACTGATTGTTGTTAGCATCAATACCACCACTTATTATTAGAGCCCGGTCGCAGTCTTTGGCTTTGGTTGGCGTAGCGGCATTCTCCTGCGCAAATGCCGGCTTCGGCTGGACGGGACCTTCCCAGGCAGTAGGTAAAAGGAAGCCATGCCTTACCCCGGCAGCTTCCACTGGTGGGGTCAAAATACGGTATTCGTCAACGGTAATCAAAGGTGTTGGCAGGAGGGTGAAAACGTTGTAGGTTTGAGCAAAGTCTTTTACTTCACCATAGACAAGTATCTCGGCCTCATTCATATCGTAGGGAGGCAAATCTCCATCAAGTCTGGCAAATGAATAGTCCGGTAATCCTTCGTCGATTACCATCATATAAAAGTCAGGCACCAGAAAGGCAACACCGTCGTCTGTAAATCTATCATCTGCGTAAAAACCTGAAGTCCAGATGTTTTTCCCGATAAAGTTTTCAATCTCAAAATTGAGTTCTGTCAGCGAAACGACGTCTTCAGTTTCAATTTTATGTTCTTCCTGCCTCGCGCATCCCGGCAATAAGAGAGAGATTACCAGTAGTATTATGGCTATGCGTTTAGACTTACCTTTTACCATCTTAAAACATATCGAACCAGTCCGGCTATTTGTCCTTTCCCAAGCGTTAATTTAATGATGCTATCCCGATACTGACCCATCAAAAGTCACTACTTTTCAGCCACCAAAGATGTCTATTGTTCAGTTGGGTTAATTTTACCTGCAGGGCAAACTCATATTCAGATATGTCTGCCCACCGCTTGTGCAATTGGTCTGAGTTCTACCATCAACCTGGCGAAGTCTGACGGTGTCAGGGACTGGAGCCCGTCCACCAGAGCTTCCGTCGGGTTAGGATGGACTTCAATAAGAAGCCCGTCGGCGCCAGCAGCTACCGCCGCCTTGGCTATTGACGGTACCAGTGAATAGTGACCAGCAGCATGGCTGGGGTCAACAATTACCGGCAGGTGGCTGAATCGCTTAATTACCGCTATTGAACAAATATCCAGAGAAAAGCGAGCACTATCCTCAAACGTTCTGATTCCCCTTTCGCACAGAATAACCTGGCTATTCCCCTCTGCCAGCAGATAGTCGGCGGCGGTAAGCCACTCGGTAACAGTGCACGAAAACCCGCGTTTCAGGACCACGGGACACTGGCTTTTCCCAATACTGGTGAGCAAGGCGAAGTTTTGCATATTCCGGGAACCGACTTGAAGGATATCGGCGTAGTTAGCTACCAAACTAACATGATGAGGGTCTACCACTTCGGTGATTACTGGTATACCGAATTGCTCCCTGACCCGGGCTAGTAATTTCAGTCCGGTTTCCTCCAGGCCCTGAAAGCTGAAGGGGGATGTACGTGGTTTGTAGGCACCACCACGTAACACACAAGCCCCGGCTTCTCTCACTGCCTTGGCTGCCTGAGCAAGTTGCTTTTCACTCTCCACGGCGCAAGGTCCGGCCATGACCACGATACGATTACCCCCAACCTCAATCCCATTAATGGAAACCAGGCTGTCCTCCGCCTTAAATTCCCTGGAGGCGAGCTTATACGGCTTCATAATTCGGTTTACCCTCTCAACTCCAGGGAGTACGGCAAAGATGTCTGTGGACAACTGTCCTGTATTGCTTCCCAATATAGCCACTACCGTTATATCAGTCCCCAGGTTCAACTGGACGCCGAGTCCCAGTGACTTCGCCCTCTGCACTACGCCGTCTATCTCCTCCTGAGTGGTGCCGGCTCGCATTTCAACTATCATAGTCTCTTAAATCCCCTTGTATTTTGAGATTTCTCACCTGCCAAAGTCATTTCACCAGGTAGGATTTGAGTTTAGCCCTCTTCCAAGGCTTTGTCAATGACCCCAAAGAGTTGAAACCTTGCTCGTGCCGTTACTATGGCATCTATTGAGCATTAGTGTGGCCTCTTCCAAGGCACTTAACAATCCATCGAGTTGTCTTGTCTGCAGCTCCACTACTTTGACAAGAAGTAGGGGATGTAATAAGCTAATGCTGTGCTGCAAACCTTGGAGCAATGCCTTCCCCGATAGCTCAATGGTAGAGTGGGCGGCTGTTAACCGCTAGGTTGTAGGTTCGAGTCCTACTCGGGGAGCCAAGTCGTCTAATAGGTAGAACTTCTCGTTCAGAGGTTCTATCTTTTTCTATAGGCATGGATTTTAGGCACGCAACCGCACCAGTAGCGATTTCCATTACAGTGATAAAATTCACCAACACAAAACGTCAGATTGTGCCAGTTAAGGAATCGAGAAAGCTGCCCACTCCCCCAGTGGTTTGGTAGCACAATGGACACAAAACTTGCTTTGGCATATAATTCCTTCAGTGTCAATTAGGGTTACAGGAGGAGGTCATGAAGGAGACGTTTGGAGATCAGGATAAAATTGCCGCCACAGCTTCGTTGAGAGCTTTGCTCAAGCCCCGTTCCATAGCTGTTATCGGAGCTTCGCGACGACAGGGAACCATCGGTAATAAGCTTTTCCATAACATATTGCAGCAGGACTTTAAGGGCGTTGTCTATCCGGTGAACCCAAATGCTGAAGTAGTGGCATCCGTAAAGACGTACCCCTCTGTTTTAGATATTCCGGGAGAAGTGGACCTGGCGGTGGTTATCGTCCCCGCAGAAATAGTCCACCAAGTGATGGAACAGTGCGGGCAGAAGGGTGTGCGAGGCGTTGTGGTAATATCAGCCGGCTTTGGAGAAAGTGGGGCTGAAGGGATAGAAAAGCAAGAAAGGATACTTAGTATAGCTCACCGCTATGGAATGCGCCTGATAGGCCCCAACTGCATGGGGGTCATCAATACCGACCCAGAGGTCAATATGAATGCCACTTTCTCCTCAGTTTTTCCTCCTACCGGCAACATTGCTCTGGGTACCCAGAGCGGTGCCCTCGGAGTTGCTATTCTAGAATATGCGAAGAATTTGAATATTGGTCTCTCTAGTTTTGTCAGTATAGGAAACAGGGCTGATGTATCCAGCAACGACCTGTTGCAATACTGGAAGGAAGACCCAGCTACCGATCTTATCCTCCTTTACCTTGAATCTTTCGGCAACCCCAGAAAGTTTGCTCGCATAGCCCAGAGCATAACGCCGACCAAGCCAATTGTAGCCGTAAAAAGCGGGCGCACTCTAGCGGGATCCAGGGCTGCTGCATCTCATACGGGAGCACTAGCTACTACTGAGGTGGCTTCCGAAGCACTGTTTACGGGGACTGGGATAATCCGGGTAGACACGTTGGAGGAGCTATTTGACGTAGCCAACCTGCTATCCCATCAACCCATACCTTCGGGAAGAAGAGTGGCTATACTTACCAATGGTGGTGGCCCGGGAATTTTAACTGCTGACGCCTGTGCCGCTAGAGGCCTTGAATTACCGGCTCTTTCGGGGAAGACCTATTCAGGGCTGAAGAATTTCCTGCAACCTCGTGCCAGTCTTACTAACCCCATCGACATGACTGCTGAAGCTACTGCCGACCAGTATAGCCAAGCACTGGAACTTGTGGCACAAGATGATGGTATAGACATTATGATTGTCATTTTTATCCCGCCGATACGTACACAGCTTGAAATGGTAGCTGGCGCCATCCAGAAGGTAGCTCCGGAGTTTCGCCGACGAGGTAAGGTCCTGGTGGCTTCATTTATGGGCTCACGCGGCGCCTCCATCCAACTGGGCTCCGAAGAAGAGTGTTGCGTTCCCTCTTTTGCTTTCCCTGAAGCTACGGCCACGGCCGTCGCCAAGGCTTGCGAATACAATGACTGGCTAAGGAGACCAAAGGGGGTAATTCCGGAGATAGTGAGCACCGATGGAAAGAAGGCTGAGCAGGTAGTCACAAGGGCTTTAGAGAGGAGCGCAGCTCGACCCTTGTGGCTAGATGCTATTTCTGTCACCGAGCTTCTTGACTGCTATGGAATTCGCTTGGTGCAGTCGAAGTCAGTCGCGACTGCCGAAGAGGCTGTCCAGGCAGCTGAGGAAATCGGCTTCCCCGTTGCTGTGAAGCTGCTCTCAGCCACAATAGCCCATAAAACAGAAGTTGGAGGCGTAATTCTTGATCTTCGCTCGCGGAGAGAAGTAGAACAGGCATTTATGCAAATCAAGGAGCGACTGACCCTTATCGGGAGAGAAAAAGAGATGCAAGGCGTCACTGTTCAACAAATGATACACGGGGGGATCGAGGTAATTGTTGGTGTAACTCAGGACCCCTCTTTTGTGCCACTGATTATGTTCGGTATGGGTGGGACGCATGCCGAGTTATTTAGAGATGTTACCTTCCGCATTCATCCGCTGACTGACGTTGATGCTTATGAGATGGTCCGCTCAGTCAAGGCTTATCAACTTCTTGAGGGCTGGCGGGGGTCGAAGCCCTGTGATATAAAGGCCCTTGAGGGACTCTTGCTAAGGGTCTCAGCAATGGTGGCAGACTTACCAGAAATAGCGGATCTGGACCTCAATCCAGTGAAGGCACTAGAGCAAGATAAAGGGTATGTGGTAGTCGATGCCCGGGTCATGCTCTCTTAACCCTGCTGTTGTCACTCTTTCCTGATTGTGTGATGGGGTACCTACGAGGGAAGTGCCCAATCGCTTTTCAAAAGTTCCTCTAGGGCAAGCTTAACAGAACGTAAAAACCATCTTGAAAGTTCTATCTATTGAGTGGCTCGGGGAGCCAATTTCACGCCTGGGGATATTTCCCATTTAGACATTAAATAGGAAGGTAATTATATCGCCGTCCTGAACTGTGTAGTTCTTGCCCTCCAGCCGGAGAAGCCCTTTCTTGCGAGCTTCAGATAGGCTAGTACACTTCATCAGGTCATCGTAGCTAATTACCTCTGCCCGAATGAAGCCCCTTTCCATATCGGAGTGGATTTTACCGGCAGCCTTAAGAGCACTGGTTCCATCTTGAATAGACCAAGCCTTAACTTCATCTGAGGCTATAGTGAAGAACGAGATTAGCCCTAATAGTTCGTAGGATAATTTAATAGTGCGGTCAAGCCCGGATTCTGTTATACCGAATTCAGCGCGGAATCTCTCAGCAGCAATCTCATCCAGTTGAGCCAGCTCCATTTCTAACTTGCCACAGAGGGTAATAACACCGCATTTCGGTCGTGAATAGTGTGTCTTCAGTTCCGCCTCTAAAGATGCTGCCTGAGATAGCTGTTCCTCTCCAATATTGACCACTATTAACAGTGGCTTAGCGGTGAGAAACTGGTAATTAGCAATTGTTCTAGCTTCGTCAGTAGTTGGCTTTAGTCCCCTGAGGGGTAGCTCTTTTTCTAAATTAGCCTTAACCCTGGTTAGCAATTCTTGCTCTCGGAGAAGACTTTGGTGCTCAAGCTGTTTAGCCCCTTTTAAGGCTACCTCTATCCTCTCCAGTCTTCGCTCTAGTAACGCTAGGTCGGAGAAGGCAAGTTCCAAATCTATAGTGGCAATATCCCGCTCCACATCCAGGCTGCCTTCAATATGGGGTATGCTTTCATCAACGAAGGCTCGGACAACATTAATAAGACTATCTGTATTGCTAAGCTGGGCCAGGAATTGGCTACTTATAGCCTTGTCCTTGACCAGACCCTTAACTGAAGCCCCGATATCAAGGTACCTCACCTCAGCTGAGACCACCCTCTTAGGGTGAAGTATATCGGCTAGTATTTTAAGACGGGGCTCTGGGACCCTGGCTATTCCAACATGCGGGGTTAAGCCTTTTTGAGCATAGCTTCCGGTCTCAACTTTACCCCCGGTTAAAGCATTGAATATGGTCGTCCTGCCGCTTTTAGCCAGCCCTATGATGCCAATATCAACACTCATTGGCTTAACCACACACCTTGTTATTAACGGCTCGACTTTATTATTCGCCTGGCCTGCTTAAGGGCGAGGTCTCTTTCCTCAACAATCAACTTTTCGTTAGCGACTAAATCGAGTAAGGCTAGAAGTGCCTCATGGCTGCCCATATTACCAATCAGTTCAATAGCTTTAGTTCTCAACTCGCCAGCAAGTTGTAGGTCGGTGGCAATAGCAGTTAGCTTCTTTAGTTCATTTGGTTGCTCTGACATTATACCTCTCCTATTAGCCCTGTAATGCCGTCGGGCAAGGCATTATTCGCCTTCATTTTACTCTTTATATCTCTATTCTTCAATAAAAGTATTCATTAATGTGATAAAATGAGGGAGACCGATAAATAGGGGGAACCAGACCTTGTTGTATATACTGTCAGGACAGGATGATTTTTCCCTTGGTGAGTCGCTGGAGGAGATAAAAAGAGGTATGGGCGACCAGGCACTTTTAGCGGCTAATACCACTGTACTTGATGGTCAGCAGGTAACCCTGGACCAATTAAAGGCTGTTTGTGAGACGGTGCCTTTTCTGTCGGAAAGGCGATTGGTTATCGTTAACGGGCTGTTGGGGCGTTTTGAACCCAAAGGTAAATCCGGGGGTCAAAAGAAAATTACACCGGTAAACCAGCCAAACGAGTATAAATTATTAGTCGACTGCATTAGCCAGATACCCGATAGCACCATATTAGTATTAATAGATGGTAGACTGGTCAGCAAAAATCCTCTCCTGAGGGCACTTTCAACTAAGGCAGAGGTAAGGACATTCCCTCTGCTGAGAAACACTGAGCTTCGCCAATGGATTCAAAGGCGTGTGCTGGAGGAAGGCGGCAGTATATCCCCGGGGGCAGTAAACCAGCTGGTTAAGCTCGTAGGCAGCAATCTATGGATTATGAGCAGTGAAATTAACAAGCTTGTCCTATTCACCTCAGGTCGCCGTATTGAGGAAGAGGATGTTACGAGGGTAGTAAGCTATAGCCATCAAGTTAATGTTTTTGCTATGGTTGATGCTATCCTTGAGTTCAAGGCTGGGATAGCTGAGCAGTCTCTCCAGCAGTTACTGGAGAGGGGAGCTGCCCCCGCCTATCTTCTGGCTATGCTATTACGTCAGGTTGAGATGGTAGTCCGGGCCAAGGAGCTAAGGAGCCAGGGGAAACCTGAAGTAGAGATTCAGAATAAGTTGGGTTTGACTTCAGACTTTGCCTTGCGTAAGACATTAGAGCAAGCTGGTAGGTACTCTTTAGCGCGGATTAAGGAAGCATATCATAGACTTTTGGAAACTGACCTGTCTATTAAGACCGGGAAATATAGCGGTGAGCTTGCTCTCAATATTCTGATTGCTGAGCTATGCCAGCGGCGTAAGACATAGCCCCTTCTTCAAGTTTAGAGCGAATCGGGAGGCAAAATGGCAATAAGCCAGAACTGTAGCCATGCCCGAGTCCCCTTTTGACAGTTAGTGTGACTTAGACTAAAATCGTATAGTAATTATTTTTGACCGATGGTGAGCAACAATTGACTGGCGATGAAATCAGGGCGGCATTTTTGAGTTTCTTTGAGGGGAAAGGGCATAAAATTATTCCTAGCTCCTCTTTGATACCCCGGGGTGACCCCACTCTACTGCTTACTAGTGCCGGTATGGTGCAGTTTAAGCCTTACTTTTTAGGCGAGACACCACCTAGTCCCCGTTTAGCCTCATGCCAGAAGTGTTTTCGGGTTACTGATATTGAATCGGTGGGTGACCCTGGCCACCTTACCTTCTTTGAAATGCTGGGTAATTTCAGTGTCGGCGACTATTTTAAGCGGGAAGCTATTAACTGGGCCTGGGAATTTGTAACTCAACGCTTACGGCTCCCGCCACAGCGGCTCTGGATAACTATTTTTCTTGACGACGAAGAATCTTTTGGCTACTGGCGGGAAATAGGTGTGCCTGAGCCTAGGATACTGAGATTTGGTGAGGAGGACAACTTCTGGGGACCAGCCGGCGATTCCGGACCCTGCGGACCTTGTAGCGAGATTGTCTATGACTTTGGTGAGGAGTTTGGCTGTGGTAAGGCTTCTTGCGGTCCAAATTGCGATTGTGGTCGCTTTTCCGAGATTTGGAACCTGGTGTTTACCCAGTATAATCAGGACAGGGAAGGGCACCGCACCCCACTGCCCAAGCCTAATATTGATACCGGTATGGGCTTGGAAAGGACGGCGGCTGTAGTCCAGGGCAAAACCTCGGTCTATGAAACTGACTTCTTTGTTCCTTTACTGGAATGTATATCTGGGCTGGCAGGAATTAAATGTGGCGCTGATAAAGATACTGATAATACTATGCGGATAATAGCTGAGCATAGTCGGGGAATTGCCTTCCTTATCGCTGACGGAGTAATCCCCGGTAACGAGGGGCGGGGCTATGTCCTGCGCCGGCTGCTGCGCCGCACCGCACTCTTTAGCCGCAGGTTGGGGGTAGATAAACCGTTCCTGGTGGAAGCAGCCAAGACTACTATCCAGCAGATGGGGCATGTTTACCCTGAAATAGTGCCAAAACGGGACTTCATTATTAAGGTCATTGAGGCTGAGGAAGCCAGGTTCAAGGAGACACTTAGCACCGGGCTTGAATTGCTGGATGGCACTATAGAGGAACTAGCCAGCAAGGGAGAAAGCAAAATCTCTGGCGAGAAGGCGTTTAAGCTATACGATACCTACGGCTTCCCTGTAGAGCTAACCACCGAGATTGCCACCGAACGCGGTTTTTCAGTCGATTTAGCCGGCTTTGAGCGGGAAATGGCGAAACAGAAGGAGAAAGCCCGGACGGTCAAGATTTTAAGGTGTGCAGAGTGCGGCACAAGATTGAAAGAGACTGATAAAGTGTGCCCCAATTGTGGGTCTACTAAGAAAACCTATGGCCCCATACACTTTGTTAGAACGGTTGAAGTCAAACTTGGCCTTAAGGTTTCCGCAAGCGCGGTGCATAAGCCTCATATAAAGCCTTTTGTTGGTTATCATAGTCTCAAACATAAATCCAAGATTGTTGACCTCTTGATTGAGAATGAATCCGTGGAGACAGTATCGGAAGGGCAGGAGGCAAACTTGATTTTAGAATCTACTCCCTTCTATGGCGAGATGGGGGGACAGGTGGGTGATACCGGTGAGATAATCGGCCCCTCAGGCAAATTCTCGGTTACTAATACTACCCGGGTTCCACCGGACATTATCGTCCATCAGGGGCATGTTACCGAGGGTAGCCTAGCGGTGGGGGATGAGGTTGAGGCTGCAGTTGACGGAGAACGGCGACTTGATATTGCTCGTAATCATACCGCTACCCATCTGCTTCAATTGGCGCTGCGGCAGGTATTGGGCGAGCATGTTGAGCAAAAGGGCTCACTGGTAGCCCCCGACCGGTTTAGATTTGACTTTTCTCAGTTGGTGGCGCTGATGCCAGAGGAGATAGAGGAAGTAAACCGCATTGTCAATGATAAAATTCGCCAGAACCTGAGGGTATATGATGAAGATATTCCATATAAAAAGGCTGTAGAGGAAGGGGCTATAGCCCTATTTGGTGAAAAGTATGGCGATATAGTTCGAGTGGTGAAAATTGGCGAACCATTCGTTAGTGCTGAACTATGTGGCGGTACCCATGTCGCCTCAACCGGGGAGATAGGCTTCTTTCAAATTATTAGTGAAAGTAGCATTGGCACCGGGCTGCGCCGCATTGAAGCCGTCACCGGTAGGGGGGCTGAGGAATTTATTAGCCGGCAATCTTCCAGTTTAGATAAGATTGCTCAATTTATAGGTGCTTCACCAGATAAGGTTCAGGACAAGGTATCTAGTCTAGTTACTGAACTGGGTAAGGAGCGCCGGCGGGCTCTGGCTCTGGAAAGGGAACTGTCCAAGAAAATAGCCACATCCTTATTAGGTCAGGCAGAGGTGGTCAAGGGGATAACCGTGCTCGCCGCCAGGGTGCCATCCTCTCGGCTGGAGGCGCTGCGAGAAATGAGCGACCTGCTCAGGGAACAGCTAAAAAGCGTGGTCATAGTTCTGGGCACAATCTATGATAATAAGCCGGTTTTCTTAGCTGCGGTAACCCCTGATTTAGTCGCCCGAGGCTATCATGCTGGCGAAATAGTTAAGCAAGTGGCAATGGTCACCGGTGGTAGTGGGGGGGGCAAAGCCCGATTTGCCCAGGCGGGGGGCAAGTATAAAGGCAAGTTGGATGAAGCCCTTCGGTTGGTGAAAAGCCTGATATAGAATTTATGGAGAGTTTTAGAGGGGCTTTGCCCCTCTAAAAAAATTATTATCCCCTTCCCCTTATCAAAGGGGAAGGGGATAGGGTTACTAAATAAAGAGTCTCAACCAGTCTGGAGGTAAACACAACGCGCATCCTGGGACTTGATATCGGAGATAAAAGAATTGGCGTGGCCCTCAGCGACCCCCAGGGCATGCTGGCTAGCCCGCTTACCATTATCACTTGTAAAAATGAGACAGCGGATATTGAGGCTGTTATTAACCTTATTAGCCAGCATCAGGTCGAGCGAGTTGTAGTTGGTTTGCCCCGCTCTATGGACGGTAGTCTGGGTAAGCAAGCCGAAAAGGTAAAAGCTTTTGTCCAGAAACTATGTAGCCAAACCCAGGTTCCGGTAGAGTTTCGGGACGAGCGCTTATCAACAGTATTAGCCAGGCGTTTGATGCAGGCGGCTAGTGGCAAGAAACCCAGAAAGAAAGCTCGGGATGATGCGATAGCGGCAGCAATTATTCTGCAAGGTTATCTGGATGAGGGGCGCTTTTTGCCTTGAAATAATCCCGGTTCGTGGTAAGCATATCCCTAACTCTTGGAACTTTGAGACTTTCGCCTTCTCAGCCCAATCAACACTGCTACCAGAGCAATAACTATTCCTATACCAACCCAAATTGACATGCCTATTTGCCTCCTCCCTTCAAGTTTGGCGTTAATTCCTGGCGATGGTGTAACACCCTGGGCTTATCGCCATAGAACATTAACTCCTATTCTTTAGCTTAAGCTAACCATATTTAGATTAACTTCTCCCAACTGTAATGACAATCCCTCATTAGTACGAGGCATTTTGTATGACTTTAGTACTATAAATGCGATGATTTAGGGTGTAGGCATTGGGATACTTTGGGATATTGACAATGTCCTGAAAGACGACTAAAGTCAAGTCCAACCAACTAGGTTTACAAGGCTGGTTATTTGGGCTAAAATAGATATGATTGTGGGCGGTTAGCTCAGTGGTTAGAGCGCTTGCTTCACACGCTAGAGGATGCTATAATGTACATAGAGGTCGAGGCGGTGGGAATGAAATAAGGTGAACACATTCCTACCAAGAACGAGTTCACCTAATTACTTCACCCTTCTTATCCTAAACCTCAGACCATCTTTTGTCAATATACCTTTAGTCCTGCCTTAATCCTTCACCCTCTTTAGCATACGCCTCATAAGCACCCTAGCTCTCATTTCATCAGAGCCAGCACCATTACTTCTAATCGCCACCATAAACAACCGCCTCATCAACCTCAAATCCTCAGTCTTCAACAATGGTCTTACCGCAACATCATCGCTAATCTCAGGAAATTGCTCATCCAGAAAGTCAACAACCTGGTCAACAACCTCAACCACTTCACCATCTACAACGCCCAACTCACTACCAAACGCATCAGCACCAGCCACCATAGGTATCTGTTTAGCCTCTAACTCTATCATACCACCGCTTTCACCAAATACCTTTTCACCTATCAGTCTTAACGGAGATATACGTTGCTGTAATACATCCTCAGCATCGTGTATATATTCCATACTTGTCTCTATCTTATCGTGCTGTAATAACGCCTTCACAGCTAACGCAGAACCAGTCTCTTGTGCCACTAGACTAGCACCACTATGCCTTAACGTATGCGCACCTAGCTTACTTCCAGTAATGCCAGCTTCTTTTATCACCCTACGGACCCGATGCTTTAACGACACCACACCAGCCTCAGCACCAAACCTACCCTTAAATATCGCCTTACCATCCGAACCTAACCGCTTCAATACCTCACATATCCTATTATCACACCGATAACGTCTCTCGCCAGTCTTGCCCTTAACATCTATCCAGCTATCACCAACATCATTAGCTTTTAATCCAACTAGCTCACCTATACGACAGGTACTATCTATCAACGTCAAAACTAAAACTTTATCTTGCTCAAACCTACACGCCTTTATTATCCGCACCAACTCAACAGCAGTAAAATAACGCCTTCGCTTCTTTGCCACTTTTGGTCTATTGGCATCATCACAAGGATTAACCATCTTATACGCTTTAGCCATATACTTGCCAGCCGAATTGACATAGTTAAACCAGTTCCTTACTGTCATATCGGAATATCCGGTCAAAGTTCCCAACCACTCATTTATCACCACCCCACTTTGAGGATATTCTTCGGAATACTCAGCCAGCGACTTCAACGCATCCCGATAATGCCTCTTTGTATCATCCTTAACACGCTTCCCTTTGAGTACCTTTTCTAAGACTTCTAATGTTCTCATTTTCACCTACCTTTATACCTTCAATGTTCTTGGTAGGAACGAGGTATAAGAAAGGAGATTATGATGGGTGAACTGGCTTTGATGGTGAAAAAGGACTTAGTGGCAAGAGGTAAGACGGTGAAATGTGCCGAGCATTGGCGGTTGTGGACTGAACGTTTCGAGGGTATCTGTGGTATTAAAAAGAAGTATGATAGGTCTGATGTAATTGAGTATTTGGATTGGTGTCGTGAGCAGGGTTTTAAGCAATTATCAATAGAGACGATGCTTAGACCTGTAAAGCTGTTAGCTGATATACAGGGTTGGACATTTCCTAAGCTGTCAATGAAGAAGGTTAAGGATAGCGATATATATAGACCGATGCTGAGTAAAGATGAGATAGCGAGAGCTATATCGGTAGGTAGAGACGGAGCTTTAAGTGGTGAAGAATTAGCGTTGCTGGCGCTGTCTACAATCTATGGTCTGAGGCGTGAGGAAATGGCGTTACCGAATGAGCCTGTGATTGATTTGGTTGCCGGCACTCTGAAAGTAAATACAGCAAAAGGTGGTGAAGTGGTAACTCATTTGATAGCTCCTGAGATTAGGCAGTATTTGAGTAAGTATGTGCCGTATAGCTATGGGTATACAGCACAGTTATATCGTGAAATTATGTGCAGGGTTGGAATAAGGTTTGGCTGGCGGTACGGGTGGCATACGATTAGGAGAACGTTAGTTACAGAGTTGTTATTGAGAGAGATTAGCTCGGTTACTGTTCATAGGTTTATGCGTTGGTCTGATGGTAGTATTAAAGGTAATTTTGGAGTGATGATGATGTATGCTAAAAAAGACCAAGCTCGCATAGACTCTGAAATATTTAAGGTTCACCCATTCCTGAGGTATTGGTAGCAGAGACGAAAGGTGAGCTTGCTCACCTGTAGGAACTGCACGGACTGAGCGAAGCGAAGGAGTATAAAAGCGAAGCGCTTGAGAGTGCCGTTGATATAAATAATAGGATAAAGAAGGTTAAGAGGTTTGAATGATAAGAAGGGTGTAGTGGATGTGGAGAGCGGTTATCCGGCTCGGATGGGGTTAAGGGACAGTGAAGTGAGGTTGATGGTATCTCTAGGTATTGGGAGTAAGTATTAAGGAGTTAGAATGTGATTGTAGTGTGTCTGATAAGGCAAGGATTAACGCCTTTGGCGGAAGGTGGCAAGGCGATAGCCTGCCACCTATTTTGTGGTGCTAGCAGAGTAATACCTCACTTGACTAACTCTTGTAATGATTTTCTAGGAAAGATGTGGAATTATTTTCAAGTAAATGGAAATAAAGATAAAGGATATATAATATAGATATAAGGAAATACCCTTAAAGGAATATATACGTTAATGAAAAGGAAATATGTATAATGAAAACTGTTCACTTGTTTAACAAGAGGAGGAGAAATGGATGGTGATAAGAAACCTGATGTGGTCTGGAAGCCGGTTAGCACGGCTATGCTTTGGGCTGGTTGTGTGAGGAAGGGTCATAAGCCTGTGCTGATTAGGTGTAGTCGCCATAATTTGATGTTGTATTGTGAGGATTGCGATGTAGTTTGGGGTGCTGGTATGAGAAGCTTAAGCTATATACCTGCTAGTGAATATCATACTGAAAAGTTAGAAAAGAGGTAGTCTAGTTGAGGCTTCAAGGCTTTCCTTGGATACTCCCTATCCCTGAGCTATTGCCACTTCCTTAACAGCAACAACACCCGTAGTCAAGTCCGAGTAAAACTCGCCTCAAGGCTAGAAGCCATTGAGGTTGACTTGACAAGGGTGTAGTCTTAGAAGACGGAAGGGGCAATAGTACTTCATCGTAAGTGATATGAAGTGGTAGTCCAGTTGGAGTTTCTAGGCTTCCCCCCTTTTTCATAGGTAAGAGTTCGGGCGATGCTGGGCTTGAAACAGTGGCGTATTGCGTGTAAGATATTGGTTGTGGGTGGTATGGGCAGTTAGCTCAGTTGGTTAGAGCACTCGGTTCACATCCGAGAGGTCAGAGGTTCAAGTCCTCTACTGCCCAGATGTACATAAGAACTAAAGTACTATGACGAATGTATACCCGTAATGTACATTAGGTGCTTGCTTCACACGCAAGAGGTCACTGGTTCAAGTCCAGTATCGCCCACCATGCCGAAGTGGCGGAATGGCAGACGCGCTACGTTCAGGGCGTAGTGCCCGTAAGGGTGTGGGAGTTCAAATCTCCCCTTCGGCACCACTATCAGTCTGGCGCTTGTAGCTCAGTAGGATAGAGCGCAGCCCTGCGGAGGCTGAGGTCGTGGGTTCGAGACCCGCCAAGCGCGCCATTTGTGGGCGGTTAGCTCAGATGGTTAGAGCGTCTGTTTTACACACAGGAGGTCAGAGGTTCAAGTCCTCTACCGCCCACCACCCGACTAATAGCGCCCCTTTCCTACCTAACTGCACCTACCTAATTGCACTTTATAGCGGTTTGTTCAATCCAGACAGAATATAGACCCAAAGGCATAAGCTCTCTGGTGGTATTCGCATAGTCAGGAGGAACGGTTCCCTACTCATACCTGAGTGCTTCAATGGGGTTGAGGCGGGCAGCACGCCGTGCCGGTAAGAATCCAAAAAGTAAACCAATACCGACTGACACGGCAAGAGCCAGGATAACGATATCAGAGGATACCACAGTAGTTATCATCCCCCCCATTATCCCCACGCTGGAAATAAGCTTTGAGGCCCCCCACCCAACGGCAACACCGATAAGACCGCCGGCAAACGATAGGAATGCCGACTCGGTAAGGAATTGAGTCCATATATCACGCTCTCTAGCTCCCAGCGCCTTGCGGATACCTATCTCTCGCGTCCGCTCGACAACTGAGACCAGCATGATATTCATTACTCCGATGCCTCCTACCAGTAGGGCAATACCAGCGATGGCACCCAAAAAGAGGGTCAGTGTGCCTGTCATTTCGGACACAGTACTGGCTAGTTCCTCCATAGAGCGTACGGTGAAATCGTCCTCCACACCCGAACCAAGCTGGTGCCGCGAGCGAAGCAATGAGGTGACTTCACTAACAACATAATCCGCCTGCTCCTGGTCGCTAACCGTTAGCGCTATTGAACTAACCACGTGCTCACCGGTACTGCTTCGTTCTTGAGTAACTGTCTGCTGTAAAGTGGTCAACGGAATCATGACGGCATCATCGGTTGACCCCATCATGGATGCTCCTTTACTTTCCAGGACGCCCATAACTCGGACAATATTATTACCCATTCTTATCTGCTGCCCTACGGGGTCAACACCGCTGAAAAGCTCATCTTTCACGTTGGCACCGATGACGGCTACCTTCGCCCCACTCTGATAATTATATTGGGAGATGAAAGCTCCCTCGGTTATCTCCAAATTATATGCCTCCTGATACTCGGGAGTTACCCCGATAACCTGGGCATTCATATTCTCACTACCGAAGACTAACTGTTGCGGCGCTGTGGAATAAGGCGCCACAGCAGCCACATAAGGAACCTGTTCTGATATTGCTGTCGCGTCTTCCGAAGTAAGGGTGGCAGCACTACCAGCACCACCCCTGACCCCCCATTGCGTAGCCGCACCGGGCATGATAGTAACAAGGTTTGAGCCAAGAGATTCAATTTGGGATATGATTTGTGCCTGCACACCCCTGCCAATAGACATCAGGGCAATTACAGCGGCTACGCCAATAACGAGGCCCAAGATGGTCAGAGAGCTGCGTAGCTTATGCGTCCTCACCCCTACCCAGGCGTTAGCCAGAGGCTCGAGCAACCTCTTCATAATTCTTCCTCCCTGACTATCTGGCCGTCCTTGAGATGTATGACACGCTGGCAATGATGAGCAATATCAGCTTCGTGGGTAATCATGACCAGGGTATTATTCTGCTCACTATGCAAGGTGGTCAGAATGGAGATTATCTCTTCGCTGGTATGACTGTCTAGATTACCGGTAGGCTCGTCCGCCAGTATCAGCGGCGGTCTTTTGACCAAAGCGCGAGCGACGGCAACCCTCTGTTGTTCTCCGCCGGAAAGCTCAGCAGGACGGTGATTAGCCCGGTCGGATAGCCCAACCCAAGCTAGTGCCTCCATGGCCCGGCGAGAGTCAATACTACCGGCATACCTCATACCAAGCTCGACATTAGCCAGTGCCGAAAGCTGGGGTAGTAGGTTATAGATTTGGAAGATGAAGCCAATTTTCTGAGCTCTGACCTGTGCCAGTTCACCTCTGCTCAGGCGGTTGACCTCTCTATCCTCCAGGTAGTAACTGCCTGAGCTTGGAATATCCAGGCAACCAATCAGATTAAGTATAGTTGTCTTACCCGAGCCGGAAGGACCCATAATCGCCACCATCTCTCCCTGCTTGATGTGCAAGTTTACGCCTCTCAGCACAACCAACTCTCTTTTACCCATGGGATAGACCTTGGTTATGTCCTGTAATTGAATCATCTTGGTGGTCCCCCCGTCATCGGTATCATCATTCCTCCCGGTTGTCTTGGTTCTTGCGTTGTTGGTGCAGTCGTAATCGCTTGAGGAACAACCACCTGTTCACCCTCACTTAGGCCGTCGGTTACCTCGGTGTA
>Ga0315533_1000136_pt1 | contig 67827 bp, 62 predicted proteins | sample SalMarSW160130MG_FD_203081 | JGI IMG/M metagenome (GOLD analysis project Ga0315533, IMG submission 203081) | Salt marsh sediment microbial communities from the Plum Island Ecosystem LTER, Massachusetts, United States - Salt Marsh Sediment SW1601-30 ...
TTATGTTCTTTTAATCTTTTTCTAAGATCGTCTGTATATCCTATGTATATGTTTTTATCTTTTCTGCTTTGTAGTATATACACAAAGAACATAATTTAAAACTCGTTATGGTCGTGAGGGTTCATATTAGTTTTATTTTATTCTATTTCTTCCCACTTTACAATTTTGAAATCATATTCAGCGTAAGGGGTAAATGGAGGAGGACTGTAGATCAATTTTGAATCAATATAATTTTCCCTTTTCAAATAGCCAGAAACTATGACACTCCCAGAAGTCCACTTAGTCCCTACTCTGCCATTACTAACTATTGAGCCGGTTATCTCTAATTTATCTTTTATGTTCCAAGGGTAATGATTCCTCCCAAAATGACCTTTCTGGGCGATAAAAATTCCTCTAAGCTCCATTTGATTTGGGGAATCAGGCCCAATTAAAACATTTCTTTCCCCAATTAGGGCTAAGCCGTCGGAACCATCTTTAACTGTGTAGTCTATATTCCCTGATAAAATCACATCAGTATCTTTGTTAGGGTCAATCAGGTTAGCTGAAGCAACAGTAATTTCTCCTTTTACCTCTCCTTCTGGCCAAAGATTATCTTCAATAAAAATAACTGAACAACTAGAATCTACGGAATAGCTATTATAAAAATATTCACTTTCAATTGTAAAATAATCATAATGCCAACCCTCTTCTAAACTATAAGCCCAACTTGCCTGAAGGCCAGTAATCAGCCGAGCTTCAAAAGTGCCATCGTTTTTAAATATTAGATGGTAACCCTTGCCTTGAGGATTAATATCAGCAGAAGGAGGTAAATAAATAGAGCTTGTCTGAGCATTACTTTTTATTTGGGCCAAATCAATGGTGATCCCATCGAAATCAAAAGAGGGAACAGGATAATCAAAAAGGTCAGAGTTGGCATTAGTAGTAGTGGTAAATACTCCAGGACAAATACAATCGCTTCCTTCAATTCTGCAACCATCACTGATAGGACAAGGGCTACAACCAAAGGAACTAGTGCAAACCCATTCTTCTCGGGCTGAGGTTACCAAAGATTGGTTTTCTCCATCCATTCTAACGCCACCGTTTGAATGATATGATCCTCTTATTTCCCGGTCAGCTCCAGCCCAGACATTATCGTTTAAAAGATATGCATACTTGGCTACCGAAATTCTGGCGTATAAAACACTAACTTTTCTTCTTGTTTGAGGAAATTTGTTGGTCCAACCAATAGAAAGAATTTTTCTTTCAATAGTTTCCCCGCAGCTTACTGTCGGAATTATTTCTAAAGAGAATTCACCGATTAGATTCCCTTCCGGATCAAAATATTCTTTTTCAAGTTCACATAGACCTTCAATTCCATTATTAAGACACCAGCGATAATAATTAATACCGGCTTCAGAAATCTCCAGGGCCTCATTCCAAGCTATTTTTTGAACGCTATGTCTGAGCTGTAACAAAATAAATCCTAAAAGAGAACTCAGCAAAATCAAAAATACAAAACCGGAAACTAAAACCAAAGTTATGACAGCACCTTTATTTTTCATTTCAAGATTATATATCATACATTAACGAATCAAGGTTCTGGCGAAGCCAGGTTCTTAATTCAAGAATATATGTTTTCTATACATTAACGAATCAAGGTTCTGGCGAAGCCAGGTTCTTAATTCAAGAATATATGTTTTCTATACATCAACGAATCAAGGTTCTGGCGAAGCCAGGTTCTTAATTCAAGAATATATGTTTTCTATACATCAACGAATCAAGGTTCTGGCGAAGCCAGGTTCTTAATTCAAGAATATATGTTTTCTATACATTAACGAATCAAGGTTCTGGCGAAGCCAGGTTCTTAATTCAAGAATATATGTTTTCTATACATCAACGAATCAAGGTTCTGGCGAAGCCAGGTTCTTATATTAATATTCTTCTTTTAAGTTCCTTAACTGAACGTAAGATTCTAATTCAAAACTCTGGGGAGCACGATTGGGATTAATATTAACTACAAGGAAAATCTTCATTAGTTCGGTATCAATCAATCTGACCGGATAATCTTCAATTTTTTTTAGTTGATTTTCTTCTTCATCAAAATAAAAATATTCAAAAATCGGAGGAGTATTTCGAACATAAGAACTCAAAATTGATATCTCTTCTTGGTCTGGGGGATACTCAACTGGAGAAGAAGTTGGATTAATTACCCCTTTTTTAAATTGATGGACATTTTCAATAATTTCTTCTTCCCAAGATAGTTCAAATTTTGCTTTCATTGAATGATTTGTCTCTTCCCAGTCACAAAAATCATTAACCGAAGATGTAGCATCAGCCATAAATTCAATAAAACCATCAGCTGCCTGTGAGGTTATATCAAAAGTGGTATTCCCCTGCCAAATGCCAGCACAATCTGAACAACCTGTTTGACAGACCCTTCCCAAATATTCTCCATCAGCATAAATTTCAGCATATTCTTGGCTCCAGCCAAAATCTCCTTCCACTGAAACTGTTACTTGGGCTGAGATTAAACTTCCTTGTAAAAAGTCAGAAAAAGTAACACTACAAGATTCTCCATCAGAGAAAGTAATACATTCTTGAGTCTGGCTTCCGGAATTTGCTGTTCCTAAAAAATATCTTACTTTTTCGATCTCTCCATCTTTGTCAATATCACTATAAAAAATAAATTCTTTGTCTCCGGCTTTTTTAATAGGATAGGATCCGTCATCTCCTGGTCTGGCTTCTCTTATTTCTTTAACCATTATTTCAATTCCCCGGCGAGCTTCATTGATAGCTATTGACTGCTGCTGGGTATAACTATAAGTTCTATAAAGCATCACAATAACGCCGCCAATTACTCCCATAATTAAGGCAAAGATAATAATGGTAACTAAAGTTTCGATAAGAGTGAAAGACTTCATAAATTATTCAATCCTTTCCAAATTAATTATTTTAGTTGTGTCCCCTAAAGCTGAAACTATTCCAGAATAACTCACATATCCCGCTACTTCAACTTCCATAGTATAATCAGTTGATTCTAAAGGAATAAAATAAGTTTGGCCATCTTCGTCAGTATACTGGGTATTATCATAAATTAAATCTAAGGCATATAATCTAACAGCAGCAGAAAAAATTGGCTCTGCGGTATTAAGACCTTGAATAGTAACCAAGAGAGAATTTTGGGCAGTTAGATATAACTTAGCCGGTTTATGAAGAGTGTCAGGAGAAAGGCCAATTGGCTGGGGAGAAGGTTCAGTACTTTCTAAATCCAAGCCGGTAGCAGGATCAGTAGAAAAAGTATAGTTATCCCACTCAAGATTAGAAATATTAATGTGCCCATTTCCTCCTGAGACATGGTCTTGGGAATATTTGTAAACTGGATCTTCGTTCTCGTCTGTACCAATAATTTTTCCTCCTTGCAAATGAAAAGAAATATTAGGTATAGGGACGGCTTCACTGGTTAGCCAAGAAAGCTGCCAATCATAGAGAACAGGAGTAACAGATGTATCTATGGTAGAAAGATTAACTTTGAGTTCCAATTGAGAATAAGTAGAGATTCCCAGTCCTAATAGGTCTACTGGAGAAGTCTCAAAACCAGTGGAATTTCCCGGTAAATCAGTATCGGGAATTAAAATCCAACCCGATCCACTAGAATATAAAACCTGATAAAGAATTTGAGTTCCAGCGGTTTTAAAATCATTAAAAGAAAATTCTTGCCAACTGATTAAATTTGCTGGAGTAATAGGATTAGAAATTAAATATCCAAAATTCTTATACACACCAGCTGCATCTTCCAAAAACACCTCCCCTCCAACGACTACCACATCAGAACATTGGGAAACTTTGGTTATATCTAAAAAAGAATCTGAAAAATAGTCCATTCCCCAAGGAGATAAAGTATCTACTGAAAAAGAACTTACTTTATCAATAGAAAAACTACTTTCAGTAAGTTCTCCTTCCAAAACTATCAGATGGGGTTTTTTAGGAGTGGCTATTTCCTCAATCCCGTAAGTACGCTCACTACTATAATTAGTTTTAGAGATTACTACTTTATAGGTAGCAGGGGCAAGAGAAAAGAAATGTTTTCCTTCAATTGGTGTAGCAGTTTTTACAACCTCGCCAGTTGCCGGAATTCTTATTTCAATTAAAGGTGAGGTCACCATCATTCCATAGGCATCAAACACTGAGATTAATAGAATTCCACCTGTTTCAGCACACTCCTGAGCCAGGTTTTCCGGAGAAACATCAGTAATCAGTTTCACCTCGCCCCCCAATAGGCCTGACCAAGAAATCTTAACTTCCATTCTTTTATAATCATTAGGGCATTCGTCCTCAGGCATTGATATCCCATCTACAGAATCCACTACATAGTCCACTCTGGTCTCAATTGTGTATTCTATATTATTGATAGTGGTAGTTTTAATGGACTCCAAATCTCCCTCTGGAAATCCACCTACTATCCCTATTGATTCATAGGGTAAATTTCTAACTTTTTCTATCTCTCCATTGGCAATAGCAGCAGCGGTAATTTTGTTTTTGCTTTGACCTACCACTTTTAATCCTAACTGATAGGCAGCAAAAATTCCCAAAAACACAATCAAAATTAAAAAAGTTCCAACCAAAACTTCAATTAGAGTGAAACTTTCTATTTTTTTAAAGTTTGGAGATTTTGTCATAATGCTCCTACCATTGAATAGATCGGCTGAATCATTGAGATAGCAAAAAAGCCTACTACCGCTCCAACAATAAGCATTAAAACTGGCTCAATTACAGCTGATAAATTTTTAGTGGCGTTGGCAACTTCCTCTTCAAAAAATTCAGCTAATTTTTCTAAAACATCTGAGGTCTTACCGGTCTCTTCCCCAACTTCAATCATCTGAATCACTAAGGTCGGATAAATGTTTTCGTATCGCTTAAGAACTCCAGCCAACTTAGCTCCTTTCTTAATCTCCTCTGCCACCTCTGATATTGCTTTCTTGTAATGAACATTACCCAAAGTTCCCGAAACAATTTCCAAAGACCTAACAATAGGCACCCCGGCAGCAATAAGAGAAGACAAGGTTCTAACCGTATGAGCAGAGTTGGTCTTTTTTATGATAGGGGATATAATGGGAATTTTTAAAACAAAAGTATCAAATACCAATTTTCCGGTCTTTGTTTTCAAAATTACTCTTAACAAGAATAAAAAAACCAAAATCCCTACGGGAAGCAAGAACCAAAACTTTGATAAAAAAGTGCCGGTAGCAATTACTATTTTAGTGGTCAGGGGAAGCTCAACTTCCAATTCAGAAAAAACCGCAGCAAGCTTAGGAATAACCATAATCAACATTAAAACTCCAATGCAAACCATAGCAAAAATTATAACTGCGGGATATATCATTGCTCCTTTTATACTTGATTTTATTTCATGTTCTTTTTCCATCTGCTGGGTTAAAACCCTTAAAACTTCTTCTAATGTTCCTGTTTCTTCTCCGACTTTTACCATACTAACGAAAAGTTCAGAGAAAATATTGGGGTATTTGCCAAGATTTTCTGAAAAAGCTTTTCCTTTGATAATTTCTTCTCTTATTTTTAAAATAGTTTTTCTAAATTTTTTGTTTTTAGTTTGATTAGCTAAAATTCTTAAAGTTCTTGGTAAAGCAACACCAGCCGCAATCATAACTCTAAGATTTCTGGCAAACATTATTTTCTCAGTTAAAGAAACACGACCCAAAAAAGGAACTGTGATTAGAAGCTTCTTTTTATGCTTCCTTTTTTCAGAAGCAGCTTTAATCAAAATAGAACCTTCTTTCCGAAGGATTCTAGCAAGTTCGTGTTCGTCCTCAGCTTCCAAGATTCCTGAGCGCGACTCTCCTTGTAAGGTTTTGGCAATATAATTATATCTGGACATAAATATTATTCAATTATCACTCTTAAAACCTCCTCGATGCTAGTCATTCCTTGGGCTGCTTTTATAAATCCATCTTCAATTATTGTTCTCATCCCTTCTTTTTGAGATTGCTCTTGAATTCGGTCAGTAGTTGCCCGGCTCACAATTAGCTCTTTTATAGTTTCGGTGATATTTAAAACTTCAAAGATTCCAATTCGCCCTTTATAACCTTCAAGGCATTCTTTTGAGAGTTTTGGCCGGTAAAACGGAATATTCTTAAAAATAGTTCTTGGTCTCACTACTTTCTCCTCCTTTAAAACTTTGAGGACTTTCTCTAAATCACAATATTTAGCTAAATTTTTCAGCTCAGAACCCTTTAAGGTGTATTTTTCACTTTCTGGACAAAGCCGCCTGACCAATCTTTGAGCCATAATTATATTCAAAGTTGAAGAGATTAAAAAGGGCTCAGCTTTCATATCAATCAACCGAGGGATGGCTCCGGCAGCATTGATTGTATGCAAAGTAGACAAAACCAGATGACCGGTTAGGGCAGCATTAATAGCTAAGCCGGCAGTTTCATTATCTCTAATTTCGCCGACCATAATAATATCCGGATCCTGCCTGACTAAAGACCGGAGCCCTGAAGCAAAAGTTAAACCAATTTTAGCATTAACTTGAGTCTGATTAATTCTTGGCATTCTATATTCAATCGGATCTTCAACGGTAGAAATATTTACTCCAGGAGTATTCAAAATTTCCATCATAGCATAAAGAGTAGTAGTTTTTCCCGAGCCGGTAGGACCGGTGACAAGAATCATTCCTACCGGTTTTTTTAAATTATGGTGGACTCTTTCTAGAGACTCCCCTCTTAGGCCTAGGGTCTCCAAGGCAAAAGCTTTAGCTTTTTCCGGCAAAAGTCGCATTACAATTTTTTCTCCGTCAAAAATTGGTAAAATCGAAACTCGGATAGAATATTTATATTCTTCGGTCTCAATTTTAAATCGGCCATCCTGAGGAAGCCGATGCTCATCTAATTTCAAGTTGGAAAGAACTTTAATCCTGGCAACGATACCGGAACTAGCTATTTTTGGTAAAACCATGGCATCGCGCAAAATTCCATCAATCCGATAGCGAACTATAACTTCTTTTCCTGTCGGCTCAATATGAATATCAGAACCCCTCTGTAAAATTGCATGTTTCATTAAAGTATCCACGATCCGAATTACCGGTAATTCTTCAGCCACTTTCCTTAAATCTTTTTTCTCTTCAACAAATTCTTTCTCCTTAATAGGGTTTATCACTCCTACTTCTTTTTTAATAATTTCTCCAAATTCAGCTTCAAGAGTTTTTTGGTATTGTCTCAAAGCGTTTTTGATACCTGCCGTGGTTGTTAATCTTGGTAAAATTTTAAAATTAGCTTCTTTTTTAATAAATTCAACGGTTCTTAAATCTTCGGGGTCAAGCATAGCCACTTCCAAATTTATCCCCTTTTTTCTAAAGGCAACTATGTTATGGCTTCTAGCAATGGGTTCAGGAATTATTTTTAAAACCTCGGCTGAGATTATCTCTTCTTCTAAATTTACAAAAGGGATACCTAAAATATAAGCTTTCATCCTAACTAAATCCTCTTGACTAATTAAACCTTCGGAAATCAAAACATCCTCAACTTTCTGTTTGGTTTTCTCTGCTTTTTCTAAAGCTTTCTTAAACTGAGCCTCGCTAACCAGATCAGCGTCAAGCATAAAGACCTTTAATCGCTGTGACTCTACTTTCATATTTTAATTCAAGATTATATATTTATAATTGCAAGCGAGGGAAAAGAAGGGAAGTTTGCTTTCATTCTTTAACCGAGTACCATAATTATGCAGCGTAAGCTGCAATACCTTAGCGAATCAAGGTTCCCCCGCCTTGGCGGGGAGTTCTTATTTCAAGATTATATGTTTTTTATACCTTAGCGAATCAAGGTTCCCCCGCCTTGGCGGGGAGTTCTTATTTCAAGATTATATGTTTTTTATACCTTAGCGAATCAAGGTTCCCCCGCCTTGGCGGGGAGTTCTTATTCTCCGATGGCTTTTTTAATTTTTTCCATCACTTCCTCTATTGTATATTGAGCTTTCACTAAATAAGCAGCTGCTCCTAATTTAACAGCTTGTCCCACATCTTCCATCCTTTCAAGATTAGTCAAAACAATAACCGGAATTTCTTTTGTCTCTGATTCCTCTTTTAGTTTCTTCAAAACTTCAAAACCGTGCATTTTAGGCAAAACAAGATCAAGCAAAATTAAATCTGGCTTTTCTGCCTTGGCTAAATTAAAACCTATTTCCCCATTTAATGCGCTAATCATTTCATAGCCCTTCTGTTTCAAAATATCTCCAAGTGCTTTTTGAAGAACAGATTCGTCTTCAATGAATAAAATCTTTTTCATATATTTGATTTACGCAAGATTTAACATACGATTAACGCAAGATAATCTTGTGTTAATCGTGCTCACATCTCGCGTTGATCATTTTATTGGTAATGTAAAATAAAAGATTGTTCCTTTTCCCTCTTTGGATTCAAACCAAATTTTTCCTCCTAATTTCTCAATAATTGATTTGCAAACATATAATCCTAAACCACTTCCCTTGGTTCGTTCTTTCAAAATGTTTTCTGCCCGGAAAAATTTCTGGAAAATATACCCTTGTTCTTTTTTAGGAATACCCACTCCCGAATCTTTTATTTTAAAAAATAGGTCTTTTTCCCTTCTCTCAAGGTCAATTTTTACCTTCCCTCCGCCTTTAGTATAACGAATAGCGTTATCTATAAGATTTTCAACTACAAGCTTTAATAAGGAAGGATCGGTGAAAACTTCAGGCAAATTCTTCTGGGGATAAAAATTTAATTCAATATGTGAGGCCTCAGCAAAAACCTTATATCGTGAAACTTGCTTTTTTATTAAATTTTCTAAGGAAGTTTCTTTTTTCAATACCGGAAAAGTCCCTTGTTCAATTTTGGAAATAATTAACAAATTATCAATTAATTCTACCATTCGAGCAATATTTTCTTTTACATTATTTAAATATTCTTCTACTTTTCCCGAAGGCATTTCTATTTCTTTAGAAGTTAAAAGTTCAAATGTCCATTTTATGTTGGTTAAAGGAGAACGCAGTTGGTGAGAAATTATGTTGATAAATTCTGATTTCATCCGGGAGACCTCGGCTAATCTTTCAAAGCTTTGAGTCATAACAAAAGCAATAATAAATAAAATCGTGTTAATAACAAGAATAATCAGAGATACCATTTTTGGATCAGTTATATAACGAGTCCCGATTAAATAGGAGACAATTGAAGTTAAAGCAATAACGCCTCCCATTACCAAAAAAAGAAACTGGGGGCACCGCCAAAGAGAAAACCCATAACGTCGACACTGAGCAGAAATATTTAATTGGGTAAAAATTCTTTTAAGCATTATTTTATTAATTCAAGATTATATTTTATAATTGCAAGTGAGGGAAAAGAAGGAAAGCTTGCTTTCATTCTTTAACCGAGTACCGCAATTATGCAGCGTAAGCTGCAATACCTTATCGAATCAAGGTTCTCGCCAAGGCCAGGTTCTTACTTCAAGATTATATGTTTTTTATACCTTAGCGAATCAAGGTTCCCCGCCAAGGCCAGGTTCTTACTTCAAGATTATATGTTTTTTATACCTTAGCGAATCAAGGTTCCCCGCCAAGGCGGGGGTTCTTATATTATTATATCATATATAATAAAATAATAAAGATTGACCACAGGAAAAAATTTTGCTATATTTGAAGAATGCGGAGAGTGCGGAGAGTAGTGTAATGGCAGCACAAGTCCTTTGGGAGGATTTATTCCGGGTTCGAATCCCGGCTCTCCGACAGTAAAATTTAAGCGGGTGTCGTATAGCGGCTATTATATCTGCTTTCCAAGCAGAGGATGAGGGTTCGATTCCCTTCACCCGCTCTATGAAAAAAATAAAAAAATTCATTTTCCCTGGCGCAGCTTTAATAATTTCTTCTTACGTTTCGGTTTTATTTACTATTGGCGGAGTTGCCGGTTATCTTGGCACAACTCTTCTTCATAGAAAAATCCGAGAAAAAAGAGGGGAAGTAAAAGGAATAAATTTACCTTTCAGAAAATGGAAAATCCATTTACATCACTGGATATTAGGAGGATTAGGGGTCATTATTACTTATTTTTTCTTACCTTTATCAATTTTCTGGATAGGCATTTTCGGTGGTTTAGTTTTTCACGATATTTACACTGATAAAAAATGGTATAGAGTTGTTTACAGGAAATAAGAACCCCCGCCTTGGCGGAGAACCTTAAATGTTTTCCTCGCTGCGCTCTGAAAGCCATTGTCTAAGAACCTGCCTCGCTAACGCTCAGCAGAACCTTGATTCGCTATTGTATAGAAGATATATAATCTTGAAATAAGAACCCCCCGCCTTGGCGGGGGGATCTTGATTCGCTATTGTATAGAAGATATATAATCTTGAAATAACCAAGCCAAAACCCCGCCCGAAGGGCGGGGTTTTGTAACGAAAATAGTTCTCATTATGACTTAGCGTGCGTATTCCACTACTCTATTTTCTCTAATCACTGTTACTTTTATTTCACCGGGATACTTTAATTCTTCTTGGATTCTATTGGCAACTTCTCTGGCTAATTTCTTTGCAGTTAAATCATCTATCTCTCCCGGTTTAACAAAAATACGAATCTCCCTACCTGCCTGAATAGCATAAGCTTTTTCAACTCCGGAAAAAGATAAAGCAATGCCTTCAAGCTCTTCTAATCTTTTGAGATAATTTTCAAGGGTATCTTTTCTTGCTCCGGGACGAGCGCCTGAAATTTGGTCGGCTGCCTGAACTAAAACTGCTTCAATGCTTTCGGCAGGATATTCTTCGTGGTGAGATTTCATAGCAATAATTATTTCTTTCTCTACCCCAAACTTTTCTAAAATCTTTATTCCAATGTCAGTATGAGAACCTTGAATCTGATGGTCAACTGCTTTCCCAATATCGTGGAGCAAACCTGCTTTTCGAGCTATTTTTGAATCAACTCCCAGCTCTGAAGCTAAAGCCGCCGCTAAATGGGAAACTTCAATCGAATGAAGTAAAACATTTTGACCATAACTGGTTCTAAAACGTAATCTTCCTAAAAGCTGAACTATCCTGGGATCAAGACCGACTATTCCAGTATCATAAATTGCTTTTTCTCCTGCCTTTTTTATCTGAGAAGCTATTTCTGATTCTACTTTTTGAACAGTATCTTCAATCCTGGCTGGTTGTATTCTTCCATCCTGGATTAATCTCTCTAAAGAAATTTTGGCAATTTGTCTTCGGATAGGATCAAAACCAGAAATCATTACAGCTTCAGGCGTTTCATCCACGACTATTTCCACTCCGGTTAATCTCTCTAAGGTTCTAATATTTCTTCCTTCTTTCCCAATAATTCTTCCTTTTATTTCCTCATTTGGAAGACTAACTGTAGTAGTAGTCAATTCTTGAGCCTGAGAAAGAGCATATTTTTGAATAGCCAAAGCTATTATTTTTTTAGCTTTTTCCTCATATTTTTCTAAACCAGCTTCTTCTAACTTTCTTACTTTCTCCAAAATTTCTTTCTGATATTCTTTTTCAAACTCTTCCAGTAATTCTTTTTTTGCTTCTTCTTTAGAAAGCCCAGAAATCCTTTCCAAGCTTTTAAGGGTTCCTTGTTTCAAATCTTCTAAAGATTCTTTTATCTTTTTAAGTTTTTCTACTTTCTCGCAAAACTTTCTTTCTTTTTCTTCCAGATTTAAAATTCTCCCCTCTAATGTATTCTGTCTCTTCAATAAAAGCTTTTCAGCGCTAAAAAGTTCCTGGCGCTGACTAGTAACATCTCTTTTTGTTTTTTCAATAATCTGAACTGCTTTCTCCCTAGCCCTTGATGTTATTTCTTCTGCATCTTTTTTTACTTGAGAAATTTTCTTTTGAAGAGTTGTCTCTATGGTATCTGATTTTTTTCTGGCAATTGATTGACGGGCAAAATAACCCAAAGCAGCTCCTATCACCAAAGCAAAAACACCCGCTAAAAGTAGGATAAATTGATACATATTTCAAAGTAAGAATTTGGTTATTTATCATGTTGTTACAAAAAACAAAAATTTAATAGAATAAACCAAAATCCAAATTATTTGTTTTCTAAAAATATTTTAGCAAATATTCCAAAAAAAGTAAAGAGTGATAGTCATCAAAAAACAAATTATCGAGGTTGAACCTCGATAATAAATACTTTCATTATTTCACTATCGTGAAACAATGAAAGCTGACAAAAAATCCAAAATATTTTAATCCACCTACTCTTTTGCTTTTATTACTTCATCAACAATCCCGTATTCTTTTGCTTCTTCGGATGACAAGTAAAAATCTCTATCAGTGTCTTTTTCTATTTTTTCCAATGGTTGATTCGTATGTTTAGCTAATATTTTATTTAATTTATTTTTGATTTTAATAATCTGTTTAGCTGTGATTTCAATTTCTATTGCCTCTCCTGTTATTCCTCCTGCTACCTGATGGAGCAAAATTTCGGTATTCGGTAAAGCAAAACGTTTCCCTTTTTCTCCGGCAGCAAGCAAAACAGCTCCCATTGAGCCCGCCAAGCCAAAGCAAATAGTAGTAACCGGACACTTAACATACTGCACGGTATCGTAAATTGCCATCCCGGCCGTTACTGAACCCCCGGGGGTATTTACATATAACTGAATGTCTTTTTTGGGATCCTGACTAGCTAAAAATAGCATCTGGGCAACAACTAAATTAGCTAGGGTATCAGTGATAGGACCGGCCAAAAAAATAATTCTTTCTTTTAATAACCGGGAATAAATATCATAAGCCCTTTCTCCATATTTTGTTTTTTCTAATACAGTTGGAACTATGTTCATATTTAATATTAAGATTTCTCCGCTAAATTTTCTAACATCGCGAAGATTTTCTCTGTACGAAGCGCTTCTTTATTATACTCCTTTGATTGCCCTGAGTCAAGATTTGCAAGCTCTTCTTCTGAAACCTCAACTTTCTCTCTTTTGCCGATTTCTCTTAAAACCAAGAAGTTTCTAACATTTTTCTGAGCTGCGGGCAAAAAAGAACCTAAAATTTCTTTCTCTGTCTTTTTTATCTTGCTTAGATAGTCCTCAAAAGGGATTTTTAATCTTTCAGAAACCATTTTTTTAAGATTCTCCAACATCTGTTTTTGTTCATTTTCAATTAAAACATCTGGGATTTCAGCTTTTATTTTCTCGCTTATTCTCTCTAAAATCTCCTGCCTTACCCTCTGTGTCTCCGCTTGTTCTTTCTCTAAAACAAGACCTTGTTTAATATTTTTTTTAAGCGCGTCTAAGTTCTCAAACTTACCCAAACTTTTTGCAAACTGGTCATTAGCTCCGGGAAGTTCTACGTTTTGAACTGAAATTACTTTGACCTTGAGAATGATCTCTTTGCCATCTTTATTCAAAGTAATATTTTCTTTTTCTTCTCCAGAATTCATTCCAATTATCTTTTCTTCAAACCCTGGAATAAAATGGCCTTCTCCTAAAATAAAGGCATCCTTTTGTCCTTCCCCCTGAATTTGAGCTGACCAATATTCAATCTCCACAAAATCACTTTTCTGAGCAGGCTGATTTTTTAAAGTAAATTTTGCCCGAGATTTCTGAAGCCATTTAAAGGCATCTTCAATCTCTTTTTCTTCCACTACAGCTTTATTTCTCTTGATTTCTAAAGCAATCTTTTTATAATCAGGTAATTTAACTTCAGGCAAAACCGCTGTTCTCGCTGAAAAAACCAAATCACTGCCCTTAGCAAGTTTCTTAATTTCAATCTTTGGTTGAAATATGACTTCAATTTTATTTTCTAAAACCGCCTTTTTATAAGTTTCGTTAACAGCTAAATCACCTGCTTCAATTAATATCTTTTCCAGACCTATATGTTCTTCAATAATATTTTTTGGCGCTTTGCCTTTTCTAAAACCCTTAATCTCCAAATCCCCGCCCAAATTCAAAATCGCTTGTTCAATAAAACGATTAAATTCTTCAGCCGACACTTCAATCTCCAACTCAACTTCGGAATTAGATAGTTTTTTAACAGACGTTTTCATTGCTTTCTAAGAAATTCATTAATAGCGGGTTTATCTGTTTTTTTCTTGAAACTACGCCTGACAAAAAGAGTAAATTCCCTTTTGCTTTCTTTTTAAATACTTTCTCAGCTACTAATTTCTCTTTTTCCCCTAAAAGAAATATCTCGCTGTTTTTCTTTAAAATATCTACTACAGCAAAAAACATTAATTTTACTTTTCTTTTCTTTTTTAATTTCTTTAAAGCAGAGAAAATTTCTTCTTTTTTTTCTTTGATCTTTTGAGGATGCGTTATTTCACAAACCCCAATGCCAAAACTTATTTTACCATCCTTATATTCTTTATAGTCTTTGCTCACAAGCTCACCCATAGACATATCTTTAATATCCGATTTGGCTTCAAATATCTTCTGAGCCAACTTATTTATGTCCTCTTTTGAAATTTTAATTAAAATCTTTACAATCTCTTTATCTTCGTTAGTAGTAGTAGGAGAAGTAAGCTTAAAGGTATCAGATAAAATAGCAGCCAATAAAAGACCTGCTGTTTTTTTATCAAAAGAAAGATTATTTTCCAAAAACATCTTTGCTATTATTGTACTGGTGCTGCCTATTGGCTCGCTTCTATAAAAAATAGGTGATATGCTTTTTATCCCGCCAAGCCTGTGATGATCTAAAACTCCAACAATATTTGCCTGTTCTATACCTTTAGCTGATTGACTAAATTCTCCATGATCTACTAAAATTACATCTTTATTTTTGAGATTATTTACTAAAACAGGGGGTTTTTGTTTAAAATAGTCCAAAACAAACTTTGTCTCTTTATTTAAAGAACCTGCCCTTGCTGGTTTAATTTTAAAGTCTGAAAAACCCAATATAGGTTTTTTCACTTTTTTCAGAAAATCAGCGAGAACAAGAGCAGATACAATTGAATCTGTGTCTGGATTTTTATGACCAATAACAATGATTAATTTCATATTTTTAAGATTTTTTCTTTTTTGCCTTTGTTTTTTTGCTTTCTTTCTTTTTCTCCTCTTTCTCCTCTTTTTTTTCTTTCTCTTCTTCTGCCTTTTCTTCCGCAGCCCTAACATCTATTTTCCAACCGGTAAGTTTAGCAGCTAATCTCACATTTTGGCCATTTTTGCCAATAGCTAAAGATAATTGGTCCTCAGGAACAAGACAAAGGGCTTTATTTTTTGGCATAATTTTTACTTCCAAAACCTTGGCCGGGGAAAGAGCATTGGCAATGAATTTTTCTGAGTCATCGGAATATTCAATAATATCAATTTTCTCTCCCCCTAACTCATTAATTACGGCCATAACCCTTGACCCTCTTTGGCCAACTGCGCTCCCTATTGGATCCACTCCCTCTTCTTTTGATTCTACTGCAATTTTTGAACGAGAGCCCGGCTCCCGGGCAATTGATTTAATTACTACTTGGCCCTGAGAAATCTCCGGAACTTCCAACTCAAAAAGTTTTGAGATCAATCTTGGATAAGCTCGAGATAAAAACACAGAAGGCCCCCTTGGAGTTTCCTCAACTTTTAAAATATAAACTTTTAATCTTTGACCGGGTTTATAAAATTCTCCGAAGACCTGTTCTTCTCTTGGCAAAACTCCTAACGTCTTGCCGATATCAATAAGAACATTTCTCCCTTCCATTCTTTGGACAATCCCTGAAACTATTTCTCCTTCTTTTGATTTATATTCTTCAAAAATTGTTTCCCTTTCTGCTTCTCTAATTTTCTGCAAAATCACCTGTTTTGCTGTCTGGGCAGCTATCCGACCATAATCCTCTCGGGTTTTTAAAGGCATCTCTAATTCTTCTCCAACTTTAATCCCTTTCTTTATTTTTTTTGCTTCTTTTAACATAATATGCTTTTCCGGGTTAAAACGAATCTTTTCTTCCTTTTCTTTTTCCTTTTCCTTGCCCGCCGCAGCATTGGCAAAGACGGATTTTAACTTTTCTAATTCTTCTTCTGAGTAAATCATATCTTCTGAGACAACTAACTTTATCTGCCAAAATTTAACTCCCCCGGTCTCTGGGTTTAGTTTAGCTCTAATCATCTGACCCTTTTCGCCATAATCTTTTTTATAGGCAGCAGCAATAGCCGTTTCAATGCTCTCAATTACCTTTTCTAAAGGGATTCCTTTTTCTTCGGCGATTTGAGAAATCGCTGATGTAAAATTTTTTATATCCATAATTTTAATAAAATTGTCCGTTTTCCAACGGACAGAAATATCGTTTTCATTCCCACAATTTCATTTTATCAAAACAAAATACCCCTGTCAACCCCAGGCGCTACTTTTTAAATTCCTTTTTAATCAATCTGACTAATTCTCTGGGAGTGTAATCGGTCTTAACAATATATCTTTCAACACTAAGAAGAAGCTTCTTTTTTCCCAATTCTTTATTTGTATAATTGGTCAAAATGAATATCGGCACATCTTTTGTTTTTTTCTGTTTTCTAATTTCTTCTAAAACCTCAACGCCATTTATATCTGGAAGAGCAAGATCAAGCAAAACTAAATCCGGCTTTTCTGCTTCTCCTTTCTCTATTTCTTTTATTCTCCTAATAGCTTCCTCTCCTAAAAGCATCGGGTCTACATCAAAACCAGCTTTCTCCAGAGCTGTTTTATAAACATCAATGGTCGGCAAATCATCCTCAATAAATAAAATTGTTTTCGCCATACAAATTTGTTATAGCAAATTTTCAACTTTAAGTAAATTTATTAAGAGCTCAGACATCTTTTTCATTTGATCTATAGCAATTGATTCTTTATTGGTATGAACATTTTTGGGACCATAGCCAATCTCAATCGTCTTTATGCCAAAACGATTTAAAACATTAGCATCACTTAAACCTAAAGTTTCTGCAAAATTCACTTTTACTTTCGTTTCTCTAAATTTCTTTACCATTTCTTTAATAAATTTATCTGTTTTTCCGTAAGAATAACCAAAGCCCACCCTTGTTTTCTCAATTGATACCAGGTTATCCTTCTTTGAAACAATTTTTTTGAAATGGTCTTCAATTCTCTTTACAAAACGGTTCAGCTTTACTTCCGAATCAGCTCTAACTGCCAAACTTATTTCTACAAAATCAGGTGCAATATTAACCGCTGTCCCCCCTTTGATTAAACCCACATTATAATTCAGTCCTTTCTGGCTTTTAGGTCTAAATTTACTAATACACTCTGAAGCAAGATTAATAGTGTTTTCCCCCAAATTTACTCTAGCGCCGTGGCTTGCTTCACCAAATATCTTTATTTTGATAATTACAGCTGAAGCAGTTTTCAAAGCTATAAAACCTACAGGAAAACTATAGTCTAGAACCAAAGCTTTTTTTGATTTAATAAGTTTTTTATCCAACCTTTTAGCCCCAACTAATCCATTTTCTTCCTGAACAGTAAATAATAACTCAAAATTTGAATAAGATTTATTTTTAATCTTTTCTAAGGCATAAATAATTTCTGCTATTGCAGCTTTATTATCTGCTCCTAAAATATTTTTCCCGTCAGAATAGATAACTCCATTTTTTGTTTTGGGAACAACTCCCTTATTTGATTTTACAATATCAAGGTGAGCAGAAATTAAAATAGAATCTTCTTTGTTAAATTTTCTACTTCGAGCCAAAATATTACCAAATTTATCTTTTCTGATAATTAAATTTAACTTCTTCAATCTATCAATAACAAAATCAGCCAACTTTTCTTCGTGGCCAGGGGGGCTATCAATTTTAACCAATTTAATAAATAAATCTTGAATCTTTTCCATATTAATTAATTTAATTATATCATTTTTAAAAAATATGGGGGAATAATACTTATCCCCCCTTTTTGAATTTACTGGCAGATCTTACGACAGAGACGTGCCCAATGTAATATTTCATTTAAATCCTCTGTTGCTCCAAACATCCGAAATTCAATAGTTCCGTGAACTGATATCCGAATTAATGTCCAGCAATTTCTCGGATCTTCAATGAAATTTTCTTGAACTGCCTTGTTATAAAAGTCTCTCCAGTTTTCATAAGAAGGAGGAAGATAATTAGGTGCCATTATCCTGTAAATTCCTAATCTCTTTCCCTCTGAATGATCACCAATTTGACATAACTCATCAAAATGCTCGATTGTCGAATTATAAGTTTGCAAAGCTGTTTTATGATCAGGCATTCCAATATGAATATGAGTAGCAATAACCTGACAAGCTGCCAATAATACCTTTTCTGGCATATTCTTAGTTATTTCCTTATACCTACCTGTCGGATCTGGATAAATGTCCAAAGGCATATCTTTCGGCGCTACTTCGTTAAAGGAACGAGTAAAACCTAATTTTTCTTCAGCTTGCTTCAGAATATTTTCATCTCTGTTAAGATTATCTGTCAAACCTATGAGACGACATGGGCCAGCCCTCCATTCAATCTGACAAGCTGACAATTCATACCCAAAATGTCCGTCGTTAGATCTTGTGCTATTAAAGCCTAAATGACCTAAAACCTTCTGAGCAATAGGAGCAATCCTACCATCTGAATTCACAAGATGACATTCTCGTTCTACTCCAATCATTAAATTTTTCTCTGGGTCAAACTTAAACTGCCCCAAAAATTCATCAAAACTTTTCATACTGTTTTCCTTTCCATTTTTGGTTTTCAATTTACTTTTCTAAAGAACAATTGAGAAGCTCTAAATCCATGTGTAATAAAAAACTTCTCATCTCTATTATCTACCTAAAGTAAATAACAGGGACGAGAAGTCTTCTTGTGCTGAGCACGCCGAAGTACCCGCGGTGCCACCCTGATTCCTCCATCTTTTATAAAAAAGTGGGGGCGCTTTTACTGACTCCATTTTTTAGATTTTATCAGTTATCCTATGGTTACGGAGGAAGCCGGGCTTCCACTAATGCAGAAGCCACCTCCTCGGGCCCATCCCTCCGCCTTCGGCGGAGGACCCGATTCATCGGTTTTTACCCTCACACCCCGCTTAGCAGAGTAGTGATGGGTTAATAATTTTAAAAGATATTTCAATTATGTAAACTATTTTCCATAATAGCAAACCAAGAAAGTTTGTCAAGAGCATTTGTTATTTCACCGGCAACTCAATAAAGAAAGTGCTTCCTTTATCACTTCCCTCTGACTCTGCCCAAATTCTGCCTTTGTGAGCTTTAATGATATGGCCAGTGATATATAGTCCTATGCCTCTGCCATAATCATGAACTTTCTTCGCTGTTTTTCCTCTTTCAAATGCCTCTTTAAATAATTTGCCTGCTTCTCCTTTAGCAATACCAATTCCTGTATCTTTTATTGCAATCAATAAAGATTCTTCTTTTCTTTTAACATTTACCGTCACTCCTCCTTTGCGAGTGTATTTTATAGCATTATCAACAATATTAAACAAAGCTACTTTAAGTTTTTCAGAATCTGCTTTTATTTTTGGGATTTTCCCTATTTTCTGAAATTTAAGATAAAGATTCCTGTATTCCACTTCAAACTGAAGTTCCTCTATCACTTCTTTTAAAATAGGCAACACATCGGTGCCTGGCTGAAGAGAAACAACTTCCTTGCCTAATTGAAATTGGGAAATATCTAAGAGCTCGTTAACTACTCTCATTAATCTTTTAGTTGATGATTCAAATTTTAAAAGAGCCTGTTTAATTTTTACAGGAACTTTTCCATAAGTCCCTCCGAAAATCAAGTCAAGATATCCAATCATTGAAGTTAGGGGCGTCCTTAAATGATGCTGAGTAGCCATAAGAAATTGTGTCTTTGCCTCAGTAAGCGCCTCTGTTTGCTTAAGCGCTTTTTTCTCCATATCATACGCCCTTTTTATTCTCTCTTTAGACTCAATCTCCCTCAAAACACTCCTAATAAGCAAATACCCAAAATAAATGAAAATAATTAAAGTTAACCCCTTGTAAAGCCTAGATATTAGTTCAGTGGTAAACACAAATATATCTAAAGCCAACAAAATAGCAATCGCACCAACTAAAAGAGTAGTAAGAATGACCCTTATACCGAATAAGTCCCGCCTGACAATCGCATAAGCAATAAATCCAAGAAGAACAATAGAGGAATAGTCACCCATCCAGTAAAGATAAACAACCTTAAACACGACTGGAAAAACTATGTTAAAGATAATGTTGGCTAAGTAAAATATAAAAATCCCAATCAATAAATACTCTATCCTTATTCTTTCTTTTGGCAAGCATCTTACATATTCTTCAAACAGGAGATACAAGGGAGCACATATTAAAAAAACTCCTATCCCCAAGAAAAGAAACACTCCTTTCCCATAAATTATAGTCAAATCAGTACCAATAAATTCTATATTCTCAACTATTAAATTAGTGAACGCCGTAAGTAGAGATAAAATAATACCTCCAAACAAAATAGCTAAACTTAAAATTCTATATTTGCTTTCTTTTTTTAAATAATAAAGTACTAAAAAATAAAGAAAAACAAAAAGAAACGGAGTAGCGAACCAAGCAATTTTTAAACATATTAAGCTCCAATAAGACTGCTGCCGTCCTATTAATCTGGCAAGGTAAGCAAAATTAACCCAGAAAAACATCGAAGCTATCATTCCTAAAAACACCTTGTTCAGTTTTCCTTTTGGATTATTATTATAAACAATAATCGCTAACCAAACACCAATAAAATCAATCAAAAGAATTAATATTTTATTGTACAAAGGTAATTCTGTTATCATAATATTGCTTTACCGATAAGAATTAAGAATAACCATAAAAAAAACTCTCCGCTTTGAAGAATGTATCCAAAATATTTTTCTTTCTTTGCTAAACTATAACAATAAAAATCAAAAGGAATGGTAAAAATAAACATTAGCATTAACTTCGAGAAAATATTTAAATAAAGAGAGAGAATTATTGGCACCGCTATAGTAACCACGAGATTAGACACAGATAAAATTATGAGAGTTTTTTCTTTCCCCAGTATAACAGGAAGGGTACGTAGTTTTTCTCTCTTATCAGATTCAATATCTTTTATATCGAGGAAAATCTGAACCATAAATGCTTTAAAAGATATAAACATTCCTAATAGTAAAGCACTAATCATTAAAGAAGTTTTCGAGAAATAAGAATAATAAATAATCGGAAAAAAAACTAATAAAAAATAAAAAGCAGAAACGTATAAATTCTTAAACAAATATATTTTCCTTGTAATCTTTTTAAAAACTATTGTGTAAAGAATGCCGAAAACGAATAAAAATAAACTAAACATCAATGCTTTAGTGTTAGCAAAATAAGCTAAACCGCTAATTAAAATTAATACTGCAAAAACTAGAATCGTTGGTATAAACTTTAAGTATTTTTTAAAATATTGTGTCCTTTCTGGATTAGTTAAACGATCTATATTAATTTCTTTAAAACGATTATATGAATAAACTGGATAAAAAATTAAATAACTAATAATTAAAATGTCCCAACTTATTTTAATCTTTAACAATAAAGCTGAAATAAAAACAACACTCGCCGCTCCTAATAATTGAAGATGTCCTCCATAAATGAATTCATCCCAAATTGACTTTAAAATTTTCTTAATTTTCATCTTCTTTGGCTAATATTTCTTTCTTAACTAATTATACCATAAATCCATCCCCCAAAACAAAAAACAGTTACCAAAACGATAACTGCTCTTTTTGTCTTTATCATGTTATGATAAATTAAAAATATGAATTTTTTTTCAATTTTAATTTTATTTTTCATATTAATATGTATCATCTTTACTGGTCTTTTTTATGATGCTTTATGGACACCTACAAGAAAAGAAGATTACAATAGAATAGCACAACTAGCTAACTTACAACCTAAAACGACCTTTTACGATTTAGGAAGTGGCAGTGCCAATATATTGTTCTATTTATCGAAAAAATACGATATCGATTGTGTAGGAATAGAGATTTCACCTTTTTGGTATTTTTATTCTAAAATTAAATCTTTATTCTATAAAAAAGTAAAAATTAAATATGGTAATCTTTATAAACACAGCATCTCAAAAGCTGATGTAGTCTATGTTTTTTTGCTCCCAAAAACTTATCCTAAATTAAAAAATAAAATTGATAAAGAACTAAAAAGAGGGGCCAAGTTAATTCTTTCTTATTGGCCATTCGAAGACAGTAAACCGAAGAATACATCAAAAAAAGAAAATTCAGCACCTTATTATCTTTATCAAAAATAATAAAATAAAACCGCTAAAAATAAAGCGGTTTTTTGCTAAAACTAAACATAAATTTACTTATTATTTTATGTTTTTTGCTCACCGGCCTCATAACCATCTTTATAGCCGTTTTCCCATTCCGTTTGCTCTTCAGTATCAAGTACAGCACTTATTAAAGTATAAATCAATCCGCTATCTATCCTATTAGATTCTCCATTAATAGCATCCTTATATCCTACATCGTATCCTTCATCGTAATAACTCATTTTTCAACCCTTTCAATGTTATCTAAGGTTACTAAATTTTCAAAGCCAAGAAACGCTTTGCTAAACTCAATGTAAGCTGTTCCCAACACTGAATTTATTTTACCAATCCTGCCAATTTTGTCAAATTTTTAAAACCAATTATACCATAAATCCGTCCCTCAAAACAAAAAAGCAGCCATCAAAACGATAACTGCTCTTTTAAAACTTTTTTCTGTTAATCCAATGTCACTCCTAGCTTTTCTCTCAATACTGTTTTAACTCTTTTAAGGTCAGCCTTCATTAATGTAAACTCGTCCTCCAAATCGGTTGACTTTTTCAAAAATTTATCGATTGAAGTAGTTAACTTTCCGATCTTCTGATTGACTCTCATCTCCATCTGTTCTAATTTTTTTCTCAAAACTACTGTCTCATGATCTACAAAATTAAATCTTTTATCCATCTTTCCTATTTTTTCATCAACCGCATTAAGAATAACAATTGTTTGTTGGTTAAGGAGTTTTTCGATTCCCTTTGAAGGTAATTGATGAGTTGTTTTTTTAGTCATATGCTGCAAATTTAATTTCTAATTCCATTTTATCAATTCAAGTAATCTTGTCAAATTTTTAGAACAAACTATACTATAAATCCATCCCCTAAAACAAAAAAACAGCTATTAAAACAATAACTATTTTTTTATTCTAAGATAGTTTTATTTCAGTCCCAGTTCTTGGCTGACTTTTTCGTCAAGGTTAGTTGTAATCAGATTTTTGATGTCTTGTTTTTTGACCCATCTAATTTCAGCTATCTCGTATGGTTCTTTAGGTTTAGCAATAGGTTTTTCTGAATTTAATCTACAAAGATGATAAACAATAAATACCAAAATCTGAGGATGAACTCGAGAAGATATCTCTTTAATTGATTCCACTTGATAACCTGTTTCGCCTAAAACCTCTCTCTTAACGCATTGTTCTCGATTTTCATTAAAACGTTGTTTGCCTCCAGGAAAAGCCCACCCTAAAACTGCTCCCTCTTTCCCGATTTCTTTTCTTACTCGACGAATCATTAAAACCTCATTTTTATCATTAATAACTACGCCCAAATTAATAAAATCTTTAGCTTCTTTATTGTTCATATGTTGTTTCTCTTTATTCTCCGATGATTTGGATTTGGACTTTTCTTGGTCTGGCTCTGTCTAATTCTATAAATAAAATCCTTTGCCAAGTGCCAAGCTGAATTTCGCCGTCAATGAGATTCAAAGTAACGGCGGTTGGCAAATTTACTGCCTTACAATGGCTGTGGCCATTGCGGTATTCGTTATCACACACATTCACTGTCCGCCTATCAAAATCATCGTGGTTGTAATCTATGCTTTGAGGAACAATTCTTTCTAAATGTTTCTTGATATCCCCTAAAAGCAATGGTTCGTTTTCCTGCGCAAAAACAGCAGCAGTGGTGTGCAAGCTTTGAATGTTAACTAAACCATTTTTAATTTCACTCTCTTTTATAAAAGATACAATCTCATCAGTCAAATCAACAATATCAAATTGTTCTTTTGATTTAATTTCAATTGTTTTGTTTTTTGTTTTCATACCATTTCAAGAATATATATTTATACATTAGCGAATCAAGGTTCTGCCGAAGGCAGGTTCTTATTTCTCTCGCTGAATTACAAAATCAGCAAGATTTTCTAATATTTTATTCCATTTATTATTAGGTAAAAGCTTTAAACTTTCTTTAGCTTTTTTCACAAAACTCTCTGCTAAATGACATGTTTCCTGATAACTGTTTGTTTTTTTAATTAATTTTATTGCTTCTTTAATATCTTTATTCTTTATTTCTTTTTTCCTGATTATTTTTAGAATTTTCTCTTTTTCTAGTTTTGAAAGCTCGCTCAAAGCGAAAAGAATAACGATATTACCTAATTTTCTTTCCTCTATGTCTTTACCAATTTTCTTGCCGAACTTCTTTTCTTCGCCAAATATATCAAGAATATCATCCCTAACCTGAAAGGCTATTCCAAGATTAAATCCATAATCTTTTAATGCTTCCAATTGTTTATTTGAAGCTCCGGCGCAAATCCCGCCGACTTCACAGCAGTTTTGGGCCAAAGAAGCTGTTTTTCTACCCACCATTTCATAATATTTCTGCTTTGTAATTTTATGATAGCGATTCTTGACAATATATAATTCTTCTTCCCTTCCTCGCTGTTCAAACAAAATGTCTAAAATCTCGCCATTAGTAATTGTCTTCAAGGTCTCAGCAAAAATCTCAGAAATCACAGCCGATTTTTTTGAACGGTTTGCTCCTTCAAAAGCAGCTGCTAAATAATCCAACCCCATACACTCAGCAATGGACTTGCCAAACTTAAACCAGGTAGTTGGTTTTTTTCTTCTTAATTTACTATGGTCGATTATATCATCAACAATTAAAGTACAATTATGAAGAATTTCTAAACCAGCTGCCGGGTATAAAACATTTTTTATTTTTCCCCCAAAAAGTTTAGAGGAAATAATCGTTAATGCTGGCCTAAGTCTTTTCCCACCGGTAAGTACTTGATAATCAATAAGTTTGTGGAATTTTTTATCAATATATGATTCCAAAAGCTCTTGGATTATTGGATCAACTGTTTTCGCTGTTTCTTTCAAAAGCAAATCTAATTCCTTCCTGTTTTTCAATGCTTTTTCTTTTATTTTTAAATATCTTTTTAAGCCAATCTTCAGCCAAGGGACATATCTATCAGGATTTTTCTTGAAATCGTTTCTTAGTTTGCTAATGTCAATCCATTTCCAATCCGCTATTTCTTTAGGATTTGCTTTTATCTTTCCATTATATTTCCCAACTAAAATTGCGCACATTTCATTCTCAGACCCCACGTTTTTATACCTTGCCTGATATCGAAACTTATCAATCATTCTAAGAGGACAAGAAAAGCCGAATTCTTCTTTTAGCCTTCTCTTCCCTGCATCTATATATTCTTCACCCTTGCGAGGATGACTGCAACAAGTGGGTGCCCACCAATAAAGAGGCCATAACGGTTTAAACTTGCTTCTCTTTTGAATTAAAAGCTGCTTTTTGTTATTAAAAACATAAACAGAAAAAGCCCGGTGCAAAATCCCTTTCCCCTGATGACATTTCTTTTTTGTCTCAAACCCAACAACTTTATCTTTTTTATTAACAAGTATTAACTTCTTCATATTCTAGTTTACTTATATCATTTTATTTCCAAAAATAAAAGAGCAGTTTAAAATTACTGCTCTTTAATAATTTTTGCTCTACAGCTCCAAAATCCAATAAGTTCGGCTTAATTCTTTAGGTGGTCGAACTATTCCAGAGTTCTTAAAACCAACCCTGGAAAACATTGATTTAGCCGCCGTAGCATTAGAATTAGTGGAAAGAACCACAAATCCCGCTCCTTTTTTCTTTCCTTTCTTTAAAAGCCTCCGAGTTAATTTTTCTCCAATGCCTTTGTTTCTATATTCTTTTCTTGTCCCTACCTCCTGAAAATAGAAAACTTTTTTTTGACCTCTAAATAAAAATCTCAATTCCGGAGAAAAACGGGTTCCTTCTTTAAGGTCATGTTCGAAAATCTCGTACATCCAAGTAAAACCAACTACTTTTCTTCTATGCTTAAGACTATAGTCCATGATAGCCAAGGTTATCACTGGCCTAGGACCATCAAACTGTTCAGCCATAAGCATCATTACTTCTTCGGGTCGGAAGTTCTCTTTCCAGGGCTTTTCTTTAAAAATATCAGAATAGAGTTCTGCCACTTCTTTTCTTAAGACGTTCTTGCCTTTTATGTCAACTATCCTCAACATTGCTTTCGCCTCCTATATTCCTTATTTAAAATTTAAAGAACAGTACAGTATTTCCTAATTAAATTTTGGCAAACTTTTTTGACTTTGTCAAGGGATTTTATATCAACCCATTCATCTGGCTGATGTCTATTGCCTCCCCTTGGACCAAATGAAATAGATGGTATTTTTAACTTTTCGTTTATCATTTGAATATCCTGATATCCCATTTGTTGAAGATCAAGATAATCTACTTTACCAATAGTATCTTTTATAATTTTCTCAACCGATTTTAATTTTTGGGGTTCTGTATAAAATGCTCCCAAATCGTGATAAACAGTAAAGTTTCTTAATTTAAATTTGTTTTTTGATAAAAATTTATTTAAAGTTTTCTGGATAATATCAGATTTCAAGTCAGGATGGCCGCAACGGATGTCAAGTGTTGCTTTAGAAATATCTGCAACAGCATCTCCTCTTTGGCTTACAATTTGTCTTCCATATTTATCTTTCCCCAAGTTTAACCCCCCTGAAATTGCTGACAAATTGCAAATTGAGGGACCTAAATTTTTGGTTCTATATTTTTTTAATGTTTTTTCTAAGTGCTTAACAGCTTCGACCAAACCTGTAATTACATTTTTCCCCTGGTCTGGCCTTGAAGCAGGAGCAGTTTTACCCTCAACCCGAAAGGAAACTTTTATTATACCCCTTGCTCCATTCCAAATTTTAAGATTCGTCGGTTCAGCACTAACAGCTAACTGAGGAGAAATCTGAATTCCAGAAGAATCAAGGTTCTTGCCGAAAGCAAGGTTCTTATATTCTTTAATAAATTTCTTCATTCCTTTGAAATCGTATTCTTCGTCGCAGTAAAAAAGCAACATTAAGCCCTCTGTTTTTTCAAAGCTCTTCAGGGCAGATAATATCGCAGCCATCCCTCCTTTCATATCCATACTGCCCAAACCATATAACTTATTTCCTTTAACAGTCCCCTTAAAAGGACTATGTTTTTGCCATCCCCTCGGCTCAACCGTGTCCATGTGAGCAATAAGTAAAAGTTTCGGTTTTGAGCCGTCCTTAGCAATAATATTAAATCTCTCGCCTTCAACTTTCTGTTTTCTAATCTTAGTTAGAAAGGGAATTCGTTTTAGGTATCTGAAAATAAAATTGCTAATTTCTTTTTCGTTGATTTTCTTGTCTAGATGACTTGGGATAGAAATTAATTTTTTCGTCAGTTGAAAAGTATTCATAATATAATTTTATCATTTTTTTTTAATTTTGTAAAATTTTTTAACAGACAGCGTTCTTGAGGTGGCGGATTTTTGCTTTTTTTGCATTTAGGTTAACTTTTATTGAAATCACATCAATTTGCCATTTAGATTCCAGAGAAATCTTCTTTTCTGAAAGCCAATCTTGAGTTATTTTTATCAATTGTCTTTGTTTTTGAAAATTTACTTTATCTTCTGGAGAAATCACCTCCGCGCCGCCCGGCGGCGCGGAGGTGATTGTTTTTACTTCAACAAAAGAAATTATATCATCCTTTTTGGCTACAACGTCAATCTCTCCTTTTTGAGGACCTCCAACCCATTTTCTGGAGTAGTTTTTATCTAAAATTTTATACCCTTTATTTTTAAGATAATAACAAGCAATTCTTTCCCCAAAATTTCCTATTTTCTTCGGATCCATAGTGGACCTGGGCAGATTCGAACTGCCGTCTCTACAATGCGAATGTAGTGTTCTGCCGCTGAACTACAGGCCCAAATGTCGGACATTCTCTTATACGAAGCGAACTCCGGCCACGCAAAGTCGGGGTGTCGGGACTCGAACCCGAAATAAATCCTCCCGGAGGACTCGTGCTACCGTTACACTACACCCCGTGATAATATTTGAAAATTAGAAATTAGAAATTAGAAATTGTCTTAAGTTACCCAATATTTCTTCTTGGTCATTTGGTCTTGCTTCATCTCAATTCCTTCCCTTTCTTTTCTTGCCTTTTGGGCTTTTTCTTTTAGTTTCTCGTCTGATAATTTTCCTAATTTTTTAACTTCTTTTTCCAAGAAATCTTTTTTATTCTTTTTTGGGTCAATCAAAACATAACTAAGCAAAACATCTAAAATCCAACCAATTTTAGGACCGGCAGAAGTATTTAAAATCTTTATTATATTATTGCCATTTACTTTCAGCGTTTTCACCGAAATCGGGTCTTGGGAAACTCTTTCAATAACATATCTAAGATGACGAAGTTTATATGGCTCTGCCTTAGGACAGCCAGAACCAATCCTATCTGCCATTCTCACTTCCAAAAGTTCATCCATATTCTCTATCCCAACCTGACGAACCAATTTCCTTACAGAGGTCTCTGAAACTTCGCCAACATTATAATAGAACAGATGATACCTAACAAGTTTAACAATCCTTTCAATATCTTTTTTGGAAAACCGCAAACGGTTCAATATCTGAGATGTCATTTTAGCTCCAACTACTTCGTGGCCATAAAAAGTAGCATCAGGACCTTCTCCTCTTTTAGCCCTGGGCTTACCAATATCATGAAGCAAGGCAGCTATTCTGACATATTTGTTAAAATCCTTCTTGGCAGCATATTTTAAAGAAAGTAAAGCATGTTCATAGCAATCATAAATGTGATGCTTGTTTTGACTTACTTTATATCCTTCTTCAAGCTCAGGAATAATATATTTCAAAAGACCCATCTCTCTTAAAAACCCTATTCCATCTGCTGCTTTTTCTGCCATAATAATTTTTAAAAGTTCATCTCTTATTCTCTCCTTTGAAATTGCCTGCAACCAAGGTGAATTCTTTTTAATGGCTTGAGATGTTTTTTCTTCAATGTTAAAACCAAAAATAGTAGCAAACCTAACTGCCCTGAGCATTCTCAAAGCATCTTCTGAAAAACGGTCTTCGGCTTTCCCCACCGCCCTAATTATCTTTTTCTGTAAATCTTCTTGGCCCTTGAATAAATCAATAATTTTGAAAGCTTGCCCTGAGGACTTTCGGCTGAGCCCTGCGGTGAACTCAGGGCTGAACCGCTCAGTCGAAGCCCCAAGTCGAAGGGCTAATGCATTTATAGTGAAATCTCTCCGAGCTAAATCTTCCTCAATGGTTTTTGCCCATTTAACTTTGTCAGGATGCCTTTTATCGGTATATTTTTCTTCGGTTCTAAAAGGAGTAATCTCAACTTCTTTTAATTTTGGGTCTTTTGACACGGTCAAAACAGTTACTGTCCCAAATTTATTATCAGTAAAACTTCTCAAAAAAATCTTGCTGATTTCTTTTGGATTAGCATTAGTAGCAACATCCCAATCCTCTGGCTCAGCTTTCCTTAACAAATCACGGACACAACCGCCAACTAAATATGCTTTATAATTTTTCTTTTTCAATTTATCAACCACAAATTTTACTTCTTTTGGTATTTTCATTATACTTTAATCTTATCTCAAAAATTGATTTTTTTCAACTTTTCTAGTAGAATAATAAAGACCTCCCGCTGGTATTTTACAAGAGGTCTAGGCCCCTGTAGTATAATGGATAATATAACTGCCTTCGAAGCAGTAGTTGAGGGTTCGAATCCTTCCGGGGGCACAGTTCTTTCGGGGACATAGCTCAGCTGGAAGAGCGTCGCTTTTGCACCGCGAAGGTCGCGGGCTCGAATCCCACTGTCTCCAATCAAAAAACGCCTTATTCGCGAGGCGTTTTTTACTTTTCGCACTTGGTGCACATTCTTGCTTCGGGATAGATTTTTAGCCGCTCTTCGGGAATTCTCTTGTCGCATTTTTCACACTTCCCGTATTTGCCTTTTTTTATTTTCTCTAAAGCTAAACTAATATTTTGGAGCTGCAACTCCATACTGTGCTCAATGGGAAGAAGAGTTACATATTCCTCTACCTGGTCAGCTGCGTCTTCCAGAGCTTGACTGCCGGCGCCGCCATTGAATTTAGGGTATTTTGTGTCCCAATCACCTTTAAGTTTCTCATCTTTTCTGGCAAATTTCCCAAGTTCAGCTTCAATTGAAATTTTTTGTTTTTCTAATTTTTCTTTTAATTCTGAAAGTAGTTTTTTAGTCATAATTATTGCCCGGCAGGCTTAAGGTGTGCCGTATAATTCATTCAATTTATTTCTAGTAAATGAGTCAACCACACCAGTTCCTGTTTCAAGGCCCTGAGGCGCTAATATGTCTGAGGCATATTTTTCCTGAAAGCGAATTACAGCTGCCCTGGTTAACTTGCCAAAATATCCTGTAACTAATCCTCGAGAATAAACCTGAGGATCTTTTGCCAACCAGATTTGAAGAAGCTCAACTTCTTCATTTCTATTGCCGTATTTCAGATCCATTGTTAATTCTTTTTTAGAGGGCACTACTTGCAATTTTTGCAAAAGCTTCTCCATGCTTTTCCAAGAACTGGCAAAAACGAGGTAACTGTCAGAAACCGAATAACAAATTCCTAAATCCTCTTGGGTAAGGGTTTTGTATCTGAAATCCGGGCCCTCATATCTGCTAACATTGCTTGCGTCTCTAAAATAGGGGACAATAGCCGGTTCTTCTTTGCCCATTAGCCCAAAGAATATTTCAAAATCATTTTCTATTGTCGGCTCTCGGGATTTTAACAAAGTAGTCAGCCCCTGCTTATCAATAATTTCGGCTACAAAACCAAGTCGATTTCCTTGTGATTGGGAATAAATAAACAAAGTAAAATCATCTTCTATTTTTCCATAAAAATCATCCGGCACTCTAATTGACAATGATTGGAAAAACTCTCTCAAGCCAAGAATTTTATCACCTTTTTTAATTATTATTCTCTTAAATTGGTCATCTGTCTGCCATTCCTGCAAAACTTGAGAAAGCAAAGAAACAAGATCTTCTAATCCTGAAATCGCTATAGTCCTTGTGTCTCCGACAGGGAACAAAGAAGCAGGAATAACAACTTCTATCTTTCCGCCAGGTCCTTCAGGGCTTTCGCTTCCTGGTGTTCCTTCTGAGCTTTCTGGCAAGGTAGGCGGTTGTCTCTTTATTCTAAAAAACCAATACCAAAAAGTGCCAATACCTGCCAGAAGCACTAAAATCACACTAACAATTAAAATTCTAACCCAAAACTTTTCTCTAAAAGTAGGTATCTTAGAAACAACTCTAATAACTTCCGAGGGTTTTGGAGGAGAAGGGGGTTTTGGAGGTTTTTTTTGCTTTTCTTGAAGCCGTACTAATAATTCTTTTCTTCTTTTTTCTTCTTTCGTCAAAGCTTCTTTTTTTTTCTGTTCTTCCTCCTTGACCACTATAGCTTCAGCGGTAACGGCAGCTTTAGTTTCAATAGCAGCTTTAGTTTTAACGGCAGCGGCTTTTCTTCTCCGCTCTTCTGATTCTCTCCGCAATACCTCAACTCTTTTCTTGGCTTCTTCAATTCTTCTTTTTTCTATCTCCCTTGGCTTAACCGGAGCCGGAACCGGAACAGGTTCTTTGTCTGTTTTTTCAGTCCTCTCTTCTACCAACTTTTTTGGTTCTATCTCCCTTGGCTTAGCCAGAGCCGGAGCAGAAACAATAACAGGTTCTTTGTCTGTTTTTTCAGTCCTCTCTTCTACCAACTTTTTTGGTTCTATCTCCTCTTTACCCGCCGCAGTTTTAACGAAGGCGGGCCTTCCTTCTATTTTTTGATCTATTTCTTTAATTTTCTCAATTATGTTATTTCTTTTTTCTGAAAGAGTTTTAAACCTTCTTTCAATTCTTTTCATCCGATCTTCCGTTCCCTGCTTCTCTTCTTCCAAATTCCACCTTTCCGTTTCAATTTTTCTCCTTTTTTCTTCAACTCCCCATCTTTCTTTCTCTAATTCTTTTCTTTTTCCTAATTCCTTAACCCTTTGCTCTTCTTCTTCAACTATTTTTTTCTCTTCTTCAATTTTTCTTTCTTTGATTAAAACATTTTCTAAAGTTTTTTCAATTTTATTTAATTCTTCAGAAATGCCAATTCTCTTTGCTTCAAAAGATTTTTTAACCTCCTCTATTCCTTGAAGTTCTATTTTTAATTCAATCTTCTCTAACCCTAATTGAATTTTTTCTTTTCTCTCAAAAATTTCTTTTTGTTCTTTGGTCAGCTCTTCTCTCTTAATTTCTATTTCTTTATCTTCGGACTCAATTTCTTTGAGCTGATTACTCAATTGCTTTAATCTCTCCTCCCAGGGCCATCTTTTCTTTTCCAATTCCCGACGTTTTTCTTCTATTCTCCATCTCTTTTTTTCTATCCGCTTTTTTTCTCCAGTTGTTTCGGATGTTTTCTCTCTTTCTTCAATTAATCTCTGAGCTTCTTCAATTTTTCTTTCCTCAGTTGAAACAAGCTGAAAGTTTTTTTCAATTTCTTTCAACGTTTCTAAAATCGTTGCTTTTCGTAGCTCTAAGGGTCTTTTCTCGGCAATGAATTTTTCAAAGCTTTCTTTTATTTCAATTTCTTTTTCTTCTATTTCTCTCTTCTCTTGTAAAAGTGCTTTTTTTCCTGTCTTGGGTTTTTCTTCTGTTCTTGCTTTTTCCTCTTCTTTAGCCGCCGCAGCTTCAGCGGCGGCTATTCTTCTTTGTTCTTCCTCTACAACTTTTCCTTCTTCGATTTTTCTCCTCTTTTCTTCCTCCTCCTCCCGGATATCAAAGCCCTCTGGCATAGAGGCTGTTTTTAATTTTTCGGCTTCTTTTCTCGCTCTTTCTTGTTCTTCTCTTCTTTTTTCTTGCTCCGCTCTCTTTCTCTTTTCTTCTTCTGCCCTTACTTTTTCTGCTTTTTTGACCGCCGCAACTTCAGCGGCAGTGGTAGCAGCAGAGACTCTTCTCATTTTTTCTTCCTCTTCTTCTCTTTTTGACTTCTCTTCTTCTGCTTTCTTTCTTTCTTCTTCTGCCCTTTTTCTTTTCTTTTCCTCTTCTATCTTTAATTCAGCCGCTCTTTCTTGAGGGACTCCTATTCCAGCCGTTCTCCGTTGAAGACGGGCAATGTCTTTTTTCATTGTCCTAATATCTTCTTTTTTGATCAAGATATCTTCGGGCATACCCTGTAGAAGAATTTCGACAATAATCAAAATTAGTTAATCGAAATTCTTTTTTTAAAATTTAATAAACTCGGTTTATTTATTACCCCGTATTATTTTTGGGTTTTTCTTTAGAAAAACCCAGTCGAAATTTCTCTACGGGGCATAAACATATTATTTCTTTAGCAAAGATAAATTAATCCTACCTTTTTCATCAATTAAAATCACTTTTACTGAAACCGCATCCCCTATTTTTACCACATCCTCAACTTTTCTTACTCTTTTATCAGATAATTTAGATATATGAATTAATCCCTCTTGGCCCGGTAAAATTTCAACAAAAGCCCCAAAATCTAAAATCCTTTTTACTTTTCCCTGAAAAACTTCTCCAGTTTTAACTTCTCTGGTAATATCCTTTATCCAGGCAACCGCTTTTTTAGCTGCCTCTTCTTTCTCCGAAGTAACAAAAATAAGGCCGGAATCTTGAATATCTATTGCTGCTCCGGTTTCTTCAGTAATCTCCTTAATTATTTTTCCTCCGGGACCTATTACTTCTCTGATTTTTTCTGGATTAATTTGAATGGTCAAAATTCTGGGAGCGTAGAGTGAAAGCTGGGCTCGGGGTTTTGATATGGTTTTATCCATTAAATCTAAAATCTTTAATCTTGCTTTCTTGGCTATATTAAGAGCTTCCGTCATAATTTTCTTGTCTATCCCTTTAATTTTCACATCCATTTGAAGAGCGGTTATTCCTTTCTTAGTTCCGGCTACCTTAAAATCCATATCTCCGTAATGATCTTCTGGGCCCTGGATATCTGTTAAAATCTTACAACTACCTGTTTTTTTATCTTGAGCCAACCCAATGGCAATCCCGGCTGCCGGACTTTTTATCGGCACTCCGGCATCCATTAAAGCTAAAGAAGAGCTGGAAATTGAAGCCATTGAAGTTGAGCCGTTTGAAGAAAGAATCTCTGACACTGCTCTCATTGTATAGGGAAATTCATCAAAATCGGGAAGTAAAGGCAAAAGAGCTTTTTCTACTAACATCCCATGACCAATCTCTCTTCTCCCCGGTCCTCTTAGCGGTTTGACCTCTCCGGATGAATAGGGAGGAAAATTATAATGGTGCATAAATCTTTTTTTCCCAACGATTTCCATTCCTTCTAATAATTGCTGGTCCCCAGGCGATCCTAAGGTTAAAATAGACAAAGATTTGGTTTTCCCCCGGCAAAATAAACCGGAACCATGAGTTCTTGGCAAAAGCCCGACCTCGCAATCAATTTTTCTAATTTCATCTAATTTTCTGTTATCAGGTCTCTTATTATATTTTATTATATTTTCGTGAAATAATCTATCTATCTCCTTTTCAAAAAAATCTCGAGCATATTTTGTTTTTCCTTCCTCGGAATATTTTTCTTCAACAAAACAGCTAAGCTCTTCTTTTAGTTCATCTACCTTATCTTCTCTTTGATTTTTGTCTTCTTGGTAGAAAGCTTCCTCTAATTTTTTGCCCAAGAATTCTTTAATTTCTTTTTCTAAGACATCATCAACCAGAGATGCTTCTAAAAGCATTTTTTCTTTCCCAACCTTCTCCGTGATTTCTTTTTGAAAAGCAACAAGTTTTTTCAAATATTTTTCTGAAAAGCCCAAGGCCTCCGAAACTACTTCTTCGCCAACTTCCTCGCAATTTCCTTCAATCATATTAATTAAAACTTCTCCACTTTTTAACATCCCGGCAAAAATAACATCCATTTCACAATCTTCTCTTTCTTTATAAGTTGGATTTAAAATAAACTTGCCGTCTTTTTGACAAACTCTAACTACCCCTATCGGTCCTTGCCAGGGAATGTCAGAAATAGACAAAGCCAGGGAAGAAGCTGTCAGCCCTAAAATATCAGGGTCATTCTGGCCATCCCAGGAAAGCACAGTAGCTATTACCTGAATTTCTCTGACTAGATTTTCAGGAAATCTCGGCCGAATAGCCCGGTCAATCAATCTGGCATTACAAATAGCCTCGTCAGAAGGCCGATTTTCTCTTTTAATGTAGCGAGAACCTCTAATCTTTCCAGCAGCATAATATTTTTCTTGATAATCAACGGTTAAAGGAAAAAAACCGAGGTCTTCTCGGTCTTTTTTACCCATTACGCAAGTAGTCAGAAGCAAAGTATCGCCATAACTAACTAAAACACTGCCGTTTGCTTGTTCGGCTAAATTCCTAATTTCAACTTCAAGATTTTTTTCTCCTAATTTTAGACTAAATTTTTGACTGTCCATAATTATATAATCTCAGATTCTATTTCTTTAATAAATACTTCTTTGGCAAACTCCCTAAATCAACAAATTCATCGGCTATTTCTTTTAAACGGCCGGAGGACGACCTTCCAAAAGCAATGACTTCCACTCTTTTCCCTTGGTTTTTTAAGTATTCAACCAAAGAAATAAAATCGCCATCACCAGAAGCAAGAACCAAAGTATCAACGCTCGGAGCTATTCTTATTGCGTCAACAACTATCCCTACATCCCAATCTGCTTTCTTCTGACCTCCGTAAAATTCTTGAAGATCTTTCACTCTTGTTTCAATCCCAAGTTTAGTCAGCGCCTCAAAAAAAGGTTTTTCCTCTCCAGTTTTTGTTCTTACCACATAGGCAAAGGCTCGAATTAAATTCCTTTCACTGACCGCCATTTTTAAAATCTCCCGAAAATTAACCCGGGCATTATATAAATTCTTGGCAGAGTGATATAAGTTTTGGACATCAATTAACACCCCAACTCTTTGTCCGCTATGTTTTATAACCATAAATTGAAAATTATCGTTTAAGTCCTACTGCTTTCACAATTTTATTATAGCTCTTTTCGTTCTCTTTTTTTAGATATTTCAAAAGTTTTCTTCTCTTAGAAACCATTTTCAAAAGCCCTCTTTTGGAATGAAAATCTTTTGAATGTTTTTTTAAATGCGAAAGTAACTTTTTAATTTCTTCGGTAAGTAAAACAATCTGAACCTCGGCAGACCCGGTGTCTGCCTTATGTAGTTTATGCTTCTCAATTATTTTTGTTTTTTCTTCTGGCGTTAACATATTAATTATTTTTATTATAGCATAATTTTCTAAAACAAATAAGAAAGTAAGCAACTTTCTTATTCCTTTAAAAAATAAGATTAATCTAAGAAGATTAAGGGTTGAATGTGCCCCCACCAGGACTCGGACCTGGACTCATATCCTTAAGAGGGATCTGCTTTTCCAATTAAGCTATGGGGGCGATTTACGGACAAGAGATCTCCCACCATGTTCCTAATCCTGTCCACTCCGCTACCCCGATTGTCGTTAAAAACAAATTAACAACTAACCAAGCGCCGTAAATTATTACAAGACCGATTATAATTGCGGCAAATAAGCTTTTTACCCTGGAAAGCATTTCTGGTTTCCCTTGACTTATAACATACATCACACCGCCAATTGCTATCATTAAAGCACCCAAAACCGGAACAACTCTAAATAAAAGAAAATCAATGATATTATCAAGCATTACAAAAAAATCACAAAGTTCGCAAGGATTTTCTCCAGGACCGCCGCAAGGTACTAAGCCAGCGGCTTGAACAGAATTAAAAATTAAAAAAAACAAAGCCAAAAAAGCTATTAAAATTATCTTTTTCATATTTTTTACCCAGTAGAAGAGTTTCGACAAAAGTTTTCTTTTAGAAAACTTTAAATCGTAAAACGAGTCGAAATTTCTTTACTGGATTAATTATAGCAAATCCTCCAAAAAAAGAAAAGGGTAAAATTAACCTTAGGGGAGCAGTTCTCTGTTTGAGTTTTCTGTTTCACTAAATTTCAATCTCTGATATACTATAATATGCCTTCTAAAATATATTCAGCTGCTATTGCCGGGATGGATGCTCAAATTATTGAAGTAGAAGTAGATGCCTCGTATGGATTGAGGCATTTTGAAATTGTAGGTTTGCCAGATAAGGCAGTTCAGGAATCAAAAGAAAGAGTTGGAGCGGCAATTAAAAGTTCTAATTTTCAATCTCCTCACAGCCAGCCCCAAAGAGTTTTAGTGAGCTTAGCTCCGGCTGACCTTAAAAAAGAGGGCTCTTTATATGATCTTCCGATTGCTTTGGGATATCTCTCTGCTTCCGGTCAGATTAAATTTAATCCTCAAAATAAAATCTTTATTGGAGAATTAGCTTTAGACGGCAAACTAAGACCGGTTAAAGGAGCGCTTTCGCTTGCATTAGCCGCTGAAGAAAAAGGTTGGCAAGAAATAATTTTACCAAAAGCTAATGCTCCGGAAGCTGCTTTAATCTCTGCATCTCACGCAAGTAAACAGAATCTCAAAATAATCGGCTTAGAATCTTTAAAAGAGACGATTAATTATTTAGAAGGGAAAGCCCAAATAGATCCTTTTGAAATTAACATCAAAGATTTTTTAGAAAAACCTAATTATCCGGTAGATCTTGGCTGGGTTAAGGGCCAAGAAAGTTCTAAAAGAGCTCTGGAAATTGCCGCTGCCGGCGGCCATAATTTATTGATGCAAGGTCCTCCCGGAGCTGGGAAAAGCTTACTAGCTAGCGCTCTTCCTTCAATTTTACCCGACCTTTCTTCTGAAGAGATATTAGAGGTTACTAAAATTTATAGCGTTGCCGGTTTTTTGCCAAAAGAAAAGCCCTTGATTAATCGCCGCCCCTTTCGTTCGCCCCATCACACTACTTCTGAAGCAGCTTTAATCGGCGGAGGAAATCCGCCAAAGCCCGGAGAAATAACTTTATCCCATCGGGGCATTCTGTTCTTAGATGAATTTCCGGAATTTCATCGAGATGTTTTAGAGTCCCTCCGTCAGCCCTTGGAGGAAGGAAAAATTACTATTTTAAGAGCTAAACACCGCTTGACTTTTCCCAGTCGCTTCACTCTAATTGCCGCCGCTAATCCTTGCCCTTGCGGTTATTATAGAGACCCGAATAAAGCTTGCCAGTGTTTACCTTCCCAAATTGCTAAATACAGAAGAAAGCTTTCCGGTCCTTTGATTGACCGGATTGACCTTTTCATTGATGTTCCTCAATTAAAATTTGAAAAACTAACCAGTCCCGATAAGGAAAATTCCAGCGTCAAAATAAAAGAAAGAGTAGAGAAAGCTCGTAAAATTCAGCGAGAACGGTTCTCAACAGAGATTACTAATTCTGAAATGCAAATTCCAGAGATTAAAAGATATTGCCAAGTTGATTCAAGATCTCAAAATATTTTAAAGCGCTTTGTAGATTCGGCTAAACTCTCTGCTCGTGGTTATCATCGAGTTTTGAAAGTAGCCAGAACTATTGCCGATTTAGACAATTCTGAAAAAATTAGTTACAGTCATTTGACCGAAGCTTTAATGTATAGAATTCGAGAAAATTAACTAAGCCGGTAAGGATCTCCGATACCCTAAAACAAAAAAGCAGTTCAAATTGAGCTGTTTTTTTTATTTTATGTTTTAAATTTTAATTTCTAAGATCTCACTTCTTCCTGCTTATAAAGCTTCCTACGGGATATTTGCTTAAAAAGTTTTTCGTTGTTGTTCTCAACACATCAAAGTGTAAATGGCATCCCGTAGCATAACCCGTAGTGCCTATCCTTCCGATGAGATCTCCTGCGTTTACTTTTTGTCCAGCGGCAACTAAAATCGCAGAGAGATGCCCGTAATAAGTTACCACCCCGTTTGGATGTAAAATTGTAACTCTATTCCCTCCGATTTTAATTCGTCCTACCTTTTCTACTGTCCCTCCGGCCGCAGCTACAACTAATGAACCGCAATCATTAGCAATATCAATCGCATTATAAGGATGCAAGCCCTGACTAATCATTCCCTCGCAGGGTAAAATAAAGTAAGAATTTCCTACCGGAATATCATTTACAAAAGTTGGACTTGGAATTGGAGGCTGCTTGCCGTTAGGAATAATTAAAAAATCGCCGATGTAGATATTCCCTTCGTTGCCGAGTTCGTTAAACTCAACGATTTCTTTCAGATTTGCTTCATAGGTTTCAGCAATTTTGCTTAGAGTATCATTTCTCTCAACCATATAAAGTATTCCCGAAACCGGCAGAATAATCAATCTCTGACCCGGCTTAATTATTGATTTTGAGCTTAAATCATTAGCCCATAAAATCGTGTCAAGAAAAATATCATATTTAGCTGCGATAGAAGAAAGAGTGTCGCCTGATTCTACAATATGTTCAATAATTTCTTTTCTTCCCTCTATCTCGCTTTCAATGCCTCCCAGCATACTTCCCAAAACCTGAGGAGTAATTGTTATTGGCGGGGAAACCCCAACTACACTATTTTTTTGAATAAAACTCATCTTGGGAGATTCTCTTAGGAAGTTTTTCACAGGTTCTACAAATAAATTTTGGGGAGGAAGTTTAGTTTTTATGGTTGCAGTTAAAAAAGAAAAATCCCAAAGAGAAAGGGATTTTAAGACCGGCTCAAAAACTAAAATTCCAAATAAAAAAACAGTTAAAATCGCTGCTACCCCAAAAAAAAGTTCTTCTTTAAAAGATTTCTGAAATCTTTGACAGAATTTTTTAAGATAAAAACGGAATCTAGACATCTATTTTGCTATATTAGCTTATTGAAAATAAAGGTCAACCCCATTAGAAGTGGAAAACTTCTAACGAAGTCAAGCGATTTTTCCACACCCCTTTCCCCTACAGAGCACAGCATGGTATTATTGAACAATGTATGGCATTAAACCTTTAAAGCGGCTTGGCCAGAATTTCTTGATTGACAAAAATGTTGTTAAAAAAGTTATTAAAGCAGCTGAGCTTCACTCAAAAGATATTGTCTTGGAAGTTGGTCCCGGAATTGGGGCTTTAACCAAAGAAATAGCTAAAAAAGCAGGCAAGGTAATTGCAGTAGAAAAAGACCCGCGAATGGTAAAAATACTAATAGAGAATTTAAAAGAGTTTAAGAATATTGAAATCATTAACAAAGATATTTTGAAGAATTATGAATTAAGAATTATGAATTATGAATATAAAATTGTTGCTAACTTGCCGTTTTATATTACAGCTCCAGTGATTAGAAAGTTTTTAGAAAGCAAATATCCGCCAGAAGAGATGGTTTTAATAGTTCAAAAAGAAGTTGCTCAAAGAATATGCTCCAAGCCCCCAAAGATGAACATTTTAGCTGTCTCTGTCCAATTTTACGCTAAGCCAAAAATCATTTCCTATATTTCAAAAAAATCTTTCTGGCCCAGTCCAAAAGTAGATTCGGCAATTATCAAAATAGTCCCCCAAAAAAAGTATAAAGACATTGATATTGATTTGTTTTTCAAAGTTGTCAAAGCTGGCTTTGCCCATCCCAGAAAACAACTTGCCAACAATCTCTCAAAGATGCTAAAATTAGATAAAAAGGAGATTAGCTCCTTACTTCTCAAAAACGATGTCCAGCCAACGCAGCGCGCTGAAACTTTAACTATTAACAATTGGATTCAATTAACAAAAATGTTATAATATTCTAATGCTGTGGAAAATTAAAAACTTTCTATTCAATCTATGTAAAAAGAAAACAGTTCTCTTTGTTTTCTTTTTTGCTTTTTTAGGACTTGTTTACCCTAGAATCTCTTCGGCTTTTATAGTAGAACTGGCAAAAAAGATTGCAGTCGCGCCTTTCTATTATATTGTCTACGTCATAGTAAGCATAGCTGTCTATATAGCAGGGTGGGCCGGCAGTCTTTTAAATTGGATATTAAGCCCTGGTTTTATCAGTTATTCTTATACAAATCCGGGCGGAGCTAATCCTAATCCGGTAATTAAAACAGGTTTAGCGGTTACGCAAGGATTTGCAAACATGTTCCTGGTTTTGATTTTAGTATATATTGCTATCGCTACTATTTTACAATTAGCGGACTACAAAACGAAAAGAATCTTAGTTATTTTTATTGTTGTTGCTCTTTTAGTAAATTTTTCCCCGGTTATTTGCGGCTTAATTGTTGATGCTTCAAATATTATAATGAACTTTTTCGTACAGGACTTAAGCGTGGATACTTTTAGCGAAACAATGGGAGCCAAAGTTGCAAAAATGAAAACAGAATATTGGGTAGAAACAGAAGAAGGTCCCGTTTCTCAACTTGTACAACTTGCCGTGTTGGTCCCATTTCTTTTTGTTTTAACTTTTATCCTGCTCATTTTCGCAGTTATATTTATGCTTAGATATGTTGCTATTTGGTTATTAGTTATTCTTTCCCCCATAGCTTTTATTTGTTATATCCTGCCAATTACAAAAAAATATTTCGACCAGTGGTGGCAGCAATTTATTAATTGGTCTTTCATCGGCGTTACTTGCGGCTTTTTCTTATACTTAGCTCTTTTCCTTGTAATGCAGCTTGAAACAAATCCAGGCGCTGCAGTTAGTACTCCGGATATACCAAACTCAAGCCCGATGTTTAACGCAATTATGCCCTATTATGTTGCGGTAGTTTTCTTAGGAATTGGGCTTGTTTTTGGACTTGCAACCTCAGCCGCAGGCGCCTCAACAGTAGTAAATTTCGCTAAGTCAAAAGGCAGGGGAGCCGCGAGATACGCTGGAAGAGGAGCTGGATGGGTAGGGGGAAGAATAGCTCAAAGAGGAATAAAACCAGTGTTAGAAAAAGCAAGAACGAAAGAAGCTGTCGGGCATATAGCTAAAGTGGTAGAAAAAGTTCCTGTAGCAAGATGGTTCTTGCCTGAAAAAGCCAGATTATATGGTCAAATGAGACCAGCTGTAGAAAAAGCCCAAACTCAAGCAAAAAAATATGACTCTCGAACATTAGCTCATAGAACCCTTAAAGGAGCAGATACCCAAACAGATGCTTTGGGTAATTTAATAGAAATATTAGAAAGAGGGGATGGACAGGATATATTCAATGGAGCTAAAAAATTAAAAAAGTTTAAAGGAAAATCAGATGAAGAACTGTTAAATGACGATGCTTTTATAAAGAGATTAGTTCGCCCATTAAATCTTGCTCAAAAATCAGGGTTTTTAACCAGTAAGGTTTTAAGAAAAGATCCTCGTTTGGCTAAAATAGCAGCTAAAGCTAGCGGACCAAATGAAATAAAAGGTTATGCGGGTCTTTCGGGTCAAGAAGCTGTTAAAAAAGTTGTTGGAGAAGCAAGATCTCAACATATCGCCAGTTGGGAACCAGAAGTGTTTAAAGATCAAGATGTTATACAAGCCACTTTGGGTAAATTTGATAGAGAGAGATGGCTGCAGGTCAACCGTACTATAAAGAACGGACAAGAAAAAAGCCTTGAAGGAATAGATAAAGCATTTTCAAGTTTTACTATAAAACAGCCTGAATTTAAAGGGATGTCTAAGTCAAATATAGCCAAGAAATTAGAAAATCATGGAAGCGAAGATTATAAAAAAACTTGGAACGACTTTAGGGAACATATTAAAACTCAAAACGAAGGATCTGAGGGCTATTTTAAGGCGCTAGAAGACAAAAGAGTGCGTGACACTGGTTGGAGAGAGGCTAACTTTAAAATTAAAGAAGTTGAAACACCAGCCACTACAACTCCCACAGTCGGCGAAGCATCAATGGGCTCACCGCCTCCACCGCCAAGTGGTCGGCGTCCTGGTGGCACAACTCCAAGCGGGAGACGCCCAGGTGGTGGTGGGACAACTCCAACAGGAAGAAGGCCTTAGTTAAAATTAGAGGAATAGAAAAGGGAGTGTGTTATTTGACCACTCCCTTTTTGATTTATGAAACTTTCTTTTTTGAGCTCCGAAATTCTTTAATAATTTCTCGAAGCATTTTTATATCTTCGGATTTAAGTGTTTCTGATGTTCTTCCTGGAAAAACTTGTGAAATTAAATCGGTTAATCCAGGTAGTATAACCCACTTTGATCCTTCGCCTGGCGACTTTTCCAAAGCTTCTAATGTACGGACTAATTTACCGATGTCCCCGTGTGCTTCAATCTCTTCATAAACCGCTTTAATCCTTTCTTTTTCTCTCTCGGCAAGGAACTTCTGTAGGGTGGCTTTACGATACTCTTCTCCTGGGTCAATCTCTATGACCTCGATTGCCCTTACCTCTATTCCATAATATTTTCTAAATTTCCTTAATAGCCTTTTGGTTTCTGGATCTGAAATAATCAAGTCTGCTAGATCTCCTTTTTCTTTAATCCAATCCCCGTAACTTCGTTCAGTAATCTTATCTCTTACTGCTGGACCCATTCTATTCAATAATGTTTCCAACCAGTTTTGAATACAGAATGATGATTTATATGGACCGAGGATCCTGGCGGTCAAGGCTAATCTAATGGTTAAAGGAAGAAGGTCTTTGTCTTCTGCGTCTTTAACTTCCAAAAGATAGATGTCGTCTTTAAGAATAAGGTAATCAAGTAGCTCTTTCTCGTGTCTCTGAATCTGGCCATCTTGTTTCCTATTTGTCCAGCTGAAATCATAGATATAAATATCGTCAAGCGGCCACCAACCATAGAACTTAAATCCTCCGAAAAATCCTCTGAAAAACGTTTTTAACCGCTTTATAGGCCACGCAAACCAGTTCGAGTCTTTCTGTGTTTCTACCTCTACAACATCTCCTACATCTACGCCTCTCGTTTTTCGGGTGGCTAAAGTATGCCCCTTCCATTGAATCAGTGTTTTCCTGTAAGCATCTCCCCTTACCACGTGTTTCGCTCTTCCTTCGGGAACAAAAGTAAAGAACAGATTATTCTCTGCCCACCACCAGTAAATCAGCAGAAAGCCGACAGCTACTATTACAGTTATCCCAACTGTTCCTCCTACTAAGATTGTCCACGATGCTGGAGTAGCCACTGAGATAGTCGGTAAAGTAAGTAAACCAATGACTGCGAATATCCCAATCAAAACTAAGATTAAGAAAATTCTCCTCCGAAGGCCCTTTTTGAAAACTACAAATCCAACTATCATCCCAACTATTCCGAATATTACTCCTGTTAAAATTTTTCCAGATGATGGGAAGATCAGTGAAATAGTCGGTGGAGTAGTTATTGAAACGGTTGAGGGCAACAAGAAAAGCAAGTTAATGCCTACAAATATCCCCACCTCAATCAAAACAGAAATAATTAAAATCCGTATCCGTGGGTCTCTTTCTTTTTGATATTCATTTCTTTCTTCTTGTTCGTCTGCCATTTTATTTACCTTCCTTTCAATTATTTTATTGTAAAGTTGCTTTTTATTATTCCTCTGAAATTATCCAGAGATCAAGAAACAATTTCTTGAACGTTTTGATCATATCATATATTTAAATCTTTGTCAAATTTTGGAGTATCCTTAATAAAAAAGGCAGAAAGTTTTTCTGCCTTAATTTCTTAAGAAATTTTTTTTAGGGGGGGGATTTTCAAGGAATGAAATAATTCTTTAATATTGTTCCACAATTAGGACATACCGTTGAATGTGTGATACTGTATCCATCCGTACCTTTCTCTACTTCGTTTTTTATCTTTCTTTTCCCTACAATTTCGTGCCCACATTTATGACATGTCGGTATATGAGGAGAGGTAAATTCTACGTCGTACTCCGTACACCGTTTCCCCCCAAGGATTTCTTTATAGCATTCTTCGGATTTACTCCCCGCTTTGGGAAACCCGCAATTGGGACAAGGGTCGGCCTTATCACTAACCTTCGCTCCGCATTCTGGACATGTAACTAACATTTTATGCCTACCTTTCTGTATATTTATTTTTAAAAGAGTTTTTCTTTAAAACTACTTTAAAAACCAAAGAAATATTCTTTGATAGGTTATAATACATCAACTCTATATTTTTGTCAAACAAAAAAGGGGGTTAGCCCCTATTTTGCGATTTGCGATTTGCGGTTTATTTAAGTCGTCTTAATCGGCATTACCACGTAAATGTAGGTTTCGTCGCCGACTGGTTTAAGAACTCCGGGGCCAGAGTCGCCGCTAAACTCAAAAAGAACCTCTGAGCTTTTTATATTTAAAAGTCCGTCTAATAAGAAACGGTGATTAAAAGAAATTTTTACGGGTTCTCCTTTTATTTTTCCAGGAACCGAAGATTGGTATTCTCCAATTTCCGGGTTTTGGCTAAAAATTTCTATTTTCTCTTCTTTTGGCTTTACTTTAATGTTCACTTCGTTTATTTTTCCGCTAAATAAACTGGCTGTTTTTATTTGGTTTAAAAATTCATTTCTATCCAACTTTAATTGGGTTGTGTGTTTTTTGGGAATAATTTCTTGATAATTCGGATATTCTCCTTCTATCAACCTGGATATTAATTGAACTTGAGGGTGCGGGGTTTCCGGCATAAGATATTCAAACATAACCTGGTTAGGCGAAAAATACATTTTTAATTCTCCTTCTTTTTCTCCAAAAACATTGATAATTTCTTTCGCTGTTTTTTGGGGAAGAATTAAGGAATATTCTTTTTTTAAAGAAGAATTACTTTTTAAAAACATTTTTTTCTCGCCTAACCGAAAGCTATCGGTGGCCGTTATTGTTATCAGGTCTTTTTGAAAAGAAAAATAGACGCCTGAAATTTCAGGCCTAGTGGTAGAAGGAAGGGCTATATCTGTAATTTGGTTTAAGCTTTGACAAAGAAGAGAGCTTTTAATAGAAAGAAATTCTTCTTTGCTAATTTTAGGGATAATCGGAAACTCGTCGGCGCTGAGACCTTTTATTTGGGTTTTATAATTTTCACACTCAATAAATAAAGTATTATCCCTCGCTTCAAGGTTTATTTTTTTATTTGGAAGTAAATTTATAAAACTAAAAAATAAACGGGAAGGAATGGTGACTTTTCCTTCTTTTTCAGTTTTAGCTAAAACCCACCAATTTATTCCTATTTCTAAATCAGTGGCAGATAAATTAAAGAAGTTTTTTTCCGCTGATATTAAAATATTATTTAAAATAGGAAGGGTTAGAGATTTTGAAGAAATTCTTTCAACAATATTTAGGCCCTTTTTTAATTTTTCTTGTAAAATTAATAACTTCATAGTTTATAATTAGTATTAATAAATTAATATATTAATTATTGTTATTAGTATGGTGGAAAATTAGGTTTTCCTGTTTTAATTAAGGGGGCGCTTGTTGTTTAAAACTAGATAGATAAAAAGTGAATTGTTTTTTAAGTTAATTTTATTAACTATTTAGTGCCAAATATTCAACACCTAATACCCTTTAATATAACATATTTATCCCCACCCAAATTTAAGAATATATGATTTATACGTTGGCGAATCAAGGTTCTGCGAGCGAAGCTCGCGGGTTCTTATATTTAACTAGTAAATATTTTTTCTTTTATTAAATGAATCTCTTCTTCCAGTTTTTTGTTTTTCTCTAATTCTTTTAGGATTTTTTTATATGAATGAATGGCAGTAGTGTGGTCTTTTCCGTTAAATTTTCTTCCAATAAAAGGAAAGGAGTTTTTTAATTCTTCTCTTAGCAGATACATTGCTATTTGACGGGGCCTAACAATTTCTTTTTTCCGCGAAGAAGTCAAAAGATCTTTTTCTTTTAAATCATAAAATTCTGCCACCGTTTGAATTATTTCTTTTGGCGTAGTTATTTTAGTTGGAGAGGAAAGTAAATTCTTTAAAAGGGTTTTGGTTATTTCAAGATCAGGTTTTTGATTGTTTAATTTTTGATAAATAATTAAACGGTTTAAGGCGCCCTCTAATTCTCTGATGTTTTTTTGAATAACGGAAGCGATATATTGGTAGATATCTTCGGAGAAATCTACTTTTTTTTCTTGAGCTTTAGTTTTTAAAATAGCCATTCTTGTTTCAAAATCAGGGATGCTGACATCTGCTATCATCCCTCCCTCAAATCTCGACCTTAATCTTTCAGCTAAAGCGCGAATAGCTTTTGGTGGACGGTCTGAAGAAAGAATGATTTGCTTATTATTCTCATACAAAACATTAAAAATATGGAAAAATTCTTCTTGGGTTTTTTCTTTCCCGGCTAAAAACTGGATATCGTCAATAATTAAAACATCAATTGCCCTATATTTTGATTTAAACGATTCCATTTGGCGGTTTCTGATTGCCGAGACCACTTCCGAGGTAAACTTTTCAGATGGAACATATTTTACTTTCTTCTTTTTGAAATTTTTGATAGCTTCATTTCCAATAGCTTGCAAAATATGAGTTTTTCCTAATCCTACTCCTCCATAAATAAAAAGGGGGTTGTAAACAAAACCGGGATTTTTTGAAACTGCGATAGCGGCGGCATGAGGTAATTCATTAAATGGACCGACCACAAAAGAATCAAAAGTATAACGGGGATTAAGATTGGTTTCTTTATTTATTTTAAATTCCTGAAATTCAAGTTGGTCGGTTTCTGGTAAAATTGTTGGGATTCTTTTCAGAATTCTTAGCTTGGTTTTGCCAACCGTATATTCGACTTCTTTAATTTCCTCATTTAAGTTATGTAAAATTTTAAGAATAGTTTTATTATATTTATTTTCTAACCATTCTTTAGCAAAAGAATTTGGCACTAAAACAACAATCTCTCCATCTTTCTGAGAAACAATTTCGGTATTTTTAAACCAGGTAGCGAAATTGGCCTGGGAAATATTTAATTGGATTTGGGCAAGTACTGTCTGCCAAAGTTCCTCATTGTTCATTTTATTATTATATCACATGTCAAATTAAAACGAAAACAAGCTCAAAAGCTAAATTTTGTTAATAAACTGGGGAGAATATGTGGACAATACAAACATACAAACACATGAACATACAAACATTTTAATAGCGCTTTTCTTTATAACAAAATTATGATATTATTAAAAATATTAAAATGCTTGGATGTTTAAATATTAAAATAAAAAAATGAGCATCACTTATCAACCAAAAAGAAAAAAAAGGAAAAAAACCCATGGCTTTAGGGCGCGGACAAAAACAAAGTCGGGTAGAAAAATACTAAAAAGACGAAGGGGGAAAGAAAGAAAGAAGCTTACTGTGTAAATATGCTGCCAGCAAGAAATCGTCTCAAAAAAAAGAAAGATTTTGAAAGAATTTTTAAAGAAGGGCAAGGATTTAAGCAAGGTTTTTTGTATTTAAAAATTAAAAAGAATAATCTTAAATCAAGTCGTTTTGGTTTTATAGTCAGTAAAAAGTTTGCTAAGAAAGCAGTGATTAGAAATAAAACGAAAAGAAGATTAAGGGAATTAATTAAGATAAAATTGCCGGAAATTAAAAAAGGAATAGATGGGATTATAATAGTTATACCCGGTCTTAAAACAACTGATTTTCAGCAGCTTGAAGAAATAATAAATAAGCTTTTTAAAAAAGCAAAATTATGAAAAAGATAATTTTAAAAATTGTTAAGTTTTATCAAAAAGCTATTTCTCCTATTCTGGGTAATCATTGTCGTTTTTACCCAAGCTGTTCGGAATATTATTGTTTAGCAGTTGAGAAGTACGGCGTGACAAAAGGCACGTGGAAAGGGTTTAAGAGAATAGCACGATGTCACCCGTGGAATGAAGGGGGAATAAATCATCCTTAAAATGAATATTTTAATCACAGCTTTCAACACAATCTTATACCGGCCCTTGTTGAATATTTTAGTTTTACTCTACGAGTATCTCCCTGGGCATGATTTTGGGGTGGCGGTAATTGTTTTGACGATTTTAATTAAATTTTTGTTCTACCCTTTAGGAATAAAAGCGATTAAATCACAAAAAGATCTTTCCGAACTCCAGCCAAAAATGAAAGAGATTCAGGAAAAGTATAAAGACAATAAAGAGCAGCAGACCAAAGAGATAATGGGGCTTTACAAAAAAGAAAAAATAAATCCTTTTTCCGGTTGTTTGCCCGTTTTAATTCAACTCCCGGTCTTAATCGCTCTTTACCGGGTATTTTGGAGCGGTTTACAGCCGGAACAAATGGCCTTGCTTTATAATTTTGTTTCTCTTCCCGGAATGATTAATCCAACTTTTTTTGGAATCGTAGACCTTGCCAAACCTAATTTAATAATAGCTTTTTTGGCAGGGATTTTTCAGTTTATTCAAATAAAAAAAGCTACCCCTAAATCTAAAAAAGACAAAAAACAAGCTCCTGGTTTTTCTGGGCAAATGCAAAAACAGATGCAATATTTTATGCCTGCCTTTATGGTTTTAATTCTTTTTCGGCTTCCCTCAGCCGTAGGTCTTTACCTGCTGACAACTACCCTCTTTACAATTGTTCAACAATATGTTATTTTTAGAAAGAAAAATGATTAACCAAAATAACTTACAAGAAATAGAAAAAATAATTCGGGAATTTTTTGAAAAAACAAGCTTTGAAGTAGAAGCTGAAGTTTTGTCTCCCGAAGAAAAGACAGTTCCAGTAAGAATAAGAACTGAGGATCCAAAAATTTTAATTGGCCAAAACGGTCAAACTTTAGCTGAAATTCAGCATCTTTTAAAGGCAATGTTAAGGCGCAGAATTTCAGAACAGTTTTATCTTGATCTTGATATCAATGATTACAAAAAGAAAAAAAATGAATATTTAAAAGAAACAGCTGGTTTTTTAGCTGATGAGGTTGCCTTAAATAAAAAAGAAAAAATGCTGGCACCAATGCCAGCATATGAAAGAAGAGTTATCCATTTAGAATTAGCTAACAGAGAAGATATTACTACCGAGAGCATAGGCCAAGAACCAGAAAGAAGAATTGTTATTCGTCCTTATGTTTAAAATATTCCGAGATGTCACGAGAACAGTTCTCATGGCATTAAAAAACCGCTTTCCAAGAGCGGCTTTTTAATACTTCAAAATTAGCGCATATTAGCTAATTAGCAAAAATTTGACAGATTTTAGAAAAGCTGATATGCTGAGAATACTAAGAAAGGTTCTTGGTCTCTGAATAATTTCAGAGAGAAAATGGAAAGCAAATTGATAATTAAATAATTAAAAGGAGAATAAAAATGGAAAAGGATATTGTGTCAAATAACGGAATTAGAATAATCAAGTCAGAGGGGAAAGTAAGTCTTACTGAAAACGGAATAAAGATTCAGAGAGAGAATAGACCAGTTAGAGGAGAATTAATTAGGGTTGGTTTTGTTTATTTAGTGGTTGATTGCTCGGGAAGTATGGCAGGTTACAAACTTGAGCAAGCTAAGAAAGGTGCCTTAAATTTTGCTAAAGATGCTTTAGATAGAGAGTATTCTACTGGATTGATTCAATTTGAGTCAATAGCTACCCATCTTTGTGGGCCTCTGCGAGACATTGAAGTTTTAAATGGATATTTACAAAAAATGGAAACAGGGAGTACTACCAATATGGCTGAGGCCATTACTTTAACTACCAAGAATCTCAAAGATAGAGCGGGTCTTAAAGCAATGGTTATTATCACAGATGGAATGCCAGACGATGAACAAACAGCTTTAAGAGCAGCTGAACAAGCCAAGAGCAAGGGAATTGATATTATTACTATTGGGACAGATGATGCAGATGAAGATTTTTTGAAAAAACTTGCTTCACGAGCCGAGCTTAATATTATGGTTCCTATAAACCGATTAGAGCAAGGTATTGCCTCGTCTGTCAAGATGCTTCCTCATAAACCGTCAATTATTACCCCGCCACCAGCATAGAAAAAGGAGGTGATAAAATATGTCTGAATGGGAAGATTATTATGAAATATTAGGAGTTAGTCCAGATGCCAGCCAAGAGGAAATAAAAAAGGCTTACAGAGAAAATGCTTTTATTTATCACCCTGATAAAATGCAAGGACTCTCAGAATCGGTTCGTAAACGAGCCGAAGAAAAGCTGAAAAAAGTAATCCGGGCCTATAAGATTTTAGGTGATCCTCAAAAGAGAAAGAAGTATCACTTAGAATGGTTTCAGAAAAAAGGCGGGACTGTAACTGCCCAACAGGGATATCAAGTTCCCAAACCAAAACCAGTGGTTGACCCTTCAGTTATTCGATTTACCAATGTTACACCGAAAACAATAAGAATAAAATCGTTTATCATCCGAAACGAGGGAGGTCCCTATTCTGGAATCTATGTCAGTAATCCTAAAACTTGGGTGGAATTAGTAGACTATACTTCTTTAACTGATTCTGACCAACTACCCTTAGAGGTAAAAATTAAAGCAGAAGGTGAAGATTGGGGAAAAACTTATTCGGAAGTCATCAGAGTGCGTTTGGATAATGAAGAAACCCAGGTTAGGGTAGAACTTCGGACAAAATCTGAACCAGCGCAAAAAAGGACTTATGCAAGTCCTATCCCTCAAGCCTATGTTGGTCCTGTTCCTCAAACTCCACCAGTTTCTCCTATATCTCCACCAACTCCACCAGCTTCCCCAGTTGTCCTTCAACGAAAAATACCGGTCTGGGTAAAATGGATGTTCGGTATTTTTGGAGTGATTGCAGTGATATTAGCAGTTCAAAATCAACCATCAGGCAAATTGGATGATTCTATCTCTCAAAGGGACACCATTGATCTCAATGGAAAAATTCTATTCACAAGTCCTATGGTTGATGGTAGTTTGTGGGCAATAAACCCTGATGGTTCAGGATTAACAAGAATAGTTTTACTGACAGCCTTGCCTCTGTTGAGTCAAAGAGATCATGGTAGTAAAATATTCTTTGAACTCGCTGTTTCTTCTGATGGGAAGAAAATGGCATTTCCTGAACGAGACTACTCCTACGATAAGCACTATATTACTATTATGAATATTGATGGAAGCGAAAGAAAAAATCTGCGGATACCATCTGGTATAAATAATCTTTGTTGGTCGCCCGATGGAACAAAAATTACTTTCGCTTCCTCCGGTAGAACTGACGGTATTTGTGTGGTCAATGAAGATGGTACTGAATTAGTTCAACTTGTTAAAGGGATAGGCAATGTTGTTGGTTATAAGTATCCTGTATGGTCACCGGATGGAAAAAAGATTATGTTTGAATGTGCTTGGGGCAATGAGCGGCATATTTATCTAATTGATGCCGATGGGAAAAGTCAAAAACAGCTTGTTACCGGAATTGATAATGCTGTAGGTTTTGAGTGGTCCCCTGACGGAAAAACAATAGCTTTTTCTAGCGAGAGTGGCTCTTATGTAGGAGAACTGTGTATAGGAACGCTTGAAGATACTAGAATTACACAAATTAAAGTGCTAACCCATTTGGGACTAGAGAAAGGAAGAGTAATGAAGACATACTCTAAAAAATGGTCTTCTGATGGAACAAGAATTGTTTTTGGGAGTTACAGCGGTGAAATGTATGTAATCAATGCTGACGGAAGTAATTTGAAACACATTTTTCCTAAAGGTAATAGGCCGATTGGTTGGATTAAGACACAGAAACACCCGGAAATTACTTCATACTAAAAGTAGCAGCAGGGCTAAATAGAAAAAACACAAAAGGGCTGGGAAATCCAGCCCTTTTTAAAATGCTCTCAAACACTTTTTAGTAAAAAAGTTTTTATAAACGCTCTGCGGCGATGATTACCATTCCTGTGGTTGCTGCGTGAGCGCATGTTTCTGGTGTATATGCCCAACCGCTCCAACCGCCACCACGTTCTCTTTCTCCTTCATAGCCCTCACATCTCTCCCATTCTATTATATTATCATATTTTTCTAAATTAGGAACTTCTTGGCTAAAAAAACTTTCACTTTCATGCTCCGGAGTTTCAAGAACGATTAAAAGATCTCCTTCTGTTTTCATTGATTTAGGAGACCATGGCCAGCCCGTTTGATAGTCCCACCATATTCCCGGCAATGAATATCCCGGGGGCGCTCCATCTGGTAAAGTTTCTTTATCTTCTTCCGCAACCCCGTCATTATAGTTGAGGTCTTTATATAAAGTTACATTCCAACCAGGGTCCGGTTCATAAATTAATTTAAAAGGTATAATAGAAGAAGCCCTTATGCCTAATCTTGTTGCGTTATCTGAATAAGGTTGTACTTTACCGTAAGGATCCAGAAGGTGTAAATAATATGCATAAGAAACTCCTTGAAGTCCTGTTTTATCGTAAAGAACAGCTCCGTATTCAGTTGAGTGCCACGCGCCGTCAATATAGGAATAAGAGGGGACAAAATAAATGACAGTAGCTTTATTATCAAATTCTTGGCTAATATCTCCCGAGGATTGAGCCGAATAACAGTATAGAGCAATTTCTTTCAGTAAAATTTTTAACTCATTTCTTATCTGACGTTGTCTGTCTAAACTGGGTTCAGTATAATATTCTTCTGTGAGATTCCAGGCTTCAAACACAGGCGCATGTCTTTTGCACAAAATAACGCCGGATGGAAGCCCGGGAATTGTGGGTCGCAGTAGGGGGAGATTAAAAGAAACTAAATTAGGATTAATGCTGTATAAGATTAAATAAGACCCTATAAGGATTAGAAGGCCTAATAAAGCAGCTGTAATTCGGCTTTTTGCTTCATTTATTTTTTCGGGGTTTCCAGCTGAGGTAAAGTATTGGAAGCCGGCGTAAATTAAAACGCCAAGGGCAATAATGCCGCTTAGTCCAAGAAGGAAATAATATATATACTGGACATATTCAGGAACAGGGGTTGTTGTCTCTTGCGGTATAAGATCAGCGCTCGGAACATTAGGATACCGCACCTCTAAAGGTCTTCCCCTGTCCTGAGCAAGGGCCGTTTGGCTGCTTAAAGCAAAAACAATAAAAATTAATAAAATAATAAATATAAAGTTTTTTGTTTTCATGTAATTATATAGTTAATTAAATAGTAATTGCTTTATGGTTTCTTATAGAGTTTATAATACTTATTATTTCATCAGAAACACCTTGGATAGATGAAGCTAAAGATTGAATATTAGTATTTTGAGTTCTAATTTCTTCCATTGGACAAGAGTTGCCTCCGTCGCAGCTTATTGGAATTTCTGGTTGACATCCTCCTTCTATCGGCGGCGTGTCATGGCATTCTCCTCTGCAATGAGGAGAACATTTTTCTAATATCCCATACTCTCCTTCTTCATCTTCTAAACACTTATCTGGGAGAGGCAGTAGTTCAGATATTTCAGAAGCTATTTCTTTAATCAAATCATTTCCCTCATCTGAATCATCGTCTGGATCGTCTACGTTTGGCCTGTTGCCTATTTGCCTAAGAGCTGCTATTAATTCTTGCTTAAGAGCTATTTCTTGTTCTACCTGTGCTATTTTGTCTTGGAAATATGCAATAATTTTTTCATCTCTCTCTGTATTTACGATCTCCTGATAGTACCTAATTTTATCTTCTAACACTTGTTCTATTTCATCTTCCAGGTCTTTTATCTCAGCCGCGGCTCTATTTCTATAATAAAGCATTTCATCTTTCCAGGCAATGATTCTTTGTTGGTTCTTTTTAATTTCTTTAAATTCTTCGCAAGGATGAGAATCGGGTCCGGCATAACAACGTTTTTCCTCACAGGAATCGTCGTCGGTTCCTCCCGAGCATAGGCATAATGCTCGAGTATTCTCGCACCTACATTCATCGGTTAATCTCTCTATATTATTAGATGCGTCTTGAATTCCTCTGGAAGCTATTTTAATTCGCTTAGCAAGTTCTTCTGTTTTCTCTAATAATAAAGGCGTCTTGGTCACAGGAGAAGGCATATCTGAAGGACTAAGAATAACATCGCTTAATTCAGGTATTTGAATATCAACCAAATCAGGATTAATATTGTATAAAATTATATAAGAACCAAGAAGAATAACCATTCCCCAGAAAGCAGCTAAGATTTGTTTTTTTGCTTCGCTTAGTTTTTCAGGTTCGCCAATTGATGTTAGATAACGAATTCCGCCTATAATTAAAACCATCAGAGCAATTGCTCCGGCAACAGAAATAATAAAGATATATTTATCTATAAAAAACTGTTCAATAGAGGGCATATAATTTATATTTAATATTCGCCCGCATTACAGCAATAGAAATTAAGCTCGTGTATGCATCTGGCGAGCTGGTCATCATTTAATTCGTTGGCGCTTCTTAGCAAGCATAGATTAACGCATTCTCTATGCTCTTTTTGGTTTTCTTCTAAATAACATTCTTCAAAACAATCGCCAAAACTTGTACGTTGCTCTACTCCATTTTGCATTTCTTCTGTTTGGCAGCAATAAAGAATTATTCTCCCTTCCGGGGTAGTTGCTCCCTTTGACTGGGAGCAATTAAACAATACTGTTCCCTTTTTTTCTAAATCTTCAAAGGAGCATTCTTTCATTGAGCGCCTGATAGTCTTTTCCAATTCTTCAAGTATCTGCGGCACATATTCATCAATCAGAGTAATTATGCCGATGTTTTCCGGGGTGACATCTCCGCCTCTTCCGTCTATTAGAAATCCTATTTCATCCCGGATTTCTCTAATATCGTCAAATATGTTATTAATTTTACTTATTGGGCAAGGTTCGCCAAAACATCCTATTTCAATACAGCCAACGCATACTCCCTCAACATAAATTTTCTGGCATATCGGGATACATCTTTTAGAAGTGCATTCGCTAATTGCTCTTTGTAATTCATCGGTTTTTTTAATTAGTTTTTTATCCAATTCAGCAATTTTCTCAAATTTATCTATTAAAAGCTGAGTTATTCTTTTTACTCTATCAGAGAGATCGCCAAATACAGCTTCTGTCCCGCAAGCCATAGTTTTAGATAAAACTTCGTCGGCTTCTTCTTCGGTCTCGTAGCCGGTAAGTCCCGTTGCGCCTGTGCTTGGGCTTAAGACCGGATAAAAAGCTTGTTCTAAAGTACCGCTTACATCACAATAAAATGTTGCAAAATCAAATACATACTCTTTTTCTTCATAGGGTATGGGATTATAGCGCGGGGGTACTTCTGTTGGTCTATAATATATAATATTTACATCGTTCCAAAAATCAATTTTTCTTACTGTGCCTTCTTCGTTTTCAATGCTCTTTTTTAGGTCAAGAACTTGAACATAACTATGCAAAGACCTTAAAGGGCATTCTTTAATATATTTTTCTGCTCTTTTTAATCTGTCTAATTGTTCTTTTAAGAGACGCACTTCATCCTCTGTTTTTATCATTTCTTTGATTAAGGTTGATGGAATAGTTTCTAATTGCCAGTCTACATTCATTTGATTGGAAACGGTTGTGCCATCGCCTATATAAATTTCATTAAGATTTTCTTGTTCAGTTGATTGGATAGTGTCTCTGACATCTTCACAAGGATCGCAGGTGCATCCCTTAAGAGGAGGACAATCCTGACATCCGAAATGATTACAACGGGGATCAGGATGGGTATCTTCGCACCTACAGTCGTCCGCTGCGTCTCTTAGTGTTTCGTTTTGGTTGGTAATCCTTTCAACTATTTCTTTTGTTGCATTAGTATTGTTTTTAAGTCGCATTATCCTTGGAGTCCATTTTTGGGCTGGTTCAGGATATTCTGAGATATATGTTTCAAAGATTTTTTCAATTATTCTCCCGGGAGATGACTCAGGGTCAATAGAAGTGCTGATTTCTGCAACAGGAGATGTTATTTCTTGTTGTTCTTCTATCTCAATAAGTTCAAGCGGTTCTAATCTTAATTCGGTAAACTGAGGGCTAATAGTGTTTAAAACAAGATAAGAAGATAATAAAATCAAGAGGCCGAAAAAGGCAGCGCTGATTTGGTTTTTAGCAGAAACCATTCGGTCTGGTTTACCGGTTGAAATCAAATAAAGAATTCCGCCGTAAATTAATCCTGCCAAAGCAAGGATTCCAGCTATCCAAATAAATAAATTAACAAGATATTTTACATAAAGAGCAAGAATGTCTTCAGGGGGAGCAGTATTTATAAAATCCTGTGGCGGGACGGCGCCAGGCACGCGAGGATAGGTTATTTCTAAAGCAAAAACAAAATTCGCTGAAAGTAGAAATAAAAGAATTAATGTAAAAAAAAGTTTTTGTTTATTTTTTTTCATTGAGACCTTTACATTAACATTCTAATAACCCAAGTTGGAAGGACATCGCTTATTATTGGGATACGTTCAATAAGAAAAGGAATAAGTGATGTTTTAAGAGGGACTTTAGCGATTACGGCTAGTAAGACAATAAAAACAATTTCAAAAGGCAGTTCCCATAATTGATCAACAACAGGAAGCGGAATAAGGTCAACGATTTCCATAATAAGGGCAAAAAAAATCAAAACCATTCCCCCTGGCGACAAAAGAACATCAGTGGGAATTTTCTGAAACCAGCCCCCTTTTTTCTTAGGGACAGAAGTTTTTTCTGGTATATTTTCTGTAAGAACAGGACCAGAAGATTGAGCTGGTTTTTTTTCTTCAGGCTTTTTTTCTTCTGGTTTTTCTTCGGTTTTTTCTTCTTCTTCTGGCATATTATCCTCTTAGCCCCGTAGAGAAAATTTGACTGATTTCGGTGTAGGTTTTCTAAAAGAAAACCTTGTCAAATTTCTTCTACGGGGCGAGTTCTCTTTTAGCTTGTTTAATCTTCATTAATTCTTCAGGGGCGGTGGTAATTATTTGGTCTTCAGTATAAGAAGCTAGGACCTTGATTAAGACATGTTTTGTTCCGGCAAAAAACATCCCTTCTCCGACCGGTGTCTCTAACAACAACATTTTCTCTTCTTCGGTAAGATTAAATGTTTTCTGAACTATATTGATAGTAGCCGGACTTTGTTTCATTAAAAGAACTAAAGATGAATTAGTGATAATTGGCTGACCATAATCTGACTTCATGAAATCATTAACATCCTGAGTAATGGTAGTTACCCCCAACCAGTATTTTCTGGCTCTTTTTACTGTCCCGAACAAGAAAGAAGCCCCGTCCTCGGTTTTCATTAGCCACCAGGCCTCATCAATAATTAACAATCGTTTTTTCATTTCTGAAGTGACTGTCTTCCAGATATATCTTAAAACCGTAAAGAGAGCCATAGGCCTTAATTCATCTTCCATGTCGCGAATACCGAAAACAACCAATCTATTTTTCATATTTATATTAGATGGCTGGTTGAAGAATCCGGAATAAACCCCCTTGGTAAATCTTTGGAGCCGTCTAACTAAGGACTCCGCTCCTTCCATTGTTAAAAGCACTTCTTCAAGGTCGCTCATTATCGGGAAGGGAAGGCCTTCTTTCTTACCCCAGAGATTTGGGTCGCTTTCCGGAGTAATATCTTTTGCCGCATAAGTTTCAGTTAAAGCTTTATCCATAATTCCATCTTCTTCCGGAGTCAAACCGCCAAACATAATCCTCATTAATCCGACCAGATTGATAATATTTGTTCTTAGAACGTCCTCAGCTTTTTCATCTTCTCTAAGCGCCGGCAGCTCAAAAGGATTAATGTGATGGGGAGAAGCCAAGGAGATATTAAAGAAAGACCCGCCAACCGCTTCGGCTAAAAACTTGTACTCGTTCTCCGGGTCTATTACTATTCCGTCCACGCCCAACATTAAATATCTTAAAATTTCTAATTTAACTGCATAACTTTTGCCCGCGCCCGAAACTGCGAATATCACTGAATTTGAATTAGCTAAAGTAAAACGGTCAAATAAAACCAAAGAGCTATTGTGTCTGTTAATTCCATAAAGGATTCCCTCGTTTGAGCTTAAATCAAAAGAGATAAATGGGAAAGTGCTTGAGAGTGGGGCAGTGTTCATTAAAGTAGTAACCATTAGGAGGTCCAGATCGTAAGGGGAGGTGCAAACAAATCCTTCTTTTTGTTGATAGAGAGCGGGCTTGATATAAATTAGCCGAGATTCCAGGATTGACCTTAAGCTTGTCTCAATGTCTCTTAGTTCTTTTTCTGTGTCAGCATAGGTGGTAAGGTATAAACTGAAACGGAACATTCTCTCTTGGGCAGTTTGGAGTTTGTCTCTCAGGTCCTCCAAATCGTGATGGGCAGTTTCCAGAACGGGGTCGCGGATTAATCCTTTTTCTTCTCTTTCAGCAATCTCCGCCTGAACCTCGGTAACTCTTTTTCTTAATTTTCTTAAAATTTTCTCGCTGGCAACTGGATGTAAATGAAAAGAAACATCCATTGGAACATTTAGATTTATTATTGGAGACAGCCAACCAGTGCTAAGATATCTGGGAAAAGAAAAAATAAAGTAGCTTTTAGCAAACCGCTCCCCTATTTTAAGATGATTTTGTTTAATTTCAATAAAAGAAGGGGCAACAATGTCAGTGATTCTTATCGGTTCTTCAGCAAAAAATTCTTCTGGAATTTTAGATTTCTTTTTAAGCTTTTTTAAAAAAGGTAAGTGCATAAATTTCTAATTAGAAACTGGCTATTTTTATAACTATTCTACCAATTCACTGGGGATTTCAGGATAGTATCCTCTTTCTGCTTCTATTGGGTGATGTAAGCTCCAGAAAAGCTCAGTAAGTTCCAAGCTAGTTAGAGGGATAGCTTGGAGTCCGCAAGCTCTTAAACCTAAAACTGTAAACTCTACTCGTTGCAAAATCTGGGTTTTGCATCTTTGAAACATCTCTTCAGTTAAAGTAGGAATTTTAGGCATCTTTTTTTTCTCACCAATCATCTGGGCTTCCATAATAGAAAAAGGAACTATTACATAAAAAGTTTTTTGCATAATAGATCCTTCTTTCATTATTCCATCAATAAATTTTCGATATTCAGTAATTTGGAGTTTAAGTAATTCATTTTCTTCTTTTTTTTCAATGTTTTCTAGCTTATCTAAATAGCCTGCGATATTAAGACGTCTTGAAAGAATAAGAATTTGGCAGGAGAAATCCAAAGAGTTCAAAAAATTCTGGAATTGATATAAAATAGCGTTTTGTTCATCAGTTGATTTTAAGGCAAAATTTAAAGAAGAGACCATTAAAACCGTCCTTAATCCTTTATTTTTTAAAATAATAATTCCTTCTCTAATTTGGTCAAATTCTAAAAAATCTTGAGTAGAAAGCATAAAATTTTTACTTCGTAAAAGAATTTTTAATTTTTAAATTTAAGAATATATATTTATACCTTAGCGAATCAAGGTTCTGGTGAAGCCAGGTTCTTATTTTTAATTTCTAATGAAAGGTTTTCACCTTGTTTCTATGTGCGTGAATAATTCATTCAATTTACTGCCTTTAGCAACTTTCAATTCTGTTTTTTTCTTAGTTTCTTCTTTTCCCTCCTCTATTTTTTCTTTTATGAGAAATTTTTGGGGGCTAGTTTTTTTCTTCCAGAGATAAACCTTGGGTTTGAAAATAAAAATAAAAAAGTTTTTTATAAAAACAGGCAAAGAAGTTTTCTCAATTTTTAGAAGAGCTAGGGCAAATGCTCCTCCTAATAAAATTATCGCCACAATTATAAAAACAGAAAAAGGAAGGATAAAAAAAAGAATAAGACAAATCCCGCCGGCAGTTCCAATAAAAACAAATTGCTTAAAGGTAAAAGGGCCGACTATTTTTGCTTCTTTTTCAATAAATTGGGGAACGGTAAATTCCATATTATTTTACTGTTTCTCTATATTTATCTCCTTTTTTAGATTTTTTCTTGGATAGCTTAGTTTTCGGAAGTAAAGAAGTTGCCTTCGCTTTTAGCCCGGGCTTAATTTCTATTTTATAAAGCGCTTCTAAGCTTTTTTTAACCGGAAGGAAGACAAACCCGGTGATTTCCGAAGCGATTTGTTCGGCTTTACTTTTTTCTATTTTTAATTCTTCTTCTAAGACATTCTGGAGCTCATTTGGCGGTAAAAGACCAAGAAAAATATAGCCAATATTTTTAGCAATATCAAAAATTAGGCTATCGCTTGTAACTTCATTTTTAAAGCAAATTTCCTGGATGTTAGCAGCAACTTCTTTAGAAAAAGCAGCTTTCTGAAGGTCTTTAGGAAGATCTTTATAAAGCTCCCAGAGTTGTTCTTTTGGATAATTCGGCATTGCTTTATTATATCACAATCAAAAAAAACCAACAAAATAAATATTTTTTATTCAGACGGTTCGGTTTCTTTAATTTTTGGAAGGGTAAAGTTTTCCTTTGGAAATTTGGGCAGGGCCTTTGTCATAAATGCGCGCCAGATAGGACCTGCTAATACTACGCCTGGTTTTTTACTCATTGAGGTATTATCGTTATTTCCTACCCAGACCCCAGTTACAATTGAAGGGGTATAGCCAATAGTCCAGGCGTCTCTATAATTATTAGTGGTTCCGGTTTTAGCTGCTACTTGATAATTTTCAAAATATAAAGCGGAATTAGCTCCAAACATTGGGGTTCTGGCTTCATTGTCCGATAAAATATCATTAATTAATCTTGCAGCTTTTTCACCTAAAACTCTTTTTGGAGTTTTTTTATTTTCTTCAATAATATTTCCCTTTGAGTCCTCAATTTTTAAGATAGAAATCGAAGGAACCTTTAGGCCTTCGGTTGCAAAAACACCATAGCTAGAAACCATATCAAGGAGTCGGATCTCGCCTCCTCCCAATACAATTGAAAGCCCATAAAAAGAGGGGGGCTTGTTTAAAGTGGTGATACCGCACTTCTTAGCTGTTTCTATGCTTTCCGGCAGTCCCGCTAAGTTAAGCAGAACTTTAACCGAAGGGACGTTTAAAGATTGAGCTAATGCCTGCCTTAAAGTTACAGGGCCTCGGAAGAGACCGTCATAATTTTTGGGGATGTATTCTTCTCCGCCCCAGATGCCAAAATTAGTTTCTTCGTCAATAATAATATACTTATCATCGTAACCATTTTGGAAGGCAGTAGCATAAACAAATGGCTTGAAAGCAGAACCGGGCTGACGTCCTATTCTATAAGTAGCTACATTAACATACGGGTCAAACAAACAATCTACTTCTGGCGTTAAATCGCACCCTTCAGGATAGCATTCTCCAAACCAATTCGCTGAACCAACCATAGCTAAAATTTCTCCGGTTTTTGGGTCAGTCGCTACTAAAGAAGCATTATACGCCCTGTATCCTTTGTTTCTTTCCGCGCCTTCTGCTACCGCTTTTTCAGCTGCTTGTTGAAGCTCCCAGTCTAGAGTAGTGTAAATTTTAAAACCTTCTTCTTCTAAAAAGTTTTTGCCGTATTTTTCAAAAAGATATTCCTCAACATAGAAAATGAAATGGGGAGCTTTAATTGTTTGTTTAATTTCAGCAAATTTTAATTCTTCTTTTTTAACTACTTTAGTCTCCTCCGGGGTTAAATAGCCCTCTTTTGCCATTCGGTCTAAAACATAATCTTTTCTCCCAAGCAGCTCATCTTCATTGGGTCCAAAGGGAGAAAGATAGCTCGGAGTTTTAATTAAAGCAGCCAAAGAAGCAGCTTCAGCCACAGAAATGTCTTTGGTTGATTTGTTAAAATAAGTTTTTGAGGCAGCTTCCACTCCATAGATATTAGGTCCAAGAGGGATCTGATTTAGATACCATTCTAAAATCTGGTCTTTTGAATAGCGTCTTTCCATCTCTAAGGTTAAAATAATTTCTCTAACTTTTCTTTTAATAGTTTTTTCTAAGGTTAAAAAAGTAGAACGGATAAGTTGCTGGGAAATTGTGGAACCGCCATAAGTCAGCTTTCCTGTTCTTAAATTAATCCGAATAGCTCGGAGAATTCCTCTAAAATCTATCCCAAAATGAGAATAAAAGTTAGCATCTTCGGTTGCAATCACGGCCTGCTTTAAATGTTCAGGAACTTCGCTTAAAGGAATAATCTCTCTTTTTTCTTCGCCGTATAATTCATAAAGCAAAACTTCCCCGGTTCTGTCATAAATTTTAGTTGATTCAATAGAGGCCCTTTCGGTAAATTTTTCCGGCCGAGGAAGATCTTTAGCATAATAGATAAATAAAATTAAGCCAGCAAAAACTGTTAAAACAAAACAAGAACCTAAAACAACAAGAATCCAAAAAGCAATTCTCTTTTTTTTATTCTTTTTATATGTTTTGCGATAAAATTTTCTCTCTGCCATTGTTTTTTATATATTTTTATTTTAGTATAAAAGCGTATGAAGATAAAGGATAATAATAAAATTGAACAGGTTTTAACAAGAGGCGTGGAAAATATTTACCCTAATCGTGAGGCATTAGAAAAAGTTTTAAAATCTGGCAAAAAACTTAGGATTTATAATGGTATTGATCCTACGGGCAAGCTTCATTTAGGCCATTTGGTAGTTTTAAAAAAATTACGTCAATTTCAAGACCTTGGACATGAAGTTATTGTTTTAATAGGCGACTTCACAGCTACTATTGGCGACCCAACTGGTAAACATACAGCAAGAAAAGTGTTAACGCGTAAGCAGGTCTTATCTTATGCTAAAAATTACAAAAAACAGATTAGAAAAATTTTAGATTTCAACAAGTCAAACGTTAGATTTTTACATAATGAAGAATGGACCAATAAATTAAAACCAATAGACATGCTTGCTTTAGCTTCCAAGTTTACCGTTGCTAGGTTATTAGAAAGGGACATGTTTCAAAGACGGATAAAAGCAGGTAAGGATATTCACGTGCACGAATTTTTGTATCCAATATTTCAAGCTTATGACGCAGCAACTATGGATGTAGATATGCAAATTGGCGGTAATGACCAAACATTTAATATGTTGGCGGGAAGGACACTAATGAAGAAGATGAAAAATAAGGAAACGTTCGTGCTAACAACTAAACTTCTGGTTGACCCAACAGGAAAAAAAATGGGGAAAACAGAAGGAAATATAATTAGCTTAGACGAGAGCCCAAAAGAAATGTATGGCAGGATAATGAGCTGGCCGGACACTTTAATTAATCTCGGTTTTGAACTTTTAACTAGAATTCCAATGGCTGAAATTAATAAACTGATGAAAAGCAATGCTAATCCAAAAGATATAAAAGCAAGGTTAGCAAGGGAGGTTGTAACAATGTATCACAGTAAAAAAGAAGCAGAAAGCGCCGAAAAAGAATTTAATAAAATATTTAAAGAAAAAAAACTTCCCACGGAAATCCCAGAGATTAGAATTAAGGAAAAGAAAATTAATATTTTGGACTTATTAGTAAAAACAAAATTAGCCCCTTCAAAATCCGAGGCAAAGAGATTAATTCTCCAAAAAGGAGTAAAAATAGACGGCAGAGTTCAAAAAGATTGGAGAGAAGTAATTGAAATAAAAAAAGGTCTAATAGTTCAAGTGGGTAAACGTCGCTTCGCAAAAATAAATTAGCTTAGTTTAATTTTTGGCTTGATAGTGTAGCAAAGCGCAATACCTAAAGCATCTATTGCGTCATCTTTTCTTTTGTTTTTATCTTTTGGTTTTTCTTCTAAATTAAACATGGTTTGGATCATTTTCTGAACCTGTTTTTTTTCTGCCCTGCCATATCCTGTCATTGCCATTTTAACCTGAAGAGGCGTAAATTCATAAACAGGGATTTTCTTTTTAGCGGCAGTTAACAATATTACTCCTTTTGCCTGGCTTACCGGCATAGCTGTTTTTAGATTTTTAAAAAAATATAAACTCTCAACAGCCATTATTTTCGGCTGATATTTTTTAATTAATTTATTCAGCTCGTTATTGATTATTTTCAAACGGTCTCCTGGGCATAAATCCGGAGTAGTTATTATACAGCCATAATCAATGACTTCGGATTTTTTATTTTTTATTTTTTTAATAACGCCGAATCCCGTTGTTGCGATTCCCGGATCTATGCCTAAAATAATCATAATTTTAGGTTAGAATATATGTCTTGGACTGCATCGTTTTCATCTAGCGCCTCAAAGAGTTTTTGACAGGCCTGTTTTTCTTTTTCTTCAACTTCAATCATTTCCTTAGCTGCCCAGTCCAAAGAAGCAGAATCAATTTTAATTTCTTTTTCTTCTAAATTCTTTTTCACTTTTTCTAATTCTTCTGGTTTAGTGTAAATATCTAAAATATCATCGTGCCAATAGATGTCTTCGGCTCCAGCTTCAATCGCTATTAATTCTAATCCTTCTTTATCTGTTGTTTTTTCTTCATTATTCACCATTATCGCTCCTTTCCTTTCAAAGAGCCACTTAACTGAACCTTCTCCAGCCAGCTTTCCATTATGTTGATTTAAAATTTGCTTAACTTCGCCCAAACTCCTATTTTTATTATCAGTAATCCCTTCAATAATAATAGCCATTCTTCCCGGACCATAAGCTTCAAAGGTTACTGATTCTAATTTTTCTCCAGTTAACTCGCCCGTACCCTTTTTAATCGCTCGCTCTATATTGTCTTTGGGCATGTTGATTTCTTTCGCCTGCTCAATTGCTATTCTTAACTTATAATTAGAATCAGGATCACTGCCTCCTCCTTCTTTAGCGGCAATACTAACAACCCGGGCCATTTTTGAAAAAGCCTTACCTCGTTTTTCGTCTGCTGTCCCTTTTTTATGTTTGATACTTGCCCAATGGCTGTGTCCGCTCATATTATATTAACTTTATCTTAAAAATTGACTTTTGTCTAATTTGAAATTAAAGTAATTATAAATATGGGTAGTAAAATTAAAAATTTATATTTATACATATTTTTAGCGCTTTTTGTAATAGCTTTTTTATTTATTTTAGGATGGGTGAATTATCAGCCCTGGCCTACTTTTGAACCTTTCGCAGCATCTTTGATTATAGCCGATTCAGAAAGCCCTGAAATCCCCGAAACTTCTGAAATCCCCGAAATCTTTGAGGGGTTAGTCCAGGAGAAAATTGAGCAAGGGAAAGAGTTTTTGTACAGAATGGAGCATCCAGAAGAGCACGGGTTTTATAAAAAATACGATGCTATAAATGATACTTTTGAAGAAAGATTATATACTGTTTATTCTGCTTCCATTATTTATACTTTTTTGTATATTTATGATTATAACCAGGACGAGGAGATTTTAAAACATTTGTCTGATTGGGGGGATTTTATTCTTTCTATGCAGGATAAAGACAAAAGCAGCAAAAGATACGGCGCATTTTCTTATTCATATTTTTTAAACAGCAAAGAAAAGGAAAAAAGATATGTTGTCGGAACCAGCGCTTTAAGTATATTTACTTTATTAAGATTATATGAAATAACGGGTCAAGATAAATATTTAGAATCAGCAAAATTAGCTGGCGATTGGTTAATTACAATGCAAAGGGAGGACGGTGTAGTAAAACCTTATACAAGATATTCAGATGGAAGGTGGGTTTTTGGCAAAAAAGAATCATTGCTTTACAATGGCCAGTGTCTTTCCGCCTTTTCTAAACTTTACGCTGTTACAAAAATTCAGAAGTATTATAACGCAGCTGAAAAGATTGCTAAGCATTTTGCTAAAAAATATGAAGATGCTGGAAGAAAATATATTGTTGGAGAATACAGGACAAAAAATCCAATATCAAATTCCTGGGCAGTGATGTCATTAATGGATTTCTACAAAACAAACCCTAACGATTATTACAAAGATATTGTGTTTGAATTAAGTTCACAGATTATTTCTCGTCAAATGCAGGATGGCAGGATAGACGGCGCTTATTCAACAAGTGGAAATGGCTGGATAAGCGAGGTGATGACAGATACATATAGATTTTGTCTTGAGCAGGACCCTTCGACGTCCTCAGGGCAAGTCGATTGCGAGAAGTACAAAGAAACAGTAGTTGATATTATAAAATGGATTATTCAACGCACTTATTCAAAAGAAAACAGCTCTTTCTTAAAAAATCCAGAAAGAGCATTAGGAGGTGTTTATTGGAATGAAGGGAATAAATACGTAAGAACTGACTCGGTTTGCCACGCCATAAACGGTTATACTAGGATAATAATGGCAAAGACATGGGAAGATTTGTAAAAATAATTTTATTAGGGTTTGTTCTTATTTTAACGGGATTTTTTATTGTGTACGAAATTTATTTTGATGTTCAGAAAATTGAATCTATAAAAGTATCAAGTAAAACTGAAGAAAAATTAAACAAACTAAGCTTAGAGCAAAAAATTGGACAGTTGTTTGTAATTGGCTTTGACGGAAAGTCCTTAAATTCAGACATCGAAAATTTAGTTAAAGAATTACATCCTGGCGGAATCCTCTTGCTTAAAAGAAATATTGAAGATGAAAATCAATTGAAAGAATTAATTGTTTCTCTTCAAGAAATTGCTTTAAAAGATACGGGATTACCATTATTTATTGCCGTTGACCAAGAGGGAGGATTAATTTCTCGGATTGAATGGATAGAAAAGACTCCTCAATTTGAAATTAAAAACAATATACAAGCTTATCAGGTTGGTAAAGATAGAGGCACAGAACTTAGAGAATTAGGAATTAATCTTAATTTAGCGCCGCTTTTAGATATAAGTTTTTCTAATGATTTTATTTTTGAAAGATCTTTTCAAAAAAATCATGAAATAACTGGAGAATTGACTAAATCATTAATCCAAGGTCAAAAAGAAGCCGGCGTGTTTACGGCAGTGAAGCATTTTCCTGGATATGGAGGAATTTCTTTTAACCCGGAAGAAAAGATGGCGAGATTAGAGAATATCCCGAAAGTTTCACAATTTCAAAAAGCGGCTGAAGCTTTTCCCGAAATGATAATGGCCTCAAATGTTATTTACAAAGGATTGTATGAAGAATACCCCTTTAGTTTTTCAAAAGAAGGAATCGGATTTTTAAAAAGCAATATTCAAGGAAATTATCTTATTGTTTCCGATGATTTGTCTCAGAACTCTTTGTTAAATAAATTTTCTTTAAAAGAAATTGTTACTTTACCAATTAAAGCCGGGATAGATATTTTGATTTTTTCTGGTTGGCGAATGCCGGTAGTTAATGGCGTTTCAGCACTTCGGGAAGCAATAGAAAGTGGCGATATTTCTGAACAAAGAATTGATCGGTCTGTCTTAAAGATTATTAAACTAAAACAACAAATTTCTATTTAGTGTATGCCCGGCAAGACTCGAACTA
>Ga0315533_1000137_pt1 | contig 67724 bp, 48 predicted proteins | sample SalMarSW160130MG_FD_203081 | JGI IMG/M metagenome (GOLD analysis project Ga0315533, IMG submission 203081) | Salt marsh sediment microbial communities from the Plum Island Ecosystem LTER, Massachusetts, United States - Salt Marsh Sediment SW1601-30 ...
ACGACTAAATACTGACGACTAAATACTGACGACTAAATACTGACGACTAAATACTGACGACTAAATACTGACGACTAAATACTGACGACTAAATACTGACGACTAAATACTGACGACTAAATACTGACGACTAAATACTGGAGTCAAAATGCGAGCATCAGAGATGAGAAAGGGTCAGACCGTTAAGATCGACGACAAACTTTATGTGATTGTTGATTATCAGCACGTAAAGCTCGGCAAAGGCGGAGCGGTCTATCAAACAAAGCTAAAGAGTCTGACGGACGGCTCAATTCAAAATGTTCGCCTGCGTGCAGAGGAAACAATCGAAGATGCGTATCTCGATAAGCGAACATACGAATACATTTATTCCTCAGGCAGCGAGCATGTCCTTATGGATACTACAAACTACGAGCAAATCACCCTCGATGACGATGCATTCGGCGACGGACAAAAATATCTTAAGCCAAATACGCAGCTTCAGGTTAGCATGTACCAGGGCAAGCCCATTGTAGTTACTTTGCCTAACTCGGTGGATTTGGAGGTGACAGATACACCGCCGGAAATAAAGGGTGCAACAGCTACAAATCAGCCCAAGCAAGCGGCACTCGAAACAGGCCTGGTCGTGCAGGTGCCGCCTTTTATTAAAGTCGGAGACATCATTCGTATCGATACACGAACCGGCGAGTACGTAACACGAGTTAAAGAATAAGAAGTTAGCTAAAGTATAAAGTGAACTAAAGTGAAAAAAATAATCTATAACTTTAGGCACTTCAGCTCACTTTAGGCATTTTAGCTCACTGTTTTTTTAGATGCGATGTTTGATAAAGTAAACAAAGCCCTGTTAAAGATTTTTGGCTCGCGAAATGAGCGTTTACTAAAGGCCTATTCCGTAATCGCTCAGCAGGCGGGAGAGTTTGAGCAGGAGATACAGAAACTCGACGACGAGGCTCTAAAAGCAAAAACCACCCAGTTTAAAGCTAAACTAAAGGCCGGAGCCAAACCGGAAGATATTATGCCGGAGGCCTTCGCAGTCGTTCGTGAAGCTGCAAGACGAAATGTCAAAATGCGGCATTTCAACATGCAGATTATCGGGGGAAATGTCCTCTATAAAGGCAACATCGCTGAAATGGCTACCGGCGAAGGCAAAACTTTAGTGGCAACGCTGGCGGCATATCTTGTTCACCTGACCGGCAGAAAGGTACATATCGTTACCGTCAACGATTACCTTGCAAAACGCGACGCTGAATGGATGGGCCCTGTCTATAAGGCTTTGGGATTAACTGTAGGGGCAATCCAGGCGGATATGGATTCCAGCAGTGATGAGCGGAAAAGTCAGTATGCCTGTGACATAACATACGGGACAAATAACGAATTCGGCTTCGATTATCTCCGTGACAACATGAAGATATCACTCGAGCAAATGGTTCAGAGTTCGCGGCAGTACGCCATAATCGATGAGGTAGATTCGATTCTGATTGATGAGGCCCGGACACCTTTGATTATATCAGGTCCGGCTTTCGATGATGTCACCAGGTATAAAAAAGCAGACCAGGTAGCAAGAAAGTTGATTAGTCTGCACAGCCATTACGACCACCTTAAAAGACAGATTGATTCCGCCCAGCGAACCATCGCCAATGCCCAAGGTGAGCTGTCCGATGCAAAAAGGGCCAGTGACAGTAAACGTGTCGAAAAGGCCCAAAAGGTGATTGAGAAGACCCAGGTCGAGCTTGAAACTGCTGAAGCAAAATTAGCACAGGCTACACAATATTACGAAGTTGAGTACGACAGAAAACAGGTGCATCTTACACATGAAGGAGTCGGGGCGGCGCAGGAAATCGCCGGCGTCGGCTCATTTTTCACCGGCTCAAATATGGAATGGCCACATCTTTTGGAGCAAAGCCTGCGGGGCCACGTGACTTTTGAAAGAGAAAGAGACTACGTGGTTATGGACGGCAAGGTTATCATCGTTGACGAATTTACCGGCCGATTGATGCACGGCCGACAGTGGTCTGATGGGCTCCATCAGGCGGTTGAGGCAAAAGAGGCTGTAGCCGTAAAGGAAGAATCTCAGACACTTGCCACCATCACCCTTCAGAACTTCTTCAAACTATATGACCAGATAGCCGGCATGACCGGAACCGCAGCCACCGAAGCCGAAGAGTTTATCAAGATATACAAGCTTGATGTCATTGTAATGCCTACCAACGAGCCTTGTATCAGGCAAGATCAGGATGATGCAATTTATAAAACGATAAAGGAAAAGTTTAACGCCATCGTGGAAGAGATAAACGAGGTCAGTGCTGCCGGTCGGCCACTGCTGGTGGGCACAACAAGTGTGGAAAGAAACGAAGCGCTCTCAGCGGCTCTTACCCAAAAATACGGTCTTGAACACGAGCTACTCAATGCCAAGCACCACGAAAGAGAAGCGACCATCGTGGCCAAAGCCGGCCAGCAGCATAAAGGCCGGGACGGCAGAATGCGAGGAAATATAACCATCGCAACAAATATGGCAGGCAGAGGTACCGATATCGTGCTCGGCCCGGGCGTAGCCGATATCGGAGGACTGCACGTCCTTGGAACCGAACGGCACGAGGCCAGAAGAATCGACAATCAGCTCCGAGGCCGGTGTGGCAGACAAGGGGACAAGGGCTCCAGCCAATTCTTTCTCTGCTTCGACGACGACCTGTTGAAAATCTTTGCGCCGGAATGGACCATCAAGGCCCTTTCCTGGATCGGCTGGGAAGAAGGCCAGCCGATCTATCATAAACGAATAAGCAAAGGCATCGAAAGAGCACAGAAGAAAGTTGAGGAGCGGAACTTCGAGGTACGCAAGAGCCTGCTTGAATACGACGAGGTGATGGACTACCAGCGAAAGATATTCTACTCACGCCGACGCAAAATCTTAGCTGGAAAAGGTCTCAAAAACATTATTGAAGAAATGATTGACAATACTATCGCAAAGAATTGCGATACAATCCTGAACGAAAGTTACCCCGTTAAGTGTATTGTCGAGTGGGCCCGAACTAATTTCGGCGTTGATTTGAAACCCGCAGATATTTCTGAGTCCAAACCCCACGAAATTGAGAGATTAATAAAAAAGAAAGCAAAAGACGAGGCCGAGAACAATATATCGCTTTCTATCGGCGAATATTTAGAAGATTACGACGATCCACAAACATGGGATATTGCCGGCCTGGCCAAGTGGGCGATGAGTGCCTTTCGTGTCAGTTTGAGCCCTGCTAAAATCAAAAGCCAAAGTCCGGAAGATATTCAGCAGCAGTTGATTTCCGCTGCTGCTGAGCAAATCGACAAAAAAGATTGCTCACAGCTAAACGGCTTTCTGAAGGAAGATTTTGCCGTCAACACATTTACCGAATGGGCGCGAGCCAAATTCGATATAAAATTAGATATCGAGCAATTAAATAGCTTAAATGCTTCGCAAATCCGTCAGCTCCTCGCCGAGAAGACTGCAGCCAAATACAAAAAACGAGAGATTGAATATCCGGTTGAATTTGCGATGAGCATGGTCTATGGTCCGCAAGGCCCCAACGTGTACGCATACGAGGCAGTGGCCGATTGGGCGAATAAAAAATATAACGCCGGCCTTTCCGTCGAGCAGATTCAGAACACTAAGCCTCAGCACCTGCACAAGCAACTGCTCGAATTCAGTGAAAGCTTCAATAACGGTCAGTTGGAGAGAGAGCTTGCCGATAAAATCGCCAGCCTGAATACCACCGAATTAACCAATTGGGCTAACGAACGATTCGAGGCTTGCCTGACAGAAGACGAACTTGGTGAAGGGACAGAACTGAGAGACAGGCTAACAACACTTGGAAGTGAGTTTTTACGCAAAGAGCTGAGCTATTTAGAGAAGTATGTCTTAGTTCAGGTTTACGATGGAACGTGGAAGGACCATCTATATTCGATGGACCATTTAAAAGAGAGCATTTGGACCCGTTCTTTTGCTGAGAAAGACCCTAAGATAGAATACAAGCGGGAAGGCTTTCGAATGTTCAACGAGATGCTCGAGGCTATTGAGGACCGGGTGACAGATATTATCTTCAAGGTACACTTGGAGGCCGGCGCCAGAGCCAGAAGTGTCTGGAATGTGAGTCAGACAGTTCACGACCAGGTTGGCCAGTTTGCGATGGCTGAGCGACAGCGAGCCGCAGCTCAAGCTCCGCAGGGCGAGCAGAGAGTAAAGCAAATCAAATTGGAGCAGCCGAAGGTCGGAAGAAATGAGCCGTGTCCCTGCGGCAGCGGTAAAAAGTACAAAAAATGCTGCGGAAAAAACGCATAAGCTATTTAGCCCCCACCCCTGCCTGCCCTGAGCGCAGTCGAATGGGTGGTGGGGGTCCATACACCATTTTTCACATCTCATAATTGACCAAATAGTCCTCATCTGGTATACTACATATCAGCGAGCATAGGAAAAGCAGGTAATTATCCTATTGCCCGAAGGTTGAGGAAGGAGGTCGAAAGATGATGGAGGTAAGAAATTCGCGAATCTTGACTGTCGTCAGACAAGTTCTGCGGACAATTCTTTTCCTGATCGCAGTTTGTCTGCTCAGCTTTCCTGCCCAGGCAAACGAAAAAGAGTTTGTTACTACGGCAGATTCTCAGCCCTTCGACTCCGCTCAGGGTGGTGAGCTTGTCCCTAAGGGGCTTGTCGAATCCAGCAGCCGATACATATTCCTTTCCGATCAGAGTACGGTTATTCAGACAGGCGGAATAGCCGGCGTCCACTGGATCTATTCCGTCGAAGGACAGTTCCAGCTTACCGTCGATCCCAATGCGGGCACAGCCTTATTCGCCCATGTCGATGCGAATGCGACGGACGAAAGCCCATACAGACGCACCCTGGACCCGAACGAGGAATTCAACATGACCAAGCTGGTCGGCACGGTCATTGGCGATACGATAATCGTATTTTCGGGTAAAGCCGCTGACAGTAGCAATATTCTCATCATAGCGCTCCTCAATGATGATTTGGTTTATCTTGTCGGCAAGACATTCCCGCCGGCTGGCAGCGCGGATTTCTTTATCTTCAGCTTAGACGCCACAGCTCAGAGGAAGTATGGCGGCGGCACAGGGGAACCCAATGACCCCTATCTAATCTATACAGCCGAACAGCTCAACACCATCGGTCTCAATCAGGAGGACGCGGATAAACACTTCAAGCTGATGGCTGATATTGATTTATCTGCTTATAAGGGAGATACATTCAACAGGATAGGATGCTATGAGCCTCCACCACAATTTCCCTCTGGGAATATACCATTCACGGGCGTTTTTGACGGCAATGGCCACACTATATCCAACTTCACTTATGCGGTGGATATCAACGAGCCGCCGTATGAAGGTTATTTATGTGAAGATTTTGTTGGTTTATTCGGATATGTCAACGGGCCTGGGGCTCAAATTAAAAATCTTGGTCTGATTGACCCCAATATGTATCCGGAGGCAACCTGTAGTGAAAGAGTGGCTAGGGTTGGCGCCTTAGCTGGCAGGTTACGTTTGGGAATCATTACCAACTGCTATGTTCATGGTGGCCGAGTCTTGGCAGATGCGTACGTTGGGGGATTGGTCGGCTCGAATCTGGAAGGAACCATCTCAAACTGCTACACGACATGCGATGTTGCATTGGCGGAAGATCGTTGGTTAAGACCCATCGATGACCCGAATATCCCAGTTGTAAGTGTCGGTTTCTCTTTTGGCGGCTTAGTAGGATACAGCCGGGGCTGGATATACGACTGCTATGCAACAGGAAGCGTCCAAGGAGTTCGGGCATCCGGGGGATTAGTAGGAATAAACGATAGTGACATTTTCAACCCAGAGTCGGATATTGGGGTGATATCCGGCAGCTATGCGACAGGTGACGTTTCCGGCGACGAAGATGTTGGTGGACTTGTAGGAAGCAATAGCGGTGAAATTCACCAATGCCGTGCTTTTGGTAACGTCTCAGGATTGAATAGTGTGGGTGGGCTTGTGGGCGATATGGTCATGGATGAGGGCGGTATCAGTGACAGCTACGCGACCGGCGATGTTTCCGGCAACGAACAGGTCGGTGGACTTGTGGGATATAGCAACGGCTCCATCAAAGACAGCTATGCCATCAGCGAGGTTTCGGGAAATGTATATGTTGGGGGGCTGGCAGGATTTAATGGCTACGGTACAATCTATCGCAGCTATGCGGGCGGTGCGGTCTCCGGCACTGAAAATGTCGGTGGGTTGGCAGGAAGGAATGGCGGCGCCGGTATGATCCATTGCAGCTATGCCATTGGTGAGGTTTTGGGAACGGAATATGTCGGTGGGCTGGCAGGAACTAACTTCGGTACTATCCATTGCAGCTATTCAGCCGGTGCAGTCTCTGGCATTCAGAAAGTTGGTGGCTTGGTGGGAGATAATTGGGGTGGCGGTATAGTAACCGCCTGTTTCTGGGATATTGAGACAAGCGGACTGACTGATATGTGTGGAATTGAGAGCAGCGGTGCTATTGGCTGCGACAATTCCTATGGAAAAACCACAATCGAGATGCAAACAGAAAGCACGTTCCTGGACGCCGGCTGGGACTTCGTGGACGAGACCAAAAACGGCGCCGAAGATATCTGGTGGATTCTCGAAGGCCGGGACTATCCGAGATTAAACCGGGAACTCATCGAAGATGATTCGGCGGAGTAATTAACCCCCAAGGAAAAACCGCCAGGTAGAACCCTTCGACTTCGCTCAGCGCGGGCCTGGGGGGCTAAATACATAGATATAAAAAGAAAACATCGAGTAGCGTCCTGTTACCCGATGTTTTCCGGAGGGGAGAAAAAAAGTTTTTTTACATTCTTATTTAGCAGTAAAATTCCAATTATAAGTCTAACTAAAAAGCTCCAATCAGTCTCTTTTCTAATTTTGTATACGTTATCAGCGGATTACAGTTCTATACAATTTTTCACGGAAATTTGTTGTACAGCATAATTTCCATAACTGTTGTTGTTTTAAAAAAATGAGCACTACTTTTTGTCATACCCGCCCGATGTCTGCTGAAGGCAGGTAAAGCTGTGGCTATCCGCAAAGCGGATAGACCAGCGAAAAACGCTCCTCTATTTTAAAGTGGCAACTAACGGGAAAAAAGTAACATTTTTTTATGGAAACAGCAGTAGATTCCATCGGCGAAATCGTGACTTGCAGCACCGGTTTTTGCAATAGGAAGAAATTTGTCACAGCCCGCTTTAACCGTACCAGCCGCTTAAACCTTGCTGAACAGCCCGCTACGGAAGCCGCCGCAACTGTGATTCTTGTTGAATCTGCCACGTCACTCACCGGTTCGGTAGGTAGTTTTTACTCCTTCTTGAGGTAAAGCGTTTGTGTTGGGAAGGCAAATTCGATACCTTCGGCTTCGAAACGCTTCATCATCTCTAAGTTGACCCGCTGATTGACCTCGTGATACAGCCAATAATCGGGCGGTTTAACCCAATAGCTCATATATATGTTCAACGAGCAATCGTTAAAATCGCTAAAGTACACCCTCGGTAACTTTTCAGGGTCAGTATTTACTTCCGGTACATTAGCTAAAATCTCTTTGATGATCTCGACGGCCCTCTTGGCTTTTTTATGGCCGGAATCATAAGTTATGGTGATATTCGATGTCCTGCGAATAAATGGACGCCTGCCAACATTTTCCACAATCGAATTTGCAATCACACTATTAGGAACAGTCACAAAGTGTCCTTCAATTGTGCGTATTTTAGTGCTTCTAAAGCCGACCTCCTCGACCGGCCCATAATGGCCGTCAATCTTTACCAGCTCACCCATCTGAAAAGGCCTATCAGCGAAGATGGTAATAGAGCCGAAGAAATTGGCTATGGTTTCCTTGGCTGCCAGGGCGATTGCGATACCGCCAACGCCGGCACTGAGCAGAAGTGACTTTACATTCGCCCCCAGGATATTCTCGCTAATCAGAAGAACTGCGACAATTGCTATTGTCACTCGCATGGCCTTACGCACCACCGGCACGAGCATGTCGTCGAGCTTGGTTTCCGTTTTGCCGACCAGGCGATTCAAATAGAATTCGATGACATCGACAAGCCGATAAAGGGCATAAGCTACGGCAATGGCAGCTATTACACGAGCAATTTTTGTCCATCCATCACCGAGCGAGGTTCTAATCCCATTTTCGTCATTAAAGAATAGGGGGACTTTCGCGAGAAATATGCCGGCTGCAAATACCGCCACATATATCGGATTTGCCAGCGCTGCAAGTAAGATTGCCAGAGGACTATCAACTTTTTTCTTTGCCAGTCGCTGGGCATAGCTCTTAACAAAAAACTGGACAATTCGCCCTGCCGCCATTGCAACCAAAACCGCGAGTAAAACAAGGCCGAACCGCCAAATTTCATTACCTCTAATGATTTCGTAGTTGATGGTTTTTGTCCACCCCTCAGCGAGAGTTGATATTTGAGCTAATACCAATGCTGTCATCTTAAACTCCCAATTTATAAAATCCTTTTTGCTTGTTTAAAGTCCTGCCCGCCGTACACTCTGGGCAGGCGGGCCTGCTTCTTATACATTATTAACCGCAGTTTTTCCAGTGAAACAAACATTTTACGTTTCATCTGACTCTGTCATCTGTCCTACCACGGCTCGACTGAGCTCGCCGAAGTTTGGCGGGTAAACTTCTGTCCTCCGTTTTCTGTCGTCTGTCTTCTGTTGTCTGTAATTGGCTTTGTTTGGCTTTGTTTCCCCCAAAGTCGCCGGCGTGGTTCATTTTCATAATCCTTTGTTGAAAAGAAGGTTGCATTATTTTTGACCTTAATCAAATTGGCTTTGTTTTGCATAAAAAAGGCTCGATTTGTAGAATACTTTCGACAATTGTCGAATAACGTAGGTTTGCGTAAAATTGACAGCATGGGCAAATAAGTCCCTTGATGAAAAGTTACCCATCCCATCGGCTGAATCTTGATTTTTGCGTTTTGGTTTTTCGTTTCGCAATGAGAATTCAGGTTTTTTGAACATTTGATATTGTTTAGAGTTTAGGATTTACTTCTGAGTTCCGTCCTCTGTCTTTCCGACTTCGCAGAGGCTACGCCAGACGTGCCGTCATCTGTCTTCTGTTTGAATTGTGATATGCTATACTTTTATGTACTCAATACGCGATACGATATACGCTAAACGCGTTACGAGGTCCTATTATACCCGAAAAGATCTTAATTTTCAAGTAAATTCTTTTCTCGACACCTGTCATTGCGAGGCCCAAAGGGCCGCGGCAATCTAATCCTTGCCTGTTCCGAGTCCCGATTTATTGGGAAGGGATTCACACGATACCTGTCATTCCTACGGAATTTGTCCGCCTTGGCGTCGAGCGGTTACGCTGCTCGTCACGGTTACGTTAAACGTAAAACGTTTTTTTAATGGGCTTAGCCATGCCTTTCGGCAGGCAAAATAAAAGAATGAGCAAGGAGGAAATTATATCAATCAAAAAACTCCTTTGAGTTACACGATTATTGCACTACCTGTTAATACCACCTAGTGGACATAAAGTGATTTTGTATTTTTTGGTAGGGTGGGGCTCACCCCACCATTTTCTCTACATAGCTTGGCAGCATCATTGAGTTCTAAAGAGCAATTGAAAAGATTATTTGAATCCGAGAATAGCTTGATTTTCAAAACAGTTGCCATGTCACTCATACGTAAAACGAGTACGCGCTTTACGTATGAGCTTTTTTTGTTTTTGGTTGTTTATTCGCCGCAGGTGTATTAAGGCCAAATAAAAGGTGGATTTGTTTTGGTAGGGTGGGACTCCCTATGGGATGCCTTACGGTATTGCCACACCATTTTCATTCTTGATATAAAGTGTTCGAGTCTCAATACCTAAGATACTTAGGTATTCTTTGAAAATTAATTAGAAAAGCACCAAAAACACGAATCTGGCAACACGTAAGGTGCGATACTCGTGCTTCGTAGCAAAGCCAACTTCGCATAGTAGCACATCGCAACCTATCGAATGAAAAAAGTACCCACTTGGGGCAGGCGGACACCTTTAATTCATTGTAATTGAAGGCTGTATATAAAAATAATACCTAAGATACTTAGGTATTGGAAACAATCTTATTCATGTTCTTTGAAAAAGCGAGCCATTCGGTTCGGTTTGCCAGAAGTAGCTTTTTGCCTTTTATGGTTAAAGAATAATATTTTCGCTTTCTTGAAGGTCCAGCAGGTTTCCATCTGCCTTTAATCAGTCCCGCTTTTTCCATCTTGCGCAGGGCTGTATAAACGGCTGATTGACGCCATTGGAAAAAGCCTTTTGTTTTTTGATGAGCTGTCTGGATAAGTCCATAGCCGTACATCTGCTGCTTTTCGAGCATTGAAAGAATCACAAATTTGATGCTCCCTTTTACAATCTGCTGGTAAAACATCTATACTTTCCTTTCTTTATAATCGAAGGATTTACAAAAATAATACCTAAGATACTTAGGTATTGTACCGACACCAATCACTCAAAAAAGTCGGCACTTTTAATTTCTATGTTCTATATAATACCTAAGATACTTAGGTATTCCTATTATCTTACGGCTTAATATTTAATTTTAGATACACCATACTAAATACCAGAGTCTTGATACCTAAGATACTTAGGTATTGTGCTGACACCAATCCATTAAAAAATCATCACTTTTAACTTCTATGTTCTATATAATGCCTAAGATACTTAGGTATTCCTATTATCTTACGGCTTAATATTTAATTTTAGATACACCATACTAAATATGGGAGTCTCAATACCTAAGATACTTAGGTATTCTTTAGAAATCAAACAGAATATATTTAAAATACTTCATTGGCTTTGAGCAATGTGAGCTAAGAAGTTCCATATAAACGAGTAACTATCCCAAATTCTGTGGTTGGTTATTTATTGTCGTTTCCAGAAGGTTAACACTATCATTATCGTTGAATGATGTTTGTAACAATAATACCTAAGATACTTAGGTATTCTTTGAAAATCAATCAGAATATCTTAAGAAGTATTCAGTCCGCTGGGGGATGCCTCCCGCAAGGGATCCTCCCGTTAGGGACCCCTTAGGGGCTTACGGGATTACGGCATTGGTATTAAGAAATAGTCGGGTAGCTTGGGCAAATTCTTTAGTAGGACGGTGTATCTCTGCTGCTCAGGCTGAAAAGTATTTTTAGACAGTCCTAAGGACTCCGCCGTTAGGCGTCCTGTGGACTGACCCGCCAGAGGCGGGTAAACTTCTGTCCTTTGTCATCCGTCATCTGTCTTCTGTTCTCTAAAGGTATCTCTTTCATTATTCTCCCCTATGTCGGAGCATAGCGTAGATCCGGCCGCGCAGCGCGACAGACTCGAACTCTCCTGTCTCCAGCTCAAAAAGTGCACAAGAGCACAAGACATAGGCGGTTAATTCTTTTCATTCAGCATGGTCAAACTCCTCAACCATATCAGTTATAATTTTTCCAGTGAAACAAGCATTTTGTAACTTTTGGGTGAACCAATAATCTTTAGACGATGTATAATACCCGCATGAAATGCAACCCCGTAATGAATTACGGGGCTAAACCCGTCTCGAGCCGGGTCGAGAGATAATTACTGTATTTAGGAGCGCTGAATGAAACGAACAACGTTAAATTTTATTGTCGATTTGATTAGCTTTATTGATTTGGTGGTATTGGCTATAACCGGCTTTATTATTAAATATATCCTGCCACCAGGCAGTGGCGGACATGGCCGAGGCTTTCGCGGAGGCCGAGAGGCTGGAGAGATAAGAGAGTTGTGGTCGATGACCCGCCATGAGTGGGGCGATATACATTTCTACCTGGCTGTTGCTTTTGTCATCTTGATAGTTATCCATATCATTCTGCACTGGGCCTGGATAAAGAGTTACTTCAAATCGCTTTTAGGTCTTTAGCCAAGAGCAAATTGACTCAAAGCAAAGAGAGGTTCATCAGAGCTATTTTAGCTCGACGGACCAGTAGGCGTGGTCGAGGAATTGTTGCCAGCTACGGTAACGCTGCTGGCCGAGATGAATATGAACAAGCGGATTGTGTCTTGGCTTGATGGGCTTCTGGATAAGTGTCATTCTGGCTTCTTTTGGGGTTCGGCCACCTTTTTTGACGTTGCACTCGGCGCAGGCACAAACTATATTTCCCCAAACGGCTTTGCCGCCCATGCTCCTGGGAATAACATGGTCGAGCGATAATTCACTGGTTCGTCGGCGTCTGCCGCAATACTGACAACGGTTTTTGTCGCGAGCGAAGATGTTTCGCCGATTGAATTTGACATCGGTTCGCGGCAGACGATCATAAAATAACAGCCGAATAATACGCGGCACCGCAATATTAAGATTGACCGTGGCGACCCAGTCGTGACCGTCAGGCTCGAAATTGCGCTTGAATTGGCTTACCTCGCACCAGCTCTCGAAATCATAATTGGAATATCTGCCTTCCTCGAGCGAGACAACCTCAGCAAGATCTTGGAAAAGCAGTGAAAAGGCCCGCCTGGCTCCCACGATACGGATGGCCATATAGTGCCTGTTCAGCACGAGAACATTACAGTCCAGCCCTGATTTGACCTCTGAAGCAAACATAATCTACAATTATCGATGTACGCACTCCAACTTCATTTACAATTTATTAAATAACAAAAATAATCTCGAATTGCAAGTAAAAAGCATAAATCCGTAAGATATGCGTTGTTTTTGTACTGAGTAATGCGAAACAATTAAGGCAACTGGATGCTGTGTATGGATCATGTAGAAACGATAAAATATCCAACGACTATTTGGTTCACGAGGGATTATACAAGGCGTATAAGCCAAAACCACCCTACTATAGTCGAAGGATTTATAGCCGAAAAACTGAACAGCATCTTACTATAAAATATTATTTCACATCCGATGGTTCAGCTGTAGAGGCACGAAGATTCTCTCTCATCAGTCGTCCCATCTTAAACTTCACCGTTCGCTTTGCAGGCACCTCAACACGCTCAAGGGTTTTAGGATTCTGCGCGATTCTCGATGCTCTTTCTCTGGTCTCGAAGACACCAAAGTCCCGGAATTCCAGACGATTGTTGTTTTTGCAGAGCTCCTTTGTTATCTCGTCAAGAAACGTTTGAATTATATGCTTGACCGTCACCCTCTTTGCTTGTGTACGTTCTGCAATCCGGTCGATAAGTTCTTTCTTTGTAACTGTTGCCATAGGTTACCTCATTTCAGGAAAAGAACGATTGAGAAATTATATCCCCGCTTATATCAATAGAACTGCTATATGACAGACTTTCCTTACTTGTTACCCAACAGCTCATCGCATATCCTTCGACACCTCGACACGGCTCGGTGCGGGCCCGGCTCAGAGCCTGCCCTGAACACAGTTGAAGGGACGAGCCTCTGCTGCAATCCCTGCCACACAATAACTCTTCGGTGACACTTTGGACAATCAATTCCTTTGTTATCAGAAGAGCCGCTAAGAGAGATAAACTCCAAACTACTGCAAGGTACTATACTACAAAGACTTCGAGTCGGCAAGTAATTTTCTGCAAAAAAATTCCCAAGATTGCAAAAAATCTGACGGCATTTCTTAGGTTCTGATAAAAGCCTAATTCTGCCTGTACCGCAATGTTGCGCGTGCTGGGCAATTTTCGCTTCAATAAGCGGCTTGCATAATACAAAACGCAGATAAACAAAACAGATAGTCTATTGACCTGATAAGGACTTGTCGGCATAATTAACGTTCTTATATTTTCTCGACTTATTGATAATGAGAGCGTAGATATTGACTGGATACCATTTTTTCAACGCAAATAGCCGGTTATGCAGCTTAGTTGAATATTAAGAGCCGATACATAAGCCGGCCTTATAGTAGGGATAGCTTTATGTCTGTAGATAAGAGCAAAAAAACTAAGTCGAGCGAACCCTCACGAAAAAGAAAAGACATAGCCGCTGAAATTGCAAACACCTTTGAATGGCTGATAACCGCTTTTATACTGGCCTTTGTCTTCCGGGCGTTCATAATGGAGGCGTTCCGCATACCTACCGGCAGTATGGCTGATACACTCAAAGGAGCTCATTTCCGCCTGTGTTGCGAGAAGTGCGGATATAAATACAGCCATGGCTTTTCGCCGGAAGCGTATATTTTCTGTCCCCGCTGTGGATATACATGTGAGATTAATTCTGTACGGCAACGAAATCTACGCTGCCCTCAATGTTTTTATAAGTTCAACTATCCGGAAAGATATAGATTGCATCAGGATACCGTTCCGTCCGGCAACGTCGAACTGCCCCACACCCGCTGTCCAAGCTGCGGTTATGAACAAGGTTATAATCGCTATACTAAAAGCACAAGGCCCGTCGCAAACGGCGACCGTATCCTTGTGCTGAAGTGCATATACCAATTTGTCGAGCCTAAACGATGGGACATAATCGTATTCAAAAATCCGCTGGATCCCACGGAAAATTACATTAAACGGCTGATCGGTCTGCCGGAAGAGAAAATCGAAATCATTGATGGCGATGTTTATATCAATGATCGAATTAGCCGAAAACCACCTAAGATGCAGCAGGAGCTATGGACACTTGTCTATGATCACGACTATCAGCCTGTTCGGCCGCAAAAAGGCTCTTTTAACGGCCAGCCCTGGAGGCAGCCGTTCAAAAACGACACAGATTCAAAATGGATGCTCAATGACAGAGACAATCCCACCTTGCTGCGCCTCGACAGCCCCATTGAGCAAATCAGTACACTGATTTATAACACACCGGACAACGAATTCAAAGCCACATATTCTTACAACGATGTTGATTTCCGAAGAGAGGCAGATATGCCGGAATGTAGCGATCTTATGGTGCGTTTCTATGTTGAATCAGGCAGCGCCGTTAGGCGTCCTCCGGACAGCCAGGCAAGTATAGGTATAACTCTCAGGAAATATCAAACCAATTACAGCGCATGGGTCAGCTCGACCCGTGAGATAAATAACTTGGGAATCAGGACAAAATCGCAGTCGGCCATCTCACGGGGCGAGACGGGTGAAATGGTCATTGCAAAGGTTGGGCCGGATAAGCAGCTCATAGAATTAAAGCGTAAACAAATCCGCTCCTTGGATGTAAACAAGCCGACGTTGGTTAGATTTGCCAATGTTGACCATCAACTGATTTTTAAGTATGGCGCTGAAAAATTAACTTATGATTTGCCAGGCGGGCCGAATGATGCTGATACACAACGGACGGATGCCGAGCCTCGGGTAAAAATTTTTGGAGCCGGTAGGCTAACCCTGTCGCATATAGCGATTTTCAGAGATATTCACTATACAGCGGGAAAAGCCGCCAACGGTGCAGACATAGGTAGAGCAACACAGGACAATCCTTTTACACTTGCAAAAGATGAGTTTTTCGTGCTTGGTGATAACAGTCCCAACAGTGAGGACGGCAGATGGTGGGACAGGCCGGGCGTGGCTAACAACGGGCTGGCTTATCGTAAAGGTGTTGTTCCACGTGACTATCTGGTCGGCAAGGCACTGTTTGTCTATTGGCCCAGCGGCTTTGAATTTCCCTGGCCGGAAAGTCTGAAAAAATATCTTTTGAACAGGAGCCAACAAAACTTGGCGCTGAGAGTAATACATGGCATTGCTTCGCTGCGGTGGATCCCAAACGTGGGCCAAATGCGCCTCATTTACGGCGGCTCAAGTAATAGCCCACGGGCAGATAAGGAGGCTACTAAATGAAAGGTATGCTGTTCATAACCGGCTCGGCGGTAATGGTATTAGTCTTTGCCGGATGTGCTGAATTAAAAAATACTGGAAATGCTACCCGCAGCGTTACTGATCGTGTCACTACTGATCATGGCATCGCCGTGGAGCAATTACGTTGCGAGTACCGCATCAACCCTCTTGGAATTGATGTTCTTCATCCTCGGCTAAGCTGGACAACGCAATCCGGCCGGCGAGGCTGGGCGCAAACCGCATATCAGATTTTAGTAGTCAGCAGTGAGAAATTTCTCGACCTCAACATAGGTGATCTTTGGGATAGTGGTAAGGTCGCTTCCAATCAGAGTAATCAGGTGGTGTACGCGGGTAAGCCGTTGGTATCTCGCATGAGCTGTTATTGGAAGGTGCGTGTTTGGGATAATGTCGGAAATGTGTCCGCCTGGAGCAAACCAGCATTTTGGACAATGGGTCTGCTCGGTACCGCAGACTGGCAGGCTAAATGGATAGGTTACGACGCGCACCCACCGGAGGGAAAGGGCGATCCTAATGAGCTGGTCTTACCATCGCTTCCTTATCTGCGCAAAGTTTTTTCGATCAAAAAACCCATGAAGAGAGCTGTAGTTTATGCCTCAGCTCTGGGTCTTTATGAGCTGCATATCAATGGCAAGCGTGTAGGCAATGACTATTTTACGCCCGGCTGGACCGACTATCCTACGCGTGTTTATTACCAAACTTATGATGTGACTAAACTGCTAAAGCGGGGTTCAAATGCCATCGGTGTCATCCTTGCAGATGGCTGGTACGCTGGGTACCTGGGCTGGGGCCGAAAGAGAGAGCACTATGGAAGCGAGCCGCGACTGCTCATGCAGCTTGAGGTCGAACACGCTTACGGCGGCAGAGAGCTAATTGTTAGTGACGAATCGTGGAAAGCTGCCTATGGTCCACACATTGAAGCTGATTTTCAAATGGGTGAAACCTACGATGCCCGCAAAGAGATGCCCGGCTGGAATACGCCCAGCTATAATGATTCGACCTGGGACGCGGTAGCGGTGATAGAACTCGCGAGGATGGCTGGTGCCAAAATCGATACCAAAGTACAGTCCTTTCCCGGCGTGACAGTGAAAAAAATAATGGAGATCAAGCCGATAAAACGCACACAGCCAAAGAAAGGCATGTACGTCTTTGATATGGGTCAAAACTTTGCCGGCTGGGTTCGACTGAAAGTCAAAGGTAAAGCCGGAACAAAAGTAGTGCTGCGATTTGCCGAAATGCTTGATCCCAACGGCACTATCTACACCGATAACCTCCGTACAGCACGCTGTACCGACACGTATATCCTAAAAGGCAAAGGCCGAGAGGTTTGGCAGCCGCGATTTACCTATCACGGCTTTCGATATGTGGAGGTAACCGGCTACCCCGGCGAGCCTGGACTTGGTGATATTACAGGCATCGTCGTGCATTCGGATACCCCACAAGTCGGTTCATTTGAGTGTTCCAATCCGATGGTCAATCAACTCTATAGTAATTTAACCTGGGGCCAGCGGTCAAACTATATTGAGGTGCCGACCGATTGCCCACAGCGTGACGAACGATTGGGCTGGACCGGAGATGCGCAGATTTTCATCCGCACAGCAACATACAACATGGACGTGGCGGCGTTCTTCACCAAATGGCTGGTTGACCTCGAAGATGGCCAGAGTGCCGAAGGTGCGTTCCCTGATGTGGCACCGCGTAAAGTAGCTATGGGCGATGGCACGGCTGCATGGGGCGATGCCGGCGTAATTTGTCCCTGGACGGTTTACCAGGTCTATGGTGACAAGCGCGTCATTGAAAGACACTACGAGTCAATGAAGAAATGGATTGCGTATCTAAAAACCAATAGCAAGGAGCTTTTGCGACCAGCAAAGGGGTATGGCGACTGGGTTGCTATCGCATCCGATACGCCTAAGGACGTAATCGCTACGGCTTATTTTGCCTATAGCACGCGACTATTGTCGAAAATGGCTGCTGCTATCGGCCAAAACCAGGATGCAAAAGAGTACGAATCGCTTTTTAAGCAAATCAGAGACGCCTTCAATAAGGCATACGTCTCTGACGACGGCCGAATCAAGGGTGACACGCAGACCTGCTATTGTCTTGGGCTTTATTTTGACTTGCTACCGGATAATAAACGCCAAATTGCCGCTGACCATTTGGTCGAAGCTATTAAGAGAAAAGACTGGCATCTATCCACGGGATTCGTAGGCTTAAGCTACCTTCTGCCGACGCTTACTCAAACCGGCAATCTCGACGTTGCTTATCGCCTGCTCAACAATGACAGCTTCCCAAGCTGGGGCTATAGTATCAAGAACGGTGCAACGACAATCTGGGAGCGATGGGACGGCTGGACCGAGGACAAAGGTTTTCAGACCCCAGGCATGAATTCATTTAATCACTACGCTTTTGGTTCGGTCGGCCAGTGGCTTTTCGGAACTGTTACAGGCATAGATACCGAGGGGAGTGGTTATAAGCAGATTATTATTCGTCCAAGCCCCGGCGGCGGCTTGTCTTTCGCCAAAGCAAGCTACAAATCTATCAATGGCTTAATTGTCAGCGATTGGAAGATCGAAGATGGCACGTTTATATTGAATATCACGATTCCTGCTAATACCACCGCCACTGTATATGTGCCTACTAAAGATGTTGAAAGTGTCGCTGAAGGTAGGCGACCTATAAATGAATCTGAGCAGATAAAATTCCTCCGCATGGAGGATGGCTGTGCAGTCTTTGCTATAGGCTCGGGGAATTATCATTTTGTGTCAACAATGCCTTAAGGGACAAAACCCCCAGTGAAACTGGGGGCTAAATATTCAATTTATTTAGCCCCGTGTTTTACACGGGGTTCGATTTTTTGACTTTTAGGAAACTGTGTTTTGCTGCTTTGATGGTCTTTTCGATGTCCTCATTTGTATGCGCGAGTGACACAAACATCGCTTCATAGGCACTTGGCGCCAGGTAGATGCCTTGCTTTAACATCTCCGCAAAGAATTTTTTGAATTGTTTTATATTTGTTGACCGAACGTCTGCAAAATTTCGCACTTTCCTTTCGGTAAAAAAGCAGCTCATGATCGAGCCGACACGATTAATTGTAACAGGGACACCTGCCTGTTTAGCTGCGTCAACAAGTCCGGCTTTTAATTTTGCAGATATGGATTCAAATTTTTTATAGATTGATGGATGATGGACGATGGATGATGGACGATGGACGCCTGTTTTACGTCTTCCCTCGTCTTTCGTCCCGTATCCCTCGTCCTTCGCATCGAGCAAATCCAGCGTGGCAATTGCTGCTGCGGTTGCAATTGGGTTGCCGCTAAGCGTTCCTGCCTGATAAACCGGTCCTGTGGGCGCGAGCATATCCATAATGTCGGCTCTGCCACCGATAGCACCGATTGGCAGTCCTCCGCCTATTATCTTGCCGAGGCTCGTAAGGTCAGCCTTTATGCCGTAAAGCTGCTGTGCTCCGCCGCGGGCTATGCGAAACCCGGTTATCACCTCATCAAATATCAAAAGTGCATCGTTTTGATTGCATAACCTGCGTAGCGTCTCCAGATAGCCATTGACCGGTGGGACAACGCCCATATTTGCAGCGACCGGCTCAACCAAAATAGCAGCGATTTTGCCTTTGTGTTTATCGAAGGCTGCCTTTGCCGCATTGCTGTTATTATACGGTATTACAACGGTCAGCTTGGCCAGCGCATCAGGCACACCAGAGCTTGAGGCGGTGCCATGCTCAGCAACACCAGAGCCGGCTGAAACGAGCAAAGAATCACTGTGGCCGTGATAACAGCCGACCATTTTAATTATCAAATCCCTTTCAGTGTACGCACGGGCCAGCCGAATTGCGGTCATTACCGCCTCGGTGCCACTGCTGACCAGCCGGACCTTCTCGATGGAATCAAAAGCAGCAGCTATCTTTTTGGCCAGAGTGGTTTCAGCCAATGTCGGTGCGCCGAAAGACGTTCCCTTCCGTGCGGCAGTCTGAACAGCTTTTACAACTATCGGATGTGCGTGTCCGAGTATCATCGGCCCCCAGGAGCCTACATAATCAATGTACTCATTTCCATCGAGACAATAAATTTTTGAGCCGGCTGCATGCTCTATGAAAAGTGGTGTCATATCTACGCCACCGAAGGCTCGGACAGGCGAATTTACACCGCCGGGCAAAAAACCGCACGCCTCTGCAAAGGCTCGCGCGGATTTTGGCCAGGCCGAAGGCCTGGAGCTGATCATACTTTCCTTTGGAGGGCTTTTCTGTATGCTCTTTTTGGCTATTGATTTCATCTTTGTTGCCCAAGTAAATTGCACAGCTAAATATATAGGTCTTACGGGATTTATATCATAAAGACACTCCCGGCAGAGTTCAACACGGATTTATAACCTAAAAGTCAGGGGCACAATGCAGGACCGGCTATGGCTGAAACGGCTATTATTGTTTTCAAGCATCCACGGATGTCAAGCCTTCTCGTATAGCATATTTTATAAGCTGAGCGAAATTTTCGATATTAAGTTTCTGCATTATCTTGCGACGGGTTGCATCGACGGTCTTAACACTTACGCCCATAATGAGGGCTATTTCTTTCGAGGGTTTGCCTTCCGCCAGCATTTTAATTACCTCTCGTTCTCGGTCGGTTAAATGTCCATTCGAGGAATAGCCAGCCCAAAGCCGGCCTCGAATGTAGTCATTAACGAGGATGTTTGCGGTCTTCGAACAAAGATATATCTCGCCCGCTCGGACTGTTTCAATGGCCGTTACGAGATGGTGGAAGGCACGCTCCTTGAGGACATATCCCGACGCGCCCATCCTTAAAACCTCTGAAATAAAGCTCCTTTTCAAGCTTGTCGAAACCGCGACTACTTTGACAGGATAACTTTTATGGGTTAGCTGCCGAGTAACATCGATACCGTCCATCCCGGGCATATCGACGTCTATGACAGCAACGTCCGGCTTGAGCTGACGTGCAAGGCGAATCGCTGTCGAGCCATCTGCTGATTCACCTACTACTTCCATATCCGATTTATTTTGGAGCAGTGAGCGCAGGCCTTCTCTTAGCATCGCATGGTGACCGACTAACAGAATTTGTACAGACATTAAGTACCGCTCCTCCGAGAAACCGACTCAATTTTCAACCGGCTCATTATGGTAAAACCACTTTCTCTGCCGAAGATAATTGAGTCTGAAGATAGCCAAGAGTGTAACCGAGTTGTTTTTCCGCTATTGAATCGGCAAAAACCAGCACCTCGAGAATGGGTTCTGCCTATGATTCGACCACGTTGACGCAGCACTGGCTAATTAAATTCCGGATTTCAGCAAAATTATACGCGTTACAAGCTTTACGTCAAGTAGAATTGTGGTAAGAATTACCTTTTAGATATCAATCCGTCGAAGCGTAAGTAAGGCAAAAATTAGGCGAAAGACAACCAGAGGTAAAAATAAGAGACTTTCAAAAAATTAGAACGTAATGATAGACTTTATAGCGCCTTGTGTACTACATAGTGCAGATTAAAGACTTTCGCACCTTTTTCTTGACATCACTAAACCGAAGCCAGGCACAAATGTGAATCTATCTTGATGACGGCAGTTATTGCCGTATATTAGCTACTTCGATTATTAAAGGCTATCTTTATCGCAGAATTCACCGCAGAAATTATCCCTGGTAACATGTGGGAAAACATGGCATTCGGACTGCTGACTCTCAATAACTACGGGTGGATAGCGATGACATTCGCCATGTTCATTGTTGTTGGAGTTTCCCCAAAAGAATTTACAGTTTTCACATCGATATTGCATGATTTTCTGACAAGATTGCATTATAAACCCTCGCTCTAAATGATAATAAGAATCCAAAGTATGCGTATAAGTAACGCATACAGAGCATATTACGTAGGAAGTATTATTTATATTAGGAATTGGCTAATAAAGGTAGTATTTTGCTAATGGAAACGTCAAAAATGCTATCACAACAAATCTTAGAGACATAGCAATTCTTAACGCTGTTAGGCAAAAATATCATCCGAGAAGTTTTGTATTTTAAGCGGCCAACTACGCTGCTTATTGCTCCATTTTTAAGCGTGGTAAATCCTGGTACCCTCCCCATTGTCTTTTATTTTCTTTGCAAATTTGCTCGTTTTGAAAAACTTCATAGTGATATAGTAGCTGTTATATGGTTCATACAAAACAAATGCGCTTTGTCCATATATTTGGTTTTATAACAAAACCAGAATCGCCAGTAGCGGATTTAGCTTACCAATTAGCCTCTATGAATCTACGGTTTATTAGTTGGTTGTCCATTAGCGCACATTTTTAGGATTGGTATTACACCAACATATAAATATATATCTGCATATATATATTAGCAGTTTATGTTAGCAGAAACTGCTAATACCAATTGTGATTAATCCTTGCGCCTCATATATTTGAGCCAGCTTGTGGATTCAATATTTATTAGCTCAGAGGAGCTATGAACCACATCCGATAACCCAGCAAAAGCGCTGTAATTAAGTACAATTGGTATAAGGGCAGCTTTCGCACATGTCAGTTTCGCGCGCGATTCTGGAGGGAAGGTATAAGTAAGATGAAAATCTACCTTTTAAAGGGCTCTCCAAACCGATTCACAATGTATCATTATAGTCTTTCACACATTGGATCAGTCTGGACAAGCATCATTTTTCTTATAATGTCACGATAGCCAAATCCATCGTGGTTATTCCTATTTATTACCAAAATCAAATTTGTGGACAACCATCTCCGCTTCGTTGAGCGTGCCGATACCTTCTGCACAGCAAAGCTCCAAATATTTTCGGAAAGTGCCGCGTATATTATCCGGATTATTGTACTCTGCTCTTTTTCCACCTAATGGATAGAGCACATATTTGCCGGCATAATAATCGAGCGCTACGGGGTCTGTTGATGCTAAGACTGTCTTTGTATGAATCGGCGTTTTCCGTCTGCCTTCATGTCCCGTATATTCAGCAGTGATAATATTTAGATCAGCCTTCCTTATTGTTTTTATGAAATGTCCCACAGCACCACCAATCGCTCCGTTTTGAGGACCGACAAATCCTGCTACTTTCCTGATTGTCTTCTGTTTCTTTGCAAATTTGCTTGTTATGAAAGACTTCATAGCCTTTCTTAATACGTTGATTGAAGGCCAATCTACCGCTATATAATGGAAGTTATAATATCCAGCCGGTTCCTGCCCGTGGTATCCACAGGTTAAGTCAACAACGCCTAAATAATTCTTTACGGTGGCTGTCACACCGGCATTACTATGGTTTCGAAGTGCCGACATGTTGATGAATTTCACTGGCTGCTGCGTATATTCTCCGTTCTTCCAGGCGCCGTTTTTGAAATCTATCATTGTGCCGCTGTAGGATGATGTAAAAATTGGATAGGTCATTTTTGTTTTTCTGCCTCGATAGGAACACTCCTCGTCCGACCATACATAACCGTCACCTTCGTCTGGACCGGAAACGATTTTTCCACGCTCACTATTTTTTATGACTGAATTTAGAACTGTCCCTGCATCCTGCCAATGATACTTAGTGACATTTTTAATGCCTCTATCCTTGTAATATGCAACCAGCTCGTTCAGGTTATAATCACCATTTTTATGCTCTGTAGTCCATCCAGCCGAGTTGTCAGGATGACAGTGGTTGTTTTCTGCAATAATTACTTCGCCGGCAAAGCCGGGGATATTTAACACCTGGTCGATAAATTCTCGTATGGTATTGGTGTTTGTCATATTATGCCTTATTTTTTGGGCGTTTGGCTTGACAATAACTATATCATCTTTGCCGATGAGTGTTTCAATACCGCCGAGCATTTCTAAAACCTTAGCCATATTTTGTTCAGGCGTTCCATTTTTTGATTCATAGATATGGGAGCCTTTTTTCAAATCGGTCTTGTCCCTACCAGAGAGAACGTATTGAGCCTTATGGCTCTTTCGATTTCTGCTTAAGCGGTCAAGCTTGAAAAGCATCAGAAAATCAAAGTTGAAAATTTTTTTCAATAAATAAAATCCTATTGCTATGATTACTGCTAATAGTCCCGCAAAAATTACGAATACAAGTTTCACGTTTATAACCCCGAGTAACATTGCTAACTCCTCTGAGCTCATTAAGTATAAGATACCCTGCAATTGTAGCTATGCAGAATCTTTTTGGTTTGAGTTTACTATACCATCCGGTAACTTTACGAATTTATGCCTGTGCCGGCGAGCTTATCTGGTGTTAAATGGCAATTCTGATGCTGGTTTATGGGTGGATCGTTTAGCGATATTTAGCAGCACGCCAACCGCAGCGGATGATAATAGCATACTCGTTCCGCCGGCACTTACAAACGGCAGAGGCATTCCTTTTGTCGGCAGTACAACAGTCACTACACCGATATTAAGCGCTGCTTGAAGAGCTATTGTCAAAATTATACCGCCGGCTAAAAGCTGGCCGAAACGGTCGCTGCACCGGATAACCACTACAATGCCCAGCAAAACAAATGTGATAAACAATCCAATTATGACCGTGGTCCCGAAAAAGCCGAGTTCTTCGCCGATAATAGCGAAAATGAAGTCTGTTGTATCTTCCGGCAGATGCCCATATTTACATATTCCCATACCCAGTCCTTTGCCCCACAAACCACCTGAACCCAGCGCGTTAAGCGACTGGTTCGCTTGGTAAGCAACCGAATCGGCCAACTTCTCAGGATAAAGATAGGCAATAATTCGCTGCAACCGATTAGGGGAATGGATAAGTACGGCAAAAAAGCCGGCAATACCGAAAGGCAACGGTGTTAAAATATGCCACCATTTTACGCTGGCGATTATTAACATCAAAAAGCCCAAAAATGCTATAAGTGCCGCTGTACCAAAATCTTCGACGACTATCAATCCAACCACTATGCCGATTGTACAGCAGATCGGGAAAAACCGTTTCCAATATAACTTGATTCCATCACCGAACTTATCGCTAACAGCAGCTAAGAAGAACACAGTCGCCCATTTTGCCAGCTCAGAGGGCTGGAAACTTATCAAAATGGGTCCTACGGGTATCCTGAGCCACCGGCGGGCACGGTTAATCTCTGTACCAAACTGCGGGATCAAAACTATTATAAGTAACGCTATACTAAGGACTAACAAATAGCTTGTCAATGATTTTAGCCAGCCGTTAGCCAGACTAAACCTGCGATAATCGAGACACGAAAAAGCGTATATAATTAAACAAGCTATAGGAAAAAACAAAATCTGTCGTAGGCTGGGTAAGTCATAAAATCTATGTAAGTCGAGCTCCTGACCAACGTTAGCGCTTGCTGAAAACACAAAGACCGTACCGAAAGCCATCAGAAGCACAACTATCATCGCTATATAATCAGCCGGAGACTTGTTCTTTAGTATTGTAACCATCGTCTTATGCAATACTTAGAAAAGCTGATGCTTTTTTATTGGGCCTAAATCAGCCTACCCAAATATATTTTTCGGCTGATATGAACTAATTGCAGCAGAAATTTTTTTCAATAAAAAGGGCAAATTCTAACGCAGAATACATCTTATCTATCTTTACACTGATACTTTTTTGAGCATGCAAAATAAGCTCTGTCGAAGGCGGCATTGGACATTTAGTTTGTGAGACAAAAACAGAAAAAAGTTATAAGTGCATAAGACACAAGAGCTTAAGCGTAAAAGCTAAAAGCACCCAAAATGAGCAAAAATGAGCAAAAAATGACAGAAATGCGCCACTTTTTAGCAAAAGTTGACAAGTTTTGAGCACTTTTTAGCGCGTCTACAAAATTGTATTTGACTTGTCTAAAAATATTTTATCTCTGGCACATAAATTGCTAAGCGTCGATGTTTGATTCTTGATTCTTGATGTCGAAGCGCAGCGGAGATTCGCCTGACTTCGGCAAGCTCAGTCGAGCCGTGGCGGACTCGATATTCGATACTAAATGCGTGAGTTCAATACCTAAGATACTTAGGTATTGTGATTACATAAATACTCATATCGGTCTAAGAGCCCGAGGGGCTTTGATGCTCGATGGATTAGAAAAGAAGGACGGAGGACAGAGGACAGAGGGCAGTCCGCAGGATGCCTTACGGCAAAGACAGAAGTCAGAAGTCAGAAGTCAGAAAACAGGAGACAGGAGACAGAAGATGTTCAATGTTTAGCCGGTACATCCTTCGACCTCCCGTAAGGGATGGCTTAGTCCACGGCTCAGGACGGGCCTGTGGTGCCGGTAGACGAAAGATTATAATTTTATCATGCGGAAAAATACCATTCCCGCTACGGCAAGCTTCGCCGGGACGAGTTATCAGGTATAAAAAGCTGGTAATTATCTCCGTGTAATCTGTGTAATCTGTGGTTAAGAGTTGAAGGATTTATTATAATATTCTGAATTTCAGCCGATAATATATTGTGGATGGGAAAATCCCTTCAAAGAATTTGCATTGTTTGTCGGATTTTGGGGATAAAATGTTTGCTGGATACTATATGGTGTATGCTCCATACTCGCGGGCAGAAGGTAAACAGAAGTATAAAACCATAAAAAAGAGGAATTTCCATTCTTCGTATCGCTAAGAAGAATGAAATAGCAAAATGAAAAATAATATATACATAGTTTTGTCAGATTAATTTTAAGCTAATCTGAAAGAAGAAATTGTCTTCCTAATGTCACTTTCCAGTTTTTGGAAAGCAGTTAGATCACGCAACCGCCCAAAATCTTCGATGAAACCTGGTATCAGATGAAACGCAGAACGAGGATTGAAAGAATTTAATCGTCGACCATGAAAACCACTCGCATCACGTAGTAGTTTGTGAAGAATCTCTTTTGGATTAGGGAGATTTTCAAGAGTATCAAAAGACGGCAAAGTAAGTGATTGTGTACCGGAGGGATTGCCAGCAGCCCTTCTAATAGCATTAAGATCGAATAAGAACCATGCCTCCAACATTCGCACTGGTACAATACAGACTGTCGGGGGAACTTGGACGTGAGCAGTTTTTATTGTTTTAATTGCTTCGTTAACCTCACAAATTCTTTGATCTGGGATATCCCCTTCTGCATCGCGGTGAATAAAAAGAAGATCACAAGGATGTAATTCAATGCTCAACTTAATTCTTTCGGGGATGTTGCTTCTTGGAGGTGGATTGGGAAGGCGTCTCAGATCAGCCCACTCCCCATCTATTGCTGTTTGTGGTAGATATTGTTGTAATAACCAATCAATTATGGATAAGAGTACTTTATTGGAAGAGCCATCAGAAAGTAAGGTATATTTTAATTGATTCATGTTATCTATGCCGTTGGGGGATACGGCAAAAGGGGAGTAACATCCGGACGATCAACCACTCGACGAGTTTTTTTCCCCCGAATAACAGTAGATACATCCGAAATTTCTTCGTAGGAGTCTCTAGAACGAACCGGATTTAGGTAATCAAGAAGAGTACCCATTGAGCAAATATGCTCTTTTTTTGGATTAGGGGACTTTTTGATTCGCCAAGTATCGGGCAAATAGCTAAAACAAGCACCTTTCATTCGGCTGTTTTTATGAATAAATTCTTTTATTTCGGCGATAAGTAACGTATCTTCAGGAACCTGCTGGACAACAGATGGAGAATGGGTATTAACAATAACTTGTCGAAGTGGATTATCAGTGCCTACAGGTTCGTTAGGATCCGTTGCAAAATCTTGAAGAAGTTTGATAATGGCAGGGATGCGTGCCGGATGAATACCATTTTCAGGTTCTTCTAAGCATAAGACGCCCTTTGCCTGTGAATCCTGCGCTAGAACTGCTAGCGCTAGAAAACGTAGAGTTCCATCGGAGAGAGCACGAGCCGCATGAGGGGTTTTATCTTTTCCGGCGACATATAATGTAAACAACTGTCTTTTCTCATCTGGATCTATATAAAGACTCGACACATCATCAACTAATTCAGAGAGACGGTTGGCGATCTGAGCATAAACCGTCGACTCTTGATTTTCCTTTTGGGTTGCTAATCGATAGATTGTTGCGGCTAGATAAGAGCCATTAGAACCAAGTTTCGTAGGTGCTCGGAACTCATCAGGTTTTCGGAGAGCTGATGGTTCAAGTTGTAGAAGCTGCCAAGATTGCATCTCCCGTCGAGCAAGTAGAGCAGTTGGACTTTCAGCCGCATTCGTGGCAGAAAGTATTGTTCTTGGAAGGTCAGTTGCTTTCCGACGAGACTTTTTCCCTCCTTTACCATCCTGGTGAAGTTCTATGTCCCCTGATTTATCATTAGTAGATATAAAAGGAATCCCAAAACGGCGGCTTATAACTGTGTGTTTACGCCACTTTGAATATGAGTGGGGAAAGAGAAGTTTTTTCGGTGCATCTTCTAATGTTATAGGTAATAGTTCTTCCTTTAAAAGCTGAAGAACCCCAACAGACCCAAAAGTTTTATCTTCTTGTTCTTTATAAGATAAAACAACGGAATACTGTAAAAAAGTACTACGCGCCTTTGCAGGTTGCCCAAGGTCATCTATTCCTTTGGTTGGAATTATCATCTCTGCGTGAAAGGACATCTGAGGTTCAGTTTGGTCGCCGTGCCGATAAAAAAGACTTTTTATATCTGCAGTTTTTCCGGTTTCGTCTCGGACGGACATGGCGGCTTCCATCAGTGGATGGTCTGCCAGTGCGCTAAGTAATCTTATAGCATCGAAGAGATTTGATTTTCCGACACCATTGGGGCCTGCGATACATGTAAAAGGACCAAATCTTACATCGACATCAACAAGATTTTTGAAACCGGAAATCTTTAATCGCGTTAACATAATTTTGTGCTATAATATCACAATTAAGTTTTGAAGTAAAATAGTTTATAAACATTTAATTGTCAATCCCCTGAGTCTGAGAATGTTTATATATGCCAGATAGAGACGTAGATAGAATTCAGGATTTGATTTATTATCAGTATTCTAAGATTATAGCTCGCAGAGCGTTTGGGGCAACAGATGGCAAAGAAGCGAAACCCTGCCATTAAAATGGCAGGGCTAAACATTTTACGAATTCGGCTTGCCCCTGCATCTCCCGACGCAAGACGGGGCAGCGGGCCGGGGTGTGTGACCTGCATTATGAAAGTTCGTAGTTCATTGTTCGTTGTTCATCGATGAACTATGAACTGATAACCACGAACAAAAAGGGCATGTAATAGATGCAATTATTTAAAATGGACGAAGGGGTTTTATGAGGGCGAAACTCCGTCCGAGGCCAGATTCCTCGACGGAGTCTATCCTGAGCGGAGCCGAACGGGCTCGGAATGACAAGCGTGAGAGGAAGTTCTACGACTTTATCCCGCCTTTATTGGAAAAGAAATATCTAAAGACAATTATTAAATGCCATGAGTGCGCCAATACGTTAAGCAGCAGTGACTTAGACCATTGGATTCGGCAAGCTCACCACAAGGATGGTGAAATCACAGTTCTTGATATTGATTTTATTCTTCACTAAATCTGAAATGGAGATTGCCACCCATTCGACTACGCTCAGGGTAAACTATCGGGCCTCGCAATGACAGAGGGTGCAGAGGACAGAAGACAGAGGACAGTCCCGTTAGGGATGGCTTACGCCAAAGACGGAAGACAGAGGACAGAAGACAGAGGACAGAGGACAGAGGACAGTCCCGTTAGGGATGGCTTACGCCAAAGACAGAGGACGGAAGACGGTTATCTTACTCTTTTTTCCTTCCCTGTTTATTGGCGCCGTGGCCATATCAGGATATAATCACAAGCTCGTCCGTCTAACAATAAGGCAAAGTTAAATAACAGCAGCAGCCGAAATCATGTGGCGCAAGCCATACTGCGTATATAACTTATTTTTGACATTTGGCGCAAGCCATACTGCGTAAATCTTGAAAGGAGCACATAATGATTAGGAATGTGGCAGTTTTTTGTCTTGCTATGCCGTTCGCGCTTTTTGTAAGTTATGCCGCCGAGCAAACAGTTAAGACAGATAACAAAATCCAGTATGTCGAAACGGACACCGGCCGATGGCTTGTACACGATATGAATCGGCCTGCGCCGCCGGTGATTACGCCCGGCAAAGTCCCTTCCGACGCTGTCATTCTGTTCGATGGGACAGACCTGTCAGGATGGACCTCCATTAAAGGCGGACCTGCAAAGTGGATTGTGCGGGACGGCTACATGGAAGCGGTTAAAGACTCAGGTGACATCAAGACAAAGCAGGCGTTCGGCTCGTGTCAGTTACACATCGAGTTTGCCACTCCCGAAGAAGTTCGGGGACGCAGCCAGGGACGGGGCAACAGCGGCGTGTTTTTGATGTCAACCTACGAAGTCCAGATTCTTGATTCCTATGAGAATACGACATATCCTGACGGCCAGTGCGCCGCGCTATATGGCAGGGTGGTACCTTTGGTCAATGCCTGCCGAAAACCAGGCGAGTGGCAGTCGTACGACATCATTTTCCATCGTCCCATTTTCAAAGGCAAAAAAGTCGTAAAAAAAGCAACGTTTACAGTTTTTCATAATGGCGTGCTCGTCCACGACCACGTCGAGCTGCAAGGCGGTACCGGCTGGCTGGGCCCACATGCGGTAACTAACTATAAGCCGCACGAAGACAAATTGCCCATTATGCTGCAGGACCACGACAATCCGATTCGGTTCCGAAACATCTGGATTCGTGAGCTTGCAGACTAAAGTATAACCGGCCACAGCATATAATAATAAATGGGGACAGAGGTACTGCCTAAATATCCCGGCGATTGAGCCAAATAGATATGGTCAGCGGCTTTCTTCACTCGCCGCGCTGCGCTCGTCGCAGCGGGAAGACGGGTAAATTACTTGCCCAAATTGTGCCGATGAATTAAAATATAATAAAAATTGAAAAGCCAGATGTAATTTTAGAACGGGAAGATAAAAATGGCTAAGCAAACAAATAACAAAAAACGTAAGGCAATTTGTAGTTTTTGCGGCCGATCAGGAAGTCAGACTGATACACTCATAGAAGGGCCAAACAGCGTTTTTATTTGTCCGGAATGTGTTGAGCTTTGCCATAATATTATCCGGCAAAACCGCAGGCAGACCGGCGGCACCAGTATCAGTCTCAAAGAAATGCCCAAGCCTAAGCAAATAAGGGAGTATCTGGACCAATACGTAATCGGGCAGGGACATGCCAAAAAATATCTCTCCGTCGCGGTGCACAACCATTATAAAAGGCTTTTGCACAGTGACACCGCCGACAGCGATGTGGAGATTGACAAATCCAACGTCCTGCTACTCGGGCCGACCGGCTGCGGCAAAACGCTACTTGCCCGCACACTTGCTCGCAAACTCGATGTGCCGTTTGCAATATGCGATGCCACCACCGTTACAGAGGCTGGATACGTCGGCGAGGACGTTGAAAATTTTCTGCTTCGGCTGCTGCAATCGGCAGACTTCGATATAGAAGCCGCCCAGCGGGGTATCGTTTACATAGATGAAATCGACAAGGTCGGCAAAACATATCAAAATGTTTCGATTACTCGTGACGTCTCCGGCGAAGGTGTCCAGCAGGCACTCTTAAAAATGCTGGAAGGAACGACGGCTAATATCCCGCCGCAAGGCGGAAGAAAGCATCCGGAACAATCCTATATACAGATTGACACCACGCAAATTCTTTTTATATGCGGCGGAACCTTCATAGGGCTCGAAAATATAATCAAGAAACGACTCGGCAGAAAAATGATCGGCTTCGATTCTGAGCTATCTGGTCTAACGAATGAAAAAAGCGAATACAGTGAAATAATCAAGCAGGTTATACCGGAAGACCTCATTGAGTATGGAATGATCCCTGAAATGGTGGGCAGACTCCCCGTGATTACTACCCTATCGGCTCTCGATGAAGGTGCACTTATGGATATATTGACCAAGCCGAAAAATGCGCTGACCAAGCAGTATCAGAGATTTTTCGAGATGGAAGATTCCGAGCTTGAATTTACGAATGGCGCATTACATGCGCTGGCACAAAGAGCACTGAAGCGTGATACCGGCGCCAGGGCGCTACGTTCGATTACTGAGGAGCTGATGGTCGATTTGATGTATCAACTGCCGGAAGAGCAAAAGGGAGCTAAATATGTGATCAGCCGTGACATCGTCGAAGGAAAAGCGGAGCTATTCACAGCAAAACAGAGAGCAAAAAAAGAATCAGCATAACAAATGTCTTTTTGACCAATCCCCTTAATTCGTCAATATAATCAGTATATTATTGCACTATTTTATTCTTCAACTCTAACCTGGGAATGAATCGGAACTAATAAGTTATAGACCAGTTTTGCATGACCATTGTGCAGGCGAATACAACCTCTGGAGTTAGCGGTGCTGATTGTCTCTGGGTCCTTTGTGCCGTGGATACCAAAGCCGGTCCGGTCTTTGGCCTGTCCCTCTATACCTTGCAGCTCAATCCACCTCGAGCCTAAGGGATAATCTGCATCTCCTGAGTAATATACTTTCTGTGTATCCGGATCGGTCCATGGAGGTGAAATTAGTTTGCCTTTTGGTTTGACCCGCCAGAGTCCCGTTGGTGTCTCATTGCCGAGCTTTCCCAAACCCACGGGGAAGCTGCGTATGAAGGTATTCTGAAGATATATGTCCATTGTGAAAGCTGAACGGGATACCTTTGCATGGAATGGTCCGTTGACAACCTTTATAGTTTGTCCTGCCCGCAGCGTTTGCGGATTATGGATATTGTTAATTTGCATCAGAACCTCATACGGCACTTTATGCTTGATGCCGATTATTCTTAGCTGGTCGCCCCGCTTAACTTTATAACTGCCGCAAAGCCTGTCATTTGGGAAAAGGCTTTTACTAAACAGCCAACGCTCGGCAAGCTTGGAAAGCTGGTCTTTGACAAATCCGCCTTGGGCGGACTGCTGGGCGTTCTGGCACATTAATAATGCCTCATTAAGCCTGTCACGTGCCTCTATAACCGCGTCAGGTTGGCTGCTGACCAGCTCCATGGCTTCGGAGATGAGCTCAGTTACCTTGGGATCGGTTGGAAGCGTGGTCTTCGATGCGAGACTTATCAAATTAGGCTCGGGTGGTGACTCCGCTGCCAAGGTCGCAATCCGCCGAGGCGGAGGTATTTCAGCCACCAACTCTAAGTTGGGCTCGGGCAAAATCTCAGCCGTTTCATCTTCATTTCCGCCGAAAGGATTACGACCAAAAAGCAAGGCAACTATCGCAGCAACAATAAGTAAAGCTGAGATGATGTATATTCCGTTTATGCTCAGACTCATTCGTCTGCCTGGCCAGGGGAAAGTGAAACGAGCCATCTTAATCTCCTTTTCTATCCGCCTAAGGCGGATTAAAATATAGTATTTCTTCGTCAGTCACTAAAAAATCTACCGGTTCGTCACACTCCGTCACCGGAATTGAGTCAACTACCTGCTGTTGGAAGGCAAAGCCGCATCTGCAAGCTTTAAGCCGCTCATGAGTGAAGAATCTATCGTAATAGGAGCCGCCTCTGCCGAGACGATTACCCTTGCGATCAAAGCCCAGCGCCGGTGCAACTACCAGGTCAATCTCCTCGAACGGTATCGGCACACCCATTACCGGATTCCGCAAACCTGAAACCTCTGTGGAAAAGCCTGTCTCCAGAGAATTTATCTGCACCGGTATCATGTGCCTTTGCTGCCATGATATTTTGGGCACTGCCACAATCTTGTCGAACTGCCAGGCGGTAAGCACGGCCTCGGAAGTATCTACCTCATGAGGAAGTGATAAATATATCATAATCGCTGACGCATCCTGAAACTCATTTGTTGATACCAGATTCCGGCAAGCCTTGTGACTTTTATCAGCTCGCTGCTTTTCGCTCATCTCAAACAGGCAGTTCTGTAACTCATGGCGTAACCGACTCTTGTTCATTAGCTATCCTTCTATTGGTAACTGGTAACGGGTAATTGGTAATTATTAACTATTTAACCAGCTACCATTTAACCAGTCCCTTGGGGACCAGTTACTATTTTTGTATCAACGTTTGCAGCTTTTGTAAATAATGCTTGATATTTTTTTCGTGGCCGATTTCTTTAGGTACATAATATTTTTGCTTCATTCCGCCTTGGCGGACCGGAAAATATTCCTGCGGCACAAAACCATCCTTAAAATTGTGCGGATACTTGTAATCGACTCCGTAGCCTAACTTTCTCGCAGCCGGGTAGTGGCTGTCCTTCAGATGCTTGGGCACGGGTTTAATCGGCTGCTGTTTAACATCAGACATTGCGTTCCAAATCGCAGAAGCCGTGGCGTTTGATTTTGGCGCACAGGCTACATATATCGCTGCTTGTGCCAGAGCCAATTGAGCTTCCGGCAGACCCACAAACTCTGATATTTGAACAGCAGCAGCAGCCAGAACTGTTGCCATAGGATCGGCATTTCCGACATCTTCGGCTGCACAAATCGCAATCCGTCGAGCTATGAAACGTGTATCCTCGCCGCCGGCTATCAGCCTTGCAAGCCAATAAACAGTAGCATCAGGGTCACTACCCCTCATGCTCTTCTGTAATGCACTTGCCAAATCATAGTGCGTATCACCCGTACGGTCGTAAACAATTGCCTTTTGTTGTATCGACTCCTTGGCAACTTCCAGATTAAATTTTATTTCCCCTTTTTGCCCCTGTCCTGAGCCGGGTCGAAGGATTCGAGTAGCCTGCGACAATACACCCACCTCCAGAGCTGTCAAAGCCCTTCGGGCATCGCCATCGCACATTACTGCTAAATACTCCAGCGCCTTTTTGTCCGCCTGGATGTCAAATCTGCCGAGTCCTCGCTCTGCATCGTCAATCGCTCTTTGCAGCAACAGCAAAATATCTCCCCGGCTGAGCGGCTCAAAATGGAATACAGTGCTGCGGGAAATCAACGGCGAATTGACTGCAAAGTACGGATTTTCCGTAGTTGCGCCTATGAGTATCAAAATCCCGGCTTCGACATCATCCAATAAGACATCCTGCTGAGCACGATTGAAGCGGTGGATTTCATCAATAAAAAGAACCGTTCTCTGTAAGGAGTCCATAGGACTACCGCCACTGATCGTGAGCCTGTCTTTAGCAGCAGCAATTATCCCGCGAATATCCTTTACGCTGGCTGCCGGCGCACTTAGATAGTGAAATTTTGCTTTAGTGTAATTGGTAATCACCATCGCCAGCGTGGTCTTACCTACTCCAGGCGGGCCGTAAAATATCAAGCTGGTGAGCCTATCGGCTGCGAGCATTCTGGTCAGCAGTTTATCAGGTCCGAGGAAGTGATTTTGGCCGAGAAATTCATCGAGTTTCTTCGGCCTCATCCGAACGGCTAACGGTTCGGCTGAGGCTATATTGGCCTTTTCGAACGAATCAAACAACCTTGGCGTAAGCCATCTTGACGATTTATCAGTCCCGTTTTCACACATCAAAGATATTATATACAAGTTACTTAAAGGTGTCGAAAATTTATTTTTCGTAGCCTCTGTAGCATAGGTCAGTTATGTTGTTTTTCTTTGCCGTGGTCGCTGCAAAAAATCCAAAAAAAGAGTTTTTTGTTTGGCTTGCAGCTATTCGTAGATAAATTTTAGAAATAGATAGGACAGGTTCATTCTTACGGGTGACAGCGATTTTTGCATAGCATAGTAAGTTTGAATGAGTTTTTGTAAGGAGACAATTACGAAGGTTAGAGCTGTTTTACTAACTGCAATAATAGTGTTATGTGCATCGAGTTTTGTCCGGGCTCAGGACAATGGGCTCAGCGGCACGGTGAGTTTTAGCTACCTCAATAAATATATTTGGCGCGGCTTTGATTACTTCGGAGATGACCATAGCGCATATAGAACCGATCTGGACTTAGACCTTTACGGCACGGGCTTTGGCATCAATGTCTTCTGGGCAAGGCCCTTTTCAGCCCCATTAGAAAATTCGTAACCGTTCACACAGAAAATAAGGCGTTTTTGTGTCATTGCGAGGCCTTTAGGCCGAAGCAATCTCAAAAACGTACGATTTTAGATTGCTTCGCTTCGCTCGCAATGACAAAAATGCGGTTTTCCCGTGAACGCTTACGAAAATTCCGAGACCTTGAGCGCGGCTTATATTACGGCAATAGTTATGCCGAAAATGAAACTTACGCCATGGATTATAAGATCGGCTGGGCCTATTATGGCTACCCTGATGAGCCCAGAGGTGGAACCGCAAGGGGGCAGGCCGCTGATATGCAGGAGATTTATGCCACTCTTTCCTGGCCAAAGATTTGTCCAATGGGCATCGTTCCCAGCTATACCATTGTTAGTATGTGGCCGTCTGAAAGCAATTCTACCGTTCGAAACAATGGCGGTTGGTTACTTAATTACTTCAATCGGCAAGCGATTCTTTGAATGTGAAGAAGACGGTTTTACCGCTCCCTTATGGTCGCGGCTCTGTTTAAGCGGCTCTGTTTAAGCGGCTCTGTTTAAGCGGCTCTGTTTAAGCTGGCATATTTATCTTTCACAATAGTATAAATCATTCTAAGTTGCTCTGTTGGCCATAAATTTTGCCGTTTCAATCAAGGCTTCTTTAGCCCAATTTTTCTTCACGCCGGTCAAGGCAAGCAGCGCTTTATCAACAAAATCTTTCGCCCGGCTGCGCGCGTATTCCAGACTCCCATGGGAACTTAACATTTTCAGAAGTTCTTCTTTTCCTGTTCCCGCCGCACCGTTTAGCTCGTTGCTGATTCTTTCTTTCTCTTTATCGTCAATGGCTTTAAGCAAGTGTATTACCGCCAATGTCAGCTTATTTTTATCGACGTCACTACCTGCCGTTTTGCCGGTTTGGTTTTCATTACCAATCAGGTCGAGCAAATCATCGGTAATTTGAAATGCGATGCCGGCATTTAAGCCAAAGCGCTCGAGCGACTGGACCTGAGCTTCATTGGCGTTTGCCAGAAGTGCTCCAAGGCCACAACAGTTACTAAATAAAGCAGCACTTTTCTCAGTGATGATATCGATATATTCCGACTCACTCAACTGCCAATTGCGCCTTTGAATCACCTGCTTCAATTCACCTTCACAGGTTCGGGCAGCGGCAGCAGCAATTATAGTAGTAACTTTAGGTTGCAAATCGGAGCACATCCTAAATACCCGGCTTAATAAAAAATCACCCATTAGCACTGCCGATTCGTTGCCCCAGAGGTTATTGATGGTAGGCAGACCGCGTCGTTTTTGCCCTTCATCTATAACATCATCGTGCAATAGCGTGGCATTATGAATCATCTCAACAATTGCTGCGACCTGTATGTGCTTATCGGTAATTTCAGCTACAGCGTCACCTGCCAGTAAGACCAAGCCTGGCCGAAGCATTTTGCCGCTATGAGCTTTCATATATTCGAACAATTGATTTATCTCATCCGTTGTTGCAGGGATGGTCAGTTGCTTCTTAATCAGCCTTTGTACCTGGTCCAGCTTGTCTTCGATATGCTTAAAAGCAGGGATCACTCTCCTTGAAGTGCTATTGTTTGTGCCCTTATGTGTTGACAGCTCCATCATTGGTTATTGGTTAAATGGTAATTGGTTAAATGGTTAATTAACCACTCACCAGTTACCATGCTCTGTTGAAAAGCCTCACCGTCGTTTCGACCGAAGCGACGCGGAGCGTCGCGAAGTGGAGAAATCTGCTCAACAATAGATTTCTCGACTCGCCTGCAGCTTGCTCGAAATGACATCCTGAACTCTTTTCAACAAAGCACAGTTACCAATAACCAGTTAACCAGCCGTTAAATACTATTTCTCCTTTCCGTGTGCGTATTTGAAGAAGTTCTTTCGTAGCAGCTTTGTGATAGGGCCTGGCTTTCCGTCACCGATAATTCTGCCATCGATTTCGATTATGCCAATGACCTCGGCGGCCGTGCCGGTCAGGAAAAATTCGTCACAAATATATAGATCGACCTTCGTGAGATTTCTTCCAACCACTTCCAGTTTTTCTTTCTTAGCCAGCTTGGTAACAACAGCTCGCGTTATCCCTTCCAGCGAACCAGCTTCAATCGGCGGTGTATAAATCACGCCATTTTTCACAATGAAAACATTATCGCCGGTTGCCTCGGCAACGTAGCCTTCGTGGTTATACATAATTGCTTCCGGCACATCATTGTCGAGCGCTTCAATCTTGGCCAGGATGTTATTGAGATAGTTCAAGCTCTTGACCTGTGGCGAAAGTGCCAGTGGATGATTGCGAATGGTGGTTGCACTTACTACCTTCATTCCTTTTTCATAAAGCTCCTCTGGATAAAGCTGAATGTTGTCGGCTATGATAAATAGCTTGCCGTCCTCACAGACGAAGGGATTTAGCCCCAAAGTTCCTATTCCTCGAGTAACCACCAGGCGGATATAGCCGTCAATAACGCCGTTGGCTTCGGCGGTCTTTTCAACGGCACTGGCAAGACTGCTTTGGCTTATAGGTATCTCAAGACGAATCGTCTTGGCTGATTCATAAAGCCTTTTTATATGGGCGTCAAGCTCAAAAATCCTTCGCTTGTAAACGCGAATTCCTTCAAAAACTCCATCGCCGTAAAGCAGACCGTGATCAAAAACAGAAATTTTAGCATCCGCTTCGTCAACGAGTTTACCATCAAGCCAAACCTGCAATCCCATACGGAATCCTCATATATTACATAAATCCGAAGCACGAAAAATGTGAAGTGCCTAAAATGAGCTAAAGTGCCTAAAGTGAACTGAAGAGCGTAATTCGGTTATCGTTTGCGCAACTCATTTAGTCTATCGTCATACGTTAAACGCAACCGTAACCGTTACACGAACCTTATGCACTTTCCGTCAATGCTCGGCTCGTTCGTTTCCATTGTCGGGTACGATACGTGCCTTGCCGAGATTGATAGGTATTCCAAATTCGCAGAATGGCCAGGTCCACTTTACCTCACTTATTTTGTTTCGAATTTCGGATTTTTCTTTTAGGTATTTGCTAACAACCAGCAGTAATCTTGCCATCTACCAGTGTTATTATTCGTCCGGCTCTTTGTGCTATGCTTTCATCGTGTGTTACCATCACGATGGTCTGGCCGGCTTTATTTAGTTTTTCAAGGGCATCCAAAATATCATTTCCTGTCGCGGAGTCAAGATTTCCTGTCGGCTCATCAGCCAGCAGCAGTTTCGGCTCATTCATCAGGGCCCTTCCGATAGCGACCCTTTGCCTTTCGCCGCCGGAGAGCTGATACGGCTTATGATTGGCTCTTTCGCTCAAACCAAGCTGATTCAGTAACTCACCGGCTCGGTTTCTCGCCCATCTGCGACACGCAAGCCAGCCGACCACACTTTTAGAGGTCATTGCCGGCAGATAAACATTCTCCAGTACATTTAATTCGTCCAATAAATGATAGAACTGAAAAACAAATCCTATCATTTTGTTGCGAAATTTATTTAATTCGCCGGCACTAAACCGGCTTAAATCTCTGCCTTTAAACCTCACGACACCTTTATTGGGCCTGTCCAGGGCGCCTAATATATGCAATAATGTGCTTTTTCCACTGCCTGAAGCCCCGACTACCGCGACGAATTCACCTTTTTCCACTGCCAAATTTACACCTTTGAGCACTTTAACTTCCGTGGCTCCCATCCGATAAGATTTATAAATTTGTTCTGTTGTTAGCATTAAACGTCCTCTGGTAACTGGTTATTGTGCTCTGTTGAAAAGAGTTCAGAATGTCATTTCGAGCGAGCCGAAGGCGAGTCGAGAAATCTACTTTTGAGCAGATTTCTCCACTTCGCGACGCTCCGCGTCACTTCGGTCGAAACGACGGTGAGGCTTTTCAATAGAGCATGGTTATTGGTAACTGGTGAGTGGTTAATTAACCATTTAACCAATTACCATTTAACCAATTCATTTTTATAACTGGCTTACCCGCAAAGTCTCTACCGGATTCAGCTTTGCAGCCTGTCGGCTGGGTATAAATGCACCGGCTAAACAGGCACCAATCGCTGAGAGGATGATTACCGTTAAAACACCGAATTCTACATGATTCGGAATCTCACCGATAGCGTAAATTGTCCTATCCCAGAGCTGAAATCCAAAATGCTCAAAAAGCCATTGTTCTGTCTGATTTATTCTGCGTAAAAACAGCCATCCACCGAACGTACCTATCGCCGAGCCTACAAGGCCGACCAAAAAAGCAAATCCTAAAAACAGCATAATAATATTAGCGTTCGAGACGCCGATGCTTTTCAATATCCCTATATCTTTACTTTTGTGGCTGATAATCATATAAAAGACAACCAAGACGATAAAAACCGTCGTAATTCCCACGAGCGCAAACAACACAATCATCATCGTCTGTTCTTTCTCCATTGCCGCGATTTGTGCTCGTCTGTATTCTTTCCAGCTTAGTGTATTTACTGTTTCTAACAGGTACGCCTGTTCCCCCGATTTCTCGGGGACGAGCTTGCCCCCACGTAGGCGGAGGCCGGCTTTTTCCTGCTTAAAGCTGTTCCAGAGCGAGGCAACCTTTTTACATCCGTTCTGCAATTTAACATTTGGTTTAAACTTTATATGAATAGCGTTGGCCCGTTTCACAGGGCCGTCCATACCGCAAAGCCATTGGGCCTCGTTAAAAGGCAGGTAAACCAACGAACCATCTATGCGAGCCAGCCCGCTGTGAGAATAGTCACTATAGTAGAAGTTCCGTGTGTGAATCAGTCCAAGACCGGCTTTAGCCGGGGCACCCTTTGCAGTCAGAGGAATACAGCTTACAGAGAGAGTAGTTTCATCAAGACGGTCACTGTAGAAATACTGTCCCCTCGAACCACGCTGCGGTGCCAGAGCGTTTCCTAATCTGCTGCCAACTTCGATACCTAACACACATCCTGTGAAGTTCGGGTCAAAGACCGGCTCAAATGCTTTCGAGACATCACCTTTGTGGTAATACAGCGTCCTGCCAAAGTTCGTGGTCCTGCTATGCCTGAGAGGATCAATCCCCATAATTTCCAGGGCGAGACCCTGCTCCGTCCAGCTTGGACTGACCAGTGCGTAGCTTTTTACCACGGCAGAGACGACCTCGATAAAATCGGCTTGCTCTAGCACCTTCATAAAATCTTCATAGTAAGCAAAACCAACTAACGACTCGGTGCCGACCACGCAGTCTCCCGTAAAGAGATAATTTTTCTGCTTAAAGTCACGCACCAGGCCGGTCAGCACGGTCATCACCACAACAACAATAAAAACACAAAGCGCAACAGCCAGCACCGCAAAATACGTTATGTGGCGTTTTACTAAAAACCTGGTTGCAAGAATAATCTTATACATAGCTCAATCAAAAATCCTAAATCCTAAATTCGAAATCCTAAACAAATCTGTCCTGAGCGATGCCGAAGGACTCAAATGGCCAAAATTCAAATAATCAAAAAAACATGTTTTGAAGATTTAGATTTTGAATTTGTTTAGTATTTAGGATTTAGATATTAGAAATTATCCCCTGCAAAATTATTATTCATATCTGAGGATTTCCACTGGTCTTGTTCCGGCCACGACAATCGCAGGGATTAACGCCCCGATAGTCGCCGCTATGATTGCGAATGACACGATAGGCAAAACAGACAGCCAATTAATCTCATTGGGAATCTTACTAAACATATACACACTGCTCTTCCACAGTTTTAGTCCGAAGATTATTCTTATGTAGTCTTCGATGATATTTATATTTGTTGTAATAATATATCCTACAGCCGTTCCGAGAGCCGAACCGATTATGCCGACACAACTACCAAAGCCGAGAAAAATAAATGCAACTGAAGAGCTCGTTGCCCCACAGCTTTTTATTATGGCGATGTCCCGCTGTTTAAGTCTGGCGATCATATAGAATATACAGAATATCAGCACTATCACGCTGAAGCTGACGACGCCAAAAATCAGTAATAACACTCCCATCTGTTTTCGCAGCTCACCTGCATATCGGCTTTGCATCTGTTGTGCTGTTTCGATGATAGTATAACGTATAAGATATGGATTTGCTTTCAGATGCTGCTGGACAAAATTCTGCCATACGCCACGGATCTGGGCCAATGCAACATCTGTTTGGACATCTTTGCTTAGTTTAATTTGAATCTGGTTGGCAAGCTGGCCTTTTTGATCCGGGTATAAAGCATCCTGTAATTTTTCTATAGGAAGGTACACAAATCCTTTATCAAGGTCGTAAACCCCGGTATGGACAATATCTACAATGGTCACTTTTAATGTTTTTCTCTTGAACCTGCTGCTTGCCTCAATATGGGCCTGGCCATTTCCCTGGGAATCTGGCCCCTCGGGCTCTTGACCGACGTTCTGCGAATTTGACGACGGATCTTCGGATTCTATTTTTGCGCCTGTAGTAAGAATAACCTGCCGGCCGAGCATACGGTCGATTGCATCGTAGTCATATTCATCAGTCTCTTCATTAGGCTCTGCTATCACAGCGATTCCCACAAACCCACCAACGGTCTGTGACCCATTCGCCACTTTAAAAGAAGGTTCCTTACTTGATTGTCCTTGTTTGCGCAAAAAGTGCTTAAAGCCGGTTACCTTTGCTCGTCTGACAGGCTCAATCCCCCAGATGTGCACTGCACGTACATTGCCTTTACCCAGATGCAGAAGTCCCTGAGATGATAGTGTTGCCGTGGCCGCATCAACAGCAAAAGAGCTCTCCATCTGCTCAATAAACAAAGGGTATTCGGCAAATGCAATTGGTGCTGAGAGAACGACGTCACCTATTGTCTGAATCGCCGTCCGCTCAAGCGTATTGATAAAACTGGTAAATAGGCTGGCGACTATTATCAGTAGTGATGTAGATAAAGCAACCGCAGCAACGCTTAAAAAAACGATTTTTTTCTTACGCAAATAGCGCAGCCAAAAAAATAATTTTAACATTAGCTGGTAGTTAATATTTAGTGGTTAATATTTGGCCCCCAAATCCTTCGACCTCCCGTAAGGGATGGCTTAGTCCACGGCTCAAGACGGGTTTATTTGGGAGTTTTCTACGTTTTATATGATTTCTCTTATAGGTTTTAGAAGAGGAAATAATATAACGTCACGAATATTTAAGGTGCCGGTCAAAAGCATCACCAACCGGTCAATTCCGATGCCCAATCCTCCTGCCGGCGGCATACCATACTTCAACGCCGTTATATAATCACTATCCATCTTGGTTAACGACTCTTCCTGGCCACGGAGCTGTTTAAGAAAGTTCTCGTATTGCTGGGCAGGATCGTTCAGCTCGGTATATGCATTAGCCAATTCCATCCGTGCGATAAACAACTCAAATCGCTCTGCAAATTTGCTGTCGTCCTTTTTCCGTTTGGCTAAAGGACACAGCGCCGCCGGATAATCAACAACAAAAGTCGGATCAATGAGATTCTCTTCAACAGTAGCTTCAAACACCTCATTGATAACTATCACATCGTCCATCTCCGACTCGTCTATGTCAAGCTCCCTTGCCCTCGCCCTGATGGCCTTTATATCATCAAAATAGCAGCCACTGTACTCTTTAAGCAGTTCTGCGTATCGGCTGCGCCGCCAAGGTCGTTTAAAATTCACTGTCAAATCGCCAAATTGTACTTCTCTGCCGCCGCAGTGTTGTTCCACGCAAAAATCAATTAGCTCCTCCGTTAAATCCATCATCACATTGTAATCGGCGTATGCCTGGTACACTTCGAGCATAGTAAATTCGGGGTTGTGCTGTCTGCTTAGTCCCTCGTTGCGGAAGTTTCGATTTATCTCGAAGACCTTTTCCATTCCACCGACCAAGAGTCTTTTTAGAAAAAGCTCCGGCGAAATCCGCAGGAATAAATCCAAGTCCAGGCTGTTATGGTGGGTTATAAAAGGCTTTGCTGCGGCTCCGCCGGCTATGGTCTGCATCATGGGCGTCTCAACTTCTAAAAAGCCTCTCGATGCGAGGTATTGGCGAATCGTAGCAATAAGATAGCTGCGTTTCTTAAACCGCTCCATAACTTCCGGATTGGCCCACAAGTCCACATACCTCTGCCGTAAGCGTTGGTCGATGTCAGCCAGGCCGTGAAATTTCTCCGGCGGGGGACACAAACATTTGCTCAGGAGCGAAAGACTATCGGCCCATATAGTAATCTCGCCGGTTTTAGTTCTGCCTAATTGCCCATCGGTACCGATTATATCACCAAGGTCGAGCAGCTTAGCAAGCTGCCATTCATTCTCGTTTGTTTCAAGCAGACCTTTGCTCAGGCCGACCTGGATGGTACCGCTGCAGTCCCGCAGAGTAATAAAAATCAGCTTGCCAATGTCTCTAAGCAGCACGATTCTGCCTGCGCATTTGGCCCGCTGAATAGCATCGACATCTTTCGCAGTTATCCCTCGCTCACGCTCGGGCCTCTGTTTTCTGTCCTCTGTCCTCTGTCCCCTGTCCTCTGTTGTAAATCTGCGCTTAACATCCTCAGCCGGCTCAATGCCCTCGAATCTGCCGCCGTACGGTTCAATACCCAACTGCTTAATCTGGTTGAGCTTTTCCTGCCTTTGCAGTTCAAGTTTATTGCTTTTCGTATCTTGCATTTCGTAATACATTTGTCACTGCCGCGCAAGGGCAGGAATGACAGATTAATTTCGCGAACAAAGAAAGGCCAGTTTTTCTTCAATCTTGGCGCTTGTAGATTGAATTAGTTTAGCTCTGATAATCATGTAACCAACTGACAACTGTGGGTCGGCTTCAAGCAGTTCTTCAATGGTATGTTTTTCCGGCGTTTCCCGGTTCTGACTGCGGTCAGCCTGCACAAGCACGTCATTATCTCTCTGAACACCGATCAATTTTCTAAGCTCATCGTTTGTTAATTTAATCACGATATCCGGTTCAATACCCCAATCGTTTGTGCCTGTCTTTTCCGCCTCATCCCGGCTTTTAACTCTTTGGCCGGAAGGTAGATGGTAATATGCCATCGTATATTTAAGCTGTGCTCCGGTTCTGCGAAAGTGCATTATTCCCTGTACCAGTCCTTTACCATGAGTTCTCTGACCTACCAAGATAGCCCGATTATGTTTTTCATCTGCTAATGCCCCAGCCACTATCTCCGCGCCGCTGGCCGTGCCGTAGTTTATCAATACGACCAGCGGATAGTTCGGATGCGTTCGGCTTTTATGTGCTGCTTTATATGTTGGTGTCCTGCCGAACCCCGGTTGCGTTCTGACTATCAGACCCTGCTCGATAAATTTATCAGTTACCTCCACAGCAGTTTCTAAAAAGCCGCCGGCGTTGAATCGCAAATCTAAAATCAGTCCCTTCAACCCGTTTTCCTCAAGCTCGTTTAGCACTTGCTCAAGCTCAGAAGAAGTGGAAGCGATACATTCTGTAATGCGTACGTAGCCGATTTTATTTTGCTGGTCAATCATGTATAACCATTTACCGGTTTTGGTCCTTTTCCAGCCCCGAACTGACTCAACGTTTATTTTAGCTCTGGTTATGTTAATATCCTTGGTGTTTTGCTGCCCTTCGCGTTTAATGGTCAGCGTCACCTTTGTCCCTTTAGGACCGGTGATCTTATGAACAGCGCACATAAGACTCATATTCTTAGTTTCAAGGCCGTCCACCGCTACTATAACGTCCCCCGCGTCGAGTCCGGACCTGTATGCCGGTGTACCCAGTAACAAGCTGGATACCGTTAAAAGCCCTTTTTGTTTCGTGATTTCAATCCCAATGCCTGTAAATTCTTTAGTCATCATCTTCTCGAAATCCCGTACCTGACTGGGCCAAACCATGACCGTGTAAGGATCAAGTGCAGCCAATGCCGCTTCTGCAAACTGTGAAATCAGTGCGGGGCGTGAAAATTGAATCGTTGCTTCGTTCACTGCCAGAATTCTCTCAAAAACGTCTATAAAATCACCTTTTTTAAATCCGCTGGGCAGAGCAAAGCCCTGCACCAGATCAAGCCCGTCTTTGGCTGGGTCTGAGGCAGATTCGATTTCGTTTGACTCCATAGATAGTGCCGCCGAGAAGATGGCAAGCTCGTTGGGATCTGGCCGAGAAAATCCGGCAGAATTGCCAGACGATGCCTGCCTGATCATAAATTCGGAGTCTTCGTCCGTTAGATTCCGTGAAAATGGTGTGGTTTCATCTATATTAGGATCCCACGTCGCCATCACCTCCCCCAACAATTGGCAACGTTTGATAGCCTCGACGGCCATTTGGCTGTAATCAATAGTGCTAACGTAATGCCGATCCAGCGCATCGACCGCCTGAATAAACATCTTTTTTTTGACCCCTTGAAAACGTTCCTGGCGGCTCTCACAGGGACTGTCCTGAAAAGAAACTACAATGCCGGCTTTATCCAGAAGCTGATCGGCGTAATCCGAATACGCCTTATTGTTTGGATCGATGGCCTGCAACCAAGCATAGCAAACTGTATATGCATCAAGCCACTTGCCTTGCACCTCGAACTCTGCCGCCTTATCTATCGCTTTTTGAAAAACCTGTTTTACGAACGGCTTGGCCAGAAGCTCTGTTCTTTGTGCATCATCTGCAAGCTCACTCGCCTTGACAATGACGGAAAGCCCTCCGGTTATATCATTTACATCGTTTACATCGGCTACATCGGCTACATCGTTTACATCGGCTATATCGTTTACATCGGCTATATCGTTTACATCGGCTATAGAGGTCAAATCATTTACGTCACTTGCACACATAGCAGCCCGCAATTTCGCCAGCTCATCCAACTGTTGCTTGTACGCCTGCTGTCGAGTTGACTGACGCTGTTTACTTAAAGCTTGATATTCATTTACAACCTCGGCTAATTGAACCGTCACAGGCGGAATTAGCTCGGCTGGATTATTTTCATTAACTTGTTTTGTCAGCTCGCCGGCAGCTTCGAATTTGCCCTGGTAAATCAGCTCAAAGGCTGCTTCAATCTGCCGCTGTGGATCGGCTGACCCGCCTTTGGCGGGTGAAACTTCAGCCGGTTGAGGTATATTTGGTTCCGCGGATTCGGACCCGTCAATCCCGGTTTCTGTTTGCAGTGAACCTTCCGAGCTGGCTGGCTTTTCAGCAGCCCCGCCTTTGGCGGGTTCTGACGAAGCGGGCCCGGCTGAGCAGCTATGACCGGCAGACAAACACAAAGACGTAAGCACACATGCGCATAAAAGCAACAGAAGCAAAGTGACACGTGCACTTGCGCTTGTCTGACGATCCGCCGCGGCGGACCGAAACGAATCTTTGGATTTCTGTAATATCAACGAACTGCTCCTTATCAAGGTAACTGGTAACTGGTAACTGGTAATTGGTGATTTGTGATTTATAGTTGAATTTATTATTTAACCAATAACCATTTAACCAATAACCATTTAACTGGTTTACATACACTCTTCTGCTTTACCGGCACAACCAAGAATATGCAGCTTATGCCTGACCATCTCTTTAATCGCTTCTCGGCCGGGACCGAGGTATTTACGCGGGTCAAACTCAGCTGGCTTTTCTGCGAAAACCTGCCTGATTTTAGCCGTCAATGCCAGTCTTAAGTCCGTATCAATATTAACCTTGCAGATGGCCATTTTTGCAGCTTTACTGATAGATTTTTCCGGCACGCCCATCGCGTTGGGCATATTGCCGCCGTATTTGTTGATAAGATCAACGAACTCCCTCAGCACACTGCTTGAGCCGTGCATTACCAGAGGAAATCCGGGCAGCTTCTCTGCTATCTGCTGTATTACATCAAAAGCAAGCTTTGGTTCGCTTTTGAACTTGTAAGCTCCATGACTCGTTCCACAAGCTACCGCTAACGAATCACAGCCGCTCTTTTCAACAAACTCCACCGCCTTGTTTGGGTCGGCAATATGTTTACTGACGTCATCTACTCCGACCACATCCTCTTCAATCCCGCCCAATTGGCCAAGCTCAGCTTCAACGCTAACACCTTTTTCGTGCGCATATTCCACTACCTTCTTAGTGATCTCAATGTTCTCTTCAAACGGTCGGCTTGAGGCATCTATCATTACCGATGTAAAGCCGTCATCAACAAATTGCTTGCAGGTCTCAAAGGTATCGCCGTGGTCCAGATTTGTAGCTATTGGAATGTCGGGATTTTCCTCGACAACCACGTTAATAATCGCATTTAGGTAGCTTATACTCGCATAAGAACGAGCGCCTCTGGATACCTGCAGGATAAGCGGGGCCTTCTCTTCGGCTACGGCATTGATGATACCCTGCGTGATTTCCATATTGTTCACATTGAACGCACCAATTGCATAGCCATTTTTGTAGGCCGCCTCAAACATTTTTTTAGTATTAACCAATGGCATAATTTTCTCCTTAAATTCTTCAACCTTTTCTTAGACCCATCATTATAAACAATTAACAACAAATTGTTAATAGCCTGCCGAATCACCAAGTCTGGTATTCCGTCCCGGCCCAAAAGCCAGCTCCGGCACACCTTCGGGCCATATACTAAATATTACTGAATGTTCGTCCATCGATTCATCCACACTATACGTCAGAGCGAAATTCACCCTGTGATACCGCCTAATGAGCGTTAACTCGCTGCGTACATTTACGCCGTAATCGAAATCATACTGTTGTGAAAAAACAGCCGAATATCGCGGATCGAGCACATACGTAGCTGCGAAGGTGAACGCATTCGAGCCTTTCTCGCCGAGTCCGTTTTCAACGCGCCTTAAATATCTGCTTCCAATATAATAGCTTAAATTAGGCCGACGTATGGCTGACATGCCGACATTAAATTGCTGTACTACGCCGCTTTGCATGTCAAAATTCATATCACTTAAAAGTGCCGTGGTATCGCTCAGATTCCACATATAGTCTGCTGAGAAGTAATTTCGTCTGGGGCCGAATTCCACGCTGCTGCGTCTATCCAGCGGCGGTATTACAGCCTGGTTGAATCTTCTGCTGTATCTATTGGCAAGCGGGATAAACGGCTTATTCCAGATGAATCGGTCCGGCCCCGCCGTTGTATCGCCTGAGTCATTTACCCATGTGACATCCGTATCCAGGCGCATCCAGTCAATGGTTCTTTCCTTATCGCCGGAGCCGCGCTTTGTTTGCAGCCGCTGAGAAAGGCCTATGTTCAGCGTGTCACGTTGCTCAATAACCGAATCATCCTGTGTGAAAGCTACGGCGGTTAATTGCGGCGTGATTGTGTGCCGCAATCCTTTCAGGTCCCAGAGACGCGATTTGAAGGCAGGATAAATCTTCCAATATGGTTGCGTTGACGCCCGCACACCTGCTTCGCCGAACCAAACGCTGTCCTCTCTGTTTGCTGCTGTGCCGTTTATATTCGTTCGGAAACCGCTGCCATCGTCATACCCGAAAGTCCCTGCCATAAAGGGCACAACTTTAGATTTGCCAAAAACCATCGGCAGGTCCAGCTCATTTCTTGTTGACATAAAGGCGAAATTGTTCGTCAAGGCAGTTGTTGAATCGCTGGAACCCAAGCGCTGACGAAATTGGCTAAACTGTGTATCACTATAGAACGTCAGCTTATCGTCAAGAAATGATTGGCCGGTCCAGTGGAACTCGGCACTGGGTAACTCTTCTACTACGTTTTGATAATCGTTAAGCCGGGCCTTGCCCAAAAAGGCAAGACCCCAGTTATTTTCGATACGCTTCAACTGAAGGAGCGTCTCTTGTTCTTTATCGGTATAGAACTCATTGCGATAAAACTGCTCTATGAAATTCTCATCGGAGATATAGCTTGCCTCGGCGGTTAGCTGCCAGTTGTACGGTAGAAATTGCCTGTGCTGCCAGCGGAATCGGCCGCGGAGGTTACGGGGCGGCTCAAGGTCTCTTCGGCTCCTGGCTCTTCCAAGTCTATCTTTGCCGGAGTCGTCGATTATATAGCCTAACATCCTGCCGAAGTAATTTTCTCTTTCGTAGTTAATCTCTGCACCGCTACCCACGCCGCGTTTGCTGTAATAATCCAGGGAAAAAGTGCTGTCGGTTCCCTCGGACTCATGCAGTCCCAACATACGGGCCAGATACCATTGCGTCTCGACCGATGCACCCCAGGTTCTGTTATGACCGCTGCTCACGCTCTTGAGCGGAACATCGGGCCTTTGCAGATTACTACGCATATGCGGCCAATAAAAAATCGTTTTATCGTACATCTTGAATCGCACATCGCGCATCTCAGCGTCGAAACTGCTGTCGGTGAGCTTGTCTTCTTGCTCATCAATCGGCGTTGTATCAGTGATGCTGACCTGTGAAGCGTTAAGCGAAAGCTGAGGCAGATGAAATTCGCTGGTTGTCAGGGTAATATCTTCAGCCGTAAATTTATTCTCAGCCAACTGCTTTAGCTTTGCTGCTCTGACATAAATCGGAATTCCCCTGGATGTATCAAAAGTTCTGGCTACGGCATTTATTGCCAGTGCCTGTTTCCGTCTTAAATCGTAGTAAATCTCGTCTGCTCGAATTGAACGCTGTCCTTCTGTCATCACCACATCGCCGGCCAGATAAATCGCTTGTACGGTACCAGAGGCTAAAATATCCTCGAGACTTTCTGTCCCTGTGGACTTTTCATAAGGCTGCTCGGCCCGTGAGATATCCGACTGTGATTTTGCACGGATTCCTGAGTTATTTATCTCATGGGTCGATGCTAAAAATATTACGGCGTTGTCAGCCTGCAATTCCAGCAAACGGCCTTTTTCGTCCTGTTTTTGCCACAGATAAAACCTGCCGATGACCGTTGCCATCTTTGCCTTGAGGTCCCATGTCATCTGTGGTGTAACTTCACCTGCAGGCGACAGATTAATCGGATATATAAAGTGAGGTTGCTTGCCCTGGGGTATGACAGCAGCCGATTCTTCAACCTCCAAGCTTTCCGGCCACACCTGCAGGTGCGTCGGCTCCGGTTTTGGCTTGAGTTGCGGAAAAGCAGACCCAACTGCGGCGAAGGCCTTTGCGTAAAGCTCTGATCCACGGGGGTCGGCAGCTTCTCTTTTTTCTGCTGTTACAAACACTTCGCCACTGAAGCCGAAGCGGACTACCATTGCCCGGCCTTCTTGCTTTCGCAAGAAAGCAGGGGGGGCGCCTTTTGCACCTTCAGGCAGTCCTTCGACCTCGCTGCCTTCGGTTGTACTCAGAGCGGGCAGGACAGGTATATTGCCGTGCAGATACATCCTCACCTCGTACACAGCTAAAGCACCGTCGTCAAGCTTTGTCGCTATGCTTGTCAGCCAGACCACAGCGTTGTCGCTGTAATATTCGTTATCTGCGAAAACAAACGAGAATCCCTTTGGAAAAACAAAAATGTGCTCAAGCCGGCCTTCAGCACTGAGCTGCCTGTCTTGAGCGATGTCGAAAGAATAGCTTATAACCTCCCGCCCCGCTAAGCGTAAATCCTGACCGGCGAGGAACAATTCTGCTTCACTATTACCAGCGGACAAGAACTCCACTGGAAACAATATAATGATCGCATAAATAATAAACGGGCTTTTTCGTCCCATACCAACTTCAACATCCCATTGAGACACACTTCATGGCTATCACCCGACGAATTATAGCCGTATATCCGACCAAAGCCAGCAAAAACCAATAGTAAAAGGCAGCAAAATTGAAATGAGATAAAGGCCATAAAAGGTAAGACAAAGTGCCCCGCAACAATTGAACCATAATCCGTTCACTCAACTTTGCCCAAGACTTTCTCTCTCCGCCGGACAATTGATGCGGGATGAAATGACTAAAGTTACGGATTATTTTTTAACTTTAGCCCCCCAAGACCGTACATCTTCGGTCAGTTAGCTGTGGAAGACAAACTTGCTTCTGTCGTTCCGCCATAAGCTCCCATATTGATTCGCTGGCCGTTCGGCTGTGGTTCCTCAGACAAGGCTGAACTTGGATCGCCAGCATCGATACAGGGACTTGTAACATCACCCTGAACCCAGGTTAGACTGATTGGATCCCATCTGCCGGCCTGCGACTTCAAATGATAATCACCATTATCCAGGTCTGCAAATAATGGATCGACATCAATATTTCTTTCCCCTGGCAAGCCTCCTTGGATATCGCTGTATGAGACAATAGCTGAGCCATAAATCTGGTCTGGTGTATTGCCCCATACAATGCAATTGGTCAATGTAATATCACTACCGCTTAGACGATTATAAATTCCACCGCCTTCACGTCCTGTCGAGTTTCCACTTAGAGTGCAGTTATATAGTGTGACATTGCTGCTATTGTAAGTATATATCCCACCACCCATATTATCCGCCGAATTATTGTTGATTATGCAGTTGTGAAGCATTAACAGGCCTTCTCTATAGCTATATATCGCTCCGCCAATATCACCGGTCGAGTTGCCACTAAACGCGCAGTTATATAGCCTAAGGTTTCCGGCTACATTATATATTCCCCCGCCTTTAGCAGTTGCCACGTTTCCGATAAATTTACAGTTATATAATACCAAATCGCTGTGAACGCTATATATACCAGCACCGCTAGATCTTGAATTGCCACTAAACAAGCAATTGCTCAGCGTAAGATTGCATCTCATGCCAATATGTATCCCCCCATGCCCGTTATTTTCAAATGTACAGTTGGTAATTATCAAATTGTTATTGCTCTCATTAAATAATCCATAGTGTTCGTTATTTTTGAATTGGCAATCAATCATAACTACATTGTTGTCAGAGAAGTTCCCCATCCCACTTGAGCAATGCTCGAATGTACAATTAGTCAGTACAGTTTTGCTGCTGGTATAATTCTCCATGCCACGACTATTTTCTCGGAAAACACAGTTAGTCAATACGGGACTGCTGCCATCATGGTTCTCCATCCCTATATAGCCTAGTTCAAATGTGCAGTTGGTAACTACGGGGCTGCTTGCTCTGTTTTCCATAGTGCCGTGTATTCCATAATTATTGCTAAATACACAGCCCACAAAGATTGAATTACTGTCGTTATTAAGGACTATACCGCTTCCATTGGCATTGTTGCCGGTGATTAGGCAATTGAGTATCTTGGGGCTACCGGATTCAATTCTGATAGCTGTTCCGCCTCTCGGATTGTCATTGCAGTCATTGGGTATGTAATGTCCCCCAGTGATAGTAAAACCATTGAGTATAGCAGTTTCATCCACGTTGCTGCCGGTAACTATATGACAATTATTGAAACCTCTCAGGATGCTTTTGTACAGATTTACATCCACTATATTAGGGTCGGTTTCACCCAAGCCGGCATAGCCACCTTTAATAATCACGCCGCCGATAAGCTGAAACGTTGCTCTTTGATCACCGACAGTATTCCCGCCTCCCAAGTCAGGGTTGTAAATTCCCTGAGCGACTCTAATTTCATCACCTTCTAAGGCAGCAGCCAAAGCATCCTGAAGGTAGTTATAGGCATCGGCCCATGATGAGCCATCGTTTACACCGGCGGCAGCATCGTCAACATAAATAATTTTAGCCTCGGAAGATGTGCAGATTAGCACAACTATAAGAAAAACTTGGATTATCAGCATAATATTAAGATTTTTGCGCCGTTCCATTTTTGCTCTCCTTAAAAAGTTTTTGCTGATACTATGTGTTACATTTGATGAAATAAATCGCGCTTTCCTATTTTCATCATACTACCGGAGCAAGTTAAAATTAAAGGAAAATCTTAATTTGATGGAAATATTAGCCAAAAACCTCAAGGATTGGCTTGCTGCTGCAAATAAGAAAAAATAAAAAAACCACCCATCGCCGTGCCGGCGACGGCTAAACTTAACCTTTGCTTTGGAAAAGTTGCGCTGATATACTGATTACCGGCATAAAAACAGGTTGTACATTCACAGTATTTGCGGTGGAGTCAAATATGGCCGAAGGATATTCTGAAACAGCGAAGGTTTATCCAACCGAAAAGATGGGCCAGTTCAGCATCCTTGATATGCTGACCTACTTTGAAAAGCACGGTGCGCTACGTGTCTCGGACCTGCATATCAAGGTCGATGCACCACCTACTTATCGCATCGACGGCAACCTGATAAGGCTCAAAGGCCCGACCGTAACGCCGGACATGGCAAAACAGCTTATCTATCCGCTGCTAAGTGACGAAAATCTCAGCAAGCTAAAGAGCCGGTATAGCGTCGATTGCTCTTATCGGCTGCGCTCGCTGCAGTTCAGAATGAATATCTTCAAGGAAAACGACGGGATAGCCGCCGCCATCCGGGCATTATCGCTGGACGTTCCGAAAATAGAAGACATCGGCTTTGCAAATAATATCTGGGAGGATATTATCAATCGCAAGCACGGCCTGGTCCTTCTGACCGGCATCACAGGTGCCGGCAAATCCACTACCATTGCCTCACTGATAGGCAGAATCAGCGAAAAACAGGCCTGCCGAATCATAACAGTCGAAGACCCCATAGAATATATCTACAAGCAGAAATACTCGATTATCTCGCAACGCGAGGTCGGAAGGGACGTCAAATCCTTCATTCAGGGACTAAAGGAAATGATGCGGGAAGACCCCGATATAATATTTGTCGGTGAAATGCGCGACCCTGAGACCATAGCCATGACGCTTATGGCTGCCGAGACCGGCCATTTGGTCTTTTCCACGCTGCACACAAGGGACGCTACCGGCACAGTGACACGAATCCTGGACTATTTTCCAGCCGGCAGGCAGGCTGAAGTGCGAAACCAGCTCTCGCTCGGTCTGGCCTACATCATCTGTCAAAAGCTCGTGCCCAAAAAAGACGGCACAGGCAGAATTGTAGCTATGGAAATCCTTAACAATAACTATGCCTGTGCAAATCTGATTCGCACCGGAAAGGTAGAGCAATTATATTCGCAATTGCAAACAAGGATTAAAAACAAGCCTGATGAAAAAATGATAACCATGGAAAAGCATCTGGCAATGCTGGTAAAACAGGATAAAGTCGATCTGCTGGAAGCTAAAAAGTGGGCCAACGACCTTATAGTCTTCACCGACTGCATGCAGCGGGAATAATGTCGTCGTGCGTTGTGCGTGATGCGTAGTGCGTCAATAAAAATCCAAGACACTACACGCAGAACGCAATACGCAATACGCAGTACGAATATGACAATTCAGTTTAACTGTCCCCATTGTGGCGCGCTGATTGGCTTTGATGAAAAGCACTGCGGCAAACGTGCCAGATGCCAAACCTGCGGACAAGCCTTTATAATTCCTTCCAAGGACGATAAAAAGCCGAAGAAAATCAAGCCTGAAAAGGAAAAACCAGCAGAACCTCTGCCCGGCTTTTACCGGGCTGCATTTGTTGACAACTGGAAGCTCTTCACAAAATCTGAAAATGTCACCGGCTTAGTATTTATAGCGACAGTGGTTTTATTAAAATTCTTCGCAGTTCGCTTAAATTTTACAGTGACTTTGTCTGCACGACGTACTATCGATATCTATGTACCCTTGGGATTTATTCTGCACATAACGGCCTGGGGATTTCTGTTTTGGTATTACATGGAGATAATCTACTCAACTGCTTTTGAAATGGAAAAGCTGCCGGACGTAGTTATGGGAGGATTCTATGGATTCATCTGGCACATTATTAAATCCGTATATACATTTTTCATTGCGCTATTTGCGGTTGAGCTGCCGTTCCTTATTACTGCCGCGATATCAAAGATAACTGATAGCGAATGGCCTGTGCTTCTCCATGTGCTTATGTTTGGCGGATTGTTTATGTTTCCAATAGCGATACTAACAGTTGCGATAGGTAGAGACCTTACGATGTTAAGACCTGATTATCTTCTAATCCCCATCTTTAGAGCATTTAAGCCTTACCTTGTGGTGTCGATGCTGCTTGGCGCCGCCGGTTTTCTTCAATTGCAGGCGAGCCAATACACAGGCCAGGAGCCTGTGGCTGCTGCGGGTCATCTGCTATTAAACCTTATTGCGCAGATTTTGATCTTGATGTCCATGCGTGCAATAGCCTTTTTCTATCGGCATTATATCTGCTGTCTGCCCTGGTGACACATGACCGTACAGTTTTATTGCCCTAACTGCGATGCGATTATTGCCTTTGACAGAAAGCACTGCGGCAAACGCGCCCGATGTATAAACTGCGGACAGCTTTTCATAATACCATCTAAAGACTATGAAACACCGCAAAAAATTGAGACCAAAGTTAAAAGAGCTGATCCCCTGCCCGGCTTTTACCGAGCAGTATTCATCGACAACTGGAAGATATTTACCGACCTGGATAACACCACTACCCTGGTATTTGTTATTGCAGCGGTGTTATTTAAATTTCTTCTCGGCAGAGGCATCTGCTGTATGAATTTCATCTCGTTTGTAGTCGTCTGGGGCTGGCTGCTGGGATTTTATATGAACATCATTTACGAGACAGCCTACGAGATAGATAAACTGCCGCAGATATACTTAGGAACGAGCCTTACATTTCTGTGGTACATTGTTAAGCCGCTTTTTATTTTCGTCTGGACTTTGATGGTTGTGGAGCTTCCGTTCGTTATCGCACTCGGCCTGCTGCAAGGTAGAGGCCTAACCACCGACAATATGTGGCAAATAGGGCACGGGCCGTCCGCCGCAGGTGGACTGCTGCTAGCTCTGTTCGTACTTGGTCTATTTCTTTTTCCGATGGCCATATTGACCGTAGCGGTCGGTAAAGACATCACGCGGTTAAGGCCTGATTATCTTTTCAGGCCGATCTTTAAGGCGCCCGGACCGTATTTAGCAGTGGTGTTATTACTTGTCGCCGCCGGCATTCTTGAGATGCAAACCAGGCCGTTTACCGGCGTAAATCTTGCAGTTGATGCAGCTACTTTGGTGTTGGACATGGCAACTCAGGTTATTGCCATCCTTGCGATGCGTGCGATAGGCCTGTTCTACCGCCACTATAGTTGCTACTTTGCCTGGTAGAATCTATTTACAAACAACCGGTAAAACTGGAACCCCCAGTGAAACTGGGGGCTAAATAAAATGTAAAAATATTGTAAGCGTTCACGGGAAAACCGCATTTTTGTCATTGCGAGCGAAGCGAAGCAATCTAAAATCGTACGTTTTTGAGATTGCTTCGGCCTAAAGGCCTCGCAATGACACAAAAACGCCTTATTTTCTGCGTGAACGGTTACAAAATATTTAGCCCCACGTTTTACGTGGAGTTAAATCAATAATCTTTTCAACAACTGCTGCAATAGTTCCATAGGCAGGCCCATTACGTTTGTTAAGCTGCCTTCAATTTTTTTGATAAACTCGTCGCCATTTTCTTGAATGGCATAAGCACCGGCTTTATCCCGCCAGGTGCCGCTTTTTATGTGCTCAGCGATTTGCTCAGCAGTCATCTGCCTCGGATAAACGGTCGTGGTGTCACTTTCTACTACCTCGATACCGTCACTTAACCTGACAATGGCAAGGCCGGTTATGACCTTATGGGGCGCGCTAAAGAGTTTCCTGGTGATTTGCTCGGCTTCTTTTGCATTGGCGGGCTTGCCGATGATCTCGCCGTTAAAATCAACAACTGTATCTGCGCCGATGACTAAACAATCCCGGTGCCTTTCAGCAACACTCTTTGCCTTTGCCAAAGCTAACTGTTTGGCATACTCACAAGCTGTGTGCTGCTCAGCCGGGTAGGCCGACTCTTCTATTTCTGGTGTAATAGAAGCGAACTTATAGCCTGCTTCAGCCAACAGTTGTTTTCGTCGGGACGAGGCCGAAGCCAAAATTATAGCTGCGGAACGCTGTTTAATATGACTATCCATATTACATGATGTTATTAACAATAAAACAATTCAAGCAGCACTGTAGAAATGCCAAAGCGCTGCTTTACTGCTGTGACTCGAAAGCTCCCATATCAATCGCCGGGCCCACTAAGCGGGCATTTCCATCAAGGTCTGTTTCATTTGCCCCCGTGAGCAGTTACATTGCTCTGTTGAAAAGCCTCACCGTCGTTTCGACCGAAGCCCCCATTTCTGCTTTCGCAGAAAGCACGGGGGCGAAGTGGAGAAATCTGCTCAAAAACAGATTTCTCGATTCGCCTGCGGCTCGCTCGAAATGACATTCTGAACTCTTTTCAACAGAGCACAGTTACATTTATCTTTAGTCCCTGTTGTCAGAGCGGCTTCTGCTGTAGCACAGCAATTCTTCGATTTAGATCAGATCCTCTGCGAGCTTAGCCAAGGCGACGGGTTTATTGCAGGCTCACTAAGGCAGTTTTTATGTGAGGTGCAATATGCTGCCTCCTGAGCATAGCCACTTATATTTTCTACACAAAAGGGGCTGTTTTTGCAAGTAATTTTCAAAAATCCTTGTCCAGCTTTGGCCTGGCCTTCGTGCTCCGGCAGGTTACATCATGACGAGTCGTCGAGAAAAGTACTGTAACAATTTCTATTTTTGGATTCTGTGGTTGCAGACATTCCTGTTTATTAGTAGAATTCGCATTCCTTTTTAGTAAATGCTCAAGAAAATGGCGATGGCAGAAAAATTTGACAAGCACATACTAAAAAACGGGATGGTCATTCTCGGCGAGCCGATGGACGCAGTCGAGTCGGTGGCGTTTAATTTTATGCTGCCGGCTGGAGCATCTGTACTTGCCGAAGGCTGTTGCGGGGCAGCAAATATAATCTTGGACTGGACTTTAAGAGGTGCCGGCGTCAGAGACAGCAGACAGCTTAGTGACGCCCTTGACGGCCTGGGCTTGCATCGTGCCGGGTACATCGGCAGCTCTCACATAACCATCGGTGCATCTCTGCAAGCAGATAATTTAGCAAAAGCCTTAGATTTATACGCCGACATAATACTTCAGCCGAGTTTGCAGCAAGACCAGTTTGAATTAGCTAAGCAGTTGGCGATTAATGAGGTGTATGCCTTGGATGATGAGCCTCGGCAAAAGGTGCAGCTTTTGCTGCAAGAGCTATTTTATCCACATCCATTAGGACGGAGCACTATAGGCGATATAAATGAGCTGAAGGGATTGACCGCAGAGAAAACACGTGAGATCGTAAAGAACAATTTCAATCTTTCGCAGACGATTTTTACCGTTGCAGGCAAATATGACTTTGATGCGGTTTGCCGACAAATGGAAATACTATTCAAAACGGACCGGCAGAAGGACCTAAAGCCGATTACATTTGGTTCCAAATCCAGCGGATATACACATATCAATAACGATTCCGCACAAGTGCACATCGGCCTTATGACCGGGACGGTGATGCCAAGTGATGATGACTACTACAACGCCATGATGGCGGTGTCGGTGCTTTCCGGCGGAATGAGCGCCAGATTGTTTACAGAGGTAAGAGAAAAAAGAGGCCTGTGCTATGCGGTCCAAGCACGATATCACGGCCTGAAAAAAGCAGCGGGTATAATGTGCTATGCAGGCACGACTCCGGAAAAGGCTCAGGAAACACTTGATTGTATTATCGGTGAATTAAATCGACTCGGTGAAGGAATCAGTGAGGAAGAAATTAAAAGAGCTAAGATTGGATTAAAGAGCGCTCTAATTCTGCAAAGTGAATCGTCCAGCAGCCGGGCAGGTGCGATCGGAGGCGATTACTATATACTCGGCAGAGTGCGAAGCCTGGACGAAATCAAAGATAAGATAGAGGCGGCCAACGTCGATTCGGTTTTGGGCTTTTTGCGCAAAAATAAGTTCGAGGATTTCACGGTTGTGACAATTGGCCCACAAGAACTGGCCGTCCGGTGACATAAAAAATGGAATTTAAGCAAAAAAGATTGACGAACGGCCTGGACGTAATCGGCGAGATTAATAAATCCGCTAAATCGGCTGCGGTTGGTTTCTTTGTTAGAACCGGCTCTCGCGACGAAGCTCAGCAGATAAACGGCGTATCGCATTTCTTAGAGCACATGCTGTTCAAAGGTACTGAAAAGCTAAACGCCTTTGAAGTTAACAAGGCCTTCGACAGAACAGGGGCGCAATTCAATGCTGGAACCAGTGAGGAAAATACCGTCTTTTACGCCGCTGTTCTTCCTGAATATCTTATCGAGGTTACACGGCTTTGGGCGCATCTGATGAGGCCGGCACTCAGAAATGAAGATTTCAATATCGAGAAAAACGTAATCAAAGAAGAAATTGCAATGTACAAGGATACGCCCAGCTTTGATGTTCTGGATAGATGCAGACGTTTGCACTTTGACGAACACGCCTGCGGAAACAGTGTTTTAGGCGCTGAGGAAAGTATAGATAGTCTCACAGTCGAGCAGATGCGGGATTATTTTGCAAGGCGTTATGTACCGGATAATATGATGCTTGCATGTGCGGGTAATTTCGACTGGAGCCGAATCTGTTTGACTCTGGAAGAGGCCTGTCTTAGTTGGCAAGGCCATGCCGCCGCCAGAAAGCTGGAGCACTTTGGGGGCAGCAAAAAGAAGGAAAGAATCGAAAAAACAAATCTGGTATGTGAGCATATATGCCTGATAAGCCCATGCGTGTCTGCTCAGGACCCCAGGAGATTTGCTGCATCGCTTTTTGCGGTTATTGTCGGCGATAGTGTCGGGTCAAGATTCTTTTGGGATCTGGTGGACAAGGCATTAGCAGAAGTTGCTACAATGCAATTTAGCCCTATGGACGGCACCGGAGCATTAGTAAGCTTACTCCGGTGCAGCAGCAAAAATGTCCCTAAGGTACGGGACATTATCGGAGATATTTTCCACGATTTGTCTAAGGACGGCATAACAGAAGATGAACTGAGAAAGGCAAAGAATAAAGTTCTAAGCGCATTGGTGATTAAAAACGAGCTGCCGATGGGTCGGCTGCTTGACCTGGGTTTTAATTGGATATATTTGAAACAGTACTATACTATTGCCGATGACGTCAAAGCTGTTAAAGCCGTTACGGTTGATGATGTTAATTCACTGATAGAGCAATTCAAACCGGGCGATTTCACACAATTTTCAATAGGACCTGCCCGCAATGAGTAAGGCCAACAGCAGTAAACAAAACGATGACGATATTCTTCGCGCAAGCGATATAATACCGCCGTATAAAGTTCGACCTACACAGTCCACCAGCGGCGGATCGGCTGAGCACGCAGATTCAAAGCAGCCCGCAGTCCTTGGGACTCCTTCCGGAGGACGCCTTCCGGCGCAGCGCGAAATACCGCATTTTAATTTAGCTGAACAGATTATGGCCGAGCAACGGAAAATTACCGCTGCAAAAAGAAAATCTCCCGGCAAAGTGGGCCTGGCCATTCTGCGAAAAAGTAGAGATTTTACTCGGCTTGAGCAGGTCGAATCTGTCAGCTATGCTATTATGCAGCCGACGCTTCCGTTATCAAATCAACAGCAAATTATAGTAGAAATCGTAGCAAAGGATATTGCAAAGCTGCGTGGGAATGTTGTTCTCGGCCAAAGATAAAGCTAATAATGCAGCGTTCAGAGATGATTGTCTCCGAACAGCCAAGACCGAATACCCGATTCGACTATTTAAAATGCCTTCGCTATTCGCTTTGCTGTTTCAATAGCTTTTGCTTGTTTTTGTTTCGCAACATCAGCACCGCCGGCAAGAGTCGGCTCAACAATCACAGAGCGAATATCAGACAGACCTATAAAGCCCAATACAATCTCTATATATTTCGTTTGCATATCAAGAGCCTTGGCGGCATCCGTCGAGTACTGGCCTCCCCGCGCATAGGCAATAAAGACCGGCTTATGGGCCTGGCCATTCTGCGAACCTTTTACCAGTCCCTCGTAGCTACCATCCTCTTTGACGGTGAAGGTGTACCCCGGCTGAACGATAATATCTATGTACTGTTTTAGCCGATAGGGAATCGAAAAGTTCCACATCGGCACCGCGAAGACATATTTGTCCGCCGATTTAAACTCCTCTATCACAGAAACGATTTGCTCCCACGTTCGGCGGTCCTCTTGGGTGTGCTCTTGGCCGTGCATAATCTTGTATTTTGCGGTGGCAGCCGGTAGGTCAAACGCCGGCAGCTTTTTCTGAAAAAGGTCAATAATTTTAATTCCATCGTCTAAATGGCTTCGAAGATAAGTTTCGACAAACGCGTCAGCTACCGCAACCGAGTAGGAAAGGCCGCCGAGCGGTGAGGCTTTTATATATAAGATAGTGCTCATAATGTCAACCTCCCTGCAAAGACTTCAAGCAGTACAATTTCCCGCAGACAACCTCTGATTACAGAAGCTTTGTCGTACAAACATAAATAAACTTATACGGCAGAAATTATAATTCGTTTGCTTCGAAGACTCACGTCTTTTCATCAACATTTCCCTGGGAATCTGCGATTTGTTATCGGCCCCCCGCTCCTGTCTTGTGACAGGAAGACGCGGGGGCTATCCTTCACAAATTAGAGAAATCAGTTTGAGGATAATGTTGACGCTGATAGAATGCTTATGGGCCTGGCCATTCTGCGAATAAAACGTTAAGTGGTTCGACTTTTCTCACCATCCTGAGCTTGTCGAAGGAGTGAGTTGGCTCACAACACGTGGAATGGATGGATGCGATTATGATAAGAATAGGAATCGCAGGATTTGGATTTATGGGACGGATGCACTACAAGTGCTACAAGGCCCTGGAAAATGCGCCCTATTTGCGCAGGGGCAGGCTTGCCCCCGCTCTTGCTTGGCAAGAAGCAGCGGGGGTTGTAGCCGTCTGTGATGTAAATCCAAACATAGAGCAAGATACCAAAAGAGCAGTTGGCAATGTCGGCGAAGATGAAAAGGCGATTGATTTTAACCGCTTGACGCTATACACCGATTTCGAGAAGATGCTGAAGGATGCCAAACTCGATGCGGTGTCGATTACGTTGCCGACTTATTTACACGCCGATTTCTCTGTAAAAGCTCTGCAAGCGGGTCTTAACGTCTTATGCGAGAAACCGATGGCACTGAATGTACAAGATTGCCAACGGATGATAGCACAAGCCAATCGTAGCGGAAAAGTGCTGCAAATCGGCCATTGTGTGCGATTTTGGCCCGAATACGCAAAGGCCAAAGAAATGGTCGATGGCGGAAGATACGGCAAAGTAATTGCGGCAACCTTCCAGCGTCTGGGCGCAGCACCGGCATGGAGCACAGACAATTGGCTCATAGATGAAAAACGCAGTGGAGGAGTAGTGTTGGATTTGCACATTCACGACACGGATTTTGTGCAGTATTTGTTCGAAATGCCGTCTGCGGTTTCCAGCTTTGGGGCAACAGGCCTCAACGGAGAGCTGCTGCATATAGTCACACAGTACCATTATGATGATGACAAAGTAGTAATCGCGGAAGGTAGCTGGGCAATGATGCCGAGCTTTGGATTTGAGATGAGCTTTAATATTGCGCTGGCCAAAGCAACTATTGTGTACGATTTGACAAGGCAGCCGATATTTAAGGTCTGTCCCGCGGAGGGACAATTCTTTACACCAGAGGTGGAAAAAGGCGATGGCTGGTTTTTAGAGATAGCACATTTTGTAAAGGCAATAAGTGGGCAAAAGGTCGAGCCGGTAACGACGTTAGAGCAGTCGCTGAATTCTGTCAAAATCGTAGCGGCTGAAAAAGAATCGATAAGAAAGGGACAAAAGGTTTCAATTAGATAAGTGAGCTAAAGTGTCTAAAGTGAGCTAAAATTAAAATCAATAATTTTAGGCACTTTAGTCAAACTGACCGTTTTCAAATAAAGATTGTCATAAGTGAATATTTAACGGTGAAATATCATAGCTTGTCATTCCCGCGCAAGGGCTTGTTGACAAACTACTTTTGCAACAATTGAGATTGCCACGGCCTGCTTTGCATGCCTCGCAATGACATTGAAATCGACCCCCTTGTCATTGCGAGGAGCGAAGCGACAAAGCAATCTTTGGTTTGGCAACAGACCTGCAAGCGGGAATCTACTGATGCGATACGGTAAATGGATACCCGCCTTCGCGGGTATGGCAACACGAATTGGTCAGTTTGAGCAATTTAGTCACTTTCATGGAGTGATACGATGAAATGCAAAGATTGGCCCATAGGAGTTTGTAGCTGGTCACTGCAGAGAGATATCACCGGAGTAGCAGAGTTCATGAAGCGATTAGGGATCGAGCATGTGCACTTAGCAGTAAGACCGGCACTTCAGGATGCGGGCAAGGATTTTCTGACGGCGGTACAGGAGCAGAATTGGACAATAAGCAGCACGATGATAGATTTTCCGCAGGAAGATTATTCGACGCTGGAAAGCATAAAAGCCACGGGTGGAATTGTGCCGGATGAATATTGGGAGCAGAACCATAAGCTGTTTCTGGGAGCAGCCGATGTCACTGAAAAGCTTGGTGTCAAATATCTGTCGATGCACGCCGGCTTTATTGACGAAAGTAATCCTGCATACGCCAGGAAATTCAATGACCGGATAAAGTGTTTAGCTGATGCGGCAAGCGAGAAGAACATTATGCTTCTGTTGGAGACCGGTCAGGAGACAGCGCAAGAGCTGCGGCAATTTTTAGAGAAATTGGACCACCCGGCAGTAGGAGTTAATTTCGACCCGGCAAATATGATTCTTTATGACAAAGGCAATCCTATCGAAGCAGTAAGAGTGCTTTCGCTGTGGATAAAGCACATTCACATAAAGGATGCGATTCGGTCGAAACAGCCCGGCACATGGGGCACAGAAGTCCCCTGGGCCAGCGGCGAGGTCTGCTGCGAGCTATTTCTTAACACCCTCAAAGAAATCGGCTTTGAAGGGGTCTTAGCAATTGAGCACGAAGCAGGTGACGACCGGCTCGCGGATATCAGGCTGGCAGCAGAGAAGCTGCAGGCGTTTTAACGGATAAGCACTAATTCGGACAAGGAGAGCAAAATGGGTTGGCAATTGTATCTTCGCTTGAGCCTAATGATGTTTTTGGAGTTTGCTATTTGGGGTGCGTGGGCTCCGGTGCTGGCGTCACATCTGGTAGGGCCACTGAAAATGAGCGGCAAGCAGACAGGCTGGATCTATGCAACGCTATGGATAGGCTGCATCATATCGCCATTTATCGGGGGCCAAATCGCGGACCGCTGGGTTGCAACAGAGCGTTTTTTGGCGGCGGTTCACCTGACCGGCGGAGCTATGCTGCTATTGGCTGCTCGGAGGACTAAGTTCTGGAATTTGTTCGGCTTGATGGGGCTTTACGCACTGTTGTATGCCCCTACGCTGGCATTGGTAAACTCATTGATGTTTTCACATTTGACTAATCCGGACGCTCAGGCGGGCAAGATTCGGGTCTGGGGTACTATCGGATGGATAGTCGCAGGATTGCTTCTGGCATTATGGCGTCGGTTAGGCAGCTCAAAAATCCAGGGCAGCGATGCTTTAACGCTTGCAGGTATTCTGTCGTTGGTGATGGGTGTGTTCTGCTTCTTTCTACCACACACTCCACCTCCGAATGAGCCTGGCAATCCGCTTGCATTTGTGGATGCTTTTAAGATGCTTGGGGACGCAAATTTTCTGATTTTCCTTATTATTTCATTTATCGTTACAACAGAATTGCAGTTCTATTATGTGCCGACGGCTCCTTTTCTGGAAGACATCGGCGTACAGAGCAGGAACGTCTCCGCAGTTATGACGCTGGCACAGTTTGCGGAGATCATCGCAATGGTAGCATTGTTGCCCTTACTGCTGCCGAGGATTGGTTTCCGTTGGGCGCTGGTTATTGGAGTGATAGCATGGCCTTTGCGTTATATTATCTTTGCGATGACCAGGCCGTTATGGCTGGTTATCTCGTCGCTATCGTTCCACGGCCTGGGATATACGTTCTTTTTCTTTGTTGGCCAAATGTACGTCGATAGAGCGGCTCCAACGGATATCAGGGCCTCGGCTCAGGCGTTAATAGCCGTAGTCACGCTGGGCCTGGGCAATTTCATTGGTACGCAGATTACCGGCGTGATAATGGATCTTTTTAAGAAGGAAGGCAAGTTCCGATGGAGGCCGATTTTTTTAGTGCCGTGCGTCCTGACGATTGCCTGCGCCCTGGCTTTTGTACTGTTCTTTAAGGGATGATGTGCTATTGTAAATGCAGTGCTTGCAGGACTAATAATATAAGCTTTCTGTTCCAATGAAGCTGTTTGGATTGCCGGCCTCAATACAAGAACTGCTTGTATTTTGAGTAATTCAAATCATTGTAAGTATCGCGGTGTATCATCCCCGTATCTATCAGACGGCCCGATTTAGAGGCAGGTTTAGGGTGATAGAGGCAAGGCGCCGGGAAAGCGAGAATCCTGTTTCGGGCGGCGGAGTCCGCCTAGGGCGGATCGGATTTCAGTCGGAAGAGGGGATGCCGCAGCAGAGCCCGGAAATGCCTTCAATAATTCGTAATTGCCCAGTTTAGGACTCTTGAATAAGGGGCCATCATAATTGGAAAAATACCGACTGTTGGCCGAAAATTCCGGATGCAGTTTCTGCAAACCCGCCAGCGACTCAAATGGTAGCTGACGTTCCTCGTTTGCAGGACTCCACCATATTAAGGGATTAGATGCAGTGTCTGAGCCGCGCACGTACATATTGTAATCGAGTTGTTTCAATTGCGGATTATCGACTCGGTTAAACAGGGAAGGCGGCTGCCAAACAAACAGAAGGGGTCTGTGAAAATTCTCATCCCCTGTAAGTAGATTATTGACAAACACGTGTCCGTCCCGCTCGTTAACATCCGGGCCGGTGCTGGGATGCCAGCCGAAAAGGTCGCCGACCGCGCTTCTTGCAGTGCGTCCAATGCATGCTGTACTGTTTACAAATGTGTTTTGGTAAATATGAACATCTGAACTGTTAAGTACCCAAATGCCATGGTCGCAATTAACAAACACATTTCCGGCGCAAATGGCTCCTTTTGAGATTTCAAAGAAAAATCCATTATCGCTCGGCCATGGTCGATCCTTGGAGAAATCACTATCAATATTGCCGACTCCCTCGACCCAGTTATTGATAAAACGGCCGTCCACATTGCCGACGTCATACCAGATACCATTTGAATTCGGATGGTCGATAACCAGATTATCCCTGCACGTGACACGGTAGCTTTGATTAAATATCTTCACCGCCGCTGGATAATATCCCGTGATTTTCTCGATATTGTTGCGTCTAAAGATGTTTTTTTCCAGAAGAACATCGGACGAGGCGATAATGTAAATGCCTTCCGTGCTCGTGTCGCTCACTAGACAGTGTCGCAGTGTTAATTTGTCCCCCCGCAAATAAGCGGCGACCCGCGAACAGAAAGAAATCTCACAATTCTCCAGAGTCGTCCCCACCACTTCCTTACCGTGCTTACTTTCATCGGACAGGCCCTCTGGCTCCGTCCCTTCCACTTCTATCGCACGGTGGGCATACTGGGTGAAAGTAATTCCCCGAATTACAGGCCCTTTGCCGTCCGAGCTTTTGCCGTGACATTCCTTGGTTGTCCGCGTGAAACCGCCGTTAAAAGCGGTGATTTCCACCAATCTGTCTGTCGGGTCAATGCTGATGATAACTTCTCCTGTATCATAATTGATGAAATACGAATTCTCATCGACTTCGCCTTCCCAGCCGACCGATTGCAGGAATTTGCCGTCCACGAACACCATATCATTGTTAAAACGGTGCAGCGGAGTTTCTCTCCCAAAAAAGCTGCGCCGCCACCAGTCCAGGGGCTTTGCGGGGAATAAACGGCTCCACGATGTCCTCCATAGTCCGTTTCTTAAGCTCTCCCACTCCGTTGCGACAAAGGTTCCCTTCAAAATCGGCTGTTCATCCGCGTATGGCTGTATTGTGATTCCCTGGTTCAATATTAGCTCACCCGTGCGATAAATCCCGCCGCGCATCACGATTGCATCGCCGCTCACTACCCGCTCTATTGCCGCTTCCAGCGTCGTCGGCTTCTCAAGCGTTTCCCCCGTCTCGTCGGACTTTCCATCCTGTGCCACATAGTAAATCTTACCCGCCACCTTCGGCAAATCGTATCTTTGCCGAATCGGACCATAAGGCCCACCCGAGGGTTGTGCTATTACAGGCAGCGAACCAAAGATTATGTAAAAAAGGACGCAACAAATTAATGGCTTAGCTATTAAATGTGGCTGCACTGCCTGTCCTTCGTTCATCGTCATACCGCTGCCTAACGGTCGCGGCTCCGTTTTTACTTTGTCCATCGTTATACCTTCCGAGTAAAGTTTAATAGGGAATAAAAAAGATGTTTACGACTATGACTCAGTAAA
>Ga0315533_1000138_pt1 | contig 67611 bp, 55 predicted proteins | sample SalMarSW160130MG_FD_203081 | JGI IMG/M metagenome (GOLD analysis project Ga0315533, IMG submission 203081) | Salt marsh sediment microbial communities from the Plum Island Ecosystem LTER, Massachusetts, United States - Salt Marsh Sediment SW1601-30 ...
TCCCCGTCCAGACATCAAGCGCTCTTACTCCCCTACCCTTTCCCTCTAGAAGCTCGTATTCCTTCATCCCGGCAATCTGAGAGATGTCACCGGTAAATCTGGTAAGTTCTTCTCTGGTATATTTTTTGCCAAAGATCTCTGCCATCTCGCTCCTCCTGTAATGTTTCAAAAGACAAAAAAATTTTTAAACAAGTGACTTTCGTAAAAGTTCAACGATACCGGTAGTGTCGTTTTCTTCTCTTAGGGAGTTCAGCTTGTCTCGAGGTATCTTTATAGCTAATTGCTTAAGCATTTCTGAATTTTTTATACATTGTCTTACCACCTCAAAACCATCCTCTCGGTAAGGAAAGATATCAAAGTTATACCAGTCCCTGTATCCAATCTCATCCAACCAGTATAGAAACTCTATAGTCTCCCAGAAATGGATTGTACCTACAATCATATCATCATCCCATAAACGGTAGTTATCATTAAGCTCAACATAATAAAGTTTATCATGCATATCAGCTAATATCACTGATTCGGCAGGATTTTCATATGCCATATAAGAATGACCGATATCGATTAATACCCCAACATTATCTTCTTTGACCTCGTTTATTAACATAAGAGTTTTACCTATGGTTGCCATATATATATGGGTTCTTGCTTCTTTTATTTTATACTCCAGACAGATTCTCACATCCTTTCGATATCGAGCTATTTCTTTAATTGCCTCTACCAACCTCTCCCAGCTTTTTCTATAATCAGACTGAAAGGGATAATCATAACCATCCTGTAAAAGACACATACTTATATGATTATTCCCAAGAACGACAGACGTATCAATTCCTTTTTTAGCAAGATCTACTGCTTTTTGTCTGATTTTTTCACCATTTGAGGTGAAAGAACCGTATTTCCAGATAGGTTCAGAGAAAAGTTCAATTTCAATCATCGATACTTCCAAATTATTTTTCTCCAGTTCTCCCTTCAACTCCATAGTATCGGAAAAGAAAGAGAAATCGGAAGGATAACCAAGATAAATCCCCTTTAGATCTTCCACTTTTGCTACCATTCTCATCCTTTCTCTTAAATCTATATCATCTGGATGATATTTTGATACGAAACGATCTCCACAGGCAGTTAACGGGCTAAGCCCCACCGAGTACTTTGTCTTCATAGCTATTGTCTCCTCCTTTTGCCTTAATGTAAGTTTCAAAATAACTCCGAACTTTAACCGATAACCTTAAATCCATCGCTTTTTTTAACTATCCTGGAAACTGAGTTAACTCTTGAGTAGATAAGACAGTATACATCACATTCAAGACTGCTATCTGGTTCAAGAATCCTCTGTCGTCCTTTCTTTATTGCCTCACTCAGGATATTAGGATAACCGGTCCACGGCTCGGGAACAATCCCATAAAAACCTCGCCATCCTCCATACATCATCCACACCCATATCACTTTAAGCAAATCAGTTGGAAAGATGAAACCTATTCCCAGTTTTTTCTTAGTGTCGGTTAAAGAAAACCACCCCTCCTCAAGTTCTGTTATGTAATGTCCACCTGCAAGATTGGGGTTAGTTTCTGGGATAATACGCATATCCCTCGATCCATTATTTCTCAAATGAAGAAAGGGCCATTTATAAAACTGACCCACGAAACCCATTTCAGGTGATGAAGAAAATCCCACCAAACATCTTTTACCAGGTACATCAATCCTATGAGAAACACTTATATTCAAGGCTGGATGAATTCCCCAGAGAAAATCAACAGTTTTTGGACCTTTATTTATTATTTTATAATGCAAATGAACATAGGAATCGTTATCCTTTAGATAAATCCACCTTTCAAAATAAAAAGGTAAGATAGAAGTATATGTTGATGTATAAAGACAAACTTCCTCACCCTGGGCAGATAAAACTCTGAAATCCCAGGGTTTAAACCATAACTCACCCATATAGGGCAATTTATCGCCTCTATATTCACAACTGTCAACGGTGGGTAAAATCTCATCCCACCCTCCACACCATACGTCATCGAAATTTTGGCCATAATGAGCATGTCTTGGTCTTACTCGTAGATTATGCCACAAAAAATTAACATCATTTTCTTTGTCAATAATATCGTATATCTTTGCCCCAAGTTCAGGAAAAACCGTTATCTTTATCCTCTCGTTCTCGACTACCAGTTTATTAAATTCACTATATTCCTTATCTAAACTAATACAAGCCATCTTTAACCTTTAATCCCGCTTGATGATAAAAGACCTCTTACATAGTACTTTTGACCACCCCCTGTTTCTTTATTTATTACCTCTTATTCTCACCCCCTGTTGGATATCTCCCATAATCCCAGACAGTTTCAAAATAGGTCAAAATATTTTCCGTTGGCATACTATTATTTAGTTCTCCAATTGAAGAAGCTATCAATAATCCTCCATTTTTTCCTGCTGTATCAATTAATTTTTTAGTCTCGGTAACAACTTGTTCTTTAGTGCCCCTGGCCAGAATATCAGCATCTATTCCACCCACCAAGACTAACCGATCTCCATATTCTTCTTTAACTTGTCTAACATTCATTCCTGCTCCCACTTCCACAGTATTAAATCCATCAATATGTAATTTATCAACCAAAACAGGAAGCGCCTTTGCCACATCCCCATCCGAATGAAAAATTACTTTAAAATTCTTGCTATGCAATAGATCAATGATTTCTTTTAGGTAAGGATAACAAATATCTTCCAGCATGCCTGGTGAAAACAGAAGACCTCCCTTAGCGGCCAAATCTGACCATATCATTGCTACAGGGGAATCATGATAGCATAATTTAACTTCCAGTTTCCTTAAAATTCTTTCATCGGTAACTTTTACCCACCTTCTTATCAATTCTGGATGATCGTAATAAATATAAACGAATTTTTCCATTCCGACGAGAAGATAATTTTTATAAAGTCCATCCATGGTATAAATATCAGGATAGACCATATCACCTTTCCATTTTTTCATTATTGCCACACGCTGGCGATAATTTTCTACAAAATTATCATCGGGCTGCCAGGCTTCTTCTTTTTCTATCTGTTCCTTTATCCATTTAACGCATTCATCATCGGTTTTAAAAGGCCTTTCTATAATCCAGTTTGTCCATCTTTCGTATTTTTTGGTAAAACCGGGAGAAAAACCCCATTTATTCCAAAAGAATGACCCAGTTTTTTTTGATCTATATAAATAATCTGAATCCTTTTCAATACGAGGTTCTTCGGGAAGCCATAATGGGTGACATACATCAAGGCATTTAGCGCATGCCCTGGTAAAACCTTCTGCATCACCCGCTTTAATATGCTTTCCCCCGAAATGCTCCAAAATGCCATCATTAAGAAGACATTCAAAAATAGGAACCTGATCAGGAATTTCATGACTAAAAACAGCTTCCACTCTTTCTTGTTTTGACCACAACATATAAATCCCCTTTCGTTGAAAAACCACTCGTTATAGACTCCACTAATGCCTTTCTTATAAAATTCCCGTTCTTTGACCTATTTTTGGAGAGGAATAGTTACCCAATCTTTGCTAGTAGCTATAAAAATTATCGTATATCTTTGCCCCAAGTTGGGGAAAAACCAGTATCTTTATCCTCTCGTTCTCTACTACCAGTTTATTAAATTCATTGTATTCCTTATCCAAAATGATACAAGCCATATTTAACCTTTAATTCCGCTTGATGATAAAAGACCTCTTACATAGTATTTTTGGCCAAAGGCAAAAATCAAAAGAATTGGTATAATATATATTACAATCCCGGCTAACAGTGCATTCACCATTAAGATCCCGTTGCGGAGCACATATCCAGTAGTCATAGCCACCGGTAAAGTGGTGTTTTGACCACTTAAGAAAATCACAGGACCCATAAAGTCCCCATATACCCACAAAAAGGATAAAATAAATACAGTAATAAACACTGGTTTTGAAAGTGGAATAAATATTCTAAACAGCACTCCTATTCTGCTACATCCATCAAGAATAGCGGCTTCTTCCAACTCAGCGGGAATATAAGAAAAGAACTGTCTGAAAAGGTAGATAAATAAGGGGTTTGCACCTATGCCCCATAAGAGCCAGATATAGTAAGTATTAATAAGTTTTAGCTTGGCGTAAAACACGTATTCAGGGAGCATAACCGAAACCGGGGGTATCATTAAAAGCATTATAACAATATAAAAGAAGAAATTTTTACCCGGAACACGAAATCGAGCAAATGCGTATCCAAAAATTGAGGCAGTCATAATGCCAGGGATTGTATATATCATACTTAAAACAATTGTATTGCGTAAATATCCAAAATAATTAATTTTTGTGAGTGCTAAAAAATAATTTATAAATTTCGGTTTGCTTGGTAAAAAAATTGGTGGGAGTGTTACCATCTCCTGCTGAGTTTTTAAAGAACACAGAACAAGCCAAAAGAGAGGAACCATAAATACAGCTACTAAAGCAATTAAAAATCCATAGTAAAACAACTTTCTTAATGATTTTATATTTGCGGCGTTCATCTTATCTATCTCTACTCGTATTCATAATAGGCTAATTTACTACTTATTTTAAGAAAGGTAAAAGTCACAATCAACATAATAATAAACATTACCCATGTCACCGCCATGCCATAACCAAAACGCTGATTTGTAAAGCACTGCTGAAAAGCATAAATTATGGTGAAATAGTTTTGGAAAGGGGGTTGTTGATTTAAAAAAGCCGTAAAGGCAGCTCCAGGAGAAGATGTAAGAAGTATAGGTCGAACTATTACACCAAAGGAAAGCATTATACCTACCACCACTTGATAAAGAATAACCGGTGACATTAGTGGCAGAATAATATTCTTAAATATAAAATACCTATTTGCCCCATCTATCTCTGCTGCTTCAATTAGATCTTTTGGCATATTTTGAAGCCCGGCTAAAAATATAATCATAGCTCCACCTGCTTGCCAAGCAAACATACTAAGTAAAGAAAACCTGGGGAAATTCACTAAAAAGTTCAGAGAAAAGTGTGGATTAAATTGGTTTATAATTATGTTTATTAAACCAGACTCGCGGTTAAGAAGAGTCTTCCAGATAAACACAATCGCTATTACGGGAACTGCATAGGGGATAAAGAATACACTACGAAAAAAACTCTGTGCTTTGAATCTCCTGTTTAATAAGAGAGCTATCAAGAAGCCAACCACCAGAGTAAATAGTACATTTAAGGAAGTGAATATTAAAGTGCTATAAATTGAACTAATAAATCTATAATCAGATATTAGTCTTAAATAATTTCTAAAACCTATGAAACGAGGAGACGAAATACCATCAAAATGGGTTAACGATAAGTAAAATGCATAAACCATTGGAAGAACATTTAAGAATACAAACATTGCAACCCACGGACCTATTATTATGTAAAAAGTCTTCGTATCTCTACTAACTTTATTCCTCAGGGACAAAGACAAAAACATTTATTTGCTCCTCCTATGTTATATTACCTGTTGGGGGAGCAAATCTATAAATTTCGATTTGCTCCCCCAATTTAAGAAGATCCCATCCTTTTCTAAAAGGATACAAAAGATGCTTCTTTGTCCACTACCACATTGCCGATTCAATTATAGAATCAATTTGATTAGCCATATTCTTTAGCGCTGTATCAAAATCTATTGCGCCCCTTAAAGCCGGTTCCATTTGCTGATTATAAGCCGATATTAACGCATTATCTCTAACGTATGGAGGAAGCTGCACTGTAATTTGATAGGGCATCTCTTTCTTAATTTGTTCTAACCGGTATCTATCGAATTCCGTATCCTGCGGCATATACTTCACCAATGATTTGAAAGCTGGTATTCCCCAACCACTTTTTGCCCTTGCTGTTGCTCGTTCACCTAACATATAGTACTCCCAGTACTTCCATACAGCATCAAAGTCCTTACAAGTTCTAACGATAACATATCCGGTACCACCACCAGTTGTATCAACTCTTTTATCGCCATACATAGGAGCAGGTGCAAAGCCAACTTTATCCAGCGGTACGTTTCCCTCTTTTATTATAGGTCCAAGCCAGTAGCCCTCCCAGAATATCGCAAGCCTTCCAGCTTGAAACAAGGGGCCATCCCAATCCGGAGCAGGATCTAAAGGATTGTGCATTGCATGATGCACTTTAGCTTCATCAAACCACCATTTGAAAAGAGTGTAAACATCAGGATCTTCAATATTCAACTTTTTACCATCCTCTGTAAAGAGCCATTTTCCTTTAGAAGCTAACATAACTAGGAAAAACGCATTAAACTCATCATCACAATAACCGAATCCGTATCTTTCTACTTTCCCACCCTTGTATACCACACACTTGTTAATCATATCACTGAACTCTTCGAAAGTTAGAGGTACATCGTCACTTGGATAGGCAACTCCTGCTTCATCTAAGGCAATTTTGTTATAATTATACATACAATCGAAAGACCAATCCTTCAGCAGTCCATAATAAGGTCCTTTTCCCTGAGTAGTTCCATCAAATCTGTACAGATCGTTAGTAGGAAAGAGATCATCCATGTCTATAGTCTTTTCCAGATAAGGGGTTATATCTTTCACTATACCTTTTCTCACCCAATAAGGAAGTCCAATACCATTAATTCTAAAGATATCTGGAGGAGTTCCACCAGCCATCATGACCATTAACTTGGTTAAGTCATTTTCAACGTAGTTAACATTTATCTCTGGATTTTTGCTTTCAAAATTCTTAATAACCTCATCTGTCATCTCCGCTGCATCGCGCATTAATGTTATTGTGACTTTCTTACCCGCAGCTTCTCCTATAAACAGAGCTGATACAGACAGAATTACCACACTCATAATAAATATGCTTATTCTTTTACTCATTCTTTTCCTCCTTTGTTTTGAGAATAATTGATTCATTCTACTATTACTTCCCTTCCTTTCCTCACCTCCCGTATAATTGGATTTAGTTAAAGATCTATATCTTCAAAGGATCTGTCACCACCTCCTTTACTTGATTTTTGTGTCTTAAGGATATACCCCATATCTCACGACTCTCATTTACCTCACCGTTCTTTTTAAAAATAGGATTAAATAGTCTTGTCATCCTCATTTCTTTCCCTGCACTCATCTTGTGCTTCTCTTTTCACTAGCAACCGAATTATATCGTGTGTGAAAAATTTTGTCAAATTTTGCCGTAGAGTTTCTGATATAGGGAAAGATAGTCCTGGTAAACTTTTTGGTAAATAGCCACATTAGAAAGCTCAGGATAAAAGCTCTTTTTAATCTTTACAACCTCCTTAACTGCCTGACTGATATCAGGGAAAATCCGGGCTCCCTCTCCCGCCAAGAGCATTGCTCCTAAGGAAGCTGCCATCTGATCCATAGACCCTGCTACAACCTTAGTATTTGTTGATAGACCTAATTCTGATTTTACCTGAGGGCTGACATTTCCCACCACCTCATGGGAGGCGAAAATCGGAGGAAGCTTATCCCTTTTTATGCCGATAAAATCAAGCATCTCATCCCACCAATCTTTTTCCTTTAACTTAACGGAGATGTTGCATTAGTTACGAAATCGCAATTAAACTAACAACAGAGGTGATTACGAGAAGTACCATTACTAACGGAAATCACGAAAAAATTCCACTTTTTGTAAAATTTAGATAATTTCGGCATCTTTCAGTCGACACCATAAATGTTTTGAGGCTCAATCCCTTCACTTTCGTTACAGCTCGATACCTCCCGCTTCCCGCACCGCCTAATCCATTACTGAATTTAACGGGGGATTAAGTGCTGAGCTGGTGGCTAACCTTTGCCCAGGCCAGACTTGCACTGGCAAGAGCTAATACGCTTTCTCGGCACACTCATAAAACTTTTGACAGTACCTAAATTTAATTATGGTTATTTCCGCTTAAGAATATCCGGTCGTTGAATCACCTGACCTTCTATCTCTACTTCAACCACAGGCCAGTTGTCAGTCGTCGTAATTATCTCCCTATCTTTTTCACCAATGATAAATGTATCCTCAGATTTTACTCCCGTAATAGTAGGATTCCAAGCAACAGCCTGGTTAGCCAGAACCTCTTGATGAGTTTCAAAGGTGGCATTGAATTCCCGGGGTCCATACCCTATTGGACCTCCCTGGAAGTGTTTTTTCCACTCATCAGGGTAACCTGCCTGAGCATAAGCTTTGGCACCCCGATCAAAAATCTCTGAGTAACTCTTCCCGGGAATTGTATTAGCCATGAATGTACCTTCAACTTTGATAACAGCTTGGTGTTTTTCAATTATCTCCCGAGGAGGAGAACCAAAATGAACCAGTCTGGTAAGTGCTACATTCAATCCTCCCTTAACCGCTACCACCACTATCATAGCGTATTTCTGGAGTTTTTTTTCTGTTGGAACAGGGTGCCGGTAGTTAAATATTCTCTCATCGGTTCCCACCAGAAGTACGCTGAGGGTTATCCCCTGGTTAAACAGTTTCTTCGCCAGGCAGGCTCCAATTTCAAACTCACTCTGTCCAACTATTATTTCTCTGCAGTTCTCTTCCATTGCTTTTGTACTTTCTCTTCCAAGCCATCTGTATCTTTCTATCTCGTCAGCAGTTAATATATAGCGTAATTCAGAAAATTCTCTTCCCACCAACTCAAGTCCAGGAAAAGGAGCATCAGAGCCTACTCTTCCTTCGGTTAAACTCTTGACCCTATCGGAAAATTCATGGTCAAATTGATACCATTGGAGAGTAACCAGTTCAAATCCCTGGTTTTGAACTTCTTCTTCCATAATTCTGGGAGCTTCAATATTGTTGGTTACGATGTATTTTTTCGTGGGGGTTACAAGAATGGGGGTAAGCCCGATATCTACTCCCATAACTACAGGGTCTGCTTTTCCTCCGGTAAACCAGGAGAAATTGTCCTGTCGGCAGAGGAGCATACCGCCGAGTCCCTTCTTCTCCAGAAATTCCCTGACTCTTCTTTCCTTTTCCTTTATCTCAGAGTTCTTATCCATTTTAAACTCCTTAAATTCGGTTTTTTCAGGAATTTTGATCTTATTAGCTTTGAAGTTGTTCATTATTATTCACACCAGCCAAGACCTCTGCAGGTATAGGTCTAACCGGAGGTCTTTCGGTAGAAGGAACAATCTCGGATAAGGGTTTTCCCGTCATCTCAGAGATGATCTTGGCGACTAAACTATAGCAGGTATGCTGCTGGCAAAGTCCCATTCCGGCTCTGGTTACCCTTTTTACAGCATCAACATCCCTAGCTCCATTTCTTATAGCCTCTCGTATCTCCTCCTCGGTTACCTCCTCACACCGACAGATGATAAGATCATTTTTGCTATTCATCTTACTGCCCCTTACGCAAGAGTTTGATTCCCCTTGCTTCATGAGTATATTTTTTGGGTACAGCTACTGTTACAACAGGGGTATGATCGTAGGTTTTGGGATTGCGTATCTTGATAACCTTTCCCTTGCAAATAGTCTCACCTTTTCTATTTACAACCTCGGCCTCATCACCTTCTTTAGGGAGGGGCAGGTACTCATAGGGAAAGGAAATAGCTGCCTCATCCTCTGAGTAAGTAGCATCAACCATAAAGATAGCCAGTCCCGGACAGATAGGAATACAAAGTCCACAACCATTACACTTTTCTGGATCCAGGCGGGGAAGGTTAGTGATGGGCTCACCCACTACTATCGCTCCCCTTTTACACACTGTCTCGCAAGGGTTACAGGGAATCTCCTCGGTGCACTCTATAACAGCTACCGGTCCTCTTTTAAGATCCTTTTTAGAAGGATAACCTGGTGATGCCTCAAGCTCCTTCTCAGGAATTGTGCCCGTATCCTGAGAAAGATCTAAAAGATGAGCTCTCCCTTCCATTTTTTAACCTCGTGCTCTCATTAATTCAAGTTTAGCCTTAGCTCGCATATCGCCAAATGGGCCTAATCTTAAAGAGGAGAGTCTTTTTCTTATTCTATCTTTTTCCTCTTCTGCCTCCTTCTTTTTAAGGTATCCTAGTTCCCCAGCCACAGATACTCCGGCCAGCTTTCCCTCCTCCATAGCAGAAGAGGCCTCCTCCACCCCCGCAACATCACCGGCCAGGTAAAGAAGGGGATGTGTCGTCCTCATATTCTCATCATGGAGGGGAACAAATCCTCCCAGCTCAGGTAGATACTTAAACTTACAACCGGCCATCCAGCAAAGTTCTGCCAGAGGAGACAGACCAACGGCAAGGCAGACAAGATCAATCTTTAGTGTTCTCTCGCATCCTTTAATGGGAGAAAAGTTATTATCCAAGGAGCAGATAGTAGCCTCCTCTACAGCTTCTTTCCCCCGAGCCTCTAAGATGCTGGTCGATGTCAGAATAGGAACACCTGCTCTTCTCAGCTTGGCAGCATGTACTACGTAACCACCTATTTTTGGAAGAGCCTCAACGACTGCTACAACTTCTGCTCCGGCTAAAAGAAACTGATAGGAAACGATGAGACCAACATTTCCTGAGCCGACCATGAGAACTTTAGTTCCCGGTAAGACTCGATGTACGTTCATCATGGTTTGGGCAGCTCCTGCTCCCATAACTCCGGGCAAGGTCCAGTCAGGAAAAGATAGAGGGTTTTCTGATGCACCGGTAGCTACGATAATTCTTTTAGCATCCACAATCCTTGAAGCTGTCCCATTTATTATCCCAATTTTATTATCCTCTATTCCCCAGACTACCGTATTTAATCTAGAATCTACCCCGACCTTTTGGCATTCATCTAAAAGATGGTATCCTATATTATGTCCTCTTATTCCAGCCTGGTGTTCCTTAGAACCAAAGAACTTGTGTATTTGTTTAAAAAGCTGTCCTCCTGGCTTCTCATTCTCATCAAATAAGCTTACCCTTACTCCCCTTTTTGCTGCCTCAATAGAAGCAGCAAGACCGGCAGGTCCTCCTCCTACAACTGCTAGCTCACAGGCTAAATTTCCTTTTGCCATTTGCCCAATCCTTTCTGGGTTTCTACCTTCATTCCTTCTTCAACTGGAGTCACACAGGTTCTTACATTGGGTTGACCATCAACAGTCATCACACAATCCGTGCACCTCCCTATGGCACAGAATATCCCTCGTGGCTCATCTTTTGTAGAGGTGAAACGAAATACCTTTATCCCGGCAGCAGCGAGGGCTGCAGCAATAGGCTCTCCCTGGTAGGCGGGGATTTTCTTGCCATCTACATAGATGTTAATCTGTTCTCTTCTTTCCATTTTGCCCAGGATAGGATGGTCGAGAACTCGAAGATTGGAATCTGGCTTATTCATTCTTTGTCTCCTTTTCCTGAAATGATTAAAAGCTTCAACTGATGCTCTGACATTCTCCTCTGGATAGCCCGGAGTAGACTCCCTGATTACCATTGCAATGAAACCTCCATTTCTTTCACCCAGCTTGGTAATTAATTCTTCCGCTTCTAGATAAATATCATGAGGTGTTCCTGTATATAAAGTAGTCTGCATGTCTATGGTGGCTTTTACACATAATTTCCCCCCACATATTTTGGCTAGATTATCAATTCCCATCAGGGTAGGTTGTCGAAGGTCAAATACATCCATTCCTATTTCTTTAAGATCAGGCACGATTTCTATTGTTTTACCGTCCAGTCCTAATCCTACATACATTCCCTGCTCATGAACAAAATCGAACATTTTCTTATAAAAGGATTTAAAATGTTCGCGCCACAGTTTGGGAGAGAATAAAAAACATCTCTGGTAAGCAAAAGTATCGGTAAAGGTTACCATATGTGCACCAATGTCTTTCCATCGTTTAACAACCTCAATGTAGTAATGAATAATACCATCAAAGACATACTTAACTTTGTCCAAATCGGTATACAAACTCATAAGAAGCTTCTCGTAACCTATTATGAATAGAGCAGTATAAAAGGGACCGGGATCAATATAGGCGACTTTAAAACGGTCTGGATATCTTTTGAAAGCCTTTTTCATCCCTACAAAAAACTCGTCGGTAACAGAGGGAGAAGGAAACTCATAACTGTTCAAATTGCCCCAATCTGCCAAAGGATTTTTTATAGTAAGATAATCGTATTTACCGCCTATTGGAACTTTCTCAACGAAGCCCCATTCGCTTCTGCGCAAACGATTCCCCTCGCTATCTTCTCCCATATCCTCGTAAATGTAGCAAAAAGTTGCATCTAGGGCATCGAAATCCTGCGTTCCCTCAATAAGACTTACTTCCTCAGAAACTCTAAGTCCGTAATTGCCAAAAATACCAGGAACCTCTACCAGCTCTAAGGGAATATATGCCGGATTTTTGAATTCAATTGCTTTTCTCATTAATTCGATATGGTCCAAATTCTTGTCTCCTTTATGTCTATATAATGGAAAAGGATTATTTTTTCGATGATATTTTCTTTTTATATACAGAACTTCTTTTAACGTGTGAGCCGTCAGTCAATTGTTTTGGAGCTTGGTTTTTCTGTCACCTCGTCAGGTACAACATACTCTCCTAATTCTCCCGGCCTCCCTACCTCAATTTCTAACAGTAGTGTGAATCTTTATCTACAGGGACAATCCAATATTTTTGAAACCTCTACTTAGGTAGTCTCGGAAATTCTAACTAAAACTAGGATACTTACCATATTTTCTTGCTGCCTTGAACATTGCTACGATATTCTCTGGGGGGACATCTCGCTGAATATTATGTACTGCTGCAAGAACGTATCCTCCTCCTGGCGCAAGATCATGAATTCTTTTCTTGACTTCTCCCTCTACATCTTCAAGCATTCCATAGGGAAGGACATGTTGAGTATCAATACCTCCCCAGAAGCTGATTTTATCTCCGAATCTTTCTTTTAGTCTCTTAGAATCCATATCTTTTGCCGAAACTTGTATCGGATGCAATACATCTATTCCGTATTCTATAAAATCTGGTATAAAAGAAACAATACTTCCACAAGAGTGGCAAAAAATCTTAGCGTTTGTTTGACTTTTTATCAAACGGATTAACCTTTTAGCGTATGGTTTTATTAATCTTCTGTATAAATCAGGGGATATCAACGGTCCTGTCTGCATTCCCAGATCATCACCTATTGCTAATATTTGAATATAATTACCTACAGCATTTAAAAAATTAGAAATTATCTTTCTTTGAATTTCAAGAGATCTTGCCACTAGTTTTTCTATAAATTTTGGATTCAAAAGCATATCAGTTAGAAATCTTTCAAGGCCTGTAAGATACCAATTTAACTCAAACGCTGAACCTAGTTGAGTGTTCCCCACAATAGCGTATTCTGTATTATTAAATAACTCTTTAGCTTTTTTTTTCTAGCCCTTCGTATCTACCAGGATTGTCTGGATCTGGCCAAGAATAATCATCCAAATCTTTTATACTCGCATTTTTTAGAGGATGCCCAACCATATCAAAGTAATAGCCATATTTAGGTTTTTTCCACTCAATTCCCCATTCATCTATAAACCAATGACCATTCTCATCTTTCTGTATTTTTAGTTCCAAACCGTTAGAAGTATTTAGAGAGATAGTGCGAGTATCTACTTTAATTATTTCTAGAACTTTCTCCTCTGGTATTACGGTTTGCTGAATTATATCAATAAATTCTGCTTTACCTCCTTCTATTCCTAAATATTTCTTCAATTTATTATATGCATCTATATGAATACTGGCATCCCCAGTCGCTCCCAAATCAACTGGTACTCTATCTGGTTCTTTATGAGATAAAGCTGTTAATACTCTTTCTCTTGAATTTTGAATGGACATTAAAAAGAAGAACCTCCTTTTCATGCTTTAACAATATCTTAACGAATGGTTAAAATACGCATAGGGTTTGTCACTAAGATTGTATTAATTTCCTCTTCAGTGAGGCCAAGATCTTTGAACATTGGTTTGATATTACGGAGGATATGCCCATAGCCATAACCTCCATATTTAGTAAGATTAATTTTATAACACACATCTTGAGAAATTAAGAGCTGATCTAAATAGCCTGATTCAGCAAGCCTTACCACAGCGAGAGCATACTCACGATCAGAAGGTTCGCATTTATGCAATCGCCTATAATAAAATCCATGTCCAAACTCAAATTCAAGATATGCTCCTCTTTTGGCTATTTCTTTTTGATACTCCAAATCATCAGGAATACCGGGATTTAAATGGCAAATCATAACATGGTTTAACTCTACCCTTTCTTCCTCTAATATGTCCAGAACTTTAATGGCTCCTTTCTCGAACTCCCATAGATGTATGCTCATGGGAACCCCGGTTTTAAGATGGGCTCTGGCAGAAGCTCGCAAAACTTTTTCTTCATTTGGTGTTATAGGAAAACTGGTACCAATCTCTCCGATGATGCCTGCATGAACACCAGTATCATCAACCCCCTTTATTATATCTTTTTCTATCTCCTCTGTTATTTGATCAATAGATTTAGCAGCAACATCCGCAGGATGTGAATTTTCTATATAATAGCTACATCCCATTACAATATGTACACCTATTTCCCTAGAAATTTGAAATAGAGCCAGAGGATCACGCCCGAGGCCAATGTTGGTCTGATCCACGAGCGAGGTTCCTCCTAATCTTTGGAATTGCTTTAATTCCTCTATAACTAAATTTATATCACTAATCGAGCAATTATCTTTACTTAACGTTGGATCACAGCGGAGAGTTCCTAATCGGGTGATGGCCACAGGTGATAAAGCTATCTCTTTTTTGGAAGCCTCTACTGGCTCCTGCCACCAAACTGCAGCATCAATAACTAGATGCTCATGAACTAAAGTAATTCCCAACTCATCAGGATCTATCAGACCCTGAACACTCATAACTTTCCCTTTCATAGCACATCTCCCTTTAAACCTGCGTTATTTATTAATGGGGACAGGTACGCTGCCCAGGGCTCAACGAAATTCCATCCCATCGATGATATTAATAGACTGACTGGTCAAATAATCTGTCTCCTTCTGTTCTCCGTAAACCACCAGATATAGATGTTTTATCCCCAAAATGCCGAGAGCCTTACAACTTTAAACAAGTAACTTTCGTAAAAGTTCAACGATACCGGTGATGTTGTTTTCTTTTCTCAAAGAGTCTAGCTTGTCTGGAGGTATCTTTATAGCTAATTGCTTAAGCATTTCTGAATTTTTTATACATTGTCTTACCACCTCAAAACCATCCTCTCGGTAAGGAAAGATATCAAAGTTATACCAGCCATCGTATTTAATCTCATCCAACCAGTATAGAAACTCTATAGTCTCCCAGAAATGGATTGTACCTACAATCATATCATCATCCCATAAACGGTAGTTATCGTTAAGCTCAACATAATAAAGTTTATCATGCATATCAGCTAATATCACTGATTCGGCAGGATTTTCATATGCCATATAAGAATGACCGATATCGATTAATACCCCAACATTATCTTCTTTGACCTCGTTTATTAACATAAGAGTTTTACCTATGGTTGCCATATATATATGGGTTCTTGCTTCTTTTATTTTATACTCCAGACAGATTCTCACATCCTTTCGATATCGAGCTATTTCTTTAATTGCCTCTACCAACCTCTCCCAGCTTTTTCTATAATCAGACTGAAAGGGATAATCATAACCATCCTGTAAAAGACACATACTTATATGATTATTCCCAAGAACGACAGACGTATCAATTCCTTTTTTAGCAAGATCTACTGCTTTTTGTCTGATTTTTTCACCATTTGAGGTGAAAGAACCGTATTTCCAGATAGGTTCAGAGAAAAGTTCAATTTCAATCATCGATACTTCCAAATTATTTTTCTCCAGTTCTCCCTTCAACTCCATAGTATCGGAAAAGAAAGAGAAATCGGAAGGATAACCAAGATAAATCCCCTTTAGATCTTCCACTTTTGCTACCATTCTCATCCTTTCTCTTAAATCTATATCATCTGGATGATATTTTGATACGAAACGATCTCCACAGGCAGTTAACGGGCTAAGCCCCACCGAGTACTTTGTCTTTACAGTCATTATCTTCTCCTGGTAGAATGTAGTTTAATCTTTCTATGAAGGTTCTTAAAAAAGAAGACAATTACCTAACGTTTCCCCTTGAGAAGTTTCTCTTATCCCAAGATAGACTGATCTGCCTATTTTTTATCTTCTTTTTGGCCCCAGTCTCCAGCTTCTTACCTAGAAACATATCTATCATCCCCCCTTTTTAGTTATGATATTCATAACTGTGTATCACCTGGGCTAATTCCGTACCATAGTTCCTGAAGAATCAAATTAAAGATTTTTCCTCGAACTTACTTCTCTTTATAGAGCTCCAGTATATTTCTTTCTGGGTCAGTAAAGAAAGCAACGGTGCAAGTGCCACAATCTATCGGCTTAATATCGAAAACGACTCCCTTTGCCTCAAGCTCACTCACCGTCTTATCAACATCATCCACTTCAAAGGCAATGTGAGTCAGCCCTGGTGTTTCCCGGGTTGCCATTTTTCCTTGTTCTTCAGTAAAGGGTTCATAATCGAGCAATTCAATGACAGTGTTGCCGGCATCAAGAAAAACTGCTTTTTTTTCGATCTTCAAATTCCCCAGAATACGTCCTGGCTCGTTGTTATCTTCCTTTATGAAGCTCATACCCAACGTATCCCGGTAAAATTTCACCATGTTCTCCATATCCTCCACCACTATTCCTATATGTATTACGCTGCTGATCATGCCTACCTCCTCATTTTCGTAACTGCAATTGCACAGTATATTTTTAGCCTTACGCGAGATTGAATTTCTTCTCTGTCCGAGTAAAAACAGTGTCAAATATCTTAAGGGCTCTGTCGATCTGCTCCCTGGAGATAACCAGGGGGGGAATGAGAGAAAATCTGTTTCCAAAATAACCGGATAGCTGACAGATAAGCCCTTCTTTGAGGCACTCCTCTATCATAAAACTACTTTCTTGGGAAGCTGGCTCTTTGGTTTTTTCATCTCTGATAAACTCGATTCCAATAAAAAGTCCTCTACCCTTAACATCACCTATAATGGGGTGCTCTTTAGCTAAACTCTCCAGTCCAGCTACAAAGTAATCACCCATCTCTTTAGCTTTTTTGGGAAAATTGTCTCGCTGCATTATTTCCAAAACCTTATTGGCGACCGCAGAAGCAAGGCAGGTTCCGGCAAAAGTGCCGAGATGAGCTCCCGGACCCCAGGAGTCCATAATTTCCCTGCGACCAATGACCCCAGAGATAGGGAGACCACCTCCTAGTCCTTTACCAAAAGTCATCAGATCCGGTGCAACTCCTGAGTGTTCACAAGCCCACATTTTTCCACTTCTTCCCATTCCTGTTTGAATCTCATCAACGATCAACAGTATTCCATATTTTCTGCAAAGCTCTTGGAGTTTGGCTAGATAACTTTGAGGAGGAATAATATACCCGCTTGAACCTTGCATTGGCTCAATTAAAATAGCCGCTGTGTTGGACACCCCTTTTGCAATATCCATAAAAGGAGCCTGGCTGTTCTGGAAAAAGTATTCAAGGAATTTCAGACAATAAAAGTCGCACTGAGGATATTCTTTATCATAGGGACAGTGATAACAGTAAGGATAGGGAAAATAAGAAAAAGCGCTGTCGGCAGGAGTAACCGGATGGTAGTAAAACCACATATTAGCTTTTCCCGTTAGTCCCATTGTTCCAGGTGTTCTTCCATGGTAAGCTCCATAGGCAACCAGAATAAAGGGTTTACCTGTATACCACCTGGCAAGTTGAACAGCTGTTTCAACGGCTTCGCTACCGGTAGTGCCATAAATGACCTTTTTAGGAAAGTCCCCCGGTGTAACTCGAATTAGTTTCTCAGAAAGCTCAATACGAGGACGAGTGGGGAAATCATAATAGTGTATAAGTTTTTTTGCCTGTTTGGTCATCTCATCTATTACCTCGGGATTGCAAAGACCAATATTGCTCACAGAAAATCCTCCCAGGCAGTCAATATATTCTTTGCCATCAGCATCCCATACCGTTGCCCCCGATCCAGAATCTATGAGGGGAGGATATTTAAAAACAGCAAAACCTGGCTCACCGGTTGACTCTACCTCAAGCCATTTTCTTAAAAGTTCCTTAGTCTGCAGTCCGTAAGAAGATTCTTCGATTCGATTTTTTAACTCCTCTTGAGTCACTCCCATTGCTTTCCTCTCTTTCAGGTAACCCTGGAAAGATAAATCTCGACTAGACATTTGGAAACCTCCTTTAGGTATAGGTACATCTTGTATTGCCTGTCTATCCCTCTTTTTCGATATTGGAATTTTCACAATATCGAAAGATACGATCCAGAGACCAAAAATTCACTGAACCCTGGTGATTATTTTTAGCTAATAATATTCTCTAGTCTATAATAGGGAAAATTATGAGCCTTGGCTACCCCTTTGTAGGTAACTTTACCATTAACAACATTAAAACCCTTGACTAGAGCTCTATCTTCACGCAGAGCCTGAGAATAACCGAGATCTGCTATCTCAAGAACATAGGGCAAAGTTGCATTAGTCAAAGCATAAGTAGAAGTTCTCGGTACACATCCTGGCATATTGGTCACACAATAATGGATTATACCGTCAACTTCAAAAATTGGATCACTCCAAGAAGTAGGATGAGAGGTCTCTATGCATCCTCCCTGATCAATGGCTACATCAACCATAACTGACCCTGGTTTCATTATTCTTAGCATCTCCCTAGTGATCAATTTGGGGGCTTTCCCGCCTGTTATCAAGACTGCCCCCACTACCAGATCAGCATCTTTGATAGCCTGCCTGATGTTGTACTCATTGGATTTCATAGTTATCACATTGGCTTCCATTACATCATCTAAGTAGCGCAGGCAGTCAAGATTCACATCCAAAATCGTCACCTGAGCACCGAGGCCGGCTGCCATTTTGGCAGCATTGGTTCCTACCACTCCTCCGCCAAGAATCACTACCTCAGCCGGAGCAACTCCCGGAACCCCACTCAATAAAATTCCTTCCCCTCCCTGGGGTTTTTCCAGATATTTTGCACCTTCCTGGATAGCTAATCGACCAGCTACTTCACTCATGGGAATCAATAGAGGAAGCTTCCCATCAACTGTCTCTACTGTTTCATAGGCGATAGCGATTACCTTTGCCGACATTAATGATCTTGTGAGAGTTTTATCTGAGGCAAGATGAAGATAGGTAAAGAGTATTTGACCTTCTTTCAACAGGTCACATTCTGGCTTTAAGGGCTCTTTTACCTTAACAATCATGTCTGCCTCAGCAAATACTCTTTCGTGGGAAGCTACTATCTCTGCCCCTACATTGATAAATTCCTCATCCGTGATACCGCTATCCTTACCGGCATTTCTCTCGATTAGTACTGTGTGTCCATTGTTTCTGAGGCTTTCTACTCCGCCAGAAGTAATGGCGATTCTGTACTCCTGATCTTTAATCTCCCTGGGTACACCTATAATCATTTTTTACCTTCTCAGCATTTATCTCATTCCAATTTTTTGGCCTGGAAGCTCTTTGAACTATTTGATAAAGAATCTCTCGCCACCTGATTACCTTCCATCATGTAGATACCGTCCACCTGAAGAAAATCTATCTTTAACTCCTTCGGTTAACTTACCCGTGAAATACACTCCTCAAAAACTGAAAGTGCCTTCTCTACTTCATCGTCTGTTATAACCAGAGGGGGCTTAATCTTCAAAGTGTTTCCCATTCGTGCATACTTGGTTATCCCAAACATAACTCCCCTTTCCATTCCAAGATTAACTACCCTGTAGGCCTCCTCTATAGCTGGTTCTTTTGTTTCCCTGTTTTTGACCAGTTCAATACCAATAGCCAAGGCCGGTCCCCGAATATCTCCTATTATAGGATATTTTTCCTTCATTTTCTCGAGTCTTCCAGTGATATACCTACCCAGCCTCTCGGCTCTCTCAGGCAGTTTTTCCTCTTGTAGCGCCTCAATGGTTGCCAGAGCTGCCGCTAAAGAAACAGGGGAATGAGCAAAAGTAAAGGCATGTCTAGCTGTCTCGAATCCCTTCAAATCCTCCCTGGCTATGAAACCGGATAAGGGAAAACCTCCTGATACTCCTTTCCCAAAGGTAATTATATCTGGCACTACATTGTATAGTTCAGAGGCAAACATTCTTCCAACCCGGCCAAAGGCAGTTTGGATCTCGTCCCAAATCAAAAGAACATTGTTCCTGGTACAAATCTCCTTTACTCTTTGATAAAACTCCTGAGGAAAACATATCTGCCCCCCATTACCCTGAACGGGTTCCATTATGAGTCCAGCGACACCACCACTCACTCTTCTCTTTATAGTATCCTCAATAAAAGTAGCGCATCTTAACTTACAACTAGGATAACTCAATCCATAGGCACAGCGGTAGCAGTATGCCTCAGGCAGTTTGATTATGTTTTCCATATAAGAAGGGTAGCTCTCTTCAGGATCGGTGAAACTGGCTGGCATAGTAGCGAAGCTCCTTCCATGATAACCGTGCTCAAACGTAATAAAATACCTAGCTGGAGCTCTATTCTCTAGTGCTATCTTCATTGCTCCTTCTACAGCCATACCTCCAGAAAGACAAAAATTAACTCTATTAAGGTTACCAGGAGCTAGACTAGCTATTTTACCGCTTAGTAAAAGCAGGGGAATATTGTCGAAGCCATAAGTGGTGTGAGTAATACTTCGGAGCTGCTCCTCAGCAGCCTTGATTACCTTAGGATGACAAGCTCCTACGCCCAAGGCAAAAGCCTGAGAGGTACAATCTATATATTCCTTTCCATCTTTATCCCAAATTTTAGCTCCTTTTGCTTTAATGAATATAATGTTTGGACGAGCCTTTGACTCCCATCCACCCATTAATGCCTTCCTGCCAGCAGCAATTTCCTTTTCACTTATCGTATCATACATCTTGGACTCCTTTCAATTTAGTAATGTTACACTTCTCCGAAAATCATAACATACTTCCTCTTGGACTTCACTTAATGATACCTATCATTAAAATCCCCCACTTTTATCCTTTTCTCCCGTTGTTGAATTACACCGTCCTCAAAACGCTGTGCTATTTCCTCCTTTCTATTATTTCCAACATTTTTCACCAAAATTGACTGATCAAGAAAAAATCCACATTTTCCTTTATCTCAAGAGGTTCATGCTCTTGAACAAGAACGCATTCTTCAACGTAGAAGTCGAAGAAATTTCTTTGAGGGTCAGTTTCCCCTAAACATTTAGATTCCCTTTTTGCAAAATTCTGGCATAAAACCACTTCAAATGTGCATCAGATGCGGATTTTTGCCAAATACAAGGACAGAAAATTGAGAAAAAACAGAGAGGATTTTATCACCTAAGATTGATAGCCCCTTTTTCTTCTATCATACCTTTATAATATATATTGTGCCTCATCTTCATCTGACCAAAACTTGTTTTATCATAACTTAATCGGAGCATCCTTTTCTATGGATTTTAGACAAGCTTCAATAAACCCCACTGCTTTGATTGAATCCTCGGTGGGCATTAAGAATTTTTTATTGTTAATGGTTGCGTCTACAAAATGCATCAGTTCATCTCTGAGATCCCCGAATATCTGTCCATTATACTCTGGCCAATGTAGGGTATCGGGAAGATGAAGCCCATCTGTAAATAATCCTAGACCCTGATCATAAACATCTATATAACCTGCTCCCTTTGTTCCCACAACCTCTACCTCACTCCAAAGCCCCGTTGGGTAGTTTCCTGGAAGAGACCAACTAAACTCCAAGCTACCTACTGCACCATTTTTAAAACTAAACAGGATGAATATACAATCCTCATCGTACATCTTAGAAACTTTTTTAGCATGAATTTCCTCAATCTCACTTTGTATATACCAGAGGACGATATCTATATCATGCACACCAATATAATAAAGCATTGATGTTCTTCCCTTTAAACGATCCTGGATAAGTTTAGGATTCTGTCGCTTAGCTCTGATATGGATAAGTTCTCCCAAATCACCTCTTTGAATCTTATCATGAAGCTGGGCATACCTAGGGTCAAACCGAAGTATGTGAGCAACCATTAGCCTCACACCATTATCTTCAGCAACTTTTTTGATTTTTTCTGCATCTTTCACTGTTCTGGCAATAGGTTTTTCCAACAAGATATGTTTGCCAGCTTTTGCTGCGGCTATTGCCGGTTCAACATGGTACTTATCAGGAACACATATGCTAACAACCTCTATATCTTTTTGATTGAATAGTTCTGAGGGACTAAAGTAATAATTACATTGGAATCTTTCCCCTATTCTTTTTGCTCTTTCTTTATCCGAATCTGCCACTGCAACCAAATCGGCTGTAGGAATCTCATCAAAAACCCGGGCGTGCAGCTCACCAAACAACCCAACTCCCACCACTCCTACTTTAAGTTTTTTAACTTGAGTCATTTTACTCTCTTCTTAGGTTATTTTTTAAACTGTAAAGATCATATGCTAATATTCCAACCCCAACTCCTTCAACTTTGTCTTAGACGACTTCCCACTTCTCCTACTCACTCCGCCTCCTTGAAATGTTCATTCATCGTTGACTCCACGTCAGTAGTTACTCCTTTAAACGCTTCCTTTATAATACGTCTTTCATCTAAACGACCCCATGGTAGCTCCTCTAACAAAATGTTTTCGGACGAAAAAAAACATAATTACTAGAGGTGTCGTTGCAACCACTAAAGTAGCCATCCTAGTGGGAACCTCCGATACATATCTGCCGCTGTACTGTCCTATAGCTACCATCAGAGTTATATTTTCAGGAGATCGAAGAAAAATGAGAGAAAAAAGCAAATTGCTCCAGACGTAGTAAAAGTTGAAAACACCCAGAAGAAGCAATCCTGCCTTAGAAAGAGGAATAACCATTTCAAATAGTATTCTTAGATCACTACAGCCATCAATTCTACAAGCATCGATAATATTACTGGAGACAGCGCTAAAGTAAGTGCGTAACATAAAAATAGAAAAAGGCGTATACAGGCCTGAATAGATAAGTATCATCATATATAGATTATCAACCAGATTAAGACGGCCCATCCAGATAAAAAGAGGGATGATCAGACCCATGGGAGCAACATACATCAGAGCAACAACGCAACGAAGGAAAATTCTGTTCCTTTTAAATTTCAAGACGCTCAAGGCATAGGCTGCTAGGCTGCCGACTAGTAAGGTGATGGCTGCAGTCCCTGTCGAAAGAATCAACGTATTCCAGAGAGCTACACCAATGCCATCATAGAACCACGCTTTAACGTAATTATCAATGTTAACCCTCGAAAAAAGACTGTACTGACTTTGAGCAAATTCAAGCTTGGATTTGAAGGAATTAGTAACCATGTAGTAGAACATAAAAATAATAGAAAAAGCTAGGGTGATGAACAGTAGTTGGATGATTACCCTCGATAGAAAAAACTTTCGAGTTCTCACTCCATTTCCTCCTCTTTAGAGATGGAAAGATATACATGCACCAGTAGAAGGAGTCCAAGAGTGATTGAAACAGCGAGAGCCGACGCAATCCCTAATTTCATGTATTTGAACGCATTCAGATAGATAAAGTAATCTACAGTAGTGGTAGCATATCCTGGGCCACCTCCTGTCATAACAAAGACATATGTAAATGTCTGATTGAGAAAATAAATGATGGCAAGTACTACATAAAACTGAATGACCCCTCTCAGTTGGGGTAGCGTAATATAGCGAATTAGGTGAGTTTCATTGGCTCCATCTACCACAGCCGCTTCATAGAGACTTGGGTTGATAGCCATCATCCTGGCATAAAATATCATCGTGGCAAAGGAGATCTCCCACCAAATAGCAGTACCAATCAAAGTGTATATGGCCGTCTTAAGATCAGCCAACCAGTTTCTGGTAAATGCACCCAGACCTATTAGTTTCAAAAAAAGGTTAAACGGGCCTTGAGTGGTAAAGAAGTGAGTAAAAACCACTCCTATTACGGCGATAGGAAGGATGATAGGTATAAACAAAACAACGATGTAAAATTGCCATCCGGGTATCCTCTGGTATAGAAAGTGAGCAAGAATGACAGAGATAATTACGCTTGCAGGAACGGTAATTCCAACAATCAAAAAACTGCGAGCAAATGACCTAGAGACCTCAGAGTTCAAAAAGATCTGAGTATAGTTATGCAGGCCTATAGGACAAGTAGGGGTAATCGCACGCCAACTGGCAAAGCTATAATATAGGAGCGTCAAAAGGGGTATAGCGTAAACGAACACCATTAGCAAAAGGGAGGGGAGTAAGAAATAACTGCTTTTTCTGATAATCTCTGTTTTTTTCATCAATATCTCTTGTTAAGATTCTTTAGAATCAAGGGAAAAACCAGTATCTTACCTCATCTTTCATTTGCGAGGAAGCATCCATCCGCCTGGTCGTTGATTATCCTTAACCCAGCATTGTTGTCACGCCGAACTAACACAATGGGTCGTGTGGACCCGGGAGTTCAAACTCTGCCTGTCCCGGGCCCACTATAGTCACATGTCATTCACTGCATACCAAACTAGAACCGGGATACTCTAACCTATCCTATGATTCAACATAGAAATATTCATATACTGTTATTCGGACTTTGCCTCATCCATTTTGGTCAGAGCCTCTTCAGCGGTCATTTCCCCCAAGAGGAAAAGAGAGAGATACTTGGCCTGAGCCTGCCAGACAGCATGACTGTAAAGCATGTACAATTCGGGAGTGTTGTGATACTGGATTCTTAGCAGCAGATTTTTCATATTTTGATCTTCGACAAGGCCGAAGTCAACATAGGGGTTAGCGGGAACGGTCTCAGATTCCAGAAGTGCTCTAGTCTGATACTTAGTGGATAGTAGCTCCTTTACTATAGTTACAGCCTCCTTAGGATGTTTTGTCCAGGGAGCCAATCCCAGGGTATGTGTGATTACAGGTACGGCATCGTTCAGTAATCCGTCTGCCCAAAAGGGATGAGCAGCTATTCCAGCATTCTCAATACCCCTTTCTGCCTTTAATCCTGAGTAAGCAAGGGTAGACCCGTATATGTTAATCGCTGCTTTATCGCCGACCAGCCCCGCTACATAATATTCCTCAAAGGGATATGACATGCCGCCCTCCATGAAGTATCCTTTATCATACAGCTCTTTATACAGACGGAGCATTTTAATACATTTGGGGTGGGTGTACGTTCCGTTGGGGCCGACAACTTCCTCCCATTCCTGCTCAACACTATCAAACGGCTGCCTGAACATTGTCTGATCCATTATGCACTCGTTGGCATAACCTTCCTTGTTGCAAAAGACTAAAGGAGTTATTCCTGCTGCTTTAAGTTTTTCACAGACTCCCAGAAATCCTGTTCCGAACTCCATCAAGCCCCAAGTTCTGGGGAAATGCTCTGGATCGAGCCCAGCTTTTCTAAATAGCGCCTTATTCCAAACAGCCTGTTTGGGAAAAGCTACCAGAGGTACAACATAAGTTTTTCCATCTATTTTGAGTCCATTCCAGGTAGCAAAATCTCTGTATTCCGCATCTGAAAAGTATTGGTCGAGAAGCATGTAATTACCAGCATCCACATGAAGTTTTACCGTGGCTCCCGCCCAGTCACTTGCTATATCATATCCCTTTTTTGACATCGCAGCTGTTATGAACAGTTCATCTAGGTTCGCAGCTACTATCGTTTTGTAGGTAAGCTCAATATTGTGCTTTTTCAACATATCTTCCTTGAACCTATTCATGAAAGCTTCGTATGGCTTTGTCCATATGTCAGCAAGTATCCACATATCCAGTTTAACGGGTTGTGCAAAGGCGCATGGTCCCAGTGATGATAAAACAAGTAAGAACCCCACAGCCGCTATGATACAAAACAACTTTCTTCTCAACATGATTCTAACCTCCTCTTAAGATAATTTTCTGAAAAACCTTCCTTTATTCGCGAGCTAACGGCCTTCCTGCTTTTCACCTCCCTCCGGCCCTATTTTTAGCTCTTCCTTTGGCAAACGTGTAGCGTGCCTTCTATGACAATACATTCCAATCGGTGACACTTACTTTGATTCCCTTAATTTGAACAGAGTTATGCCAGTCTCCTTATTTTGAGGGAATACTCCAAATTAGACCTTAAGCTGAAAAGTTCAAAGTAAGTTGCCCCTGATATTACTTCCGCTACATTGTTAGTATTCTCCATCTTTTCAGCCAAGTACCTTGATTGCTGAGAACCGATTGTCTAAGGCAGCCTCGAGGCACTCAATACCTGAGTAGAAAAGATTAACTTACGCTATTTAATTACCACTGATACCAATTTTTTGCATAAAGACACTGTTAATCCCACCGCCACGGGAAACAAAGAGAATAGATAGAGAGACCAGGGGTTTTTCATCCGCACGAGCCTTATTTTTCTATCACTTCCTGGGACATGTTCCCCATCTTTTTTCCTCTCGAGACTGATAGTGTAATCTGCATCGCTCCGTTGGGGAGAAATTACTACCTTGTAACCCTCGAACCTAGGCATTCTCTGGGAAAACCCTTCTTCCTTGAACTCTACTATGCAGTATCCCGGCTCTCGATCCGATACTTTGTCCACGGAGTAAAGAACTGTATCTACTTTCTCAAGCACTTCTCCTCTGGAGCTGGAGAGGACTAAAAGAACGTCTTGTACGGGCTGAATATGTACCCATTTGTATCGATCAACATTTCCAGCATTTTGTGAATTCTTAAGTTTGTTATAGTAAAGATGGTTGTATTCGTTCTGCAGAAAAGGGCGGAAGTACAAGGTGTTCTTTTCATAAGCGTAGATGATTTCAGAAGCATGGTCGCACGATCTTCGCTTAATCCAGTTGTCACCAAAGACAATCTCATAGCCAACTTCTTTTTTTCTCCTGGCATCAAAAACCACCAGGGATTTCTCGCTTTCCTTCACTACTGTTCCGTCCTCGGCTCGGATTCTTATCCGATACCTTCCTTGGGGCAGGTTCACAATGTAGTCCTCACTGGGAGTGGTCACAAAAAACCCAGGAGGCTGGGGTCGCTTTGGCCTCCGGGGCATCATCTGCTCGATTTCTTTGCGGGTATAGGCTACTTTCCCTCTGGTAACCTTTTCCAGAAACTCTTTCGTCTCTTTCTGGTACTTCTGGTAGTCCTCAAAGTAGCGCTTCTGCTGCTGGGTGTATTCCATTCCGGCCTTCTGGTATTTTCTGTAAGCAGAGAGAGCTTTGTCCTCAGTATAAAGCAGTGCCCCCTTTTCTTCTTTTTTTGGGTAATATTGAACATTTATCTTCTTCTTCAGCCTCTGGATCAGCTTTTTTCCCCGAATGACTTCTAGGTCTCCGTCTACCGGCCTGTCGAGACTCCTCCAGTCCGCCCTCCAGCGCCAAGTAAAAGGCCAAAAATATACCAGCGTCTCTCTAACTGAAAGGAGATTATTGCTCTCGGCTAACAGATAGATAATAGATTCACTTTGAGGAACAAATCCTCCACTATATCCTACGCCATCAAAGACCCTCAATTTATAAACTAGCTGTTGCTGCTTTTTGTGTACCCATTGGTCAGCCAGTGCTGGCAAAGTAAAAAATCCTAGCAGGACCGCTAGAAAACCGGTCGCTGTTAACCGCAGAGCACCTATCCTTGGGAAAGCAATAGATCTCCTCATGGAAGTTTCCCCACCGATATAGACATCAATTCTTTGAAGTTTTTGTCGTCGCCTTCTGAGTAAAAACGTAAAGAATCTTTGCTTCTTAAATACAATGCCCAGACTAGACTTTCCCTCTCGGATAACGCCGCCTTCTACCCCACCCCCAGCCTATAAAAAGGCTCCCTTGCAATCAAATCCCGGTACTTGGTTCCCCAACTGTCAATCTTCTCCCTTCTTGGTGAGTTAGTTATGAGAATATGGTAAATTAAATCTCCTCTCTAACGAATCCCAATAGTTAATCATTCTACCTTTTTTGGCACGCTCTTAAGGGGCAGGGTATCAGGCAACAAATTTCCTAGCTGTCACTTTGTCCTTATAAACCCCAGGCCAACTCAAAGTCAAAGTTGACAGCGGCTACTTGTAGTAACCTGCCCGACTCATCACCTTTCGTACTTCCTCTGCTGCCTTATCTAATGCCTCCTTCGGGGTCTCCTCTCCAATGACAGCCTTCTGTATGGCAATACTGACAATCCGATACATTTCCTCAAACTCCGGGAATTGAGGCCAACCTATGTTGGTCTCCGGATGCATCATGTGCCACAAGCCGATGAGATACCATGGTTTTTTGTTAATAATATCCAGGTTGAACATAGAGGCAATTCGCATGGGATTGGCACTGGCTTTGGTCTCCAGGGCCTTCCTGACATCATTTTCCTCACTGTACGCCCAGGCCAGATACGCATAGGCTAAGTCGGGATGCTTGGAATACTTATTGATAGCATAGTCCATGGCTGATTCCCTGGTGTTGTGCACGTCGTATTTAGGGAGTTTAGCATATCCTATCTTGCCGGCAACTATGGGACTTAGCTGAAGTCCAACATACACATCGGTCCAGTCATGAGCTATAGCGACTTTCCCTGCTCCCATATCGTCAACGGCGTCTCCCCACTCTTTTTTCATATAACCGGGGGAGATAAAGCCGGACTGCGCCAAATGGACCAACTGTTCCAGAGCATGGTAAGCCTTGGGATTGTTGAAGATAGGTTCATGCTTTTCATTCATCCAGTATCTTCCATCCTCTATGGGATTATAGGTCTCGTACATATCAGAGAGTTGATCAAAGGCAGGTCCTTGACCTCCAAATCCGGTACTGTTTCCCCAGAAATCTATTTTTCCATCTCCATCGGTATCTCGAGTGAAGAACTCACAGATGTCCATAAACTGATCCCAGGTCTCGGGAGGACCAAGTGAATAACCGTACTTCTCGAAGAAATCAGCCCTTTCTTTAGGGTCATTAAATAGATCTTTTCTGTATGCAACCAACTTGAAATCATAGAAAGAGGGTACACCCACAATCTTACCTTTGTAGGTATAGTAGTGTTCCATCAGGCGACCAGCAATAGTTTCTGGATGTAAATCAGGCAGATTAGGATCAGCCATGTACTCATCCCAGTAGGCAAATCCTTCCATAGGGTGCAGCACGGCTCTGATGAGGGAATCGGTGTAAAAGATGTCAAAGCTGCTGCTCTTCGTGGCAATCTCGATTTTAGCTTTGTCAATGGTGCCTTCCCAGGGCATAAAAGTGTAATTAACCTTCATGCCAGTGAGTTTTTCAAACTCCCCTTTTATTTCCACCTCTGCTTTAGTATTGGGATACGGCATAGTGAGAACTTCTAGTGTTTTCCCTTCTGTCATACTTCTTGGAGGTAATTTTACCCCTCTCGAAATTACTTGAGCCGACCAGGCGAGGGTATTACCTAATAGAAAACTAGCCATTACCCCCACCGCCAAGAACTTTAGAATTGTTCTCCATCTCATTTCTCTTCTCCTTTTTAGATTTTAGACGTGTTCCGTCCTTCCGGGAAAATTCCTCAAAGGAAGCACCCATCGTTAAGGCTTCTCTTTGGGAAACTATCCTTCATCTCCAGGATATATTGGCCTACATATCTTTCACCTCCCCTAGGCCTTTTATTTTATCGACTGGCAAATGAGGATAGCTTTTCCCCGGACAGAACAGACCAAAGTTCATCTCCACACAGGATTCTCAAAAGTTAACCCATATACGCCCGTTCTAAGGCCTCAAAACAACCTTAAATTTGCCCATCTTGTAAAAACTGATGAATCCATCGTTTCAGCGAGTAACCAGAGATATGCTCTAATTTCCTAATATTTTAGACTTTTAAAGGATATTTTCCATATTTTTTTGCCGCTTTAAACATTGCTACGATATTCTCTGGGGGGACATCTCGCTGAATATTATGTACTGCTGCAAGAACGTATCCTCCTCCTGGTGCAAGATCATGAATTCTTTTCTTGACTTCTTCCTCTACATCTTCAGGCATTCCGTAGGGAAGGACATGTTGAGTATCAATACCTCCCCAGAAACCAATCTTGTTTCCAAATTTCTCCTTAAGTCTCTTAGTATCCATATCTTTCGCTGAAACTTGTACCGGATGTATTACATCTATTCCGTATTCTATAAAATCGGGTATAAAAGAAACAATACTTCCGCAAGAATGATACAAAATGTTAGCATTTGTTTGACTCTTTACCAAACGGATCAGTCTTTTATGATATGGTTTTAACAGTCTTCTATATAGATTGGGAGACATCAATGGTCCTGTCTGCATTGCTAGATCATCGCCTATTGCCAATATTTGGACATAACTACCCACAGCATTTAAAAAATTAGAAATTATCTTCCCTTGAATTTCAACAGATATTGCTACTAACTTTTCTATAAATTCCGGATTTAGAAGCATATCGGTAAGAAATCTTTCAATTCCTGTAAGATACCAATTCAATTCAAATACTGAACCTAGCTGAGTGTTTCCTACAATAGCATATTCTGTATTTCTAAACAGTGCCTTAGCTCTCTTTTCCAATCCCTCAAATCTGCTAGGATCATCTGGATCTGGCCAAGTATAATCATCCAAATCTTTTATACTCGCATTTTTAAGAGGATGCTCAACCATATCAAAGTAATAGCCATATTTAGGTTTTTTCCACTTAATTCCCCATTCATCTATAAACCAGTAACTATCTTTCTCCTCTCTCATTGTTAGCGTCCAATTTTTAGAGGGATTTAGACTAATAACGCGGGTATCTACCCCAAGTATATGTAGGATTTCCTCCTCTGGTTTTACAGCTTGCTGAACTATATCAATAAATTCTACATTGTCTTTCTCTATCCCTAGATATTTCTTTAATTTGTTGTACGAGTCTATATGAATGCTAGCATCCCCAGTCGCCCCTAGATCAACCGGTACTCTGTCCGGTTCTTTATGAGATAAAGCCATTAACACTCTTTTTCTCGAATGCTCAATAGACATCCATAACCTCCTCCTTTAAATTACAGTGCCTTTGACAAAATTCGGAAACTATCTTTATTACTCTGTCTGCTGATACCCTATTTTTTGTTTTGCCCCCTTGTATAAAATCCTTACCAAATGAGGATTTCAAAAGCCAATTTTTAAGTGGACTTTTGCAAAAATTACCCTGAGAATGAGCTCAAATCCTGATGACTGGATAGCTGAAACAGTATAATCTTTTCTTCTGTGGGCTTGCAACAGTAAGTCACATAGACACAGGAATTAGAGAGCTTAATCGTACCTTTTATACGTGCTGCAACGAAAATCTTTATAATAAATTGAGTTAAACACACATTATGAGGAGGCACCACAAAGATATACATCTATCGTTAACGTATTAACCCATATCCAGAGTGGATTCGAGGTAATTTTCAGACTTAAAAACGCTAGAGTCCAGTTGAAGGTCAGCAAATTAATGCGAGCTTTCCAGAGAGTATTTAGGGCTAATGTAAGCTTAGATACCTCTGGAGATCTCCTCAGAGCTTTAAAAAAAACAGTTTCATTTACTCTTCGACGTGGCTCAAAAATCATTATAACGTTCTTTTCCACTGTTTATAAGTGAAAGAGCCAATTTCTACTTATCTTTTTGTCAAAGTCCGGCCCTTCGATCCTGGACAGAAGAGTTTCATCTTTATTATCTACTCTCTTGAAGTCCTCATGCCAATCACATGGAAATGATCTAGTTAATACTGCATAGTGCTATTGCTCGTAATCACAGCCGTGCATTCTTAGATGAACTACTCCAATGTGCAGAGAATTTTTTACAGGAAGAACAACCATCTAGACTTTTACTCTCACAAGCCCATGAACTGTGCTTAGACTCATTAGAGGTGGATAGCGTTCAATTATCCTGTACACCTATATACAGACTCTTTCAAGGGAACGCCGCCTTCTACCCCACCCCTAGCCCATAAAAAGGCTCTCTTGCAATCAAATCCCGGTGCTTAATTCCCTAACCGTCAATCTTCTCTCTAACAAATCCCAATAGTTAATCATTCTACCTTTTTTGGCATGCTCTTAAGGGGCAGGGTATCAGGCGACAAATTTCCTAGCTGTCACTTTGTCCTTATAAACCCCAGGCCAACTCAAAGTCAAAGTTGACAGCGGCTACTTGTAGTAACCTGCCCGACTCATTACCTTTCGTACTTCCTCTGCTGCCTTATCTAATGCCTCCTTCGGGGTCTCCTCTCCAATGACAGCCTTCTGTATGGCAATACTGACAATCCGATACATTTCCTCAAACTCCGGGAATTGAGGCCAACCTATGTTGGTCTCCGGATGCATCATGTGCCACAAGCCGATGAGATACCATGGTTTTTTCTTAACAAGATCCAGATTGAACATAGAGGTAATTCGCATGGGATTGGCACTAGCTTCGGTCTCCAGGGCCTTCCTGACATCATTTTCCTCACTGTACGCCCAGGCCAGATACGCATAGGCTAAGTCGGGATGCTTAGAATACTTATTAATATTATAGTTTATGGAAGATTCTCTGGTGTTGTTTACTTTGTAACAGGGAAGCTTACAATACCCAATCTTTCCAGATAGGCTTTGCTCTAGTGGCACATACACATCGGTCCAGTCATGAGCTATAGCGACTTTCCCTGCTACCATATCGTCAACGGCATCTCCCCACGTTTTTTTCATATAACCAGGGGAGATAAAGCCGGACTGCGCCAAATGGACCAACTGTTCCAGAGCATGGTAGGCCTTGGGATTGTTGAAGATAGGTTCATGCTTTTCATTCATCCAGTATCTTCCATCCTCTATGGGATTATAGGTCTCGTACATATCAGAGAGTTGATCAAAGGCAGGTCCTTGGCCTCCAAATCCAGTACTGTTTCCCCAGAAATCTATTTTTCCATCTCCATCGGTATCTCGAGTGAAGAACTCACAGATGTCCATAAACTGATCCCAAGTCTCGGGAGCACCAAGTGAATAACCGTACTTCTCGAAGAAATCAGCCCTTTCTTTAGGGTCATTAAATAGATCTTTTCTGTATGCAACCAACTTGAAATCATAATAGGTGGGTATCCCCACTATTTTACCTTTGTAGGTAAGATAGTCCTCCATCAGACGACCAGCAATAGTTTCTGGATGTAAATCAGGTAGATTAGGATCAGCCATGTACTCATCCCAGTAGGCAAATCCTTCCATAGGGTTATACACAGGTGCGAGGAGAGCATCAAGCCAGAAAATGTCGAAACTACTACTCTTTGTGGCAATCTCCAGTTTAACTTTATCCGCCGTACCTTCCCAGTCGAAAAAAGTGTAATTAACCTTCATGCCGGTGAGTTTTTCAAATTCCCCTTTTATCTCCACCTCTGCTTTAGTATTGGGTAACGGCATAGTGAGAACTTCTAGTGTTTTCCCTTCGGTCATACTTCTTGGAGGTAATTTTACCCCTCTCGACACTCTTTGAGCCGACCAGGCGAGGGTATTACCTAATAGAAAACTAGCCATTACCCCCACCGCCAAGAACTTTAGAATTGTTCTCCATCTCATTTCTCTTCTCCTTTTTAGATTTTAGATGTGCTCCATCTTTCCGGGAAAATTCCTCAAAGGAAGCACCTATAGTTAAGGCTCTCCCTTTACGAAGCTATCCTTCATCTCCAGGATAGACTGGCCTACATATCTTTCACCTCCCCTAGGCCTTTTATTTTATCGACTGGCAAATGAGGATAGCTTTTCCCCGGACAGAACAGACCAGAGTTCATCTTCACATGGAGATCTTAAAAGCTAACTTACAAGAGCAGTCCTTCTAACATAATTACAAGAAAGACCTACAAGTAACATCTCTTCACCCCTTGTGGGTAAGGAAGGTGTTACTTTAGAGCTCCTAGAGACAAGCCCCGAACCATATGCTTCTGAACAATGAGTGTTAGAACTATCGGTACCACCATGATAAATATGGAAGTGGAAGCCAGTCCTCCCCAATCTATAAAAAAATGAGTCATTACCGATGCTGCTGCTACAGGAAGAGTCTGTGTCTCCCTTCCAGTGAGAACAAGAGCAAATAGATATTCACTCCAGCTAAATAGAACACAGAATATAAAAGTAGTAGTAAGACCAGGAGTTGAAAGAGGAAATATTATTCGCCACAAAACGTTGAACCACGAACATCCATCTACCCGGGCGGCTTCTCCTATTTCTCGCGGAATACCTTTAAAATATCCTATGAGTAACCAGCAAGCGAGAGGTAAATTGAAGGTGATGTAAATAAGGATCAACCCCAGATAGGTATCAAAGAGATGATAAGTCTTCATTATCAGAAAAATAGGTACTACCACAGCAGCTGGGGGGAGCATACGGAGTGTCAAAATATCCAGGGCCAACCCTTTTCTTCCTCTGAACTCAGCGTTAGTGAAAGCATAGGCGGCGAGAGAGGCAACCATGAGTGTCACAACCGAGCTCCCCAAGGAAATAATCAGAGTATTTTTCAAATTACCGAAAAGACCCCTCTCTACAATGTAGTTCCAATTCTCCAAACTGGGTGTAAATATGATACTGGGAATAGGATTCTTCATCTCAACCGGGGATTTAATTGAACTAATTCCTTCCCAGATCAAAGGAAAAAGGAAAAAGGTCAAGATTACAGCTATGCCTATGTAGGCTAAGATGTTACCCATCAGTTTTCTAGCCCGTACAGGTCTTTGTTTCACCGGGATTATCTCCCTACCAATATTCATAATCACACTTCTAATTTTATAGCTTTGATGAAACCCACAGCAATTGCCAAGACTCCAACAAACAGTAGGATTCCCAAGGCTCCCGCGTAGCCCATATTGTAATATCTGAATCCTTGAAGATATATGAATATATTGTAAACCTCAGTTGCATGAGCGGGGCCGCCCTTGGTCAAAACCCAGATGATGTCAAATATCTTGAGAGCATCTACCAGTCTTAAGAGAATGGCAATTACTATAACGGGTTTCATCAGGGGTAGAGTTATGTAAATAAAAATCTGGAAATTGGAGGCTCCGTCTATCTTTGCCGACTCAACAGGTTCCCTGGGAAGAGCAAGCAAACCAGCGAGCAGAATTAAAAAGATAAAAGGAGTCCACTGCCAAACATCGATAAGTATTACGGTGGGCATAGCAGTTATCCCGCTACCGTACCACTCAAAGGACCAACCCAGTTTCTCGAATAAGTAAGTTATGACTCCAAAAGTATCATGGACCAGGTATCTCCATATTAAAGCAACTGCTACAGGAGTGATGGCCATGGGGACGACAATTAGGGTCCTGAATATATTCATTCCTTTAAGGTGCCGATTAAATAGCAATGCTATTCCCAAACCAAAGACAAATTCAATCCCCACCGCTGCACTTACAAAATAGAAGGTGAGCCATAATGAATGCCAAACACTGGGATCACCTAGAATGTCCAGATAGTTCCTCAAACCTACCCATTCTCGAGAATACCATGATCTAAGAATGTTGTAACTTCTGAAACTTAAATAAAGTTCATAGCCCAAAGGATAAATGGCTATGAAGCCAATTATCAAAAATGCAGGTAGTAGACACAGTATGAAGGAATTTTTCTCTGTCAAAAACTTCACTTTCTCTCTATTCTTCATTTCTAATCTCATTTTCGCCAATATGCGCTCAGAATTTGCGAATCAAGCGAACAATCAGTTATTCATGGATTTCAATCCCGGGGACTCAATGGAGTTCGTACAAAAAAACACTTTTTCGCCACTCTCCTGCATACACCTATAATCTTTTTGCTTCATCAGCATTTATCTCATTCCAATGTTCGGCCTGAAAACTCTTTGGACTATTTGATAAAGAATCTCTCACCACCTGATTACCTTCGATTCTCAGACCAAATTAACCTCCCTCGGGGACACTCCCTCAAAAAATTCTTCAACAGAAGCACCAAACATTAAGGCTTCTCTTCAGGAAACTCTCTTTTCATCTCCAGCATAGACTGGTCTACATATCTTTCACCTTTCCCCGGCATTTTATTTTACCGACTGATAGATGAGGACAGCTTTTCGCTGACATAATAGATCCTAGCCCCTTTAAGACTCATAAAAACTCCTTCCCGTGACTCATAAAAATTTACTTAATCGCTCCTAATGTCATTCCCCTTACAATGTACTTCCCTATGACCCAAGCTAAAATAAAAGGTGGTAAAATACAAATTGTTGATATAGCAGCTATCTTGTCCCACATTAATGATACATTAGTCCAAAAGCTTACTGCTACTACAGGGAGTGTTTTGGCATTTCTCGCTGTGAGTATCAAGGCAAATAGGAATTCATTCCAAGAAAAAATGAAACAAAAAACAAAAGTGACCACCAGTCCAGGTAATGAAACCGGGAGTATAATCCTAAAAAAAGCACCCAATCTGGAACACCCATCTACTATTGCTGCGTCGTCAAGTTCACTCGGAATCCCTTCAACAAAACCTTTCATGACCCATATTGTAAAAGGTATGTTAAACGTGAGGTACACAATGCAAAGAGCGATCTGAGTATCAATGAGGCGAAGATTACGCATGATAAGATACATAGGAATTACGACTACCACTGGAGGTGTCATTCTGATGCTGAGAAACCAAAACATGAGTCCTGCCCTACTAGCAAATTTATATCTAGCGAAACTATATGCTGCGGGAAGGGCGATCCCCATACTCAGGACTGCTGAGATAAATGCAACAATAAAGCTATTCATGAAATATTTTGCATAGATTGCCTTTCCGATTGTTCCCAGATAACCTTTGAGGGAGGGCGTAAAGATAAACGCAGGCGGTGTAACAAATGCCAATTTTGCTGGCTTTATGGACATTAACAAAAACCAACCTAAAGGGAAAAACAGAAGAGCCAAAATGAAAGCGACTAATACGTAGTAAAAGATATCCTTATGACTCGTTTTCATACTATATTCCTTCCTTGTAACTGATTTTTATGTAAACCTGACATAGAGTTATGATTATTATTAACATTATCCATGTTAACGCAGCAGCATACCCTATTTCGAAAAATCTTAATCCCTCTTGCCAAATGTAAAAGCTCAGAGTAAATGTTGAGGTGCCCGGTCCACCTCGAGTGGTGGCGTATATCTTATCAAAGGCCTTAAGTGCATCCATCACTCTGAAAAGAACAGCCACTACCACTACTGGCTTCAAAATAGGTAACGTGACGTACCTAAATATCTGCCAGGTAGATCCACCATCTATGCTAGCGACTTCATAAAGCTGCCGGGGAATGCTCTCCAGACCGGCAAACAGAATCAGAGCCATGAAGCCCGTCCATTCCCACACGTCACTCACTATAAGAGCAAATAAAGCCGTGGAGGGATAAGCTAACACCCCCTTTTCCAGCCACCCCACAGATTTAAATAGCTCAGATACGAGTCCACCTTCAGAAAAATACAGATATCTCCACATAAGCCCTACTACTACAGGAGCTAAAACGGTAGGAACCACAATGAGCGACCGAAGGAACATGGTTCCTTTCAATCTACGTGTTAACAAAAGTGCTATACCCAGACCCGCCAAAAGTTCAAGTATTACAGCTGCACCTGCAAAAATCAAAGTAATCTTCAACGCTGACATAAAAAGTTCATCTGTGAAAATCGACACATAGTTCCTTAGTCCAATAAAGTTTGCCTTTAAAGATTGAGCAGGGTTGTAATAGAAAAAACTCAGGCCAAGGGAGTAAGCTAAGGGATAAATCACTATAAGCAGTATCGTAACAATAGCAGGTATTATCAGAAAATAGGGGAAAAGCATGCGTATCGCTCGCCTTGATAGAATCATAAATATTCTCTTCCCGTTCTTTGCAGTATCATCAAACATAACTTTGGCAATTTCTTGTTTCCCCTGTATTTTCAAGTATCTTCTCAAATTCACTTACCTCAACAAGCAAGCAATTTGCTATTTGTGGAGTGGCTCTTTGAGAATATCCAATTTGTAAAACGTTCCCTACATGCAAGCACACACTAACGACACACGCTCCAGCACTACTCACAGCGTCTTTCATTTCTCAGTGATCCAGCCAAAACTTTCCTCACACACTCCGTCCCTACAACTTAGGGTTTCTTCCCGTATGCCTGAAAAAGCAATTATCTATAACTTTCTACGTAGTTGTTTGGGAGGGCAATGGGCGTCTTATACACTCCCATTGCCCTCCATCTCTTCTCAAAGATTTTTTCTTATTCCAAGTAACCGCGTTCCTTTAACAGGTCGTATATCTCCTGATTTGCTTTATCCAAAGCTTCTTCTGGTGACAGTTCCCCGATCAAAGCTTGGTTAAGTCTTGTCCCAAGTATTTTCTCTTGGATCACAGGAAACACAGGTATGTGAAGTCGGGATTGCAGGTATCCCGTTTCTAAAGCCACAAGGTGACTGGGAAGAAAAGGTAATTTCTTAACCATCTCAGGATCGGTTATGACAGAATATCTCGCAGGTTCAGAGAACTCACTTACTCGTACCATTTCCTTCTGAACTTCAGTACTGGCAAGCCACTTAATGAATGTCCAGGCTGATTCTTTGTTTTTGCTATCCTTGTTTATACCTGAAGCCCACCCATTAATCCAACCACGCTTGGGTGTTCCCTTCTTAGAGGGCAGAGGAAAGGTATCTATCTTCCCGACTACTTTTGATCGTTCTGGGCTAGAAGCCATGGTGTAATAGACATTCAAATGGTTAATTTGAGCTACCCTTCCACTCCATAATGCACCACCTGTATCAAACCAATCGTAAGTCACAGTTCCCGGAGGAGCAAATTCAAGGAGAGATACATAGTATTTCAAGGTTTCTATTGCTTCAGGTGAATTCACAATTGGCCTAAGATCCCAGGGTCGTTCAGGATACCGCCTCAGAAATCTCCCACCGAAATTTACGAGAAACGAGCTCCAATGATCCGTTATCGCTGCACCACGCTGTCCGTTAAAAGCGGTACCGTAGACATCGATGTTTCCATCTCCGTCCAGATCTACCGTGAGTTTTTTAGCGTTTTCTCTATACTGTTCCAGGTCTGTGGTAGGAGAAAGCCCGAATTTATCGTAGAGATCTTTCCTATAGATAATCATGTGAGTGTAACACAAAATAGGCAGTCCAACTATCTTGTCCTCGTATTCATATAAGGACCACACCGGCGAGACTATGTCCAATATGTCAATTTCATCAGCACTTTTCTGAATTAAACCGTCCAAGGGCGTAAGGTATTTGGCGAATTCAGCTGTCCAGGAGTCATCTACATTAATGACATCATAGGTACCCGCACCAGAGATAAGATCAAGCAAAGCCTTCTCTCGGTTTTCGTCCCAGGTGACACCTTCCAAAATCACCTTTATTCCAGTTTGCTTCTCGAATTCTGGAATCACCTTCTCAATCCCGTAATACACAGGATCTTTTGTAACCAGATAGCTAATCTTTTCCCCTTTGGCCAAAACACCGCCCACAGCCAAAAATACAACCATGATTCCCACACTACACCCTCCTAGGATTTTCTTTGCATTCATTCTTTACACTCCTATACTTTTACCAAAATTTTTTCGTAAATTATCCGGAAGAACCATTAGATTTTAGACACGTTTCATCTTCCGGAAAAATTCCTCAAGAGAAACACCAATCATCACGCTTCTCTTTGGGGGAACCATCCTTCATTTCAAGGATAGACTGGCCTACCTATCTCTCACCTCCTTCCAGGCCTGTTATTTTATCAACTGACAACCAAATTTTACCCCACATTTAGGTACCGTCCACCTGAAGAAAATCTATCTTTAACTCGTTCGGTTCACTCACTTGCGAAATACAGTCCTCAAAAACTGAGAGTACCTGCTCTACCTCATTGTCCGTTATAATCAGGGGGCTTGATCTTCAATGTATTTCCCATTCGTGTGTACTTGGTTATTCCAAACATTACTCCTTTCTCCAAGCCAATCTCAACTACTCTAAGACACCCACATCACAATGAAGATAAACCACATAAATAGGCAGATAACCCTGGCCTGAGAAGCAATTTTGTTCTCTAGATCCTTGCTGGTTTTACTTCATACTGGAACCTACCTCAGAAAAATCTCTTTTATCTTTCTTAAGCCAGTTTCAAAGACCTCCAGTGTTTCATCAATATCCTCCTTAGTGTGAGAGTAGGAGATAAACCAAACATGATTCTTGGGAATATACACACCCCGGCGAATGGTTTCATTAAGAAAAATATTCTCAAAAGTTCTCTGAGTTTCGGAATCACCGGCAAAATGCAGGGCCGGCATAGCTGGGAGACCGGTCATCTGACCAGGTATGTCAAGATCAGTAAGTAAAGTATTCATACCCTTCATTAATCTCTTTCCCAGCTTCCAAATATGCTCAACAGCTTTAGTTCTTTCCAACTCTTCAACAGTAGCGAGAGTAGCTCTCAGGCTAATCGTATTACCGGTGTGGGTTTGGGTGAACCATAGCTCACCGGCCCTTTTCATAATTTCTTTTTTCCCAGCAACAAAAGCATAGACATAACCATTGCAAAGACCCTTGTTGAAGACAGCCAGATCCGGAATCACTCCGTAATATTCCTGGGCTCCCCCAATGGCCACCCGGCTGCCTGTTTTTACCTCATCAAAGATGACCACGGCACCGTATTTATGGGCTAGCTCTCTTACCCCCTCCAAGAAATCCTTCTTGGGAACCTCGGCCTGAAGGTGAAAGACGGGTTCGATGATAACACAGGCCACATCATTAGCATTCTTCTTGAACAAGTCTTCCAAATAGTCCAGGTCATTGTACCTTAAAGTAAAAGTATACTGACTGATAACCTCCGGTATGCCATCAAAACAGTGCGAGGGAGCATTGGCCCGAATACAGTATTCATCTAAACCACCGGGATAACTGCCCTCCCGAATCATGCACCAATCATGCCAACCATGGTAGCCCCCTTTGATGACTTTGTCTCTCCCGGTAAAAGCTCGGGCAATTCTAACCGCCCCAGATGTAGCCTCGGACCCGGATAAGAAAAACTGCACCATCTCGGCGCAGGGGATAACTTCTATCAGCTTTTCCGCCACTTTAAATTCAAGGGGATGATTAATACTGAAAACCGTTCCTTTCTCTATTTCATCTACGACTGCTTTTTTGACCTGAGGATAGTTAAAACCTAAAGATATTGCTCCATAGGCCATCATATAGTCAATGTATTCGTTCCCATCAACATCCCAAAAATGGGCTCCTTCGGCTTTTTCGGCGTATATTGGGTAAGGAGAGGGAGTAAAGGTCAAAGGACGCTTGTTAAACATAACTACCCCTGCCGGTAGAACCTTGAGTCCTTGAGAAAACATCTCCTCGGATCTCTTAATACTAAAATTTGCCATTTTATTCCTCCCTTTGGTATTGTCTAATCTTCTATGAATCCTCTCGAAAAGAGAAGGTGATTCTTCGATACTCCTTGAGAGCTTTCTTTTATGCCCGTCCGGATTGACTAACTACTTTCATCTCCTTTTTAATCCTAATCTCCAGCTCCCACAACTTTTTCTACTCTATATGCCCAGATCATTATGAAAAAACAATATACTTTAAAGTAAGCTGAACCCTCTCATTCCATCGATCCTTTTCAAACTCATTGTCCCTATTGAATAGCCAACAAGGTCCTGGGATTTTCCTCTAGAAGGGTTTGCACTTCTCTCTCTGCTAGGCCAAAATTCTTGAGGAGCATAGGTTTAATGTTACGCAAAATATGTCCGTAGCCAAAACCTCCATATCGCGTAAGGCAAATCTTGAAACAGATATCCTGTGAGATCAAAATTTGATTGAGGAAACCGGCTTCAATAAGCCTCACTATGTGAACACAGTAGTCATAATCACAGGGAATAGGGTAGCTCCCCATACTCCCAAATCTTTGGTAACTTTCATGCCCGAACTCATCAAATTCAAGAAATGCCCCTCGTTTAGCCATTTCTATGTGATACTGTAAATGACCGGTGAGATTCGGATTCAAATGCGCCATCACCACACGACTTGGATTGACTCCTTCTTCCTCTAAGATGTCCAGAACCTGAAGACCTGCCTTCTCAAATTCCCAGAGGTGAATGCTTAGGGAAACACCTGTCTGAAGGGAGGCTCTGGCCGATGCTCGTAGAACTTTCTCATCGCTGGCACTGATGGGAAAACCGGTGGCAACCTCGCCAATAATACCAGCGCGGATTCCGGTGTCACCAACCCCCTCAGTTATGTCTTTGACAATGTCTTCAGCTATCTCATCTATAGACTGCGTCTGGATAGAGGGAGGACGGGCTTCCTCAATATAGTAACTGCAACCCATAATAATATGAACGCTTGTCTCTCGAGAAATCTGGTATAGGGCGAGTGGATCGCGTCCTATACCTATATTGGTAACATCTACCAGAGAGGAACCACCTAGTTTTTTAAACTCTTTCAGTTCCTCAATGGCTACATTAATATCATTAATTAAACAGTTATCTTGACTTAGGAATGGATCGTAGCGCAGTATGCCCAGATGGGTTATGTCTATCGGAGCAAAGGCTATTTTTTTCAATGAGGCTTCTGTGGGCTCTTGCCAAAGAACTCTAGCGTCTATAAGTAGGTGTTCGTGAGGTAAGGTCACACCCAACTCATCGGTATCTATCAATCCCTCAACGGTCATAATCTTATCTTTCACAACACATCTCCCTTTAAGCCTATGTTATTTATTAATGGGGATAGGTGCAGTGTCTAAGGGTCAACGGAATTCCATCCCCCCGGTGACATTAATAGACTGACCGGTCAGATAATCGGCATCCTTAGAGGCCAAAAAGACAACGACTCTAGCTACATCCTCAGGTGTGCCTAGCCTTCGCAAAGGAATGGTAGCAAGAGCTTCCTCTTCTAGTTCTTTTAATGACATTCCTCTAGCCTTTCTATCAAACTCCCATTCCCATCTCAGCATATCGGTATCAATAACACCAGGTGCAACAGCATTAACATTTATTTTATATATAGCTAGCTCCAAGGCTAGTGTCTGAGTAAAGCTAATCACAGCAGCCTTAGATGCACAGTAGTGAGAATACCGAGGAACGCCTATCTTCCCCAGGCGAGAAGCCGTATTTACAATTTTTCCACCACTACCCTGTTTAATCATCTGTTTAGCCACAGCTCGAGAACATAAGAAGACACCTTTAGCATTAACTTCCATATTCTTATCCCAATTTTTTTCTTGAAGATCCACTACTGGTGCTATAGAGATAATACCTGCATTGTTGATAAGGATATCTATTCGGCTAAACTCCTTGAGGGTTGCTTTTACCATATTCTCAACTTCCTTACTTTTACTGACATTTGTTCTCACAAATAGGCAGGAAGCACCTTTTCCCCTAAGTTCATCCACAAGCTTATTAGCCGCAGTTGTATCTATGTCGGCCACAACAATTCTTGCCCCCTCTCGAGCAAAACAACGACAAATAGACCGCCCCATCCCCTTGCCTCCCCCTGTTACTATGGCTATCTTGTTTTCTAACTTCACTTTACTCCCTCCAGGGCTAGAATTCTTGGTGCTAATCCAAGAGACAATATTATTCTAACGAGTTTTGCAATGGCACACGCGACTCTTTTTTCTCGAAAAAGGAGTGTAAAGTCCCTAAATCCCAAGGATAAGGTGGCCATTCTATCCTTTTGCCTAAAAATCTTGCTGGGTCATAAATTTTCATGGGAAAAGAAGTCTCTCCTCGAATAACGTAATCGGCTACAATTTTCCCCACCACTGCTACTTGTGACATCCCGGCGGCAAACCCGGCGGCAATTATTAACCCTTCTTTTCCAGGAACAAAACCAATATGGGGGATACCATCGGGAGCAAAGGCCATAGTACCAACCCAGCACCTAATTACACTTATACTTTTTAGAGGACGAAGCAGCGTACTGAACCAGTTTGCACATTTTGAGGCCTCAGATAAAGTAATCCGCTCGTCATAATAATAGGCTCTTTTATTAACATGGGGAGGAGCGGGACCTCCTATAAGTACTCCTCCTGTGGCTGCCTGGGTTGTTCCGAAAACAAATTCTTCTCCACAGCGAATCTCAAAGGGACAACATCTAAGTCCCGGCACCCTCTCAGTTATCATGGCAATTTCTCGCACCGGAGCTATATCTATCTCTCTGGTAACCAAGCTAGCCCATCCATTAGTTGCATTTATTACCCATTTTGCCTTTGTTTGTCCCCGAGAGGTCTTAACTCCTTTTATCGTGCCTCCCTTCTCTATAACTTGCTCTACCTTAGTTTGAGGAAAAATGGCCGCACCATATCTTTTAGCTGCTTGAGCTAGGACATAGGTTAACTTAAAGGGATTTAGGTTGCCATCACTAGCTCGATATCGGGAACCAATTATATTTTCTGGGAGAGTAGGCATAACCTCCAAGGTTTGTTTTCGATCAAGAAGTTCAATTTCATCATCTCCCAGTTTTCTCTGTATTTTTACGAGTTTTTCGAAGAGTTCCCATTCTTCCTCATCCACCGCAACATCTAAGAGGCCTCTTTTTCTAAATTCAAAATCACCCAGTTCTTTTTGCATCTCCTGCAACATCCGATGATTTTCCTGGGTAAGAGCCAACCTTTCTCTGGTTTTCTCAATATTCAGAGATCTCCCATAAAGCTGAACTACCATGCCGCCACACCTTCCCGTGGCCCCCGAAGCAAGATTTCTCCATTCAAAAAGAACAGTATCCACTCCTTCCTTTGCCAGATGATAGGCAATGGAGGTACCCATTGCTCCTCCACCAATTACAATAACGTCTGTGTCCTGAGGTATTCTCATTTTTACAGCTCCATTACCTTAGAATAGAGAAATTAAAAACTCCTATGTCTCACCCGTAAACTCCCTTTGGAGCACCCAGTTCAAGTTTCCATTGAAGTTCTTATTAAGAGAAAACAATTATTTGGCGCCTTCCTTTCAAAACCTTCTCTTGCCCAAGCTGTATAATGCCCAGGGAAACCATTTTTTCTGCTTTTGCTACACTATCTCTATACCTAATATCTTGCATAAATCTTCTATTTTTTCCCGCTGATCTCCGTAAGCCACCAGATAATGCTGGGAGGCTACCTTTTGGGCAAATTCCTCCACCGGTATGTCGGGAACTATCTCAAGACTGGGAAAACGGGGGGCAGGAGGACTCCAACCCAGTTCTTCCCACTTCCTGGGAGAAAGGCCTTCGCCGGTTACAATATGCATCTTATACTGATCCCCTCGGGAGAAAAGCTTGGATATGGTAATACGTCCGGTCCTCATCTTGGAGACGTTCATAACTCCAGCGGAAAGACCTCCCCATCCTCCATATCCCGTCACACAAACCTCTCCCTCAACAACACCCGAGGGAACAAAACCACACACCCCGGTGAGAATCCTATCCTTCATAAACTCGTATATCTCCACATAAGGAGCAGGCTGTCCAGTGAGATACTTTATCATCAGCTGATTTACCGCACTCAAGGCATCATCCTCGCAGATGGCGGTTACCTCATCGGCAAGCAGGGTAAGGATCATGCACGGAGGAAAATTCATATATTTTTTCATCCCCTCCACACACTTGATGGAGATGGCCTCATAGCCTCCCTCTTTGATCCTCTCTTTGAAAGCAAGGTATATTCTGGCTACTTTTTTTAGAGTCTCGTCCGCCACTTCAGTTTGAAACTCCCATGTTTTTTTCATTCTCTCCACTACAGAAGAGATATCATCCTGGCTCACTCTCTCCATTTTCTGCGTGATCTCCAGCATATCAAAAGCTTCTACCTCGGGTCCGATTTTTCCTCTCAGAGAAAGGCCATCAAACATGGTTACATAAAGCCCCATATCTCCATAACCCATCATTCCTACCCGGGCATGGGCAAGTTTTTTTACTGCTTGGGCAACCTGAGCAAAGGACTCTATTTTATCAAGACTCATCGGGCTATCGGGCCAATCATAAATATACTTGAATTTGAATCCTACGGCGTCGAGAGGTTCACGGAGACCGGTGGTACCCGCTTGAGAAGCCGGTGAAACCAGGCTTCCATTTCGAGTATAACCCCCAAGACCCCAGAGTAACATTGGCTTGTGGGAGAACTCTCTCGCCACTGCCATCACCAAAGGTGATTCCACCCAGCTGGCAATGCACAGGATCAAGAAGTCAAATTCTCCTTTCTTAAGATCCTCAACGGCTCTATCTGCCTCTTTTAAAGTGCTTACCGGATCACTGGATACAAGCTCTATTCTTTTACTCTCTACACCTTTTCGGGCCTCCTCAGATCTTCTATCAATCACTTCTCGAGGAAAATCCTTAGAACCAAAACCCACAAATCCCGCCTTTATTTGTTCCACATCAATCCTCCTTGCTAGGTTTTTCTTTCCCGTAAAGTCTCTGATACAAGCAAAGGTAATCATGGTAAATTTTCTTATAGGCAGATACGTTAGAAGGCTCTGGGTAGAAGCTTTTCTTAATCTTTACAACCTCCTTAACTGCCTGACTGATATCAGGGAAAACCCGGGCTCCCACTCCCGCCAAGAGCATTGCTCCTAAGGAAGCTGCTTCACTGCACTGGGGGACCTCCACCGGAACACCCAAAACATCTGCTTTTATCTTAAGCCAGATGTCACTTTTTGCAGCTCCCCCCAAAGACCTTACCCTTTTAACCGGTATGGAAAGACTCTTCAAAAGGTCAATGTTTTCCCGGAGCATAAAAGCTATAGATTCAACAAGGGCTCTTATAAAATGAGCCCGTTCGTGTTTAAAGGAAATCCCTACAAATGCACCCCTTGCCTGAGGATTAAAATCTGGACAAGCAGTACCTGTAAAGTGGGGAAGGGCAAGAAGTCCCTCTGCTCCAGGGGAAATGCGAGAGGCAAGCTTTAAAAGCTCTCCATAATCTTCTTTTCTATCGACTCGGGAAGGGAAGGTATCCCTGAACCACTTAAGGACAATACCCGAGGTCTCCGAGTAGGGGTAAAGGACAAACCTGTCGGGAACACAGTGGGGGGCACAGGGAACTCTTCTTTTGGGATCGTACACAGGTTTATCTACACAAGCCACCACGGCAAGGGCTGTTCCCGTACTCTCGGTAATCATACCAGGCTCAATATTTCCTGCCCCTAAGGCTCCGGCCATCTGATCCATAGACCCTGCTACAACCTTAGTATTTGTTGATAGACCTAATTTTGATTTTACCTGAGGGCTAACATTTCCCACCACCTCATGGGAGGCCAAAATCGGAGGAAGCTTATCCCTTTTTATGCCGATAAAATCAAGCATCTCATCCCACCAATCTTTTTCCTTTAACTTAAGGTAGAAAGTGGAGGACGATTCGGTAGGCTCAGTGAAAAACTCTCCTGTTAACTTCCAGATAAGATAGTCTTTAACGATAAGGAACTTTGCGGTTTGATTGAAAACGTCAGGTTCATTTTTCTTAAGCCAGAGTATCTTAGGTGCGGGCCAGACAGGGGATATTTCGGGAAGGCCGGTTGTTTTATAAAGAAGCTCGGGAGCAAAATTTTCGGCTATTTCTTTAGATTCCTCTTCTGCCCGGGTATCCAGCCAGACAATAGCGTTTCTTAGCACTTTTCCCCTCTTATCCACACAGATTAATGTTTCTGCCTGACTGGAGAGAGATAGAGCTAAGATTGATTCTGGATGAACTTCTGATTCATCCAGAATATTCTTTATTCCCTTACCTAAGGCCATCCAGTAAACATCGGCTGGTAGCTCGACCATATTAGAAGAGGGGGTAAGGAGACTATATTCCTGGGTGGACATAGCTTTTAGTTTTCCATCAGGTTGGAAAAGTCCTATTTTGATGGAGGTTGTTCCTACATCTATGCTGAGAAGATGTTCCATCTAAATCCCTTTTTGTCCTTTCCTAATTTTAGAATAAAAAGATAACCTTTTGTCCTTAGCTAATCTCTCACCTAACCACCTTCTCAAACCACTTCCTCCGGGTTGCATCCTTCCTTTACTACTTTAATTAGGGCATCTAGGAATTTCTCGGGATTTTTTGCCTGAAAGGCATTTCTGCCATAGACAACACCAGCCGCTCCTTCTTGAATGATCTTCTTAGCATACTCAAGAGCATCTAAATCTGTCTTCATTCTTGCTCCACCAAGACCAAGAACAGGAATGGGAACAGATTTTACTAAATTAGAAAATCCTGGAATATAAACTGTTTTAATTAAGTCAGATCCTATCTCAGCACACATTCTTACCCCTAGCTCTACCTCACTTTCCTTTCCCTTAAAACGATCAATTCCTTCCAGGGGAATATACTCTCCTATTAAAGGAACTCCTAAGGATTCTGTCTCCTCATATATCTCTCCCAATAAAGTTATATTTTCTGTATTAGCTTCCTCACTTCCTCCAAGTAACAGAGAAGCCATTATCATATCTGCTCCCAGATTAACTGCTTTTCTTACTGTAGCCATTCTTCTTTGATAGCCTTTTTTAAATCCTTCGCAGTAGTGGCTTCCCCAGTTAACTCTGATAATCATTAAGGGAGAATCCCAGGAAGAAAAAAATTTACCACAGCATTTAGCCATATTGGGATTTATTAAAACAGCGTCTGCTTTTTTGTATAAATTTATCTTCTCCGGTAGATTTTCGATTCCCTTTATAGGACCCATGTAGCCGCCATGATCCAAGGCTACCACGACCGCTTTTCCCCTGCTAAATAACTTTGCCAGTTTTATCTCTTTTCCACTCATTTTTACTCCTTTCTATAGATTTCGTATACAATTTTTTCCATTTATGATTATTTTATACTAAAGTTGAAGAAATTCGACACGGCAAAAACCTTTCAATTACGCAGGCTAAAGCCTGCGGCTACTACCTAAAGAGGTCCGCTAAAAGTTGAGATTGAACTACTCAATATTTGCATGTCTTGAATCTATTTGCTTGGGAGTTTGTCCCGTTGCCTCTACCAACTCACAGATTAACCCATAAAAGAAAAGGTAAATGTTCATTCCAAAAAGAGCACCGGACATATTGGAATGTGCTCCATCGCCAAGTAAAGAGAAATTTGCAAAATCTATATCTTTAGATTTTGCTCTAATAAATACACTATGATCGGATAACTTACTTAAGGTAGAATTAGGAGAGGCAGTAATAGCTATAATCTTGCCACCAAGCTCTTTTGCTTTCCGGCAAAGAGTTAAAATAGTTGATGTTTCTCCAGATTGGGAAATAGCTACCATAACATCTCCCGAATTTAAAGCTGGAGTAGTTACATCTCCCAACGCATAAGAGTTAGACCCAAGATGAGCAAGCTTCATAGCAAAAACTTTCCCTATCACGCCAGAGTGACCTACCCCCAGAACAAATATTTTCTTTGCTTTAAGGAGAATATCGATCATCCCCTTTATATCTTCTTCGTTTAACTGCTCAACGCTCCAGGTTGCGTTCTGGAGCATCTCTTTAGCTACTTTTTTAACTCTTTCCATTTAAGAGTGACCCTCTCTTTGAGAGGTGAGATACTTCCCTACCCTGATTGATTTTATTGAGTTTATTGAGCGCAGGCTAAAGCCTGCGGCTATCCATAGCAGGTCTAAAGACCTGGACTACAAAAGCACTACTTGGGAGTTAAAAGATGGGTTATCTCTTCAAAAACTTCTAATACTTTATCGGCTTGCTCTTTGGTAATTACAAAGGGTGGTTTTATCTTAACTACATTTCCTACACCCCGAAATTTACTTTCACCAAAAATCACCCCTCGCTTTACACCCTCCTTTATAAATTGAGTAGCTTCTTTACAGGCAGGCTCTTTTGTTTCTTTGTTCTTTACCAGCTCAATGCCTATCATTAAACCAGGACCTCTCACATCTCCTATAAGCTCATATTTTTCTTTCATCTGAAGAAGTTTTCCAGTGATATACTCACCCATTTTTCTCACGTTTTCTAAAAGATTTTCCTCTTTAATAATATCTAAAGTAGCACAAGCAGTAGCCATAGCTACAGGAAAATGAGCAAAGGTAAAAGAGTGAGTAGCAGGTTCATAACCTTTAAGATCATCCCTTAACATCACACCAAATAAAGGAAATCCTCCACCAATACCCTTACCAAAGGTAAGTATATCCGGAATGGTATCGTAAAGCTCAGAGGCAAACATTTCTCCCAACCTGCCAAAACCAGTTTGAACTTCATCAAAAATTAAAAGAACACCATATTCATTGCAAATTTCTTTAACTCTTTTTAAATATCCCTCAGGTGGTGGTATCATACCTCCCGATGCTTGTAGAGGTTCCATTATTAGAGCTGTCACAGGCTCTACACCTCTTTCTAAGGTAGTTTTTATAAATTCAGCACATAAAAGGTTACAATCGGGGTACTTAAGTCCAAACGGACAACGATAACAGTAAGCATTGGGAACTCTTATAAAATTTTGCATAAAGGGAGCAAAATTTCGAGAAATGGGAGGATAGGGCCAGGATGCTGCTATAGTAGCTAAGGTTCTTCCTGCGTAATTATCATAAGGAGCAAGAAACTTAAAGGCATTGGGTTTATTAATCATAGCAAGCTTTAAAGCTCCTTCATTGGCTACCGAGCCATGCAGGCAAAAACTTATCTTCTTTAAATTTCCAGGGGCTATCTCTCCCATCTTTTTAAGCAATCTTAATTTGGGGATAGTTTCAAAACTTGTTCTACAGTGAGTTAGCCCATGTTTAATTTGCTCAATAGCAGCCTCTATTACCTTAGGATGAGAAAAACCAACATTGTAGCTCCAAGCCTGAGAAGTGCAGTCAATGTATTCTTTATCATTTATATCCTTAACCACAGAGCCTTTTCCATTTACCAAAAGAAGGGGAAGCTCACCCCCCACTGAACCGGATAACAGATACTTTCTTCCCTCTCCTAGTTCTTTCAAATCAATCTGCATTGACATAGATTGTCTCCTATTTTTAATTTTAAAAGGTAAGGATAACCTTTATCCCTTTTTTATCCTTCATTACCTGCATTGCCTGGTGAACTTCTTCTAAGGGAAAACGATGAGTTATAAAAGGCTCTAAGTTTACCCGAGAAATAAGCTGAACAGTTCTACGAAAATCATCTATAGTAGAGTCTATACTTCCAGTAACAGTAATTTCTGAGTAGTGAATTGAGTTAGGATCTATCTGAATTAGGCTATCTGCTGGACATCCTCCAAAGATAACTACACTACCACCTCTTCTTACTGTCTTTAAACCCACCTCAACAGCTTCCTTAGACGGAGCAGCTACAATTACGCTATCGGTACCTTTACCTTTGGTTAATTTCTTTGCCTTTAAGGGTAAATTACCCTCTTTTGATTTAACTGTTACATCGGCACCAAATTTTTTCGCTACCTCCAATCTGGAACCAACGACATCGCTGGCGATTATGTAACTAGCGCCTAGAAGCCTCAAAAGCTTCATATGAGCAAGTCCTATTGGTCCAGCACCAATTACCAAAACAGCGTCTCCCGGCCTGACATTGGCTCTAAGTATTCCATGTAAGCAACAGCTAAAAGGCTCAATTAACGCTGCTTCCTCATCTGATAGTTCATCAGCAATTTTCACTAGAGCTCCCCTTTGAATAGCCCGCGCCGGTATCTTCATATATTCAGCAAATGCGCCGTCAAGATTACAGCCAAAGACCATTACGTCCTTACAAAGATTCTCCTGACCAGAAAGGCAAAAGGTACATTTACCACATCCATAAATGGGAGCTACTGCCACCCGATCGCCTATTGCAAAATTATCAATCTTTCCTCCTGTTTTGAACACCTCACCAGAGACCTCGTGTCCTAAAATTACTGGAATTTTGTATCTTCCTTCAACACCTTCATAGTAACTACGAACATCTGAGCCACAAATTCCACACACTCTTACTTTTATTAAAATTTCATCTTCCTTTATTGTAGGAATATTGACCTCGTGTACCCGGATGTCTTCCTTACCATAGAAAAAAGCAGCTTTCATTTTTTCCATTCTTTGCTTTGACCTCGATCCTCGCTAATCTCCTGTTATCTTCACTTTTTGTCTCATCTGTTCTTTGCTTATTTATGATTAAATGATATCACAATTGAAAAATTAACCGGATCCCTACACTGTCCTTACCTCAACCCCCAATCTCTCTATCTCCCCCTTCATCTCCTCCGATATTCCCCGACCAGTGATTAAAATATCTATTGATTGTAGGGAATCGACGAAGGCAAAGCTTTGTTTACCAAACTTAGAATGATCCGATAAGATAACTATTTTATTGGATGCTTTAACAATCTTTTTGCGGGTCTGAGCCTCTTCTAAAGTGGGCGCAGTTATTCCATAGGTGGGATCCAGGGCACTCACTCCCATAAAAGCCTTATCTATCCGCATTTGGGAAAGCGTGGCCTCGGTCAGAGGGCCAATAAGAGCACGGGTTCTTCTCCTCGGGCTTCCTCCAGTAATGATTAAACTTATCCCTTCCTTTCCGTCTAACTCCTGAGCTATATCCAGAGAATTGGTAACTACGGTAAGGTTCTTGTTATTCTGAATGTTTCTGGCTAGCTCGAGAACAGTAGTACTGGCCTCTAGAAATATTACCTCTCCTTCTTCTATTAGCCTGGCAGCCTCCTCGCCAATTCTTTTTTTCTCCTCCAGAAATTTTTCTTTTTCTTCGAAAAAATCAGGTTCGAGGCTGACCCGACTTTTGCTCATGGCGCCGCCATGAGCTCTCGTAATTAGACCCTGGTGTTCCAGGAACTCCAGGTCTCGCCTTATGGTTGCTCCACTCACCTTGAACTTCTCTATCAATTCATCAACCGTGATTCTTCCCTTTCGGGTAATTAAGTCAAGAATCTGATCTTTTCTTTCTATAGGAAAGCTTTTTTTCACTACTGATCCTTTTTCTTTATTTGTGATTATATTATATCACATTTGAAAATTTTGTCAACGCCCTCAATTTCGGTTGCCCTCAATTTCGGTCAGGGGGTTAATTGATTTGACACGCGCCCTCCTAACTTTCCTCAAAAATGTCGAAGCTGCGCCGGGTTAGTTGGTGATACAAATGTATTCCAGACCAAAACCCTGAGGTTTTTCTTCAGCCTCTTATAAACCTAGTCAAGGAAGAGAAAGGTCCAGAAAAGGTAGTACAAGATGAGGATTCCATACTTCTCTAGACATGATTCTCTGAAAGAGTGGTATTCATCATGCAATGTGAGTGGTTGTTCTCAATTTTGACAGAATTTTCTATATATCGCGCAATCTGCCAACAAGTGAAAAAAGAAAATTAAGATGAGCATTAGGAAGTTGTCGGTCAAGATGCCTCTATGGAGGAAGCATGGACGTCTTGACTTATATCTTCTCTCCAGCTAATTCTGCCCCCATAATTAGCTTTACGACTTCATCTCCATCCGTAGCTTTTATGAGCCTTTCACCAACATATCTCCCCTGCCGTAGTACAACAACGCGGTCGGCAATAGTAAAAACATGCTGCAAATTGTGACTGATGGTAATCACAGAGACGTTTTTTTTCTTTAACCCCTTGATCAAACTCAAAACCTTCTGAGATTCCCTAACGCCCATCGACGCAGTTGGCTCATCCATAATCACCAGCTTGGTGCCCCAACCAGCTGCCCTTCCAATGGCGATAGACTGCCTTTGTCCCCCAGAGAGGTTGCAAACCTTCTCCTTCACGGAATCGATCTCAATTCCCATATCCCTTAGTACCTGCTTGCTTTCTTTACGCATTTGTTTAAGCTTGAGGATTTTAACAGCTCCTCCAAAAAGCCTTTTTACCTTTTCACGTCCTAGAAAAAGATTTGCAGATACATCCAACATATCTACCAGAGCAAGACTCTGATAACCCATTCCAATACCAACTTTTGCCGAATCCTTGGGATTATTGAAATACACTTTTTTGCCTTCGAACAAAATTTCTCCCTTATCAGGAACAAGGGCTCCCGAAACAATCTTTGCTAATGTGGTCTTTCCTGCACCATTATCTCCGACCAGTGCGACTATTTCCTTATACCGAACCCGGAAATCTATATCTTGCAGGGCGTGGACTCCACCAAAACTCTTACTAATACCCTTCATTTCTAGTATATATTCATGTTGAGTACCCATTTAAATCTCCTTATTTTGGGTATGCTTGACACATTCTGAAGTGGGAATTTTCCTGATTTAAATTTTGAACGGTGGTGCACACGACTCCATGCTTTCGTATGTAGTTCCTGTAATGTCAATTAGCCTCATTTTAGCTATTTTTCCCCACTTTTTCCTCTTAAGTATCCAAACATTACTACTGATATGAGAACAATTCCTAAAACGACTCTCTTATAGGCAGATCTAACTCCCAATAAATTAAAAGAGACAGACAATAATGAGATCAGCCCTGCACCGGTTACCGATCCCAAAACTGTACCAACACCTCCCCATAAACTCGCTCCCCCTATAACGACAGCTGTAATGGCGTTTAATGACTCACCCTCCATTACTAGAGGATGCGCTGAGTTTATTTTTGCCATTAATAGTAAAGCGCAAATTCCACACAAAATACCATTTAATATAAACACCTTAATTATGATTCTATTGACTGGGAGAGCACACACTCTCGCTGCCTCACGATTACCCCCAACTGCATACATATATCTGCCAAACAAAGTGTATCTTGCAACAAATGTTGCAATAGATACTACGATTATTGTATAGATAAAAAGAATTGGGATCCCAAATACTTCTCTCCTAGCCACTATTAGCAATGACTGGGGGAAAATTGCTACGGCCCTATTATTATTAACTATTAGTGCGAGGCCCCTAGTAATAACCAGTGTTCCAAGAGTCACTATGAATGAGGGTATCTTCGTGGAAAAATACCCGTTAAACAAACCAAAACCTGCGCCTATCAGAGGGGCGATAATGAAGGCCCAGTCGACGCCCATACCTGCTTTTTTTATAAGAACACCGATTATCATTGCTATGCATGCTATCTGACCTTCTGAGGATAAGTCAAAATTTCCTGTGATGACAACGAATGTCATTCCAATAACAAGGATTACTCTTATTGTAGTTAGTCGTCCAATGTTAATCATATTCCTTACTGTCAAGAAATGCGGCACAAAAATTGCGAAGACAATAAACATAACTCCAAAAATAAAATACACATTAAGAAGCCTGAATATGTCTTGATTTTTGATTCGCATTACCTTTCCCGCAGTGATTCTTAAAACTAGTTCGTTCTTACTTAATTATCCCTTCTCACACTCTCCAACAGTCCTCACGTCACATCATATGAATATAACTGAAAGGGTATGGGCTAAATCATATAAAAAATAACCTGAATATGATATAATGCGAAACCTGACCATCTTTTCTTTAACTCCCTTGTTCTTTTTCGTTGTCAGATGCTAATTTGCCTAGAAAATTTTTGTTTTAATCTGACTTTCGCCAATAGAAAAAAATAAGGCTCCATCATCAGCGCTATCAAGGATTTTTCGCGCTGGAATTCAGTGGTAAATGTTCACGCCTTCCTCATTGGTCGACTTCTTCCAATTCCTCTTCTAACCCGTTTTGTCGAGTTTTAGGGGTTCACTGTATTAAGTAGCTGATAACTTTTCCATTGGAGACAGGAAAAGATGCCAGTTTAGGTAGAGCTAGGGAACAGAGAATTTTTGCACACATACTGAGAATAACTTGACCTCTAACCCATATCGGGTAAGAAGCTCAAAAACCATTAAGAGGCACTGGTACTCAGTTTTTATTGCTCATAGCTTCTTGGTGTGCGGCAAACTAAACTAATCTAAATACCACGTAGATCTTCTTAGAATTTGTAGATACCCACGGCTAAAGCCGTGGCACTCAAAACAATTCAAGCTACGCTTGACGCCCATAGGCGATCACACATTCACCCACGGGCAAGCCCGTGGAACTCTGCCCTTCGGGTTGTTAGAAAAATTAATCTCCTTGGATGTATTCCGTCGGTATCTATGCCCTAAAAGACCATTTTTGCTAAAATCTCATTTGAGTAAAATTTAATCTAGCCACACTCCCGAGAACTTCTCGGGAGTGTGGCGGTGAACAGAATTACTTATACTCATCAATAACCTGATACCCAAGACAAAGGGGGTTCTATTCCTTAAAGAGAGGTTGATATTGAGGCATTTTTTTAAAATCCTCGACCGTTAGGACTTGATACTCAATCTCAACATATGTCCTCATATTTTGTATATCTGTCAAAGCAAGATATAGAGATTGAGCAGCATAGTATCCCATCCAATGGCCCCAATTAGCTACAGTTAAATATACGTTAGGCTCTTTAACCATTAATTCAACAAAGTCAGGAATAGCATCCCAACCTGTAAAAACCATCTCATGTTCTCTTCCAACTGCAGCGGCTGCTTCGTGGGCTCCGATGGCAGGTGAGTCGCAGATAGCAAGCACTAGATCAATTTTTTCATGCTTCACCAGAATGTCTGCCATGACATCATAGGCCACATCCCCGGTCCACCCTACATAGTCATTGTATATGATGTTAATACCAGGATATTCTGCACAACCATCCTCCCAACCACGTTTTGTATCCTCAGCTACGTCAGATCCCTCATCTCCATTTATTAATACGACGTTGCCTTTCCCCCCTATTTTCTCAATAGCCATTTTTGCCATCTTATATGCAGTCGGATAGATAACTCCAGCCAGAACGAAATCTGGTGCATCTGGGTGGAACTTCGGATAACCCAAGGTCGTACCCACAGTTCCAAATTTAACGCCTCCTTTTCTGGCTATTTCCAGAGTTTCTCGTAAAGCTTTTGATGTCGTGGGTATTAGTACAATCCCATTAACTCCAGTAGCTATCAATTCATCAACGATTTCAACTGTCTCTACAATATCGCCATCTTTTTGCACTTCCGACACTTGATAAGTAAACCCTTCCTCTTTCTTGGTATCGAAGTAATCGCAAAATCCTTTTACAGTGTTAAAGCCCCATGTGTTCAAACAGCTATTAGCAATTGCAACTTTAAATTCTTTCTTCGTCTCTGCTTCGGCACAATTGTATGCTGTAATCACCAACGAAATCGCTGCAAGCGACATCATGACTTGTAAAAATCTTCTAAACAATTTTTTCATTGGATTTCTCTCCTTTTCATTTTTTGACATGCTTTGTTTTTTCCTCAAAGCTCTCAAAAAGAAATTTAATTATTTAACATTTTCCTCATTTTTTGGAGAGCTTCTTTTCACCAAGCTAATGACCTACTTGCTTTTCACCTCCCTCCGGCCTTATTTTTGGCTCGGTCTTTGCCAAAGGTCTAACTTTGATGATATCACAATCTGTTGTAACACTAGCAGCCACTTTTCAACATCATCGCATCTTTTGCCACCCAGAAAGGAAAAGAGTCTGTTCTGGAATAGGTTTATCCCTTGAACAGAAGAGATCTGACCAGTCGTTTGAGGACACACTTAGTCCCTGAAGTTGGACAGGCCAATATCCTTTTCGCTTTCTCCGAGCAAAGACTCTGAAGCTGTGTTTCGAGGTGAAAGCATTAAGGTGAATTCGTACTCCTTCGGGGGTTTGAAACTCCCTCACCGTGTTCTATTGGGGCTTGACTCGAAGAGACTAAATGTGATCTCAGCGGCATTGTCACTGTCCTCCATTCCCCCCAGGAAATCCTTTGGAAAGGAGAAGATCTCTTGAATTCCTTTCGACAAAATCCACGTTAGATCGCGCCCATTTTCTTTTGTCCTCAGTGTAAAAGAGGTCAAATTCCACTTTATCCGCCTCTGTCTTAGCTACCTCAATCCAGAACTCCATCATTGCATAGCGGGAAAACCTACTAGAAAAGATACCTTTAGGTTGATTTTTTCTAGTAGTCGGCCTATCCTTGTCAGTACTTCAAAATCAATCCTCAAGACACCCGCGCCACAAGATCTTGTCGATACGGTCCTGTAATACCCTTAGGGATGTCTTTCCTTGGCTCGAAATATTCCCATTGCCCTTCTTGCCTCACAAAATAATCATGACAAAGAACTATTGTACTTCAACGAGGACTGACCCACCTCCAGAAGATCTCCTGCTTTACTAAGAAGTTAAATCACATATTTTTGTAATTTTACAGCCGCCAAAGTCTTGCCAATTTCTCTTACATTCTCCAATGTCCATTTTCTCATACCTTTATATTCAAACACCTACACGCATTCAAACCTAAAATCTTTGCAATATCTTCCGGTAAGATTTCTTCTAATCCGGGGGCAATAGCAAGCTCCCCTGATCTCTGAGGAATTGTCTTTATTCTTTTAATATCCTTTTTAGGTTCGAAATTGTCACTCCCCCACATAAGTTTATCCAAAACCCCAAAATGTTTTGCCAATTTAATAAGGTAAACAAGATTCTCCAGTGGCCATGCATACCACCAAGCGATATCTCCCCAGACATTGGGGTGTTTGAGCATCATCATAACTGCCAAATGTGCCCACTGGTAACCTGAATGAACCATAATGATTTTTAGCTCAGGGAAGTGAAGAGCAACGTCATCAAGAAGATCTGGATTCTCATATTTCATAACTCCTCCTACAGAAAAACCTGTATGGACTTCTACAGGAATTTTCAAATCTGATGCTGCTTCATATATTGGGTATAGTCTCAAATCCGCTGGAGAAACTCCATCATAGTTGGGGGCAATTTTAAGACCGAAAAGCTTTAGTTCTTGGATAGCATACTCAAGTTCCCGAACAGCTTTGTTCCCCCCTAAGATATTAACACTGGCCAGTCCTATTAAGCGTTTCGGATACTTTTTTACTTCTTCTGCCACAAATTCGTTAGGTACTTTTGTTTTCCACCTTGGACTGTCGAAGGCCACTACAATAGTTTTATTCACTCCAGCTTCATCCATTCGTTTAACTACATCTTTACCACTTAAAGCCAAAGGATTAGGAAGGGACTCACCAGTAGCTTCCTCAGAAACAGCTACTTGAATTCCACGCTCGAACCCTGCTTTTATAAAAGAATCAACCCAAGCATCTGTATGATAATGATCGGGAGAACCTATATGACAGTGATCATCAATTATTGGGGAAATAGAACTCATATTAACCTCCCTGGTATAATCTTCACTATTGTCAGAATATCCCAGTAATTTTCTCCTAAATTCTTTTGTTTCCAAGTGTTTCAGTTAAATTAATTTGCTTTCCCCCTACCTTTCTATGATAGGATTTGGCAAATGTTACCAACAAAGTAGGTGAACCAATTAAAAAACCAAATGATTCACTTCCCCCTGAAAGCACCTGAAAAGAAATTTACCTATCTAACATCTCCTTTTTTCTTGGAGAGCCTCTTTTCCCCAAGGTAACGGCCTATTTGCTTTTTACCTCCCTCCGGCCTCATTTTTAGCTTTCTTTACCAAAGATCTAACTTCCCTGCCTCGGTGCCAGGAAGCGGTGATAAGCTCTTATGGTTTCTCTTCGGGATTGCCACTTCCTTTTACTGGAGTGATATCAAATGAGCTAACTACACCATTCTTACCTCAACCCCCAATCTCTCTATCTCCACCTTCATTTCTCCCGGTATTCCCCGGTCGGTAATCAAGATAATCAAGGGGAAATTCTTTCCCCTTGAAATCCCTTTTTCTCTCCCTTAGTGGTGTCTGATATATACTGCATTTATTTGCTTTCCCAACACTCCTAAATATACTGTTTTTTATGATAGAGCAAGTACCCTCTTATCACTTCACTATAAAACAGATATTCGAGGAGCATTGGGAGAATTATTTATCCCGGCATAAAGATTCCCTTCGCCAAGATGTCATCTGGACAATAGAGAAGATGCTTTCCTGTCGGAATCCTGAGAGGCTAGGTTATCACAAAGTTACTTGTCCAAAACATTCTGATCAGTATATTATCGTTCCTCTTGTCCTCGTAAAACTCGTTTCTGCTAGCTCCTCGTGGTAAAGTTCTTACCGAATAACTGGGTTAAGAGAATAGAGGCGATTTTCCTCACCACTCTTTTCATCATATCTGTTTCACCGTCCCCAAAGAACTAAGACAGCTACTTGATGAATATAGATTCTTGCTTAACTGCCTCTTTAGGGCCTCCAGTAAGACGGTGCTTTCCTGGTCTAAAGAAAGACATTTCCTTCCGGCCATTGTGTCATCTTCCCATACCTCCGGAAGAAATCTTAAGTTTCATCCCCACATCCATATGCTCATGAGCTCTGGAGGAATAGATCTTAAAAGCAAAAGGCTCAACCGGTGGAAATCATCTTCTTTCATTCCCTTTAAGATGCTCCATAAAAGATATTGCTTTTTGTTAGTTAAGGAGCTAAAGAAGACAATCAGAAAGCATCTGGAAGAGAGCCTCAATCCTGGAAAACTATCGGTTTTCTCTTATCCTGGGATTCTTGATTCTTTCCTTGATCCTCTGCTTAAAATGAATTGGTATGTCCATGATTCCACTGAATCGGATCACGAAGATTTCACTGTCTCCTATATTGTTCGCTATGCCAAAAGGCCACCTCTAGCAGAGTGGAGAATCCTTGACTATGGCAAAAAGTCCAACTCGAGTGAATACATGGTGACCTTCTCCTACAAGGAAAGAGAACACCCAGAGGTAAAATGGACTGTTCCAGTAGAAAAGTTTATCAGCCTTCTCATTCAGCATATTCCTCCCAAACACTTTAGAGTAGTCCGTTACTACGGAGCATTGGCCACCAAAACCAAGCCTTTGTTTAAGAGGATCTTAAGTAAACTTTTTCGTAGAATGAAAGAAATGGCTAAATTTACCCGCTGGAGGGAACGCATAACTAGCTTCACCGGAAAAGATCCCCTTCGCTCATCCCTTTGCCAGAGAGAAATGGAGTTAGTTGAAGTTGCTTATTTTTCCAAGAGATTAGGCTCTCTTGACTTTTACCATCCACCGTAGCTATTTTTAAACCAATCCATCAGCTCAAAGAGCAAATGTTTCTCTTAAAGATGTAGGCTAAATTCCTCATTTTTTGGCTGACTAGAGACACTCCGTCTTTTTGCCAATTTTGCCCTCTTTTAGCCTTTCCTTACCTTCTCTAGTTTATTACCCTTACTCTCTTTCTTAATCCCCGGTGCTAAAAAATGAGTGCATAGTCCATCTTTTTGTATTATTACACCTATTTCTTTAAATTATTGAAAATCCTATACAGTAAAATAACTATTTTATTAGAAGCCTTAACGATTTTTTCCCTCGTCTGAGCCTCTTCTAAAGTGGGCGCAGTTATTCCATAGGTGGGATCCAGGGCACTCACTCCCATAAAAGCCTTATCTATCCGCATTTGGGAAAGCGTGGCCTCGGTCAGAGGGCCAATAAGAGCACGGGTTCTTCTCCTCGGGCTTCCTCCAGTAATGATTAAACTTATCCCTTCCTTTCCGTCTAACTCCTGAGCTATATCCAGAGAATTGGTAACTACGGTAAGGTTCTTGTTATTCTGAATGTTTCTGGCTAGCTCGAGAACAGTAGTACTGGCCTCTAGAAATATTACCTCTCCTTCTTCTATTAGCCTGGCAGCCTCCTCGCCAATTCTTTTTTTCTCCTCCAGAAATTTTTCTTTTTCTTCGAAAAAATCAGGTTCGAGGCTGACCCGACTTTTGCTCATGGCGCCGCCATGAGCTCTCGTAATTAGACCCTGGTGTTCCAGGAACTCCAGGTCTCGCCTTATGGTTGCTCCACTCACCTTGAACTTCTCTATCAATTCATCAACCGTGATTCTTCCCTTTCGGGTAATTAAGTCAAGAATCTGATCTTTTCTTTCTATAGGAAAGCTTTTTTTCACTACTGATCCTTTTTCTTTATTTGTGATTATATTATATCATATTTGAAAATTTTGTCAACCCCCCTTGCCCCTTGCCATCCCCCAGTTTTTGGATGAAAGCTTAGGAAATGGATATATACTTTATAAAGGTAGAGGAAGAGAAGAGGTTTTTATGAACTAGGTCTAAAAAGAGGGAAGCAGAAAAACTTTTTCTCTTTCTAGCCAGTTAAAACATTCAGTGAGGATATTGATTAGGTTATCACGGGTAAGGAGAAAGGTATCGGAGATGGCGAAGAGAGAGACGGTAAGTACACTTAAAGTTCTCCTTGTTCCATGCCTCGCTTTAGGGCGAAGAATCTCTATTCTTTTTCGCAAGGACATTCCTATCTCACTTATCCCTAAGGCTAAAAGGAGAATGTAAGTTAAAACTATCACTCCCAGTAGGCGATCTAATCTTTGTCCCTTTCTTACCCTAAGAGAAAGCCCTCGCACTCCTAAATGAGATTTAAAATCGCGAAAGGTTACCTCAATATTCATTCTTCTTCGGTACAGTTCTACCACCCTTTCAGTAGAAAGTATATCTTCTTTTCCGGAAGGCACTAAAAGAAACCAGGGCTCTTTAAAACTTCTTTCCCGATAGACAATTACATCCACCTTTATCTCTTTTTTGCCCTGATAGAGACAGTTGCGATAACGGCGAGGTTTTCCCAATGAATGCTTGAGCCTTCCCAGAGATCCGTAACAGGCTTTTCCATTTTCCTTATAGTGCACCCCTGCATCTCTTCTCCCCCGGATGATGAAAAGCTCTCTTCTTTTAAGACGGTTTTTTAAAAGTATACTTTTCCCATACCCGCGGTCTGCTATCTGGACTACTTTTATTCCTTTAGGAAGCTGGGAAGAAAGACTAGTCAAGAATTCTTCTTCCAGGCAGTTTTGGCTAGTTTCAATCTTTCCGTATTCAAAGGTAGAAATAGCTAGAGGGATACTTCTTCCTTCTGCTGGAACATTTGCTGAAATTACCTGAATATCACCAATTGCAGTTTGGTCAATAATTATCGGAAGAAGGTTCTCTTCTTCATAGATAAGGCGAACTAAATCTGTGCTTAAATTAATCATTTTAAAATTTTTATTATCTAAGAAACGAGTGAGTCTTTTGTAGCGACTCCTGCCCGTTCCTTCAGTAGGAAGACACCTGGCAATGCCACTTAAGGTGAGCCTTCCGTACCATCCACGGTGGGTTCTAAGAAGAAGCACGAAAGCAAAGATAAGACAGGATAGGTTTCGGGTAATTGTCTTTTTAAGAGAAGGAAATTCTCTTTCTAAGATTTCCTTAAGTTCGCTAAGTTCCTCTTCAGAAGTTTTTCTCATTTTTCTTTCTTTTCTTTTTTCCTCTTTTTATCACTCCTAAGAAGGGCTAGATTTACCTCAGTGTGCTCTTTAAGAAGCTTTTTGAATAGCTTATAGTTTCGCGACCAAAAAAGAGCCTGAGCCTGCCTTTCCTTATTCACATACACAGTTTTTGTCTTCCCCTTCTCTTTATAGGTAACCTGACAGATAAAATGGGGATATCCTCTTGTGCATCTACAGTTAGGTTTTCCACACTTTATGTGCCTTAAGACTACCGATCCTGTAATCATCGGACCAATTCTCCTCATCTTAGAGCGTAGATACCTGCTTTTTGCCCATAGTTTTTGTCTTTCAGTCATTTTCTTCCTCCTCTATCAGTATATTAACTGAAAGATAAAAATTGTCAAAGAGAATTAGGCTAGATTTCGGAAAAGAAAAGGTTAGCTAAAGGTAGGTTTATAGCGAGATTTCAAAAACTGGGGGATGGCAAGCCCTTGCCTTCTTGCCTCTGTTATACCTAACTTTCGCCAATAGCATACTGAGAGGGCGGAAAGTATTGAATGGAGCAATTTTCATCGATCTTTGATGTATTATCCAAATATATCTAATAAATATTACTTCTTGATGCCTTTGGGGACTTGACAAAGTTCGAAATTGTAGTATAATAGTATTATCCTAAGAAGGAAGGGCCATGGCCTCCATCATCAAGAGAAAAAAGGGTAATAACTATTACTACTACGTGGTTGAATGTCAAAGAGTTAATGGTAAGCCCAGAATTGTTAAGCAAATTTACCTCGGGACTATTAAAAGGATTCTCCAGAAGTTTGAGCAGCCTTTAGCTAGACCTGATGTTCCTGAAGAAGTAGACCATAAAGACTTTGGCAGCATCGCCTCTCTTCTATCTATTGCCGAGAAAATAGGATTAGCAAAGATCATTGATCAGCATTCGAAGAAAAGAAAGCAAGGAATCTCAGTAGGATCATACCTGCTCTTGGGGGCACTCAACCGGGCAATTTCTCCCCAAAGTAAGAGTGGAATAGCTGCCTGGTATGAGGAGACTATTCTTCCTCGAATTCTAAAGATCCCCACCTCTCTTATTGATGGAAAGAACTTCTGGGATAATATGGGGTATCTTTCTAAAGAGGAGATCGAGGCAATTGAGCTTGATATCTCAAAAGTTCTCATTGATAGATTTCACCTTCGCCTGGAGTGCCTTTTATATGACACCACTAACTTCTTCACCTTTATTGACTCAGCTACAGAAAGCACCTTAGCCAAAAGGGGACACAGTAAAGCCCATCGAGGCGATCTAAAACAGGTAAACCTAGCTCTTTTAGTATCCAAGGATTTCAAAGTGCCGCTTTTTCACTTGCTTTATGAGGGTAATAAAAACGATCTATCCCTTTTTCCTACAGTCACCGAAGAGTTAGTCAAGCGCTATAAGCTATTTAGCCAAAACTGTGAGAAGATTACCCTGGTCTTTGATAAAGGCAATAATTCAGAGAAGAATATAAAAAGGGTCGATGAGAGTTCTTACTCCTTTATAGGAAGCCTAAGACCATCTCGTCAAAAGGAACTTCTTTCTATTTCCTTGGATCGTTATGAGAACATAGAAGACTATCAGGCTCTTCGCCTTAAGAAAGAGGTGTTTGAGAAGACAAGGACGATCGTCATCACCTATAACGAATCCCTTTACCGAAAAAAGCTCATTAGGTTAAGAAAAATTATTGAGAAGAAAAAAGCTGAGCTTAGAGACTTCAAAAAGAAGCTAAATCAAGGCAAATGGACCAAGAAGGCACGAATTGAGAAAAAGATAAGAAGCATTCTTAACTCTAAAGAGAGCAAGGGTCTTATCGACTGTAAGGTAAAAAAGAGAAAAGGAGTCTTCACTCTCTCAGTGAGGAAAAATCAAAGAGCCTTTCAATTAAAGAAAATGAGCTTTGGAAAGACCATTCTCTTTACTGATAATCACTCCTGGTCTACCAAGGGAATTGTGGATACCTATCGAGGCAAAGCCAATATCGAGGATGATTTCAAGAGAATGAACAGCACCCTTATTAGTTTTACTCCCATCTATCACTGGACAGATCAGAAGATAAGGGTCCATGCTTTTATGTGTGTCTTAGCTCTTTTGCTCCTCAACCTTTTAAAAAGAGAGCTATCGATGAAGGGTCTGAAGCTCAGTTTGTCAAAGATCATGCACCAACTCGAAAGGATCAAGGAAATTATCCTTTTCTATCCCCAAAGAATGAAGGTTGCGAAGAAGGTTTCCAGAAGGAATCAAATCCAACAAAGAATGTACGATATTCTGAACCTTAGAAAATATGCTCCTAACGAAAAATAACTTCATTCACAACAATGAAATAGGATAATACAGAGTCAAATTTCAAAACCCTTGATATCACTGATGATGCAGCCTTAATTTTTTCTATTGGCGAAAGTCAGGTTATAGCATCACTTGACGTTCTCGCCTAATTTCACTATATTAGCGTAAGTGCAGTTGAGCTCTAGATTAAGCCTTTACTGCTTCAAAATAGAGGGCATACTTACGAAGAAGTGAATGTAGGTTGTTTTTCATATAAATAAACGATTTGTTAAATAAGCCTATTAGCAGGGGGGGGGAGTAAGTAAGGTTCAAGCGATAATAGATTCACATATTAAGCTGTTAATTTGACTTACATCAGAATTATGCTAAAAAGAATAATGCTAATTTACATAAGGAAACTCTATGATAAAAAATCCCTTTATATATGGTGAAGTGGTAAGAGGGGAAGATTTTGCTGATCGGGAAAGGGAAATGGCCGAGCTAACCCGTGATCTTAAGCAAGGAGAGAGGGTATTTTTAGTCTCTCCCCGGCGATACGGAAAAACCTCCCTCATAATAAACATTTTGATGAAACTTCGAGAGGATGGATTATACACAGTGTATCTTGACCTTTACAAGACTCCCTCTTTTGCTCAATTTTTAGAACTTTACGCTCAGGAGATCGCTAAAGTTGCCGAGACTAAATTGGAGTCGATTATCCACCTCATAAAAGAACTATTGCCAGGGTTAAGGCCAAAAATTGAGGTAACTCCAAATGGGAAACCAAATATTAGTGTAGATTTCAGAGTTCCAGATAGAGATCTATTCCAATTAGCCAATGAAGTAATTGAGGCACCTCAGAAACTATCTATAAAAAAGGGAAAAGGATTTGTTATCGCCTTTGATGAATTTCAGGAAATACAGAACTTCAACAAGGAGACAGTGGAAAAACTCATGAGAGCAAGTTTTCAACATCATAGCAATGTAGCTTACTTATTTGCAGGATCAAAGAAACATCTTGTCTACAGTATGATTTCCGATAGATCCAGAGCTTTTTACAAAATGGGTAAACTGATGCCCTTAAGCAAGATTCCTCGAAGTATCTTTGCTAGTTTTTTGGAGCAAAAATTTAGTGAGACAGGATATACTGTAGAAAAGGGATTAATCAATGCGGTTCTAGATGTTACCGAGGATTATCCCTACAATGCGCAGCTTCTCTGTCATAAACTCTGGGATTGGTGTGTTGACAGTAAAAAAGTACATCGGGAGTTGTTAGACCCTGTTTTAAATCAGGTATTGGCTGAAGAAACTCCCCTCTACATAGCTTTATGGGATAGTCTACCTTTACATCAAAGACGCACTCTGCAGGCTATTGCTTCTCAGGGAGGGGGAAATATATTTTCCCATAGTTTTATTGAGGAGAATAATCTTGGAGCTTATGCCTCTGTGCAAACTTCGATAAGGCTTCTTGTGAAAAAAGGAATTCTCGATAAGGAAAACAATACCTATGTGTTTACTGATGTGTTTTTTAAGGAGTGGGTAAAAAGAAAGATGAGTTAAAAAATTGGGAGAGAGTTACATCTTCTGGGGGGCGGTAATTCCTAAAAGGTTGAGAGTATCTTTAAGAGCGATCTTGACTGCCTTAATTAAAAGGAGACGGGCACAGGTAAGTTCCTCATTCTCACTTATTACTCGGTGACGAGTATAAAACTGGTGAAAGAGAGTGGCCAATCCCATCAAATAAGTAGTAAGTCGGTGAGGCTCTAAACTTTCCGCTGCCTCCTTTATTTCATCGGGGAGAAGAGTTAGTTCCTTCATCAGCTCTCTTTCCTCAAGAGATGCCAATAAATCAAACCTAACTTCATCCAATTTCTCAAGTTCTATCTCCTTATTTTTAGCCTTCTCCAGAATACTGCAGATACGAGCATGAGCATATTGGATGTAAAAAACGGGATTCTCGGGAGTCTGTTTCTTAGCCAGTTCTAAGTCAAAGTCAAGATGCGAGTCGCAACTACGAGAAAGGAAAAAAAAGCGGGCGGCATCTTTTCCTACTTCCTCCAAAACTTTCCTTAAAGGGATAAACTTTCCCTCACGAGTGGAGGCAGAGATTCTCTTTTCTCCACGCTTCAAAGTCACCAGTTGATAGATAATTATTTTGAGAGCTTCTTTGGAGTAGCCTAAGGCTTCCACCGCCGCTTTCATGCGAGGAACATATCCAATATGATCAGCTCCCCAGATATCTATAACTTGATCAAGTCCCCGGCCAAATTTATGAGCATGATAGGCAATATCACTGGCAAAATAGGTATATTCCCCGCTGCGCCGTCTTAAAACCCGGTCTTTC